>Ga0208259_1000214_pt1 | contig 20752 bp, 19 predicted proteins | sample CryBogCBH22May08_FD_184618 | JGI IMG/M metagenome (GOLD analysis project Ga0208259, IMG submission 184618) | Freshwater microbial communities from Crystal Bog, Wisconsin, USA - CBH22May08 (SPAdes) | ecosystem: Environmental > Aquatic > Freshwater > Lake | place: Crystal Bog, Wisconsin, USA... | reverse complement strand
CCGTTAGCCCCCCAGCTTCGCTACGGGGAGACCCCGTTAGCCCCCCAGCTTCGCTATTATCTATGGACCAATATATTCAACAACTGCAGTTCAAAAAAAGGGCATTATATTAACAACTAATATACCCCTACTCCGCCCACACACACACACACTAGTATAAAACAGTAGGTTACTTAATTTTAATCTCTTGCAAAAATCATAACATAAACAACATAAATTGTCTACAAAGACAATCTTCCTTTTACACCTTTGCACATTTAAAACGCCCATTTTAGAGGACAAAAATATACAAAAATGTAAAATCAATAGTAGGATTTTCACCTGTGGCACTCTCATTAAACTGTAAAAAATTGATTTCTTTTTATGTTTTGTCTATATAGTAAATGAACCGAATCAAAATGAGAGAACGCATTCTAAAATTACCCGATGAGATTGAGGATGAAATACGAGAATATACCCTTTCTAAATCATTACGCTTAAAGATGCTGTTGGATAAATATCCATTATCTACAATGGGTATTTTCTTCAAGGGCTTTACAAAAGACCAATTAGATAGGGTATATAGATACGGATGTGTTTCAAAAACTTTGAATTGGAATAATGGATATACTATGCACGTGTCACAACCCATAATTCGTGAATTATTGAAAAATAATGCTGCGTGTTTTCAACTATTTACTCATAGTTGTTGGCCAGTAAGCAATTTTAATACTTACTGGGAAACACAAAATAAGAAAAGACAACCATCAAAAGCAGAATATATTCGTAGAATTACAAAATTCTGTACTTTTGCACTTGCGTTTTCGCAACAGACACAAAACGAAAAATTTATAGACTTTTGTGAAAATTTAGTTTATGATGTAGTTGTTGGGTCTTTGATTATGCGTAAAAATAAGTAAAAATGTTTTGCGTAAAAACAGTTTATTTGTATTTTTTAACACAATAGGAAAGATAAATATGTCCCCAAAAATTGTATCAATAAAATGGGCGTTTTAAATGTGCAAAGGTGTAAATAAAACATTCTTCTTGGGGGAACCTACCTGTTTCCCCTATTTTATATTTACACTTTTTTACCATTTAAAGACATCACACCTCTACATTACATAGGCTACTCACACTACCTATCAAACAAACAAACACGCGCGCATGATGTAGTGGTAACATACAAGATTTCCAATCTTTTTCCCGGGGTCCGATTCCCCGTGCGCGCATACACACACACACACACACACACACACTTTTACACATTTTTTACACTTTTCCGGGGGCTACGCCCCCCGGACACCCCCCAGCGCCCCGCTCCGCGGGCGCAATATTGGAACATATTTTGTGGGTTCTACCTAGCTTCGTTCTTTTATGCAAAAAAAAATACATTTACATAAAATTTATTTTTTTTATTATAATACTACATCATTTACATTTATTTGTATATTTACTCTTCGTAACTCTCCTCTTGCATATTAAACTCAATACATCCCTTTTCCTCATTCCACATACCAATTTCTTTCTCGCTCTCTTCATCGTAGATGGTGCCAAAGTGTGATCTCAAGTATTTAGCACCGCCATGTTCAAATCTTTTCACATAGACTTCTTCAATTTCTTCCTCCTCCTCTTTCACATTCTTTTTAGCCTTGTTGTCTTTTGAAGTGTCTGGTTTCTTTGACTCTTTGGGACGAGGAGAAAGTGATTCTTGTGTGGGTTTTTTTGTCTTCTTGTCCTGCTTCTCCTTTTCAAGCGCGGCCTTCTTGTCTTGCTTCTCCTTTTCAAGCGCGGCCTTCTTGTCCTGCTTCTCTTTTTCAAGCGCGACCTTCTTGTCTTGCTTCTCCTTTTCAAGAGCGATCTTTTTGTCCTGCTTCTCCTTTTCAAGTGCGGTCTTCTTGTCCTGCTTCTCCTTTTCAAGTGCGGCTTTCTTGTCCTGCTTCTCCTTTTCAATCGCGGCTTTCTTGTCCTGCTTCTCCTTTTCAAGAGCGGCCTTCTTCTCCAGTTTTGCTTTCTCTTTTGGAGAAAGCGTGGAGTTGCTGCATTCCGTTTCCATCACGTTTACTTCAACCATTTGGGACATTTTAAATATGGATTGTCTTGTTTATGCAGTCTATTTTTTCATGTATTTTCAATTCAATTTTTTTTAAATGTCAAATAATATATTACACCATTTTGGAAGTGAGTGAGTGAATAATTGATTGAAAAAAATACATTCATTTACACATTTTTAATTTTTATTTTTATTTTTTTTTAATTTTTATATTTTTATATTTTTGTTTGTAAACATTTTTACAAACATAAACTTACTTTTTCAACATGTTATACAGCTGGAGATAGTCGTATGTTTGTGTTTTGTTTGTAACCACTTTTCCAACGATGAACTGTTTCATGTCCTCCGTAACAGCAACACTCATCCATAGCTGCGAGGACATACTGAAGCTAATGGACATATTTGATCCGTTCACCGTGTTGGTGAACCAACCAATCTGATTCCCCTTGTTGACACCGCGCTTTCCATACATGGGAGACCACTCGTAAGTGTCCGGAACGAGAGAAGGGTGTGTGCTAGGAATCAAGTACCAGTCATAACTATAGCTTTCCGGCAGCTCTTCGCGAACAATAACGGAATAGTACTGGAAGTTCTTCCTCTTGTCAATTTCCGCAATGATATCTGCCGGCGTACCGCAGTTTGTCCCAGAGCACACTGCAGTCAACCGGTACGAACTAATGCTAAAAGACTCGCGACTCTTGCCATCATACTTTGCAGACTTATTGGAAATGTTTCCAATGCTGCAGGTGATGTCACTGCCAGGAGAGTGACTACCACTGCTCTTGCTCTCAACCGGAATACCCGATGCGATAAAAACCTGGGCGTTTACCGACTCCCAGACCGACTCTTTCAAAGGATCGCTATTGATCAAGTGGTATCCCTGGACACACTTTCCAAAATTTTCTCCCAACCCCTTAAGAACACTTTGTTCCAAAGAGAGTGCCATTATATTTTTTCAATCCAATATACCGTATGCTATGATGATACTTTATATAAAAACAACAAAAATCATTTCAATTTTTTTGGGACTTATTGGCAGAAAGTTTCCAGAACCAAGGGGTGTCATAGATAATCTTCACTTCTTGACCGGTTAGTAGAACATCTCTAATCTGTTTGGCAGTTTTGTTGGAACTCCAAGTGTCAAAATGAATAAATACCTTTTGGTAAGAATCGCTGTTTCCACCTTCGCATTTTATTTTGATAATATCAATACTTTTAATCTTGCCTAAAGCGAAAGTATTCACTACATTGAGAACAGTTTCTTTAGTCACACTTGAAAATACGCGAGGTATACATATACTTGGTTCATTTGGAGGGGTTTTGCTCATCTCATCCATATTTATATTTATCGTTTATACATTTGTTTTGTATATACGATAAAAGATTCAATTTTATTAGTGTTAGAATAAATAAGCGTTAAAGGCTTCTTTTTTATTTGCATCTGTTGTTGATGTTGTTGTTGGCGTTTCTACCTTGCTATTATCTGTACCAATTAAATATGAAAATGCAAGTTTAACAAAGAAAAATGTAGCTATTACACCAAATATAAAACTAATAAAGTGTTTAATGAAAATTGTAACATGGAATTGATGTTCATTCTTGGAAGAAAATACTTTATCAATGTATTTAAAATTAAATGTTGATAACAAAAGAACCATTGCTGGAATAATAATATCCCCAATCAAAGAAGTAACCAAGTTTGTAAAAAAAAGACCAATTGCTATACCAGATATAGCTCCAACAACACTGTTATCAACAACAAATTTTTTAAGTTGACTAATAAATACCTGTCTATCAATTGAAGTATTAGTAGACATTGTTTATATAATAAAATAATAAAATTTATGTTTGATCAAAAATACCCAAATGCATGTATTCAGAAAGAGTCATTGCAGTAATAATTCCTTTTGAACTGTTGCCGTGTTCATCTAATGGTGGAGATATAATTCCAATTCCCATTTTCCCTGGAACAACAATCAAAAGGACACCGCCCACACTGCTTTTTGCGGGAAGTCCAACGTGTGTGAGCCAAGTCTCAGAATATTCATATAATCCATTTGCGGACATATGTGCCAATATATAAGGCAGAAATTTTGAATCAATCACCTTCTCTTGCGTTTTTGGATTCACTCCTTTGTTCGCCAACGTGGCTGCCATAATTGCCACATCTTTACTAGTTACCAAGGCAGAACATTGTTTTGTATAAACATCCAATGTCTCTTCTACGTCTCCGTAAAATTTTCCATAGGAATTCAACAAGTAAGCAATCGCTCTATTATGATCGCTATGAGTAATTTCTGATTTATAAATACTTGGTGAATAAGTCAACTTTCTTCCGGCGAATTTGCTCATCATATCAAATATTTTTTGTTCAAATTTTTTTTTATTTTTATCGTAATACAAACTAGTCGTTGCCATAGCACCCCCATTCGCAAAAGAATTTATCATGTGTTTTGAAGTTAACTCCACATCTGCGACAGAATTAAATGGATTATTTGTTTGTCTTGTTCCAATCATGGTAGAGAGTGCATGAATTCCTCTTTTTTTTAAAGCCAAAGCCAAGCTAAAGACTTTGGATGCGGACTCAATAGCAAATTCATGATTGTAGTCACCCACATTATATGACTTTCCGTCAACTGTAAATACAGAAATAGCATACAAGTTGGGATTCACCTTTCTCAATTCTGGTATATAATCTGCATTTTTTCCTCCAAACTTTTTACTTTTTAAATGCTTGTAAACACCTTCTATAATTTGTTGAATATTCATCTATATTGTGTGAAGAAAACTTTATATGAGGTAAATCATTCTAAAAAAAATTGATTTGGTTTCATTTTTATCATTATAGGTACACTTCATCAACTACGATGGCATCCGTTATCAAAGATACCCTTCTTGAAAGGCATAGTGCCGCAGTTCTCCCAGAACTTGCAGAGGCGCTAACAAATGGTTATACTTACGCTCTATTGAGTGTAGAGGTCAATGAATGTCCTATTTTAGAAACTCCTATATTTGTTCACTGTAAAATTGATCGTTCTGGTTCCATGAGCGATCTTTGTAAGGATGGTATGACCAAAATGAAACACACAATTCACACTCTCACGAACATAATGCGATTCTTTTCTGAAAACGAGACAGCGACTATATTTGTCCAAGTCTGCGTATTTGACGACAAGATAGATGAGATTGTTCCGGTGACGCGAGTTAAAAAGACAAATGTTGACGAAATTATAGAGAGTTTAAATACAATTTACGCTCGCAACTCAACCAATATTGAGCTGGCTCTCAAAGACTCAAATACAAGAATCCAAGAATACTCAAGCCAGTATCCGTCACATCGTGTTTCACACATTTTCATGACGGATGGAGAAGCAACTATTGGATCCAGCAATATTGACTTCTTGACAACATTGATAGATAAAACCATTTCAAGTTCGTTTATTGCGTTTGGAGTTCAACACAATGCAAAAATGTTGAATGCATTTGGGCGAGTCAGTCCTAAGACTTCCAACTGGTTGGTTGAAAAACTGGAGAATGCTGGCCTTGTCTATGGTGAGATTATCAACAACGAACTCTATATTGGTGCAGACGATGTAAATATTACCGTATACAATGGTCTCATTTATGACTATACAAATGACAGCTTCGTTGAAACACTTGACATCAATACCCTTGTCACAGAGAGTAAAAAGCTATATCATGTAAGCACGAATGATCCTAATAACTGCTACGTGATTATTCGTGGAAATAGTTCTATTACCGGAGAGTTCTTTGAAGAGACGGTTCCTATGTTGCCTGTCTTGAATATGAACAATAACGATAATGAAATCGTTACAAACGATCTCACTCAACATATGTTTCGCCTTCGTGCGCAGCAACTAATGAAAATTGCACTAACAGATGAAATGCAATGTTGTGATCCAGTTGATATCTTTTCGCGAAGACAAGTACAACGATCCGGAGGTCTTAGAAGACAAAATGCAATTGGCGTTTTTACGCAAAGTCAAACACTAGACAGTAGTACGGAGGACGAAAATGTAAACCACTCTATTGAAACAGTGGTTGAAGTCTATCAGGAAGTTCTTCCCACAACAACAAATCCGGTAACCTCATTCAAGAATTCACTCAAGGAGTTTAAAAAATCGTTAGACACTTACATAAAGGATAACTCATTGGAAGAGAATGATTTTATGCAGAATATACGCGACGATATTTACATCACAATCCTCACAATGAACACGACAAACCAATATATGTATGTTTCTGCGCGCCAGTCTTCACAAGGAAGACAGCAATCTTATAATGTGGTGGATATTGAAGTGCCAGGCGAACAAGATGATGGTGATGAAGATAGTCGTGATCCAAACAATATTTCTCCCCAAAGACATATGTTACCCCGCTCTCACACGAATTCAAACAACACAACCCCAACTATGATGCGAACAATGACACATATTAGTCAGAGTCAGACATAAAAATATAGTAGTAGTAATAGTAGTGCTAGTCATACTAGCATAAATTCTAAAAAATAAAAAAATACAAATTGTACAAATATTTTTTTATTTGGTTATGTAATGCTAAAAGTTAGAAATCATCTTCCCTATCAAAGTCGGAATATACATCATCTTCTTGGAGGGGTTTGACTTGTTTCGTATACGGATCGTAGCAAGTAATGTGAACGATTGTTGGCATTTTGCGAATTGTAATGTAAGGAGTTTCTATATTTCTATCTAGTTTTTCCCAATCCCTTTGCTGTTTTTTTAATCTTGCTTCCTCTCTCGCTTGTTTTTGCTTTTTCGCTTCCTCTTTTGCTTTTTCTTTTGTCTGTTTATTTATTTTACTCTCTTTCAAAGAGTGATAAAGAAGATTGTGAGTGATGGGATTTAAATATATGAAAGAGGTAGTATTGGAAGTAAACTTCTTGTTAGTGTGAAGCACAACATTGTTGAGTGAAAATGACATATTGCATGTACGTTATAATAATATATATTTTTATAAAATCGTTTCAATTTTTTTCATTGGATATTTTCAAATCAAGGGTTTCTGGATATTTGGTTTTAATCAAATGCATCATCTCGTCAATTTTCAATATTTTATTTTTCTTCAATATATTCGCACACTCTACAATAAGCGGTTTGCATTGTTTCAAAATAACAAGCGCCATACTGTACGCAGCCTGTATTAAAGCAGAGACTTCATCATCAATAATTTCTTTGTATTTTTCGCTATTACTAGGGTAAATTGCGTTTGTTCCAAGTCCATAGTAATGAACCATTTTTTCCGCAAGCTTAAGAGTTTCATCAAAATCGTTCAAGGCCCCTGTCGTAACTGAAACATCATAAATAATTTCCTCCGCTATGCGGCCACTCAAAAGGATCATCAAGTGTTCAAAAAGGGCTTCTCTCTTGTATATATTGCTCGTACTACTTTCAAACATGGTATAACCAGGACTGTTGGGAGCAGACAAATTAATAATTACTTTGCTCACCTTGGAGTGATGTTTAGAGAGAATCCCCATAATTGCGTGACCCATTTCGTGAATTGCAATTCTATCAATAATATCCGCAGTAAATTGATGTTCCGTTGGTTGCCACCCCACCATTATTTTATTCATAACTAAATCAAGGTCTTCGTACAACATAACACTTCTGTCGTTTCGCAAAGCGTTCAACATGGCTTCATTCAATAGATTCTCTATTTGGGCGCCAGAGAGACCCGCAGTCATGTCTTTTAAGTCATTTATATTTACATTTAAAGTGTCATATGGTTTGCCTTTCAAATGGATCGCGATTATTGCTTCTCTCGTGGTCGCGTCTGGAAGACCTATATAAATTCTTTTATCAATTCTTCCGGGGCGAAGCAATGCTGGATCCAAAAGATCTGCGCGATTTGTTGCCCCCATCAAAAAAATACCGGATCCAGTTTTGAATCCATCCAAGTTGATGAGAAGTTCGTTCAAGGTTGAGTCGCGTTCTGTTCCCGAACTTTCTCCATCTGCGGATCGTTTTCTACCTATGGCATCTATTTCATCAATAAAGATGATGCAAGGTAAGTTTTTTTGCGCAAGTTCAAAAAGTTCCCTTACACGACTAGAACCAACTCCAACATATTTTTCTTGAAACTGCGATCCTGAAACAACAATAAACGAAGCATTTGTTTCACCAGCAAACCCCTTTGCAATCATGGTTTTTCCGTTTCCTGGAGGACCTTCCAGTAAAATACCTTTGGGAATCCTGACATTATAGTTGGAATATTTTTTGTAGTGTGTTAAAATATCAACACATTGTGAAAGTTCTTTTTTGATATTGTCGTATCCGCCAATGTCATTGAATGTTAGAGGTGATTTTGAAATGACCTCAAAATTTTCTGATTTTTGTCCAGGTCCTCCTTTTCCTCTACTTCTTTTCGTGCGAATCAATCGTCCATCTGGGCTATAGTAATGACCATCATCTGGGTAATTTTCGTCATTTTCATCATAAGAGTTATTGTTTTCATTCATCTCTCCATTTAATTCTCTTCGTGTCTCTTGTATGTATTGTAAAAGAGGATTTATTTGATTTTTAAAAATAACTCTTATATGATATGGAATTGTTAAATTTGAATCACTATTATTGTTATTACCATTGAAATAAAATGGTGTGTTAATATTGTCGCTTGAATTTACAAAATGAACTGGATTATTGTTTTCATATAAACCAAGTATACTTGTTGACTGAACCGTAACATTCCTAGAGTTTAATTTTTTCAAGTAGTCTTCATAGTATTTTCTTCCAAATGGATTATAGTTTCTTTCGTGCGTATTGTTGAGCCTAAGTGAATATAATCTTTGTGATAAATAAGGTCTATTCAAAAATGAATGTACTACAAAAAACTGCAAACTAATAAAAAACCTTCCCCAAAACATTTTATATCCTTGCACAAAAAACTACCTATAAAATTACGCAAAATTAGTCATTGTTATCTAGCCTAGTCTATTGTTTATTATAGAATCCATAGTCACAATTTGATCCATTATCGCAAAAACACGGTGCATCACAGCTCCAACCAAGTTCACCAATATATGGAAGTGTCTGATATACTCTAGGTGCGCCCAACTTTACTGGTTCATGATACATATTTACAATAAGTCTCTCACAATGAGAAAGACACTCCAGGCCTCCCTCAATAACGTCTTTTTCCGATCCCTCCACACTTATTTTAATTAAATCTGGCCAGGGAATTTCGTTTCTTTCAACAATATCGTCTAAGCGATAGCATGGCAATTTTACATAGTCATTCAAATCATATTGTCCAAATGTTTGATAGTCTACATCACGATAGTAAGAATTTCCAAAAACATAATATTCATTTTGATAAAACTTGACCAATTTGTTATCAAGATTTCCAAGAACACCTATATGATAGTCTATTTCGTATTTATCATATATACAAGACGCTCGTTCAAATGCATCAAATGCAATAAATATAGCATCTGGCCACAATTGTTTTGCATATCTCGTCCAAGTGAGAACTCCCGCACCAATATCGTATATAACTAGTGGTTCAAATCCATCATTTTTTAGTTTTTTCAAATATTTTTGATGATCTATTGGAGTTGTTGTTGCATAAGTATCACTCATTTGTTGCAAGTGTTTTTGAAGCAGTTCATTTGTATTGTTTATACTAGTCATCCATATATTATTATATAATTAGAATATATAATGGCAATAAAAAGATACAAGAGGTCATCTAAACGCACTTGTAAACGTAATCGCAATCGCACGCGCATTTGCAAATACCGGTACACCAGAAAAAACAAACAGAGAGGAGGATGACCTGGAGCGTCTCCGGCAATGCCGATGTAAAAGGTTTACGAAGATTGGGTACATGAGTCAATTATTTATACTCTGGAATGACACAAGTTGAAAATATTTTTATGATTTGACAACTTGTTGATAATAGAATAGTAAAAATTGATATAAAATATTCTCAAGAACCTATGATAGAAACGATTTATCTGTCATGGTGAAGATTTGTGATACATCTTACCCAACCAACACAAGCTACCAGGTCCATTTTGAAAAATACCCATTTGAGTTGAGTAGTTTTCAAAAATATGCGATAGAGTCTGTAGTAGAAGGAAACCATGTCCTCGTCACTGCACATACAGGCTCCGGTAAAACCCTTCCAGCAGAATTTGCGATTGAACATTTTGTAGCACAAGGGAAGAAAGTCATTTATACGAGTCCAATCAAGGCGCTATCTAATCAAAAATTCTATGAATTTACACAAAAATTTCCACATATATCATTTGGTATTTTAACAGGAGATATCAAAACAAATCCAGAAGCGCAAGTATTAATTGTCACTGCAGAAATTTTACTCAACACCCTATACAATAAAAAGAACAACAGTGGTTCCTCTTTCATTGGATTTGATATGGATTTTGAAAATGAACTCGCGTGTGTAGTTATGGACGAAGTGCATTATATCAATGATCCGCATCGTGGGCGTGTTTGGGAAGAGACAATCATGATGTTGCCGCTACACATTCAATTAGTAATGCTTTCTGCAACGATTGACGCTCCAGACAAGTTTGCAGATTGGATTGAGTGTCGTGGACACCAAACAACAGACATAAGAAAAATTGTATATTTAGCCTCTACAAATCATCGCGTCGTTCCGCTCACACACTATTCATTCATCACTACAAATAATGGAATTTTCAAGGCAATAAAAGACAAGGAGTTGGAGAGACAAATTCGCGAGATGATCAACAAACCCATCGTGATTCAAAGCGCCAAAGGTGAATTTAATGAACCACATTACCACAAAATGTCAAAGATGCTTGGACTTTTTCAAAATAAAAATGTCTTCATCAAGCGTCAACACGTTTTGAACAATGTCTGCAAATATATGGTAGATAATGATATGTTACCTGCACTTTGCTTTGTTTTAAGTCGCAAGCAGTTGGAAATCTGTGCAAGAGAAATCACGGTTCCACTACTAGAAGACGATTCCAAAGTGGGGTACACTGTTCGCAGAGAGTGTGAGCAGATCATTCGCAAGTTGCCCAACTATCAAGAATATTTAGAGTTGCCAGAGTATTTGCAAATGGTTTCCTTGTTAGAGAAGGGAATTGCCATTCATCACGCGGGAATAACGCCCATTTTAAGAGAAATGGTAGAGTTGCTTTTTGGAAAGGGATACATCAAGTTGCTATTTGCGACAGAAACGTTTAGTATTGGAATTTCCTTCCCAATCAAGACGGTATTATTCACAGATTGCAACAAGTTTGATGGGTCGCAGTCGCGTATCCTCTATTCTCACGAGTATACTCAAATGGCTGGACGTGCGGGGCGGCGCGGCATTGACACAGTAGGCCACGTCATTCATTTGAACAATTTGTTCAAGAATGTAGACTTGAATTCATACAAGCTCATGATGCAAGGTAAGCCGCAAAAACTTGTGAGTAAGTTCAAGGTATCTTATAGTTTGTTATTGAATTTGATTTCTATTGGAGACATGAATTTTACGGATTTTGCAAAACGCAGTATGATTCAAGAAGATTTGGATAAGGAAATACTGGCAGTTGAATCGCGAATTAACGAAATCCATAGGGACCTTGGAAGTCTTTCCATTTCTGTAAAGCTTGAGACACCAGTTGAAATTATTGAAGAGTATGTGGCACTACAAAACACTGTTAAAACAGCAGTTAACAAAAAAAGGAGAGAAATGGAAAAACGACTAGACGAAATTAAGTTCAATTATCGTTTTATTGATATGGAAAAGGCTACGTGGGAAAGACATCATTTGAAGATAGGCGAGTTGGAAAAGTTGAAAAGCGAACACCAGTTCACGGAAACCTATTTGAAAAGATGTGTAGATACTGTGTTGGGCCTATTGGAACAAGACGAATTTATTACAAGGTCCATAGATGATGAATCAAGGGAAGTCATTTCATTAAGTCCAAGGGGCTATATTGCAGTGCAGTTGCGAGAAGTTCATTGCCTCATTTTTGCGAAGTTGTTTGAATCAAAAACAACTATTCACACTCTAACATCTAGACAATTGGTTGGCTTATTTAGTTGTTTTGCAAACTGTACAGTAAATGAGGAACTCAAGTCCATGTTTCCGCGTTCTCAAGACAAAGAGCTCAACGAAGTTGCCAAAACGGTAAAGACAATGTATAACGATTACATGCATAAGGAAGATGATATTGGCATTAATACTGGCGTGGAATATGATGTCCAGTATGATTTGATGGATGCAGTCATGAACTGGTGTGAGTGTGAAAATGTGCAAGATTGTAAAGTTGTTCTGCAAAATCTGGAACAAAATAAAGAAGTATTTTTGGGAGAGTTTGTGAAAGCTCTTTTGAAAATCAACAATATTTCTAGTGAGTTGGAAAAGATTGCAGAGTCTTGTGGAGACATTGCATTCCTAAGCACACTCAGAGAAATTCCTGGACTTACGTTAAAGTTTGTAGCAACCAACCAAAGTTTGTATGTGTAAGTTATAAGTTATATTATTTTAAAAATTATATTGAACATTACTATAAATACTATGAGTTCTGTATTGGCTCCAGGAAGACTATGTAATCAACTAGCATGTTGTTTATGTTCCAGTATATTAGCAAAAAAAAATAATCTAAAAGTGGATTATATTGTAAGTGATAAAATAAAAGATCAAATTAAAAAACTTGGCATTCAATTATTCACGGGTGAAAATGTATACGAAAATACAATTTACTTGACACAAAAAAATTTTTTTGATATGTATAACTTACATGATTTGAATGAAAATTTATATGCAAATGAACATCAATATTTTCAATCAAAAGAAATTTCTAATTTTTTGTACAACTACATAAATGAAGAAGAACAAAAAAATTTTATTAAATCAACTAATAAATTCAAAGAAAGATATGATAATAACAGTGATTGTTTTGTACACATCCGTTTGACTGATACAGAAGAATCAAATCCTGGAATAGAATACTATCTCAACACAATCTCTACTATAATATTTGATACACTATATATATCTTCTGATGATATTACTCATGAAATAATATATAAAATATCGCAGATATATCCAAAGACAGTCATTTTAAATTATGGCGAAGTAGAAACAATTCATTTTGGAAGTACCTGCAAAAATATTATATTATCACACGGTTCTTTTTCTACTTTTATAGGTTACCTATCCTTTTACTCAACTGTATATTATCCTACCATGAAATTACAAAAAATAGAATGGTGTCCAAATATTCAATGTATTCCAGGTTGGATTGAGATTGGAGGCGACTCTCTTTAAGCCGGTTTCTACGAAATATAATAAATTAATCAAAACAACTTAAAGAATCGCCTGTCCGCGCCTTCTTCTGCGTTTTGTCTTTCTTTTTTTACGCGTTTGTCTCTGTTTTCTTTTTCTTCTACTTTTTCGCTTACCCGCTTCTTGGTGTCTTGGTCTACTCAAATAATCTTGAAGCGTCATTGATTCAAATGGTTGTTGACTAATAATTGGTCGTAATTCTTCTTCGCTAAGCGTGATAATATCATAATCTTTACCTTCAAGTAAGCCACTCGCCACAATAGATTGTAAACTAGAAGGCGTAACCTCTACAACTTGAGTTCTGTACAAAGATCTAACCCCAGCTTCTTCTAATAGTTTATTTCCAGGCTTACGAGAAGGAAGTCCAGGTTCATCTTGTAAAACATAAGGTGATGTGTGCAACTGTCTTTTATTTTCTAAACACAAAACTTCACCTGGGCAAACTGTGAATCTTAAAACGTCATTATCGTTTAAAGGATTTTGCACTGTAGTAGAAATACATACATCTCTATATTCAATCAATACATAGTTACTATAGAAATCAGATGAAGGGTTTATTGGATCTCTAGTAATAGCTCTCAAAACGGTTCGTATATTATCTGGCAAATATAGACTGGGAGGAGCATCTTGATGATATCTTGAATCAAACATTGGATTGAATGTTGGTGTATCAACGAAAAAAGCCACATTCTTACCTGGTAAAATATTGAATTTTACTTGTTTTTCTAATGCAAGCAACACCTTTTGTTTTTTCTCTTCAGCTCTTACTTGATCTTCTCCCAGTTTATTTTTAAAAAAAATAACCCTTCTTTCCACCGGTATAAATATAAAACAACAGTCACGTAAACTTCTTTGTTTTCTAAGATTTCCATCTACTGTATTCGTTAATCCATATTCTGGTTCCGGTTCAAATTTGCCCAGTCCAAGAAAGGTGTCGCTCGTATCATGAGTTAATATGAATCCACCTTTCTCTATTTTTGGTTCTTTTCCTTCTTTTGTTCCTCCTTCTTCTCTCTCTCTTTTTTCTAGTAAAGTTGGGGAAACTTCACCACTCATATATATTATAAACAAGTAAATAGAAGACTTATCTCTCTTTAAGCCGGTCTTGTGAGAATATAATAAATCACCACAAACAACTTAAAGCCACGAAAAGTTTACTTTTTTTCTTGATTTCAAGACTTTTCTGGCCGAACCAAAAATGGACAAAAATAAATGTCCTTTTTTTACTTCCCCAAAATAGTCTTGAGAAAAAAAAACCAAACTTTTCTGAAAAATGGATTGAGAGCATAATGCTCTCGTTTGTGTTTTTTGCTAAATATTTTGTTACGATACTTTTTTTGGACTTTTGAAAAAAGTTTCAATACTTTTTTTAGAAAAGTATTTAGGCATATTTTTTGTTGTCGTAATATAACAACAAATGGCAGAAAACGACAACGCTAAATTATGCTCTAAATTTTTCTGTGAAAAATGTGACTACAAAACCAATAAGAAAAGTAGTTTCAATTCTCATATTTTGTCACTGAAGCATAAAACGACAACGCATATATGCTTAAAATATGCTTGCAGCATTTGTCATAAGAATTTCAACGATCGTGCTGGATTATGGCGACATGCAAAAAAATGTAAAATAAATGATAGTGAAAACGGATTTGTAGAATTTTCTGAAAACTCTAAAAAAAATATTCCAATTGATGTTGAAAAATTGACTGTTTTATTAATTGATACTGTAAAACAAAATCAAGAATTACAAAAACATCTATCATCCCCAGAACAAGAACAACAACTTATTCCAAATATAAAAGTGGATGAGGTCATGATATTTGAGCTCATGAAGCAGAATCAAGAATTTAAACAGCTTATAATGGAGCAACAACAAGAGATGCAAAAACAACATCAAGAGTCTCAACAACAACTAATGACGATAGTGAAAGAAAATTTGGGAACACATAACACCAATAGTAACAACAGCATAACAAATAACTTCAATTTGAACGTATTCTTGAATGAGAAATGCAAGGACGCGATGAATATCACGGATTTTATTGATTCTCTCCAAGTTCACTTCAAGGACTTGGAATATAACGGAGAGAACGGATACGCCGCAGGAATATCCAAGATATTTTTAAGAGAACTAAACCAGCTGGATATTTGTAAAAGACCCATTCATTGCAGCGATATAAAGAGAGAAATATTTCACATAAAAAATCAAGACAGTTGGGAAAAAGAGCGCGAACTATTGATCAAGTGTATCAAACAAATCACCAGGAAAAATGTGATTCTATTGGCGGATTGGAGAGAAGCGCATCCCGGTTGTATGGATCTCCACAATAAACAAAACGACAAATACAATAAAATAAATTGCGAAACTCTAGGCCCCTACTTGGACGATGAAGAGTTGAGGTGCTTCAACAAGATCATTAGCAGCGTTGCCAAAGCAACAGTTATTGATAAAAGAAATATTTCAAACAAATGAAGCGGGTTTCTTTAAGTAGTTTTTTAATATATATTGCTGGAGGGCGGCGGGGAAGACACCTTTTTTTTGTTGGAGAAGTATATGTATAGATTTTTGTGGAATACACCTAAAAAGTACGAGCCTGTAGTAAAAACAGCCAATATTGATATGGTTGTGAATGACGTCGTTGTTAATGTGAAAGACAAAAAGACGGAGGATGTAGAAGACGATAATAAAACATACTATAGTCAAGATGAAAATGGTGAAGAAGAAGAAGTACAATCTGGTCAAGAAGAAGAAGAGAAATCTCATGAAAATAAAAATTTAGAAGACCATCTTGAAGAAGAATTTTCTCAAATGAAAGGAGAAGATATAGTTTCTGTCGCGCCTCTAAAGGTTGAACGTGATGAACTTTTGACAGAACAAAAAAAACCCCAAGAGTCGTCGGTTTCTTTTTTTTACAGAATGAAAACTTGTATTTTTGGATGCACTAGTTCTGTTGAAGCGGTGGCACCCAAGTAAAACAAAAAAAAATATGTATGTATGTAATTTGTATTTATAGATTATCTATCAAGATAGTAGAATGACTGTTTGAATGAAGACAGAGCTAGATAATTTAATTGTAAATAAATACAAATTTATTAGGCCTCTTGGTAAAGGTTCTTATGGATTTATTTATCAAGGAGAACATATTCGCACAAGAGAACCTGTGGCGATTAAGGTAGAACCAATTTCTGAAAATGGTGGATTGGTAAAACACGAAACAAAGATATATCAATACTTGAACATGACCTCGCAAAAAATACCGGATAGTGGAATTGCTTGTGTCAAATGGTTTGGGCGAGACGAATCAAACTATTACATGGTTTTGGAAATGTTGGGAGAGTCATTGGAAACAGTCAAAGAGAGAAGGGATAGTTTCTCTCTATCTACCGTTTTGCAAATAGGAATTCAAGTGGTTCAACGTCTTCGTTTTTTACACGAAGCTGGTCTAGTTCATCGTGACATAAAACCAGGAAACTTCTTATTGGGTCGTTCTGATAAATCACGATTGATTTACTTGATTGATTTTGGTTTTTGTAAACGCCACGATCAAGGAGAAACACGAGTCAAAGTAAAACGAACGGCTATTATTGGAACACCCAACTTTATAAGTGTAAATGTTCACGAGTTGAACGAACCAGAGAGAAAAGACGACTTAGAGTCGCTTGTCTACATGTTGATTTATTTTTACTTGGGTAAACTCCCGTGGGAAAAGACAGATATGTCACTTGAAAACATTATGAAAGCCAAAATAAGTTTGACAAATGAGAGAGAAATATGGGAAAAAACGATTCCTCCCATGTTTCTAAATTTTCTTGAATTTTTGCGCAAAATGAATGAAGATAAGATAGACTACCTTATGTTGATGAATATATTAAATGAAACCTCTATCGTTTAATGACGTCTTCTTCTGCGAGTAACCTTGCAAACTTTGCGACAACGACAACGCTTTGTTGAACGACTACGATGTTTTCCTACGCGACAACTTCTTTTTGATGCCATTATAATATACATATACATTTATATTTTTTAGAAAATAAAAAAGTATATTGACTTAAAGATATTTGTATGATTGTATGCATTAATGAGCGTTTTATCCACACTTTGGAACTATATTACTTATTTTCATGGTTTATTTTTTGAATTTGTAGAATTTTCGCTTAGATATTTAGACAAAATGAATAATATACCAACAAGTGAAATTGAACATGATAATTCATATAAGAATGAATAATATGTTGTTGCAAAATAATATAAAGATATATGGATTAGATATGTATAGTGAAGATGACTACAGAGCGTGTTACCGGAAGAGTAAAGTGGTTTAACAACAAGGCTGGTTATGGGTTTATTACTTTAGCGGAGAGTGACAAGAATGATACCGACATTTTTGTTCACCATAGTTACATTGCACTCACGGACCAGTATAGATATTTAGTGCAAGGCGAGTATGTTGAGTTTTCCTTGATTCCTACTAAGGAGGGAAGCAACCATAAGTTCCAGGCGGGAGATGTAAAGGGAATCAATGGTGGAATGCTCATGTGCGAGACAAGGAGAAATATTCGTGCTAGCAGGATCAACCAAGCAGATGTAAGTTCTGGAGACAATGAGGATGTTGTTATTGAGGCGACTCCTAAGCCTGTTCGTTCTGCCAATGTCCGTGGTTCTGGTCCTAGGGAGGGTGGTGTGAACATCGTCACTAAGGACGGTGATGATAAGATTAAGAGTGCAAGCAAAAAGCGTGGAAGACCTCCTCGCACAGCGCAGTCAAAGGAGAGTGTGTAATTAGTAAATTTTATTTGTTGTAGTGTTGTATTTTATTTTTTTGTAAATTAAGAAAATTTATAAAAAAATAGCAAGTATATATACAAATGTCCACAACTACTAACGAACAAGTAGACACTATACCAGTTGTTGATACTACACTAATAGTTGATACTACACCCACAGTTGATACTACCCCTGTCCCTCAAGCTAATCCTGTTGTTAAGCCTACTTCTTCCGTAACCGTGTCGTCAAGTGGATCATATACATTTTTGTATGGTCTTCAAGGTATGAATACACAGGATGTCACATCTATTGTTTATACAACATGCACGGTTGATAACATTGCTACCATTCCTGGTGGGGATGATAATCGTGCCGCAATATTTCAATGCGACCCTGTTTTTGGATACCATAAAGAAGTATACATAATTGATTCATATGGTACCCAGACATCTTATGATGTAGGTGTCAATATTTTTGTTAACTTTTCAACAAACACAATAACAACTACGCCTTTTCAAGGGTAAAGATAAATATTACTCAACTAGTTGAACGCGAATTTTTTTCTTGAGATTTTCTTCATCAAGAAACAAATATAGTTTGAAATTTCTCTTTTCGTAGTTTTCAATAACTTCCGATAACTGGATTCGCATAGTCATTTTAATTTTAGGCAAGTGAACAAAGTATTGGAATATTCCGTTTTTCCAATCAACGCGGTCAAATAAATATCCCTCATACAATTCTTCCAATTTTTCTGGATGATTTGTATACATTTCAAGCAATGCGCAGTTATTTTGAACTTTACGTATAGAACGCATCGTTATATTGATGTATTCCAATTCATTAACAGTGGTCCATCTTTCGTAAAACTGTTTTGCGTTTTCTGACAAAGGTAGAATGTTGTCATTTTCTTGAAACTTCAAAATATTTAAAAGGTCAACTAGTCGCCTAATAGGACTCGTCGCGTGAATATATACGTCCATTTTTAACAAATCATGTCTTACTGTAACATCACCTTTTTGTTGTAATGTATTTGCATCTACATACTGGCCACCCGTATTACTTTTCCATATTTTGATAAACTGGTATATTTCCTCTGGAATTTCTTTTCCAGCGCTTTCTTCATTCATCGCATCATTGATTGTTATAGAACGAAATATTCCATTATTGTATTTGATTAAATGCTGTGCACAGTGGTGGTTCATAAATATCATCAAGTAACTTACCAATACGTGACTATTGCGTACTGTTTGCATATACTTGTAGTTTTTACAAAGTAGTTGACATACTTCCAATAAATTTTTATAACACGAATTATCCAACAACTTTTCTTCTTCGTAACAGTAATTTTCCACAACTTTAACAATGCAGTTTTTATATGATATATTCAATACTTCTCCACTCTCTTTGTCTATAACAATATCCATTACAAATGCAAACCGCATTACATTTTTTTGTAGACTACATAAATTGTCACTTAAAATAGTCGGAAGCATTGGTTTTTTTCTATCTGGCAAATAAATGGTACTTATTCTCCTTGAAAAAGACTCCCACAAGTTCAACATTTCCATCCAAATAACTACATTACTTATGTAAATACTAAGCGTGTGACAAGAGGTATTTGAATAAACGGTGTCCGTTAAACTAAACCCATCGTCAAAGTCAACACTGGACTCTGGGTCAATTGTGATGACGTGCCATTTTTGTTGGTCTCTTCTGTCTTCTATGGTGGGATACTTTGCCAAAATACTACTTACACAAGATTCATGGGAATTATTTGCCATAAATTGCCGCAAAGCTTTACTTGTATCCTTGTTGAATCGCTGTATAGATTGATTTAGATTTTTACAATACAGTTGATACTCGTAAAAATGATCTAGTTCGTCAACGGAACCCAGCACTTGACTTATTTTGCCCTGTGGATGCTTATCTTGCCACAAGTCAAATACAAACGTGATGTATAAATTAATAAAAACTTTTGAAAATCCCAAATGTTTTATTTCATAAGGAACGAGAAATGCGGGTATTCTCCGGTCGTCCGGTATAACTTTATATAGAAGTTTGTTAGTTTTAAGATCCCTCCCATATGTCTTGTTTGTCTTTAACACGAGAACTCCTGCGATAAACTCACTGGACCTTACTGTAGAATGACATATAGTTACCTTTTTTGTCTCCATATTCACCATAAAATTGTCATTAGAGAGCATTTTTTCTTTTAGGGGATCAATGAAATCTAATTGTATTTCTTGTGGAAACCTTTCTACGTTGTAAAATTTCCAACCACTATAATTTCTATCATGGATATGTACTTTGTATAAAGCCATGATATAGAATACGTTTAAAATATATCTCTAGTAACACATCATTAACAAATATTATTTTGAATCAATTTTTATATGCTTTTAAAAAAAGCATGGCAAAATGGCGAGGTCACCGAAGGTGACCGCGCGACTTCGTCACTCTTGTGCCAAGAGAATTAAATATTTTATATCCTCTACAATAACGTTGTGAAACGCTGGCACCCGAAGGGTGTCTGCCATTTTGCCATGCTTTTTTTAAAAGCATACATCTACAAGTCTGTAATGAGCCAATCATCTGCAAAACAAAATGTCGCATACAAGTAGTCTACACTATATACATTG
>Ga0208259_1000211_pt1 | contig 20946 bp, 13 predicted proteins | sample CryBogCBH22May08_FD_184618 | JGI IMG/M metagenome (GOLD analysis project Ga0208259, IMG submission 184618) | Freshwater microbial communities from Crystal Bog, Wisconsin, USA - CBH22May08 (SPAdes) | ecosystem: Environmental > Aquatic > Freshwater > Lake | place: Crystal Bog, Wisconsin, USA... | reverse complement strand
CACCACCACCGTAGCCGCCGCTTCTGCCGCCACCGCCGCCAAAGCTCTTCTTGAAGCCACTGCTTCTTCTTTCGCCTTCTGGTTTTGGAGTAGACTCGTTAACGATAATTTTTCTACCGCCAATTTCAGTCTCGTTAAGAGCACTGATTGCAGTACGAGCAGCTTCATCATCAGGCATTTCAACAAAACCAAAGCCTTTGCTACGGTCATTCTTGAATTTGTCTGTTACGATTTTAGCAGAAGTTACTTCTCCATAAGGAGTAAACATTTGCTCCAGCTCTTCGTTAGTTAGGTTCCAATTGAGGTTTCCAACGTAAATGTTCATGTGTTTAAAATTTAAATAATAAATAAACCAATGGTAGAAAAACTTGACCCTGAACCCATAAGCATTTACATTTTAACTTAGAGCAACATGGAGAAAATCGCATTGGCGAGTGACAAATGTAAAAGAGTTTTATATACAATGCAAAAAAAAACACAAAATTTTACAGTAACTTTTTTAGGAGTACTACGTAAGTTGGAAAATGATCGCTGAATCCACCCCTATAATTGTTGCCATCATAGGTGCGCATTGGGTATCCTTTGTAAGGACCAATATGCTCTATCATAAATTCTCTGTTGAAAATTAATTGCTGTTTATAGAAGTAACCCGACTGTTGTTGATTAAGCCATGGTGCAGTAAGCATTATCTGATCGAACAAACTCCAGGTATCTTCAAAAGCAAGGGTGCCATTACCCTTCTTGAATAGCTCAATCCAGGGGTTGTAGATGCCGTTTTTCTTTACCGTCTCTTTTTTCTCTTTTGCGCCAAGGATATCTATTATACTCGAACTTATAGGATCATCGTTGAAATCTCCCATTATAATTACCTTCTGTACCCCATCTGCAAAAGCAATAGAGTCTATATGTCTTTTGCAGATGCTGGCCGCCAGTTTTCGAAAAGGAGCACTCTTTTCTTCGCCACCCAATCGGGAAGGCCAGTGGTTTACATATACACTTACTGTTTCTCCATCCAGTTTTCCCTTTACCCATAAAATATCTCTCGTGAAAAATTTCTTGCTTCCAGGAAACTTAACTGCAATTGCCCGGCTTTGCTCTACTACAAAATATTTTGGATTGTATATCAAAGCCACATCTATGCCTCGGGCATCTTTACTATCATAATGAACAAACTGATATTTCCTGGCAGAAATAAAATGATTATGGGTAAGGTCGTTAAGAACAGTATCATTTTCTATTTCCGCTACCCCCAATAAGGCGGGGCCATCTACAGTACCGGGATGAATGTCGGTGCCAATTAGGGAGATCACTTTTGCTAAATGCTCGGTTTTGTCCCAATATATTTTGCTGGTATAGTGCATTGCTCCATTAGGAGTAAAATCCTCGTCTTTAACGGCGGGGTTATGGATGGTGTCGTAATAGTTTTCCAGATTGTAAAAGGCTACTACAATCAGTTTATAGTTATTGGTTTTTTGCGCGAAAGTTCCTGAAATAAATAAAGCCAGTAAAACTGTTAGCAAGACGTTTTTCATATAGGACTAATTTAATTCGGACGAAGTTAACCTTAAAGCTCCTTAAAGAAATTAAACATTATTCTAAACATATTAAATTCTGCTGAAATGATATATGAAGATTGTATTAATAATGAAGTATTTATTTTTTTAATTGCAGCCCCCCTATATATTTGCCTTTTCAATTTATTTTGAGTATGCGAAAATTGTATGTATTAACGGCTTTATTGGTAGTATTTACTATTAGTACCCAAGCCCAGAAAAAGAAGGTTGACTCCCTACGGACGTCGGCAGGAATTGTAGACAGTGTTCAGGAAATTAGTAATAAAGAGATTGCTGAAGAAGGAGAATCTGTTGTAGCATTGGATGATAATGAAATGGACAACGGAAGTAGCGAAAATGTACCTTCTATGCTTACTGCAGGAAGAGACCCTTTTTATTCTGCGGTATCTTACAACTTCTTTGCTGTTAGATATAAGTATAGAGGCTACGATTCTAAGAACTCAGTTACATTAATGAATGGAATGCCGCTGGAGAATCTGGAAAATGGTTATTCTCAGTTTGGCTTGTTCGGTGGTTTAAATGATGTAGTAAGAAATAAAGAGATTGCTATTGGTAATAGAAGCAACACTTTTGCTTTTGGCGGAATGGGTGTAAATTCTAGTTTTGATTCAAGAGCCAGCAAACAAAGAAAACAAACCAGTTTTGGTTATACTTATTCAAACGGAAACTTTACCCATCGCTGGACTTTAACACATAGCACCGGGATGAATAAAAAAGGATGGGCTTTTACTTTCAGTGGTAGCCGTCGTTGGTCCGATGAAAATTATGTACCAGGTACATACACGGATAGCTGGAGCTACTTTGTGGGTGTTGACAAGAAAATAAATGACAAACAACTACTTTCTCTGGTAGCTTTCAATTCAAACAGCGAAACCGGAGGGGCCTCATTTGAAACTAAAGAAGCTTATGCGCTTACTGGTAGTCACTACTACAATTCTGCTTGGGGTTTTCAAATGGGTAAAAAAAGAAATTCCCATGTACTTACCTCTAACGAACCAGTGTTTATACTAACGCACGATTTTAAAATCAGTACTAAAACTACTTTATTAACCAGTGTTGGATATACGTCTGGTAAAAAAGGTAGTACTGGCTTAGATTGGGGCAATGCTGCTGACCCTCGTCCAGATTATTATGCTTACATGCCAAGTGATTGGTTGTACCATGGTAACAATGATACCGCTATGGTAGCTTACATTACCAAGTCCATTAAAGCTAATCCAAATTCAATGCAAATAGACTGGAATAACTTATATCAGTCTAACAGAAATTCAAGAGATACCGTAAGTGGCGTAAAAGGAATGCGCTCTCATTATGTGTTAGCGAATAACGTAACTGCAACAAAACGTTTTAATTTCAATACAACTTTCAATACAACTGTTTCTAAAGTATTCTCTATTACTGGAGGATTGGCTTATCAGTCAGAAGTAAATGAGCACTATAAAGAAGCACAAGATTTGTTGGGTGGAGATTATATGGTGGATGTAAACACCTTTGCTCAGTTTGATTATCATACACCTATGTACAATCAACAAAATCACATTGTTCGTCAGGGTGGTAAATATGGTTATGACTATGAAATGCATCTAAGCAAAGCTTCTGGCTGGGCACAAGGATTGTATAAATTTGGTCACTTAGATGTGTTTATTGCTGGTGAAGTAAGTAACACTCAATTTTATAGAAACGGTCTTTTCCAGAATGATGTATTCCCTACTACCTCTCTTGGAAAATCTACAACTTACAATTTTGACAACTATGCAGTTAAAGGTGGTCTAACTTATAAAATTGATGGCAGAAATTACTTATACTTAAATGAGTATTTTGCTACTGTTGCACCAAACTACAATAATGTATTCCTTTCTCCTGGTACAAGAAGCCAAACTCAGGATCAAATTACCAGCGAAAGCATCAAGAGTATGGAAGCAGGCTATGTATTAATTGCTCCAAAGGTAAAAATGAAATTGACTGGTTTCTATGCTGAAAGCGACAATGAAATGCAGGTGAGAACATACTATGATGATGAACTGGTAAACAATGTAAATATTGCTTTGAGAAATATCAGTAAAGTTAATTATGGTTTGGAATGGGGTGCTGAAGTAAAACCTATGGCAAATGTAACAGTAAATGGAGCTATTGGTATCAGTCGTAGTTATTTCAATAGCCGTCAATTCGCTACTACTACTATCGATAACGTTGATAGCGTTGTATCAAGAGATACAGTTTATTCCAAAAATTATAGAATAGGTAGTACCCCTCAGGAAGTATACACCTTAGGTATTACCTACCGTTCACCTCAATACTGGTATGTAGGAATTTCTGCTAACTATTTTGATGAACTTTGGGCTGATATGAGTCCGGTAAGAAGAGAGTATAGAACTTCTACAGGGGCGCCTTATCACAGCGCTCAGTGGTATTCTATTATTAATCAGGAACAATTGCCTTCAAACTACATGTTGGATTTAACAGCTGGTTATTCATGGAAATTGCCAAAGAGCTTTGGATTTAAGAAAGCTACATATGTGGCATTTAATCTTGGTGTTAATAATTTGTTGAACAACCAGAATATTATTTCTAGTGGTCACGAACAACTAAGATTTGATTCTAAATACTTCCAAGCTGGTGCATTTCCTAACAAGTACACTTATGCAATGGGTATCAATTATCATATAGGTGCAAACATTAGATTTTAATAATAAAGACAAACAACAATAAATAAAATAACAAACAGTAATACAATGAAAAAAAGTACATTATCATCGCTCTCCATCGTTTTGAGCATTTTCCTTACCGTATTCATTTTTAGTTCTTGTAAAAAGAAGTTTGATGAACCCCCAGCTTACGAAAATCCAAACATTACAGCAAATACCACTATTGCTAAGTTAAAAACATTACACACCAATGCAGGTGCTTTCGATAAAATAGCAGATACATCTTCTATGATTATATCTGGTATTGTAGTTGCAGATGATTATTCTGGTGCTTTCTACAAACAAATCGTTATACAAGATTCAACTGGTGCAATTGTTCTTTTATTGGCTAATAAATATCTTTATTTAAATTATCCAAGAGGAAGACAAGTGTTTGTTAAGGTTCATGGTCTAGTTCTTTCTGATGATAAATACAATGGGTATCAAACTTTAGGAATGATAGATTACAGTACGCCAAATTCACCTGCTTCTACAGGTATTCCAGCTGCTAATATTCCTCAGTTTGTTATTCAAGGTTCTACTGGTAATGCAGTAGTTCCATTCAAACCTGCTTTCTCTGCTCTACAAACAGGAAACCTTCAAGATCCTTACTTAGGAGCTTACATTCAATTGGACAACTTTGAATTCCCTGTTGCAGATACTTCTGTTAACTGGGGTGATAGCAGTGCTACAAAAGCATATGTTACTATACCTTGCAATGATTGTAATAAAAACGTAATTAACTACAATACCAGCCCTTATTGCAGTTTTGCAGGAGTTAGAGTTCCTTATGGTAATGGTAGCATTCTTGGTATTTATTCTTTTAGCAGTAAAGCTGCTAATGGAACAACCAAACAATTGTTGCTAACAGATACTTCAGATGCTCGTCTATACAATGTACGTTGCAATGGTACTTTATTGCCTCCTGTAATGATTTATAATGGTATTCCTGATTTTGCAAACATTGTTACTAAAACTACAATTGCTCTTACTGGTTGGTATAACATAGGTGAAGTTGGCGGTATTTTGTATCAAGGCTATGTTGGTACTACTGGTTCTTTAGCTAGTATTACTGCATATAAAGTTGCTACTGCTCCTGTTACAAGCTGGTTAATTAGCCCAACTATCACTATTCCTGCTTCTGCAAAATCACCTTCCGTTAGTTTCAACTGTATTGACGGTTATGATAATGGAGCTACTTTAGGTTTATATGTTTCTACCAATTTTAATGGTAACAATACACCTTCTCAATCTCCAAACTCTTGGACTAAGTTACCTTATACAGCTCCATCTGGTGCTACTAAGTATTCAACATTAACACCGTCAGGAGCTATCGACTTATCTGCATACAAAGGACAAACTATTCGTCTTGGTTTCAGATATGATGGCGATGCTACTCACAATACTACATTTGAATTTGATGGCCCACAGGTAACTAGCTTACCATAGTTCCGGTTTAAATCTACAAATAAACAAAACAGGCTACTTCTAATTGAAGTAGCCTGTTTTGTTTTTAGAAAATACTAATGATATTGCTGATAGAAGTAAAACACTTTTTTATAGATCGGTATATCATGGATGGACAGAAAACTCATTTTAAGTGCACTCTCAAGACAAAATTTAATAAATTGATTAATAAACAATATTAAGTGCTAGTCTATAACGACTCAGCATAAAGTAAATATTTCTTTCTGATCTTTTTAAAGGTTTCCAGTCCTTTCTGCCAACTCTGCCTTATTTCAGTTTCCGATTTACCAGCAATAATTTGTTTCATCAGCTGGTCACTCCCAGCAAGTTTATTAAAGAAATAGCTTTCATGGGTTGCTGGAAAGAAACTTGCTTTATCTTTTATCATCTGATATGCTTTTAGTAGATAAGTCAACTGAAATCTAGGAAGAGGGGTTGTTTTATCACTAAAATTTTGCCATAAGTTCCATCCTTTACAGGCCACATTCATAAACTTAGGAACAGTGGCACCCGCCTTAGACACTGGTGTAAAACTATAAGGCGCTCCCTTTAAGTTGGGGTGACCAATAATACAGAAAGGATGTTCCGTTCCTCTGCCTTCACTTATTACCGTTCCTTCAAACAGGCAAGTGGACGGATACCAGTATACCGATGCCATATCAGGCAAGTTGGGCGATGGTGGTATTGGCAGCACATATCGCGAAGCATGGGTATAATTCTTACAAGGTATTACTGTTAAACTAAAATTCTCTTTCTTATCTTCAAATCCAAGCAATTGCCCCAGATGTATCTGCTCATCCACTTTTCTGATATACTGCCATGAAAGTAGTTTCTCGCCAAGCAACAGTTTTGCGTATTCTCCAATCGTCATACCATAAACTATAGGGATACATTGCTTGCCCACAAAGCTTTTATACGCACTGTCAAGTATGGGGCCATCCACATAAAACCCATTAGGGTTCGGTCTGTCCAGCACTATTAAAGGCTTATTATTGTCAATAGCCGCCTCCATCAATTCTTCCAGAGAAGAGATATAAGTATAAAAACGAACTCCCACATCCTGTATGTCAAAAACAATAATATCTACGTTCTTTAAATCTATTGTAGTAGGCTTCGAATGTTTACCATAAAGAGAAATAATAGAAATTCCTGTTGCAGAATCAACACTATTATTAATACTTTCTCCTGCATTGGCATTTCCCCTGAATCCATGCTCTGGTGCAAATATTTTCACAACAGATATCCCCGATTTCTGCAATGTGTCTATCAGATGAGTCTTGTTGATGTAGGAAGTGTGGTTAGCAAATACCGCAACTTTCTTTCCTTTCAGCAGCTTAAAGTATTCATTGGTCTGATAAGCTCCCGGAAGTATTTTAAGGGATTTTGCTTTCTGTGATAATGCCGGAAAAGAGAGTAATATGGTGGAAACAATTATCAGGTAAATTCTTGTCATAACGCTAAAGCTGTATTAACAGGATAAAAATAATGTTTAGTTAGCTAAATAACCGTTTTATTTGCTGCTCAATTTTATAAAATAATAAATAAAGTAACATGCAAAAGGTAAAAAAAGGTGATACTATAAAAATCCATTATCACGGTAAACTTAGTGATGGCACTACGTTTGATTCATCAGAAGGCAGACAACCATTAGAGTTTGAAGTGGGTAGTGGAATGGTTATCCCTGGTTTCGATGTAGGCGTTATGGATATGGAAGTAGGTGATAAGAAGAGCATTTTTATCCCTTTTGCAGAAGCTTACGGTCCTAAAAATGAAGAAATGGTGATAGAATTTCCAAAGAATCAATTTCCACCCGAAATGGCTCCTGAAGTTGGTATGCACCTGGAAATGTCTAATGCAGAAGGACATAGAATTCCTGTTGTAATCGTGGAAGTTAAAGAAGAAACCGTTGTTTTGGATGCTAACCACGCTTTAGCGGGTAAGGATTTACATTTCGATCTTGAATTAGTAGAAATCGCTGCTGGTTCTCCATTGATTGTTATGCCGTAATTAATAGTAAAGATTATCTATATAAAGCCGATTCATCTGAGTCGGCTTTTTTTGTTTATATACCTTAATAGTTTGGATCTTTTTTAATACAATTCTTTGGGCGTTATTCCGCGCCAGCTCTTCCTATCTTTCCCTACCACCCATAATAAGCTCCAGTTTAAACCATGTTTAGGAGTGGTAGGGAAAGGATATTCCCTGCTGTCCCGAACGCAATACAAAATACATTAAGTAATAATAGCTCTATAAATAATAGAACCATAAAACAATTCAACAATTAAACAATTGAACCTTAGTAATGCACAATCTCATCCTCCACATGAATAGCAGTAACATTTAGCTAAAAGTTATCCATATTGTAGACAATGGTTTTGGAAATTGTTTTCTTTACAAGGTGAAAAAAATACATTTTATATCAATAGGCGGTAGTGTAATGCACCAGTTGGCCATTGCACTTCACAAAAAAGGGTACTTAGTTACTGGCTCCGATGATGAAATATTTGAACCCGCTAAGTCCAATCTGCAAAGCAACAATATTCTACCTGCAACAATAGGTTGGAACCCCAATAATATTACCCCCGATCTGTATGCAGTAATACTCGGTATGCATGCAAAAGATGATAATCCCGAACTGATAAAAGCAAAGGAATTAGGCCTCAGTATTTATTCTTTCCCCGAATATATCTACAAGGAAAGTAAAGATAAAACAAGGATCGTAGTGGGCGGTAGTCATGGCAAAACCACTACCACTTCTATGATTATGCATGTACTGCAACAATGCCACCTTGCATTCGATTATATGGTAGGAGCCAAGCTGGAAGGCTTTGCACAATCAGTTGATATTACCGATGCTCCACTTATTGTTTGCGAAGGAGACGAGTATCCTGCAAGTGCATTAGAGAAAAGACCAAAGTTCCATTTCTTATTCCCTCATGTTGCCATACTTACGGGCATTGCTTGGGATCATATCAATGTATTTCCTACCTATGAGTTCTACAAAGAACAGTTTACTATCTTTATTGGAATGATAGAAAAAGGCGGAACACTAATCTACAATGAAACAGATTCCGAACTGGCCAGCTTGGTAGCAACTTGCAAAAGAGAGGATATAAAATATATTCCTTATGGTGTGCCTCAACATACTATTACGGATGGTGTAACTACTGTAACGATAGATGGTGTAACTTCTGTTTTAAAAGTATTTGGCGATCATAATTTATTAAACCTTTACGCTGCCTATCATGCCTGTGCATCGCAGGGTATAACAGCTACTGATTTTCTTAAATCTATTGCAGATTTTAAAGGAGCATCATTAAGACTGGAGAAGATTGCTGGTAATAAAGATACTATTGTTTACCGTGATTTTGCGCATGCTCCAAGTAAGCTGAAAGCTACATTGAATGCGGTTCGTAATCAATATCCTGAAAGGAATATTGTTGCCGTATTCGAGTTGCATACTTATAGTAGTTTAAGCGCTGCATTCCTAAGTGAATATGAAGGAAGTATGAACGATGCGGATAAAGCAGTAGTGTTTTATTCTAACCATGCTTTAGAAATTAAAAGATTGAAACCTTTACTGATAGAGGAGGTTAAATCGCATTTCAAAAGAGCCGATTTAGAAGTTATAAACGATAGAACAATTCTTGAAAACTGGTTGAATAACCTTGAGTTGAAAAATACCGTGCTGCTTTTTATGAGTAGCGGCAATTATGATGGAATAGATGTGCGTACATTCGCCGACGAGTTATTGAATAAATAAATTATTTGTATGAATATAGAGTTGTCAAAACCATTGGCATTTTTTGATCTAGAAACTACAGGCATCAATCTTGCAACCGATAGAATTGTAGAGATAGCAATAGTTAAAATAATGCCCGATGGTTCAAAGACTGTTAAGCGTAAATTAATCAATCCTGAAATGCCTATTCCCGCTGGAGCCTCTGTAGTGCATGGTATTACAGACGAAATGGTTAAGGATGCTCCTACATTCAGACAAGTAGCAAATGAGATAAAACAATTTCTGGATAATGCAGATCTTGGTGGATTCAACAGTAATCGTTTTGATGTACCAATTCTTGTAGAAGAATTTTTAAGAGTAGGCCTCGATTTTACAATTGATGGTAGAAAGCTGGTGGATGTTCAAAGAATATTCCACATGATGGAGCAAAGAAATTTATCTGCTGCCTACAAATTCTACTGCAACAAACCGCTGGAAGATGCACATAGTGCAGAAGCCGATGCTACTGCTACCTGGGAAGTATTTGATGCTCAGATAGAAAGATACAGTCAGCTGGGTAATACCGTTGAAAGCGTTGTGAAAGTAATTGGAGAAGACGATATAGTTGATTTCGCCCGCAGATTCGTAAAAGAAAGAGGAGTAGAAGTATTCAACTTTGGTAAGCATAAAGGCAAGCCTGTATTGCAGGTATTAAAAGAAGAACCTCAATATTTCGACTGGATGATGAGAGGAGAATTTTCGTTGAACACCAAGCAGAAATTGCAGGAAATCTTTCAACGAAATATGTTAAAAAAAGGGTAATCACAATTTGTTAGTAAATATTAGCAATTACAAATTGAACTTTTAGTTTTATTTGTACCACAATCATACATAAAGCAAGCTTGGAAAAGTTAGTTATCATACCAACCTATAATGAAATAGAGAACATAAAAGCAATAATTAATGCAGTGTTTTCTTTAAATAAGGGATACCATTTACTCATAGTTGATGATGGTTCTCCCGATGGTACTGGTAAAATTGTAGAAGAGCTGATGCTTGAATTTCCTCAACAACTATTTTTAGAAGAAAGAACAGGTAAACTTGGTTTAGGTACTGCTTACATTCACGGGTTTAAGTGGGCGCTGCGTAAAGGGTATCAATACATCTTTGAAATGGATGCCGACTTTTCACATAACCCTAATGATCTTGAAAAATTATATCTGGCATGTAAAGCAGGTAAGGGAGATTTGTCGGTAGGAAGTAGGTATGTTAAGGGCGGTGAGGTACTCAATTGGCCAATGGATAGGCATATTTATTCTAGAGGTGGTGCTATCTACACAAAGTTCATTACATGGCTACCTGTAAAAGATCCAACTGCAGGCTTTGTTTGTTATAAAAGCGATGTATTGGAAGCTATTGACTTAAGTAAAGTAAACTTTGTTGGGTATGCTTTTCAAATAGGTATGAAGTTTATTGCTTGGAAGCTTGGCTTTAGAATAGTTGAAGTGCCTATTACATTCCAAGACAGAAAAACGGGAGTGAGTAAAATGTCTAAAGGAATTATTCTGGAAGGGATTATTGGTGTCCTCAAAATTCAGCGTCAGAGTTTGTTTAATCCTCAATTTAGAAAGCTGAAAACAAGCACTGCTTCTAATTAGTAAATTCATATTATCATAATAAATTATAGATCAATGAAATCAATATTTTCATTTATTCTTGTATTCATTCTATTTACTGGTTTCGCACAACAGAAAGTTGACAAAAAAGATCTCGACAGATTAGCAGGGTATATGTCGGGTAGTTTTAGCAGTGAAAAACAACACGATGCAGATACAGCGAATTATTATAATATCCGCCTTAAAATGATTCAGATATGGAATACAGATAAAGATGGCTATTGGTTTTATGTAGAACAAGCTGTAGCAGGTAAGGAAGATAAACCATACAGACAAAGAGTTTATCATGTCTCTATTTTGAATGATTCTATAATAGAAAGTAAAATATACCTATTAAGAAATCCTTTACAATATGCTACAAAGCAGTCGAATTCAATTCTTTCAGGCAATATTTCTAAAGATTCGCTCGTTTATAAGAATGGGTGCGACGTTTATCTTAAAAAGAATGGTACAGATTTTGTAGGTGGAACTGTTGGTAATGGATGTGAAAGTTTGTTGAGAGGAGCAAGTTATGCAACTACAGAAGTTACTATTCAAAAGGATTTATTAACCAGTTGGGATAGAGGCTACGATAAGGAGAAGAAACAAGCCTGGGGTGCAACAAAAGGAGGCTACCACTTTGAAAAGAAAGAAATTTACACCTTAAAGTAAATGACAAATTATTAATCTAAAAGATTAGTACTTCTATATAAATGAAAACAGTAATTAAAATATTATTTTTACTACTCATACCTTTTACTATTCAATTCTGTAGTAAAGCGGTAGAATATAAGTCTTCTTCTTCAAATGGAAGTGGTAGCGGAAGCGGTAACGGTAACGGTACAAGCGGTACTAGTACCAACAATCCTGCTGCTACGCCTTATTCACCAGGACAAGCTGGGGTTTTCTTTCCAGTAGATTCTACTAAATTAGATACTTCTAAAACACATATTCCAGCACTTTATATTACCGTTAGCAGAACAGGTCCATGTTCATCTACAGGGGAGATTTTTAATTTTACAGCAGTTAGCTATAATATTCCATCCAATGCCACTTACACCTGGTCTATGGGCGATGGAACTCCTATGTATACTTCCACTGTTACAGGCTATAAATATACTTACCCTAAAAATTACAAAATAACGGTTACAGCTTCTTATAGTGGTAAAACAATTTCTAAAGACACAACTATTTATGCTTATGGTACTTCTGTAAAACCTCAAGCAGTTTTTTATATCACACAACCTCAGAGCACCAATCCTAATTATATAGCACTTGTAAATCAGACAATGTCTAACGTTACTTTTAAAGTTACTTGGTCTTTAGGTGATGGTAGCTATGATAGCACTAATTACAATCCTACTCATACATACACATCAACCAGTGTTGATAAAACGTACAGAGTATTATTAACTGCAAAAGCGGATAGTTCTGGTTGTACCGACACTGTTTCGCATCCTATCACAATTTTAGGGATACCCGTTAATCCTTCATGTAATATTAATTATAACCAGACTGATTCTTGTGGCCCAGGTTTGGAAACTTTTAACTTTGGCGGATTAGTCACTGGCGCTCCTGCTGGTGCTACTTTCAACTGGGATTTTGGGGATGGAACAACTAACATTGGCTCATCAGTTACTAAACAATATAATAACCCATCTAATTATCTGGTTAAACTTACCGTTAGTAATAGTACGCTTAGCTGTTCTAAAACCATCAAAGCTTTTGGAATGAATAACTTCCCTACAGCGAATTACACTTATACTGTCAATTCAACAGGCGATACATACAATTTTCAGGATAGTACAACGTTGAAATCAGGTAATCTTTCTCTGTTTTTTTGGGACTTCGGAGATGGCATCAATGCACATATAGCTGCTCCTACGCATACGTATGTAAAAGATACTGTAGCAAGAACTTACAAAGTATTATATGGGGTAAAAGCAGCGAACAATTGCACAAGTAATATTACTAAAACAATCGTTGTTCCTTCTAAATAAAATGGATGGGGTTGTTAAATTAAATCTATAGGTTTTAATGTTTATTGTTTATTTATGAAAAGGTTAATTTATATCATCAATTCACTGATAATACTGGGAACACTTTCAGTATTTATTATAGGTTGCAATAAAACCGTTACTACCAATACTGGTACAAATAATAATAACAACAATAACAATTATAATAATAATCCATTAAATAATGATACTTTAACAGGTTTTCCTAGAATTAAGTTCTATACAGTAATGGATTATGGTGATACAAAAGTTACCGTTCAGCTAAATAGTGGTACACCTATTACGATTGCAAAATACTATCCCTCTTCTCAATACTTAATAGCAAATTCAGGCCCTAATGCGATTAAAGTGTTTTACCCCGATACAACAACTTCTACCGTATTAAATATGCAGGAAGACTTATTAAGCGGTTGTTTTTATTCATGTTTTATATACAGGGTAGGCTATGAATGGAAAATTAGTATAGTAAAGGATAATGTAAATCCCCCATCTATTGCTACAAACGCTAAGATTAGAGTTCTGGATTTCCGAACACAAGCTTATTTCGATTATGTGAATATTAGAGTATATAACCCCGGGTATGATGAAAAGTACTTTTATACTCGAAATTTCCTTGATCATGAAACTTATTCTAGCAATGCAGACTTTAAAGAAGTAGCTGCTGGTTATTATCATGTAAGGGTATACAACGATTCTGCTAATTTAAAAACAAGAGATAGTGTAAGTCTTAAATCTGGAAAAATATATTCTATAATATTAATGACTCCTTCTACACTTTCTCCTGCGGATGCATTAAATAACATTTTCCCAGACGTCCAACAGCATAATTAGCACTAGACCAACACTTTGGGCAATCTATCCATAGGTAAAACTGTATAGAAGTATTATGGCACAATTTTTGTAAACATTAGTACTAAATCATTCCCTTAAAATGCTTTAGGGGTTACTTTTACAATATATAAATAGCATTTCTGAAGAGGTTCCTCAAAATATTACGCAATACATTTCTGGTTATCCTGGCTATACTTCTAATAGCTTTCTTTGCAGTTAGAATATCAACCGTACAAACTTGGTTGGTTGGTATTGCTACTAAAAATTTTTCTAAATCATTGGGTACTGAAGTTTCTGTTGGTAGAGTAGGTGTTTCCTTCTTTGATAAAATGACCATAGAAAAAGTAATGGTTAGGGATCAGAATAAGGATACTTTATTATATGCAGGTTCATTAAAAGTAAGTCTTACAGATTATTTTTTTGCTGTTGATCAAACCGAAATAAAGTATCTGGAATTAAACGATGCGGTTATTAAGTTACAGCGTAGCACAATCAATTGGAATTTTCAGTTTATAGCCGATTATTTCAAAAGTGATAAAAAGGATAAATCTACAAGTAAAGCAAACCTACAACTTAAAAAAGTAGAGTTGAACAATGTTCGCTTTGAACAAAATGATCATTGGCGAGGTGAGTTGATGCACGTGAAAGTAGATCAGGTTTCTGTCGCTGTCAAAGATCTGAATTCGCTTACAAAAACAATTAATGTTTCAGATATTAATATCCTTCATCCTGTATGTACAATCTATGATTTTGATGGCTTACGTCCCGATTCACTAAAACCAAAAGTAGGAGACTATTCTGCCGATACTGGATTGTTGTTAAATCCATCGGATCTTAAGCTGACCGTAAATAAACTGAACATAGTAGAAGGAACATTTGCGCTTGATTGGGGACTTACTAAACCCGTTAATCATTTTGATGGAGACCATATTTATGTTAAACATATCAACAGTAGTTTCAATAAACTAAAGGTTTTTAAAGATACCCTGAGGGCCGATTTGTTACTGACAGCAAAAGAGAGAAGTGGTTTTGTAGTGAAGAAGCTAAAAGCAAATATTCGCTTTACACCTCGAATCATGGAGTTTAATAACTTGGATTTAGAGACAAACAAAAGTCATATTGGCAATTATTATGCTATGAAGTTTCATCATTTTAATGATGACTTTAATAATTATGTTACCAAGGTTATCATGGTTGCCAGAATTAATAGCGCACAGGTGCATACCGACGATATTGCTTATTTCGCACCTGAGCTAAACCATTGGAAAAAGGACTGTAGCTTGAGTGGCGATTTTCATGGCTCAGTTGCCGATTTTACAACAAACAATCTAAGTGCACGCATTGGTAATAGTACTTATGTCAATGGCACATTTGGAATGAAGGGGCTTGCCAATATTGATACAACTATCATTACTTTTAATCAAGGTATGGTTAAAAGTAATTACACCGATCTGAGCATTTTTGTGCCACCATTACGCACAATTACCGATCCTGATTTAAATACCCTGGGAGACTTTATTTATAAAGGAAATTTTTATGGCACTTTAACCAACTTTAGTACCGAAGGTACCTGGAGTACTCAGATAGGAGCTGTTGCTACTAAGCTTGCCATTAAAATACCTTCTCAGGCTACCGCTACCTATATAGGTAATGTACAGACAACCCATTTTAATTTAGGTAAATTATTGAATAATAAACTGCTCGGGTTAGTAGATTGCAAGGGTACCATTACCGGTACAAGCTTTGTTTTTGATAAACTAAAAACGACCTTCCAGGGCGATATCAGTTTGTTGCAGTTCAATGGTTACAACTATACTAAAATAACCACCAATGGTACTTTTCAGAAGAGATATTTCAATGGGGAAGTGAAAGTAGATGATCCAAATTTTAATTTCAATAGTCAGGTAGAGATAAACATGACTGGCAAAGTTCCCACCTTCAATATTCTGGGAGATCTGGTCAACTCCAACTTCAAGAAGCTGAACTTCACCAACAAGGACATTAAAATAACCGGCCTTTTGGATGCCAACTTTGCTGGAACTAATATCGATAATTTCTTAGGAAATGCTAAGTTTATCAATGCCGCAATTGATGGCAATAACACCAAATTGTCCTTCGATTCATTAACCCTTACTACCAGATTAAAAGAAGATAGTATTAAGTACTTGGTGCTGGACGGCAACGATTTTAAAGCGCAACTGCATGGAAAGTTTAGTATACTCGATTTGCCCAATAGTTTCCAGTCTTTCCTCAATCATTATTATCCGAGTTATATAGAAGCACCAACTAAAGTGCCCGCTAATCAGGATTTCAAGTTTGAGCTGGATACAAAAAAAGTAGAGCCATATTTAAGGTTGTTTAATAGTAATATCTCGGGCTTCGATAGTGGCTATTTATATGGGGCTTTAAATACCGTAAAGAACAATCTATCTTTCAATACGTATGTCCCTTATGCTGGCTACAAACACTACTCTATTTCCAATGCTCATTTATTGGGGATTGGCAATTTTGATAGCCTAATATTACATTCCGATGTTGGTAATCTTAAAGTGTCCGATAGTCTCAATTTTCCCGATGTAAGATTGAATATAGAATCCTCCAACGATCGTTCCGCTGTTTCTATTCAGGCTACAGGTAAAGGAGCTATCAATGAAGCAGATATAAATGCAGATGTTATTGATAAATCTGATGGCGTTAAAATTCATTTTAAGCCTTCTACTTTTGTGTTAAACCAGAAGAAATGGACACTAGAAAAAGAAGGAGAAGTCGAAATACGACGCGATTTTGTCTCCGCACAAAGTGTTAAGTTCTCGGAAGGAAAACAGCAGATAGAAATGGAGACTTGCGTAGCAGATGATGGCTTTACAAACAACTTGGTTATTAGGTTACAGGAGGTAGAGCTCGGCGATGCTACAGGTTCACTTTTTAAATATCCTAAGCTATCAGGTAAAACCAATGGTACAATTGAACTAAACGACTTCTTTGGCAACTTCAATGCAACTGCATCTATTCATGAATCTAACTTAAAAATGGACAACGATTCTATTGGTAAATTCAGTGTAATTGCAAAGTACGATCATCAGTCGGGTATTATTGATTTCAATGCAGTTTCGCCCAATAAAGAACACGACTTTAAAGTAAATGGTTCTTATAATATTAAGGATAGTACAGGTACGCCATTAAAAACCGTATCGGTATTTAATAATACTAAAATCGACTTCCTGAACAATTATTTGTCCGATATATTTTCCGAAGTAAAAGGGTATGTAAATGGAACCTTGCAAGTGAATGCCAGTAACAATCGTACCGATATGCTCGGTAAGCTTAAACTTACAAAAGCTGGGGTTCGTGTAAACTATACCAAAGTGTATTATTCTATAGATAGTTCCGAGATAATATTTAATGAAGAGGGGATTGATTTTGGCAAAATTACCCTCCGCGATACATTGGGTAATGTAGCAACAGCAAAAGGAAAACTATACGAGAACAACTTTAAAAACATGTACTATGATTTTGAAGTAACTACTCCCAAATTATTAATGATAAATACAACACTGAAAGATAATCAGACTTTCTATGGCAATGCCATTGGTAGCGGTGTATTTACTTTAAAAGGACCAGAAGATTACTGTCAGATTAGTATGGTCGCTACGGCAGCCGGTGCTTCTCATATTGTATTACCAAATTCGGTAAATAAAGAAAGTGGTGATGCAGACTTTATTGTATATAAAGAAAAGGACACAGCAAAGAATGTTGCAAATAAAAAAGGGCCTTTCAACTTTATTGTTGATCTCGATTTAACGGCAAATAATAATGTTGCTATCGATGTAATAATGGACGAACTGGCAGGCGATGTTATAAAAGCAACAGGAAATGGCCGCCTGAAAATAAGAGCAGGTACTACAGAACCATTTACAATCCGTGGTCGATACGATATTGACAATGGTAGTTACGATTTTAGCTTCCAGTCCTTTATCAGAAAACCCTTCCTGCTAAAGAAAGATGCAGGCAATTATATTGAGTGGAATGGCGATCCTATGGGAGCCAACATTCATATCGATGCACAGTATGTTGCGGACAATATAAGTATCAGCGATCTGATAGCGAATCAACAGGGAACCTTTAGCAACGAAGCTCGTTCTTATCGCGGTACAGTATTTGTTATAGCCAATCTTCGAAACAAATTAAGTCATCCCGATATTGGCTTTAAAATAGATTTCCCTCAAGGTGGTTTACTTAAAAACGATGCAGCTTTTAATGAACTCTTAGCCAGAATGGAAAAGGATGATAATGAGATGCTCAAACAGGTAAGTTACCTCATCGTATTCAACTCCTTTGCTCCATTAGGCGAGGTAGGTGGAGTAGGAGGTACCAGCCTTACTTCACTCGGCGTAAATACTATTTCTCAGATACTCGTAAAGCAGATCAATAAACAACTTTCAGGGTTGTTGTATAAGTTCACTAAAGATAAATCTTTACACCTCGATATTGGCAATTCGGTATACAGTAGTTCCAGTCTTTTCTCACAGGGTATCAATGCTACATCGGGTAGTAGTGTGTTGGATAGAAACAGAATTAATTTCAAGATTGGGTACAACTTTTTCAACGATAAAGTACTCATTACATTCGGTAGCGATTTCGATTTTAATCTTACCAATACTACCACACAGACAGGAAACTTTCAGTGGCTCCCCGATTTAAATGTAGAAATTGTATTATCGCAGGATAAGAAATTAAGAGCTTTGATCTTTAGTAAAAATAGTCTCGATATAAGTGGCTCCAACTTAGGTAAAAGAAACCGTCAGGGAGTAGGTATAAGTTATAAGAAAGACTTCGAAAAGTGGCCGTTTGGAAAATAGGGGAAATTAAGTTTAAGAACCTGATTGGTGCGTTACAACAGTCGTTAAAACACATCGTGAATAATACAAAATACATTGAACAACACGGGCAAAGCTGCACGGAGTTGCACAAAGTATTGTGTAATTTGGGTTAAAGTCATTAATCAATAGAACCATAAAGCTATATAACCATAAAACAATTAATCCATTTAACATTAATAATTACATTTACTTTTTTAAAACGATTGATATGAGTAGAATTGCAGAGTCAGAATTAATTATTAATAGCCGTGGAGCTATTTATCATGTAGATCTTCGCCCCGAAGAGTTGGCCGATACCATCATCACGGTGGGTGATCCGGATAGAGTAAAAGTAATTAGCAAACATTTTGATATAGTAGAAGTAGATCGTCAGCACAGAGAGTTTGTTTCCGCTACAGGTTTCATAGGTAAGAAACGCGTAACGGTGATCTCTACCGGTATTGGCCCCGATAATATCGACATCGTACTGAACGAGCTGGATGCGCTTAAAAACATCGATTTCACTACCCGTACTATCAAAGAAGAACATTCCCCGCTTACTATCATTCGCCTCGGCACTTCCGGTTCTTTACAGGCCGATATTCCAGTCGATTCTCTGGTAGCAGGTACCCATGGTCTTGGCCTCGATAATCTGATGCATTATTATCGCATGACCAACAACGAAGAAGAGCTTCAGTTGTTGCAGCACTTTGTTACCCATACACAATTAAATGGCAATATTCAGCCGTATATTTCTTCGGCAAGTGCATCGGTATTAAAGCATTTTGTAGAAGGTTTTCACCATGGCATTACCGTTACCTGTCCGGGCTTCTATGGTCCTCAGGGTCGTGTGTTAAGGCTCGGTTTAAGTCATCCCCAGCTGGTGGATAGTCTTACCAGTTTCCGTATGGGCAATCATTGGATCAGTAATTTCGAAATGGAGACTAGTGCTATCTATGGTCTTAGCAGATTGCTGGGGCATCATTGTCTTTCGGTGAATGTAATTGTAGCCAACAGAGTAAGAAAAGAGTTTAGTAAAGATGGCGCCGCTGCGGTAGAAAATCTTATTAAAACCTGTCTGGGGATTATTGAAAATATCTAAAAGTATTATTTCCTAAAATTAGCTAATTAGCACATCAACTAATTAGCTAATTTGTATTATTTGATTTCTTTTTACTTTTTTTTTACTTTTTACTTTAATTTGGGCGTTCCGCTGAGGCGGCCGTTGCTGCCTTTCCTATCTTTCCTACCACTAATATCAGCATTAAATTTTATACATGTTTAGGGGTGGTAGGAAAGATATTCCCTGCTGCAACTAACGCAAAGGCAAATACACCTATGTTATGTTTTTTAAAATGATTATTTGCTACCAAAAGGCCATCCCTATGGGATTAATTAAAAGTTTAGTTCCGTAGGAACAACCATTTGGTAGACACGGAATGTATTGATAAGATAGCTAAAATCCCGTAGGGATGACCGTATGGTAGAATCTTAAAATAGAAACCTTTTCTTCCTCGCAGTGTCTCTTTTTCTGCTAAACAATTTCAAATCTAACCAAATTCATAAGAAAAAGGACTCTGCGACTTCCGTAGCCTTCCCAAAGTTCAACCTATTCTTGCCATTGCTACTCAAACTGATTCTTTCCTTCTCCCCAGAGTGTTCTTCCTCGCAGTGTCTCTTTTTCTGCTAAACAATCTCAAATATAATCAAATTCATAAGAAAAAGGACTCTGCGACTTCCGTAGCCTTCCCAAAGTTCAACCTATTCCCGCCGCTGCCGCTCAAACTGCTTGTTTTCCTTCTCCCCAGAGTGTTCTTCCTCGCAGTGTCTCTTTTTCTGTTAAACAATCTCAAATATAATCAAATTCATAAGAAAAAGGACTCTGCGACTTCCGTACCCTTCCCAAAGTTCAACCTATTCTTTCTCCCCAGAGTGTTCTTCCTCGCAGTGTCTCTTTTTCTGCTAAACAATTTCAAATCTAACCAAATTCATAAGAAAAAGGACTCTGCGACTTCCGTAGCCTTCCCAAAGTTCAACCTATTCTTTCTCACCAGAATGTTCTTCCTCGCAGCGTCTCTTTTTCTGCTAAACAATCTCAAATATAATCAAATTCATAAGAAAAAGGACTCTGCAACTT
>Ga0208259_1000203_pt1 | contig 21339 bp, 14 predicted proteins | sample CryBogCBH22May08_FD_184618 | JGI IMG/M metagenome (GOLD analysis project Ga0208259, IMG submission 184618) | Freshwater microbial communities from Crystal Bog, Wisconsin, USA - CBH22May08 (SPAdes) | ecosystem: Environmental > Aquatic > Freshwater > Lake | place: Crystal Bog, Wisconsin, USA... | reverse complement strand
GCACCGCCGACGATTGCGACAGTAGAGGTCACTTCACCAGCTGTCTTGAAGCCACGGCGACGAGATGCGCTCTTTGCTGCTGCAATGGTAGCATTCAGATCTGCATCAGCAGCAGCTTGTTCGTTGGTAGAAGAAGTAGAGGAGGAGGTATTCGTGTTCATGGTAGCGCTTTCAGTAGTAGTGGATTGGTTGACGGGATTGGTTGTTTCAGCAGCAGTGTTGTCTTGTACGGCTTCAGTGATTGCTTCGACAGATTCAGTGGAAGTGCTGGTGTTGGTAGAATTGGTCATGATAATTTCCTGAGGAATGAAAGGGATGGTTTTGGCGAGAATGACTGGGTTGGCGAGATATTGGGCGTAGAGATCGCTTAGTGTAGCGATGTGTTTTTCTACAGTCTGCAAGACGTGCATAGCTTCATCAGCAGTGAGGTCTTTTTCATCTACGATATCATAATTGACGTCGTAGATAGCTTGTGGTACGATAGTAGCAATATCGTCTACTGGGAATACCTGATTGATCGTAAAGAGTAGGAGTTCCAATTTAGCTTTGAGTATCTTGCGACACATTGGAGTGACGGTTTTGTCTATTGGTTCATGTTCGTGGAGCATGGTGAATCCCTAGTGAATTGGTTAATTGACAATTTACTCTATGGCTTATTGTCAAGTAGGTATTAAGTTGCCATAGAAATCTACAACACAGATTTCGAATAGGTGTTGTCTACCGAGCATTACGTTCAGCGCGTTCGAGTTCATAAACTGCACGGTCCAGATCACGTTGTTCACGAGTGATCTCATAACGGTTGATTTCTGTTTCAGCATACCGCGTATTGATGGTGTCGTATTCATAACGCGGCTTAGCTATCTTGAGAGCAGCCAATCGAGCCTTGAGACCATTGAGGCGCATCATGGCCAATTGACCTTGTTCCATGCGAGCGTAATCAGCAGCACTTTGAGCACGTTCTGCAGCAGCTTGTTCAGCAGCACGAGTAGCGCCCAGCACGACAGCTGCGCCGAGGATCTTGAAGAATGTAGCGGTATTGGATGTGGACACGATAAACTTTCTTAGTTACTGGTTGAGTTGAAAATAGATTTCACATAGACTACCTGTGTGGATAGTCTATAGGTAAGCCATTAGCAGACGTTGTCTTTCAACAACGGAAGAGCCATGGCCGCAATCACCGCGGCTGCGTGCTCCGGGGCTGCGGTAGAATACCCAATACTCATCAGACCGCAGTTCCACCGATATCCTACTGGTGCAGCAAAGGTCACTTCATCTTCGGAAAAGAAGATCGTGGTGGAGGTGGTGGCGGTGATTGTTGAAGACATTTTAAATACTCCTAGTGGTTTGGTTAATTATGAATTGCATTAATTATTGAACATACGCGTATTGAGCTGAGTTGCAGTAATTTCTCCACGTTCGAATTGAGAAATTAGCGCATCACGCTTATCAATTTCAGATTGAGCAGCGACTCGATCTTCATCAAGTTTTTTCATCGCAAGATTATGTTCTTTCAGATCTTTGCGAGATTGCTCATCAATAGAGCGTATACTTTCTTCAAACATATGTGTGCGCTCTACTTCCCTTTTTTCCATCTGGGCAAGAAGTTTTTCAGCTTCTTCAAGCATGCTTTTCGTTTTTGCTTTTTCTTTAGATAACGATTTAAATGAAAACATGAAGATGCTCCTAGTAAAGTTGGTTGGTTTGAAAGTGGATTTCTCATAGATCATCCGTGAGGATAATCTATGGACTAGCTATTTAGCGCATGGCGAGCAGCGTTTGGATACGGCCTGAAGCATGGAGACCTTTCCATACTTCTGTCTTGAGTTCAGCTGGCGCATCTTTGATTGCATTAGCAATCAACTTCACCAAAGCGGAGATCGTCGCGCGTGGGCCTACGCGTTTTGCAGCATAGGCATCTGCTTCTTTTTCGAAGTCATTATTATCGAAAATACCAGTTGCGCCAATAGCAGCCATTTTAACAAGGCGCTTGTGAGCGAGATGGCCCTTCTCGTGGAGAATTACTGCCTTGAGCTCATCTGCGGACAGGAGGGTCTTGAGCTCCTCATGAAGCACTATGCCGTTTTGATTCAATTGAATCTGACCTTCGTAAGATCCAATCTTACGAATAATCTCTACATTTTCTTTAGATGCAACAGTTGCGAGAGCGCCGCCAATAGCAAGAATTGTGTCGTCAGTGCAGAAAACGATTTTTGAAGACATGATAAACACCTAATATTTTGTTGATTTGATTATAAACGAATACATTACTGTACGTTTTGTCAAGAAGGTTATATGTTGTCATAGAAATCTGCACCACAGATTTCTATGAGTCTTCTTCTATGATTGTAGCATAACCCCATCCCAAAACCATTTAGGAATTGGGATGGGGTTATAGATAGTTTTACTATTTCATCAGAAGGGCCTCAACGCGCTCTCGTCTAGAAGAAGGCGATATAAGCGCAGAAGTAACACCTACTTGGAAGTAACTTCCTCCGAGTTTGTTGGTGGTGTTACTGGCTGAATATGCCACACTTTTCAATCCAACGAATACCGGGGCTACTGCTGCTTCACCATCGGTAGATTGTACTACTTGTCGATAGTACTTAGTACGATCTTTAGGATCTCGCGCTAACATGGAAGCAATTAACTCACCCACTTCTCTAGCTCCTCCAATATTAGCTCCAGCAAATTCCTTAGCACTTTCGAACAGTCTACCCAGTTCAGAATATCCCACGTACCATGGGATTTGACCTTTAGAGATTAGCGTATCGTAAATTTTGTAAATCAAGCTATCACTTTTCACTAGCGTAGTAGCTGGGAATACTGAATCGCCTGGATTAAAGACAAATTCAAAATACTCATCTCCGTCTATCTTCACGCGATTAGTATGTGTAGGAGAGATAGGTACCATGGTGTTCAATAGAGAAACACCTAAGTACCTATCTTCCGTAGTGATACCAAAGATACCTAAGATCCAAATCTCTTGTCCAATAGTCACTAGCTTATTATCTAAGTAGTTATATGGACTATATATCTTGACTTGCTTTTTAGCAATGACGCGTCCATCTGGGAGTTCTTCCAAACAACTATGGACGTGCGTAGCTGATCGAATGAGTTCCCTAGGATTCATTACAGGTCCGTCACCACGAGTTGATCTGCTACATAATCGGATACGTATTCTACCAGACTGATCAGAGCAGCTTCAGAGACGTCGATATCTGGATTCTCTTTAAATGCAGCATCGATACCCATGAGGATCTTGAATGCGTCTGTGTAGTAGAAAATACATTTAGCTACGAGTTCAGTGGAGATCTTCCAGACATCTTTGAGATCCTGCTCGTCGATAGCGGCAATGTACTCTTCGATTTTGAGCACTGCTTGCACGACTTCGGTAGATTTGAAGTCAATAGCATCACCCAATACTACGCTACCAAAACACTCTTTCATGTGTGTAGCAATGAGCTCTTCTGCTTCATGCAAAATAGTTGCTTTCATATTGACAAAGCGCTTATTAGCTTGCACTACCGTGAGGAAACGGTTTTGTTGTTCCCAGACTTTCAGACTCTCAGCAGCAGACTCATCGAGTGCTGGTACAAAGAGAGCAGGACGATCTGTACAGATAGTACCAAAGATGATTGCGTTATTACCACCGGCAGCTACCCATTCGTCATAGACTGGTGTAAAGACGATTACCTCATCTGTAGCTGGCTTTAGGATCAGGAGTTTAGTAGAGATATCCAATTCCCGTTTTGCATAGGCATAGGAGAGGCGCAGAGCGGCCTGCTGGAGGATATCTCCCATTTGGATACGGTAATCAGCCAGACTCATAGAAACGCCTTCTGGAGGGTTATCGATGAGTTTAGATGCGTAGAAATAGATAGCCAATGCAGCAGATACTCCATCGCGTGGCGTATTGACGAGTGTCTCAAAGCTAGCAGTAGATTGACCAATGTCGTTAGCAGCAAAGACTGTATTGAAAATAGATTCCAGATAATCAGCTGGCTTAGTAGCTAACCAAATAGTGACTTCTTCATCTACAGAACCACTACCGGTCTTAATGAGTTCTAGAGCAGCGGCTGCATCGATGGATGGCAGAGCTACCGTACGCCGATGGATCTCGCCGTATGCGGTATCCTTGTGTTCCAGGATGGCTTCTTTAACTGCCTCATTAAGCATAGGCAGAGGAATATCCCATTTAGTCAGCGTAGGATTAAAACTAGCTACTGAAGGATATGCCGACATCCGACGTTGGATCTCACCAGCCAGGGTCTTTACGAGAGGACGTACTGTATTCTTAGCAAAAGAAAAGTGCTGAGATACCGCATCGGAAATAGTAATAACCAGACTATCGAGTTCTAGGTCATGGACGCTTTTATTAGGATCGATGACTGATGGATAGCTGGTCTCTGCAGTGATACCTTCTGGCGTAGGAGAGTATGGGGCATTGAGTTCATCTGCAGATTGTACGATGTTCTTAGGGATAGCGAATTGCAGAGTGGAGGTAGTACCGAGTTGCTCAATGGGACCATCGGTACGGGCTTTGAGACGCAGACCACGTTTATCAAACTCTTCTGCTACTTCAATAGCTGCTTGTGCAATTTCTGTAGTAATCATTACTTTGCGCTCCGGCTGGTGTATTTTGCAAACTTAGCGTGGATACGGCTAGCTACCATAGCAGCTAAGACTTTACGCGTAGCGGTATTGCCATTGATGGTACGCGATACGTCGGTACCTACGAGGGAATGGACGATGCCTGTAGCCAGTGCGGTGGCATTAGCCAGCGCCAGCACAGTCTCCTGAGAGCGAGAATGCATTTTAAATTCTTTCTAAAAATCTTTTATCTAAAAACTGGAGCATTGCTACTAGAGCGTGCTGGTCAAATGATAGTTGCAGATAGGCGTTACATATATGATAGCAATAGCTAAACGATGATATGTAATTCAACAACACAGAGGTAGTATAGATGTCTATTAGTAAGTTTTATAAAGAGAGTATTGGTTGGATGCTGGGGGGGGGCACCAGCAGCAGCATGCTATTATGGGAGTAATCTCAAAGCAACCTGGAAATACGTGTGGCGCTATTGGCGACTCTATTGGCGAGCATTGCACCTTCCCAAATCAATTAACTGGATCTATTTCAATTGGATCAAATCAAATAACAAATTTGGTAGCCATTTCTTCAGCTCTGACTGTTGGAAATTATCTTTATGGAATTGGAATACCGATTGGTACTACAGTTAGTGCAGTAGGCGCTAACTCGGTTACTATGTCAGCGAATTCTACAATAACAAACCAAACCTTAACTTTCCAATATTCTCCACTTTCAATATTAGCTCCACAATCAGATGGTCGTAGCTGGATCCACTGGGGTATTGCATTTAATGGTGCTAATCTAGTTTTCGAACCACAAAATATTTTTTGTGTCGCCGGTAGCACTAGTGCACACGCAATAACACAACTTCCTCAAGTATTAGCAGCTGGAGTACAGGTATGCTTCATAAACACTGGTGTAAACGATCCTACGGGTGGTGGGGTTGCTGGTAATATCTTATCTCTCTCGCAATCATTGGCAAATATAAAAACAATAGTAAAAACGTTAAAGAATGCTGGAATTATTCCAATCATTCGTTTGATATCTCCAGCTAATCCTAATGGATGGTCCGCAGCATATAGACAACAAACTATGGCTTTTAATGAGGAATTAAAACAAACCTATGGTAATGTAGGTAGTGGGGTATATTTGCACGATCCATATCCATTGTATTTGGATCCAACGAGCAACGTATCTGCCCCTAGAGGGTTACTTACGTCCGATTGGCTACACCCACAAGGTCCTGGTGCATCATTAGAGGGTCCTGCATTGGCCAACGTATTAGTTTCTGCTGGATTTCCTAAAAGACAAATTACCTCATTTGGTATTGGAGAAGCTTACGACAGTGTAAATGGTAATACGCGCGGTAACTTACTCAATAATAATGCTGGTGTAAGCTTAGGTTCTCTTACCGGAACTACTGGTACGTTCAATAGCATCTATCCGGCTGCCGGAATCTATTCTGGATTATGCGCATCCTATTTTGATATTACTGAAATTTCAGGAACTACCCCAATAGTTGGTTCTATTGAAACAACACCTATTCTAGTAAATGGAATAGCAACTGGCGTTACTTATAATAGACAGGTAATTGCTGCTACTTATGTAGGTGCTGAAACAGTTAGGTTTCGTACTAGCTTTACTATAGCTTCTCCAGGAAGAATGATTGCTATTGGCGATGTTGTATACATGGAAGCTGAAATTGAAGTACTATCTGCGAATGCAAATGGTGGCGTTAGTTATGTTTCTTTAATAGGAAATCAAGGAGGCAGCGTAGCCAATCCTACAGTAACCGCTATGGCAGATAACGGCCCCAATGGTACTACTCTATTAAGCATTTCTAATCAAGGTAAGTTTGTATTACGAACACCAGCTCAAACGCTACAAACCGGAGTAGCTGGGTACATATGCGATGTGCAATTCCAAGCTGCCGCTGGTACTACTGGATTAGTGACTGTTAAAATTGGTCAGCCAAGGCTCATAAAGAAATCTGCTCTGATATTAACTAATTAAACAAATACCCCTACCCAAATCTTAATTGAAATGGGTAGGGGTATTGATATTTAACTTACTGTCTCTCCTCTATAAATCTTACTGGCATTGCTACCAATGAGTTTTAACAGGGTAGCCGTAGTACCTATAATGAATGGACTATTCACAATACGAGCTTCTAATGACTTAGCTCCGAACGCGGCATCGATCTCTTTATTATCATCACTATACATAGGAGCATCTTGCGTATCGCCACAGACGCTCTTAAGTTGATTACTGAACACAAATTTATCGCCACAGCCAGCGCCCACGTCATGCGTAATGTAGATCTTAATAGCTAGCGTATCCAGATTCAGAGGTGTACCATCTATTCTAAAGCCACTATCTACTTGACCAGTATAAACCGGCTTAGCAGCAGAGACTGCTCGACTATGGAGTTCCTTATCTGACTTATTAGCTATAGATAATATACTTTCAGACATGTCTTCTTTCTGCCCATGGTAGTATACTTCTACTCTCTCTACGACTCCTTTAGTATTAGCTCTAGGAGTTTGAGCAGAGATCATCTTTAATGTATCCAGGCTCTTAGTATCAAAGAGTTTAGAATTAGCAGTAAATGGATCTTCAATCGTACAGAGTACGGAGTCTGCCGTCACGTGCGTACCTACTGCTACTAAATTAGTAATAGCCTGATCGAACTTAATCACTACGATTTTCACCTTAGTAATCTTAGTAGAGAGACTACCAGCTAACTTAGCAGAGATAGATGAGCTATCCTCGTGGGTAGCAGAAGCTTCCCACAATACAGTACGTGCATTAATAGCGTTCTTCCAACAGATCTGTTTAGGATTGAAGAAGTCTGGCTCAAAGAAGCCATCATTATAAACTAGTGGATCTCCTACTGAGAACTTTTCATTCTCTTTCAGAGGCGTGACTACGTGATGCGCTACGGTTAGCCCTTGTGCATTACCAAATGACCTACCTAACGAGAAGCCTTGTCGTTCACCATTTTCATAGTCTACGACTATACCAGTATTATTTACACTGGAGACAGTTCCATTGTGTTTAGCAGTGTACGCATAGGGTTCATCTAAGCGGTGTGCGAGTACAGCATCGTACCCTGTTCGGACGAGTAATTGACTGTAGCCTTGACATGAAACAGAATGTTTTTGCTGGGTAGCAACGAAGCTTACCCGGCGCGCTCTTGGTGTTAAATGGTCTCGTGAGGACCATCACGCGCACTGTGGCGCGTCTACATGTTTCCATGCAGAGCAGACTATGTCTTCACCCTATAACTACTTATGCGCGATTATAGGGGGTTCTTATTTCCGGGATACTTACCCCGTACGAGATCTCTCTCTAGTCGTTGAACCCGATTCTTTCTATCTTACGATAGAGTCAGAACCTCGGCTGCAAGTTACCTAATCTCACACTTTTTTACCATACCTGAGTAATTACTTCAGCCACGTATAACTTTCATTATACGCTTGGTAGAATGAGCTCTAAAGGACTTCTTGGCAATTAAAGAACTTAATCTCTCGACCATTACTAATCGAGGTGACGCTAACTTCATCATCTTTGTCGCTACCTGGTGACAATAAAGCACTAGTAGATAGTAGCGACGTTACATTCGGTTTATTCAAATCAAAACGTTTACTCACTCCTCGCACTGAGGTGAATGATGGATCTGCGCTGGTGTATACGTTAATACCAGTATCTCCACTATCCACCGTACTCTCAGAGATAGTACCCATATCGTTATTGTGGTATCCACGTGTGCGCTTAGTCATAGAGAGACTGGATCGCCCCCCTACCCCTCCGTACGTTACCGCTTCACTATCCATGAGTGAGAGGATTGGGTTTAGTTCTCCTACCTGGATCTTGACTGGATCCTCAGAGATCTTCTTCCAAATAGCATACGGATTCATTATAATCGGACTACTGGCTTTACCAATAGAGCCGTTATGAGCTCTCAATGATTGTACGAGTTCATTATAGACAGCGCCACTCATACGCTCGTAGCCTTTAATGCGCATATAAGCAGGATCTAGCTCATCTGGGTGTGCATCTACCAGCAGCATCTCTGCGGCCTTTAGGAGCAGTCCTAGATACGTTGTAGGCTCTTTTAACTCGATTAAAATGTCTCGAGTAATTGGATCTACAAACATAGAGTTAGCTAGATCGATTTCTCTCACATAGCGTACTCCTACGCCAGCTGATTCTAGCAGATTCACGTATACTCCTCGCTTATCAAAGCTGTATACAGAGAAGAGCTTTAATTGCTTTTCAAACTCATTGAATCCAGATAGTATTAAAGTAGCTAACCTGTTATGCTTATTGAGTACTAATGTCTCATCGTTAAACTGAATGAGGTATTCGTTAATAGCTGGTTTGTATTTCTCATTACTGGGAATACGAATAGGATCTGCTTTTAGTAGAGCTAGGAGTTTTTCTAATCCTAATTCTAGAGCTAGTATAATACCGACTGGAATATCCTTACCGAAGATACCTGCAGTAATGCTCTCTACTGGAGCTGCATAAGCGTCTAATCCTAGAAAGGAGTCTATGTCGCCTAGTGGAGAAGTAGTACCATCGACTATAGAAATACTGGATAGATTACTATTGGTATCTAAGAGCAAGTAGTGCTGCTGCACCCCATCTGTACCGATTATGATAGAATGATGCTTTTCATACTTCTTCAATACGTTAGCTGGTATGGTAGAGAGTATTTCTGCTCTATCGAATACAAAGGTATAATCTTTACAGAGAAAGGATTTGAGTCCTTTAGCTAATGAGCTATACGCTCTAGCGCAGATGAGCGTTTGATCAAAGACATTAGCATAGGCTGCTTGCACTATATCTAAATCGGTACGATCCAATGCTTTTGCTGTTACTTTAGCTAATAGCCATTGGCCATAGTCTTCAGAAGCCTTACGAGCACGAGTAACGAATACCTTTCCGTAGTAGCTGGTGAGGGCTACTTTGTTAGGACTAGCTTTTCTGATGGGAAGCAATCCCATCAATTGGACCATATCACCAACCTATACGCTTGTTTGTATAGGTTGCCTACCGTTTCCAAAACGCACCGATATGGTTGTGCGTAATGTACTCTACTTGCTTTAATTACTAAAAAGTAACCATCTGGTTTTATACAGATGTTATTATGCGTTGTTGCGCAATAGCTTTCGATGGCCTCTGAACTCACTCCATATGTCTAAACACTTAGGAGCTTCGTTGCGTCGGTTATGCCTCTTAATTACGTTTTAACCATACTTGATTGGATCATTACCCTACAAGTTTTACGTTATGTTTCTATACGTAAGTGGTAGAAATTAAGATTACAGGCGTTTTCCCGCAGTTAGGTAGGTTTACTTGTATCGTATTACTACGATACGTGGACCTTACTTTGACAAACAAAGAATATTTTCTAAACAGATTTTTAACTAACTCTAAAACAGGACTTGGAGGTCTTTAACGACCTTACCCAACTCCGGTATCAATTCTTCACGAAGTGTTCTAAACGATAGCTCATATGCCCTACAAACGTCGTTTAACTTCTTGAATACCTTTAACTCACCATTTATAATCAACCAATAATTATAAATTCTCTTCAAACTAAGAATCATTTCTTTTTCAACAGCTTCTTCAGTTTTATGCAAATAAGTAATGATAATTAATCGCCCATCATTTTCACTAACGATCATCTTTTTCATTTTATCATTATACTGCACTTTCTTAAAAGCTTCTTCACCACCGAAAAGTGGGACTGGTTTGTAATGTTGTTGGCCATTATATTCAATATAAATATTGAAATCTGGAAGAAAGAAATCGTATCGATATCTATACGGCATTATTCGGTGTTCACGAATATGACCGATATTGTATTTCTTAAGGAATCGCTCAACCTCCCGTTCACCATGAGATTCTGAACAAAATCTACAACCCATTTTAGCATTTACATGTATTCCAGGGGTTTGCCAAAATGACCCATGCGTAGGACAGATTATCTCTATTTTGTTAGTTAGATTCGAATACGCCGCTTTACTATAATCGAATTTAAAACTATGAACTATATTCGATCGCTCAACAAACTCATCAAAACTCAATTTGTTTCTATTTATGAAACATTGCATACAAGCATTACCAGCAAGATGACTTGCTGCTCTTTGAGTAAAATCTCCATGTTCGGGACAGGTTATAATTATTGGTTTCGAATTTACAGTATAAACGGATTTTGAATAATCGTAACTATTTCCATGGACTATTTTTGATTTTTCTATAAAAGAGTCCGTAGTTAATCGATCATCCGCAAAACTGCATTTAGGACAATCGTTCTTCTTATGCAGGTGACACGTTGCTCTAACTAAATACGCCCCGTGTTTTGGACAGATAATTTCAACCTTATCGTTATAGGTAGTGAAAACTACTTTACTATAATCGAATTTATTGTTGTGGACTATTTTTGATTCTTTGATAAAATGAAGCTTATGATTATCTCTTCGTAAAATAACCCCGCATTGCGGACAACCAGCATCGTTCTTAATATGCGCTGGTGGCTTTATAAGAAAATCGCCATGTTCCGGACAGGTTATAGTTACTAACGTTTCTGTACCAGCATAGCTAGTTTTACTATAATCGAATTTATCACCAAACCTAACTTTTGATCTTCTAATAAATTCCTCGTTAGGAAGCATAGCTGCCGCATGTGCGCGTTCAACGCCACATTTTGCGCAGCCACCTGAATAAATATGCATTATTGCTTTTTTATAAAATACACCATGGGTAGGGCAACCAATAGGTATTTTATCGTCGGACGCAAATGACTCCGGCACTAAATCATACGTCATATCGACTAAAGCGCTAGGTCTCATCGCTCGTAATCTGTTTAGAAAATATTCTTTGTTCATCGCGTTTTACCATGGTTATCTTACGTAATCATAAGATAACTCGGTAAAACAAGCTTTTAATCCACTCGTTGTTTGCGCATTTTGTACTTAGTACCGCCAGCCAGATAGACGCCATCAGAACTCACGATAGGTAACTTAAACCGCAGAGTACTGGGTGCTCCCACTATTGGTTGGATCTTTAACGTATGGTCCTCGTATCCTCCACAAATATCGTAATTCTTTTCGATCTTGTAACCAGTGACAGCTACGCCAGCGTTTTGCAAACTCATGACTGCGTTTGCATAGTCTTTATGCAATACGTGATCTACGTATTTGCGATCAAAGGTGTTGAGACTACTATTGAGCATAGTAGGATCTAAGACAGCCGTAGCTGCAGGCATAGGCTCATCTAGTTTCAAAGCTAAGTCTTCTGGTTTAATGACCATAAAGTCAGCTAATGGCGTAATTCCATCAGGCGCTTTCATAGCCCGATAACTCATAGCTAACTTCTTAAACTTTAATAGTTCCTTAGGACTCATGAGTCCATCTGCTGCTAGCTTCTCACACTGGGTAATAATGCCTGCTTCAGGAGCATGGATGTTTTGCTGGTGAGTAATAGTGACTATATCTACATGCGTTTCTTTTTCAGCATGCTTAATAGCGATGTCGTTTAGGACCTGTAACTCCTGATCCAGTAACGCGTCCTCTTTCTCAATATGAGCCATAAACTCATCGTGAGATAGATCTGCTAATTCATCTATTTCAGCTAATGATTGTAATGGGGCTAATACCGATACCGTATCTGCGATATTCTCTTTATATGGCTCAGAATACTCTAAGTCACTATGAGCTGGAATCTCTGGAGCATCCTCAGCATCGTCTAACTCGTCCACCTCAATGCCGTCATCTGGCTGATTGATTTGAGCCTCATCATCCAACTCGCCTTGCTCAGGCAGTAACGCAGAATTCTCATGCTTACTCATGAGAGTACGTAACTCCATGAGACTCATCATTAATCGCAAGTATCTCTTACCTAATTGCAATCCAGATATGTGCTGTTTAGATTTGACTACGTATTCTTCAGTCTCTTCTTTAGGCTCATCTGGATTATAATAAAAGCTATTTAAAATACCTAGATTAATAACTAACCACTGACCGCTCTCTTGGTAGATCAAGTTTACTAAGTGGATCTTATTCTTAGGAATATCTGCAAATACAGAATCATTCCTATTCTCTCCCCACCACTTCCAGAGCTCTAACAGAAAGAGGCTATTGGGTTCTTTAAAGTACTTTAGCGTCGTCTGATTAGCCTCATGAGCACCCATAGTGAGCTGTTGCACACTGGGGATGAGTTGTGGTACTTGTACTTGTAAGAAGTGCTGACGCTCACTCGTCTGAGTAATCAACGCTATCTCTGAAATTACTGTGCGAAACAGGTTCTTCCACTGATAGTAATGAGAAAAGAGATTTTGAGGATAGCGGTACATCCTCGGCAGCATAGCGTAATTATAGACGATAGGAGTCTGTCTGTCTTTAGACGCTACATTGTAATCTCGTAGGAGCCGGAGTTTCCTATTCTTACGATAGTAGTCGCGCAGGGCAGCTATTGGGCTAGCTCCCATACGCTTTGGTTTACCTTCGTAAAAGGCTAATTCAGGCACTGTGACTATAGGAATAGGCCTACGGATGGAGCGCCAGAGACTATCCGCTCCGCTAGGTCCTAATGTCAGAGAATCGTAATCGATATAGTGGTATACCGAATCCATAGGAAACTCTAGGAATTTAAGCTCGGAAATGATCGGGTTGGCTACATGTGAGAGCATCCTGCAGCCAAACTTACGATACCATGTAAAGTAATTCAAAATCATATTTATAAGTCCTGGTGCTTCTTTCTGCCTGAGATATTTTTCAAGACAAATTTGACCGTATCTATGTCCGTTTGATTAATGAAACGGCCATCTGTGCCCACATACGCGTGGGGTGATTTAAAGTAGTTAGAAACTTCTTTTAAGGCGTCATCGCTAATAACTACGTTAGCACTGCAAGTCAGTTACCTTCAAGCAAGATCGTTAATCTTACCTAGCGCCATTATGCGCTTCTATGGCTCGCACCATATGCTGAGACTATATCTTCACCCTACCTCGGTAGGGGCCCACTACTTCCGCTCACTTGAGCGTACTCTACTCGGTTCAGTATCTTACTACTGCCTTTCGATAGTCGTTGATCTTTATCCATAGCACTGTGGATCACTGTACCTTAGAATCTTAGATGCTGATTACCCAATCCTATTCGTTTTCAAACATTCACGCTCTGCTTTTCAGCACACGTTGTAGTGAATAGGCTCTAGAGGGACTCCCAGCAGTTCAATGGGTTTATTTTACACTGCTATTGCTAGCAGGGGAGACGATGTGATGTTTAGGAGCTTTAATATTAAATAAGCTCCACTATTCGGACATCTCCGTCGAATTTTTATATTAATCATACGCGCTACTGTATAACCTGGTAAATATACCAGCTGCTAGTCTCCTAGCAGAATAGACCATATCTTCACCCTATCGCATTAGGGCGTCTTCCACTTCGGGGGGCCAATAGCTTGCCCGCCTACTCCCGGCTAAGGGATGGTCGTTGGAGTTTACTCATAGCACTGTGGATCACTGTACCTTAGAGTCTTACCTGCTGATTGTCCCTACCTAATGATTTTCAAACCGATTTTAATACGTATCGACTTTCGTCGTCCGCTTTGGTTCATTAGTTTTACGGGAGGTTCCAGCAATTCAAAAGAAATCTATCCTAGTATTACTACTAAGTAGGACCTCATAATTAAAGATAATAAATTTTCCATTTTTTGCGAATTACCCCATCACGCTTCGATGAGGCTATTAGCGCGCTGCGTAGAACTCCTGTTACTACTTCAACGTCCTCAATATACGAGTAAAAAAATTCTTGATTCGTTTCTAGATTCACCAATTTATATTTTAATTGGTGATGGGGTCTCTTTTTCTCAATATCTAATTGAAAACACTCCAATTCCCTTTTAGTATATTCACGCCAAGGGGTATCGTCAGTTTCGTACTTAATATCAAAATGAAGATGAGGTAATTTTGCAGGAACGCATAATGCATTATTTACCGTACCAATTACTGAACCTTCACCAATAGCGGCGTCTGCACCAGTGTCATACCTTTTTATTTCGTTTGTAAAAACGTTTCGAACTAATACTGGCCTAGGCATTTTTCTCTCTGGATTTTCTAATTCAAGATCAATAATCTCTCGCCAGGGCGTAGGATCATTTTTTAGTTTAAATTGTAGATTTCCAGTAAATAATAATTGCCCAGGCGTGTACATTCGATGCATAATAGTAGCGGTACTTACCCCTAATGCCTCGCCACAATAGGTAATGGTCGAGTATTCAAAAATTTGTTTGGTAACGGCGTTCCTGACTAAAACCGGAATATGATTACTGCCTTTATTTAAACCAATCGCATATGCGTGTAACGCGTTTTGACTTTGCGTCACCCATTCTAAGTTATCTATGCGATCATCCCCTCGGATTCCATTAATATGGTTAACTTCTAATTTATCCACATTTGCTGGGTAATCTAACCAAGCTAAGGCCAGTAGTCTATGTCTGTTGGCGCAGGTACTAATTTTACGATTATCTGGAGTTACGCCACTACGGCCATACCCAAGGCTATATCCGTTATTTATTTTTTTGTTTTTAACAAAATTAATAATGGTACCGTCGAGATTGACCATATAACGACTATATCCAGGAATAAACGCATACCCAGCATGTGTATCTGCGCCTAAGCCAATAGGAAACTTCCAAATCAAATTACCTGGATGAACATTGTCTTTATTACCATCTAGAAACATCACCGATATTTCATTCCAATATTTACTAGGAATGAATACTGGTTTAAAAGAATGAGCTACTACGTCCGCTACTAGGTACTTGCGAATACCATCGTAGAGATTAGCATTAATGCACCTGTCTCCGTTTTCATCACGATACTCTACGATATTTTCTTTGAGTGATCGAATTAGCCCGGACTTATCCACAGATACCGAATTGCCGCTCCAAGGAACGATTGCAAACTCTTCTTGAATCAAAAAATCTCTTAACATAACTGCACCATATAAGTTAATTACCCATATAATAACAGTTATAGCATATTTACTATCTTTAATACGATAAACGATCAGCGCCCAATCTTCCAATATGGCTCGGATGTGGGCTCAGTGAGTTATAGGAACTAGAATCTTTCCTAGGAAACTGGTACGCTGTGCGCTTATCTGGATACGGTTCCCACGTATCTGGATTGAGTTCAATTCGCTCATCAAACTTCACGGTAGATTTCAAGTAGACATAACTAGGGTATACGCTGCCTACGCCAGTAATTGGATATCGAGTAATAAACACCGGATACTTGCGTGCTACTTTATACAGAGAACAGTAGATCAGTTCCATGGGGGTAATCGGACTACAATCGCCCACATTCCTACCTTCTGGTAATTCATCAATTCCATGAATAAAAGCAAAGGTACCATCTGGTCCACGATAAGTAAGGCCTAGATAATGTCCATCTACTAGAATAGGTTCTTGACGAATACTCTCTTCTTTAAAGTGAGTGAGGAATTTCTCCAATCCTTCCGTAGAGATCCAATCCGTATAAACGTTAGACGGCAGAATAGTACGTATTGATCGGAGAGTTTCTTTATCAGTTAGGAGAGCTGGCGCTCCTGGGCTAGTAAAGCAGGTATCTAGAAACCCCATCTTGAGCTGGTAGATAGTCACGGGTAGCATAGCCTTAGCTGCCTGATATACGCCTATTGCGGAATCGTTTAGATTTATATTTGAATCGTGCGTCAGTTCTTTAGTAACCACGTTCATACTCGTAATGACGTTTCTAGTGCCATTAAAGATCTTACGACTAGCCCACTTACCCATCATGAGGTTCTTCTTACCTTCAATGATTTTTGAGAAGTATTCATAGATCTCATTGACCGTATTTTGTAATGAAATACGTTGTGGGTTATACGACTCAATAGACGCTTTAGCTGAGGATGGATTTATCGTATTAGAGATAGCTATGAGCTTGTAATAGAGTGCGTTGACTTCATCACTAGTGGCTCTGCCGTATTCGTCTATTTCTAAATCACGTAATCCAGCTGGCAGTACGAGGAGCTTTGAGATAAAGAGCTTGTCTCTATACTTTTCAAATAGAGAAATAGCTTGTTCTCTAGTGACTGAATCCTTTTCAGCAATAGAGAGCTTTGGTAGATGGGAGATGAAGAATTCATATCCAGTCTTACCGTCTACTACGTCTGACTTAATAAAGTCTCCTATTTCTGGATCCCATTTAGCAAACTCCCTACCAGAGAGAATCTCTTTGTAAAAGGCTTTCATCTTGATGATAGTCTTACATAGAGTAGGATGGATGATGGGCACTCTGAGATCTATATAGGAGACACGCGTGGAGCGCGCATTAGTGCCTACTACACCGAAGATTTGATTAGAGTATAGTCCATCCTCATGAAACTGCTTTTGAGAGCCGGAGAAGGTATCTAGGGCCTTTACTGGACGTAGATTAGCTGCGTCTTTATCCGTGAGGAATAGTAAGTCAATATTAAAGGGGAGGTCTAGCCGTTGCATGTATGGTCCTTATTTAGTGGTGGTTTAAAGAGCATGGTTTTGAAATCCTTTGTGAGTGGGTAATATGTCAAAAGAATAGAAAGAATACCTAAGTCATCGAGATGTGTGATGGACTTAGGTATTCTGACTATTAGTCTGGATAGTATTTTAAGATAAGGTGGATAGAATTATGGTCATGAAGAAGAGTGGTAACGTATCTACTGATTTTGACTTTGATGATGGCTTAGATGACTTTGATTTTAGCTTTGGTGAGATGGATACCAAGGACGATAGGAAGCCAATTACGAAAGTGCTGTTAGCTGCTAAGAGCGGAGTCGTAGACACCGTACGGAGTAGCAGCTTTATAAAGAAGGCTTTAAAAGACGCTTTTCCTAGGAGTATGGGCGAGGCTATGGACCTCGGAGACGAGGTGGCTGAGAGCTTAAAGTCGCTATACGATGAATCTGTCAAGGGTATTAAACCCACTATAAAACAGGCTAAACAGGCTGCTGTGAAGCTGATTCCAGGAGATAGTAAGTACCTGCCTGGAGCTCTCAAAAAGCTCTTAGATGACTGGAAACAAGAAGGTAACGAGTCTGGTGACGTGCGTAGAGAAGAGGGACGAGAAGCCAGCATGAGTAGTACTCTGCAGGATATCTTCAAAGCACAAACTCTAAATGATCACCAGAAAGATATCTTAGCTGAAGGTAAAGAGAACTTACAAGAAGGCTTGACCAACATTCGTTGGAAGACTAGTTTGGGGGCTCAAAACACAGCTGCAGTAGCGTTACAGCGTTTAGATAACTATCAAAACAATATTACATTAAACTACCAGAAAAAGAGTCTGGAGTTAGGCTATCGTCATTTATTCTCTACTCAGGATATAGGCCAATATCTAAAAGAAGATGGTAGTCGTAGAGACACTCTATTGTCTACTATTGCTAAGAATAGCGGGCTGCCTGATTTTGTAAAATTAACCGATCCTGAGATCCGTAGTCAGTTAGCTAAGAATAAAGAGTTCACTACGGATAAAGGCGGAATATTTGGTAATCGCACTAAGTATATTAAAGATATACAAAAGAGCGTAACGGATAAAATCCAAACTGGGGTGATGGATAGCAATAATGCGGCCAGCATGATGATCGCTGGCCTCATGATGGGTGAGAATACAGATTGGAAGACAGCAGGAGCTGCAGGTCTTGCGAGTTTCGGTACAGACCTATTGGGTAGCCACTTGGCTAAGAAGGGCGGTAACAAACTCTTAGATAGTAAGTTTAGTGAGAAGTATGACTTAAAGGGTAAGTTCAGTAAGCTCGAAGGCTTGATGGATAGCCTGCCTAATAAGCTCAATGAATTCAGTAAAAGTACTAAATACGCTTTTGACGATAGCATAAAGGGTAAGTTCATGAGCTTCGTACAGGGATTAATTCCCAGTATGAGCAAAATAGGAACAGTAACGAAAGTGGGTCTGAAGGACCTGAATGGACCAGCTAGCTTTACTAAGCGAACTGAACGCAGTATCAATGACATTATTCCTGGATACTTAGCCAGGATCTTTCGTGAATTACAAATTACGCGCACTGGTAATAAGAACATTAAGTTAGCTCCGTATGATCACGATCGAGGAATCTTTACTAGCCCAGAAGCTATTCAAAAGAATATAATTCGCACAGTAGCTCCAGCCAGGAATGTAGAGGCCACCAATACTAAATTGGATGCAATAGTGGAGACTATTGATCCAGAGAAGAAACTCAGTAAAGAGCAAACGGATCTATTGCGTAAAGAGTTACTCAGTAATAGTGCAGACAGAAATGTGGGTAATGCTGAGAACTTGGCTAATGCGGATAAATACAAAACTGGTACCGTAGCAGATAGGGCGGTAGTGGCTGCTCACGTAAAAGAACATTTGGGTAAACATACTGCTGAAACAGGCGCTACCTTTAGTAAGCAATACAATCACTTAGCGGATGAGTTAAGTGAGATCGGTGAGGCGGTACAGACGTTAATCGATGCTGGTCATAGCGAAGCTTTGAAAAAGACAGGAGTCTTGAATAAGTCTGGAGATAAGATCAATAGTGCTGGTTTACTGAAACACTATACGGATGAATCGCGTAGAGCTGAAGCTAAGAAAGAATTGGCGGGCGTAGACCATACGGGTAGGATCGGTAGTGGCCCTATGGATGTGTTTGTCGAAGGAGAAACGGCTGCTCGCTTGACTGCAGATAAAATGGCAGTAGGTATTTACATAAACGCTGATAAGAAAACAGTAATTACTGGTCCAGATAAAATAGCGAATAACGACATTACAGATAGCGCTACTGGTAAAGTCATATTGAAGAAAGAACTGCTACGCACTTGCTACGTGATGATTAAAGACCGTAAGGTCATGCTCAGTAAAGTAGCTCCAGGCGTATCCAGCGGATGGTTTAAAAATAAAGAACAACCCGCTAATACCAAAGAGGCAGCGCAGGAGGTAAAGAACGCATCTACTGCTGAGCGAGGTATGCCTGCTATGGGGTCCGAAAGCGTAGCTACTGAAGTAGAAGAGCCTACGCCTAAGAAGTCTAGGACTACTGCTAGTGCAGCAGCTACCATCGTAAAACGCCAGGCTAGAATCTGGAAACAACCAATTACTAAATTGGTAAAGAAACTAGAAGCCGCTATGGCTCCTGAGGTAGGCGCAGGTGAAGAACCTGTTGCAGAAGGAACTACCGCTCCAATCGCTAAAGAATCTCAAAAATTGGTTAAGCCAAAGATTCTGTCCGTTGGTAATGCCTTAAAGGAAGCTGCAAATAAAACTACTGCTGGAATAACCGAGGCCTCCAGTAATCTGGCTAATAGCGTGCGGATTGCCGAAGCTCCCTTAATAGCAGGCATTATTCCAACAGTTGCTAAAGTGGGTGCGTATAGTAAAGCTGCAGTAGTCCCTACATTAAAAACGATAGCAAATACCATTAGTGCGCCAGTCAGCGTAGGAGCTCCGATTAGTACGTTACCATCCGTGGCTGACGCGTCTAAGGCTATAGTTGAAAAACCAGTAACCGTTAGTTCTGTTAAACAGGCTACCAATGTCCTATCTGGAATAGCTACCGTAGTTAATGATAAAGTAGCTAGTGGCATAGATGCGGCTGGCAGGATCGTAAAAGACATTCATGTGGGTAAAGAGAATACGCCTAGACTTACTGCAGCTAAAATAGCAGCTAAGGAGTATTTCGATAAAGCTACTAAAAAGGTAATAGAAAAGTATTCCGATATCAAAGGCGCTATTCTTGATACTAAAGGAAATACCGTACTGGATGAGGCTGATAGTAAAAAACTCACCGTATTCAATTCACAGAAAAAGTCATTTGAAGCTTTACCTGTAGTAAATACTGGTGGAAAGTTTAATACGGGATATTCTAGTATTACTACTGCGGTACCTAAGAGTTTAGTTTCTTTGGAGAAAGTCACTAGCCCTAATAAAGCTAAATCCGTTTTGCGTAAGATTACGATGGATGAGCCTATCCAGAATGATCTATTTATTGGTTCTGAGAAGACACCGCGCATTAGTGCGGTTAAACTAGCTAATAGAGAATACACTAGTCTGTCCGATGGTAAAGTAATTGAGAAATACGGAGACCTATACGGTGGCGTAATCGACTCCAAAGGCAATACGAAACTGACCAATGATGACGTGAAGCAGCTGATCACGTGGAATGCCGCGAAGCGAGAGTATACTGCCGTAGTTATGCCAGCAAGTGCACCAATAGCCAATCGGCCTTCTACTGAGACAAAACCTATTGGTGCGATTACTATTCCTAAGAACTTAGGTGAGTTAAAGAAAATTACTACCAAAGGAATCTCTACTATCAGCGGCAAGCTCAATGCGGCTATGGATGAGATCGATGTCTACGTAGAAGGAGAGCAAATCCCTAGACTCACTGCGCTAAAGATCAAAGCAGGTGAGTATACTGATAAAGCTACCGAGAAAGTCATTTCTAAGGTAGACGACATTACCGGAGAAGTCGTAGACGCTACAGGTAAGATAGTATTGGCTTTAGAGGATATTCCTAAGCTAAAATACTTCAACGTTCGTATCGCTAAGTGGAGTCCATTGTGGATCATAGGTAAGATCACTAAGGGATTATGGCATTACCAAACTAAGATTGCTCCTAAGATCACAGCGTGGAACTTAAGGCAGTTGTGGAAGGCTACTAAATTCGTGGGCAGGCTAGCTGGTAGGGCATTGGGGATGGC
>Ga0208259_1000198_pt1 | contig 21640 bp, 22 predicted proteins | sample CryBogCBH22May08_FD_184618 | JGI IMG/M metagenome (GOLD analysis project Ga0208259, IMG submission 184618) | Freshwater microbial communities from Crystal Bog, Wisconsin, USA - CBH22May08 (SPAdes) | ecosystem: Environmental > Aquatic > Freshwater > Lake | place: Crystal Bog, Wisconsin, USA... | reverse complement strand
AGGAAATATTGACAACCTAAAATTAGGGAGCAGCATTATAGCTGCTCCACTAAACAGGCTCACTTATTGCGGCCTAAAGTGCAAAAATAACTAAAAATATTATTTGGCTATTAACACAGAATCTCTGCGGTTCAATGTATTTGTATTACTCACCCCGAAATTTCGGGGTTCACGATTCACGAAACGCGCCAAACCCAATCCCACAAAGGATTTCCACAAATACATCAAAATAAAACACATTCTACCAAGCTCCCACTCATTATAAACTACACAAAACTCTTTCCTCCCCAATCCCTACACATTCCTTTCTTGCCTCTACTCTTTCCTATTTAGCCCTCACTCTTTCCAACCTTCCTCCTACTCATTAAGAATAATAAACACTCTTTACTGTTTGCTTCACGCTCTTTGTCACTTACCAACTATACAATTCAAACCACATTATACTTTTACCAGATTTCCAACCACACATTACAGTTTCCATTTCACAGAAAATAATTAACCTCCCAACAATTACCTTTGCGGTGTTACTAAAAATGAACAAGTGATAAAACAATGTGCTATCATATTTGGGTGTCTGGCTATTGGCGAATTTATCGTAATGGTTACAGGCATTAAACTTCCATCAAGCATTATTGGTATGCTGCTACTTACCCTGCTACTGAAAATTGGCTGGATAAAGGTGCAATGGGTAAAAGGATTCTCCGACTTACTACTGAAGAACCTTGCCTTCTTTTTTGTACCTGCAGGCGTATCACTCCTATTCTATTTTAACCTGATAAAAGCTTCGTTCTGGCCCATCATTGCATCGGCCTTATTGAGCACTATTATTGTGCTGGTAGTAACGGGATGGGTACATCAAATCATGCGTAAAAAACAATCGAATGAAACAATTTCTGGAGAGTGAGGTCTTTGTACTCTGCTTTACTTTTATCATCTTCTTTCTGGCACAAAAGCTGCAAGAGAAACTGAAATGGATTCTATTGAATCCTATCATGGTATCGGTGGCTATTATCATCCTATTCCTAACCGTATTCAATATTGACTATAGCGCTTATCATCAGGGAACAAGGATGATAGAATTCTTTCTGAAACCTGCTGTGGTAGCAATGGGTGTCCCCCTTTATCTGCAACTGGAAAGGATAAAGAAACAGGCAGTGATTATAGTAGTCTCTCAACTGGCGGGTTGTATAACAGGAATAGTATCGGTAGTGCTGATTGCAAAACTGCTGGGAGCTTCGAAAGAGATTGTTTTATCAGTAGCCCCTAAATCGGTAACTGTTCCTATAGCGATGGAAGTCTCCAAAATGATTGGTGGCATTCCTGCCTTAACCGCTGCCGTAGTGCTTGTAGTGGGCATCTTTGGTGCCATTTTTGGCTATACCATTCTTAAACTTGCGAGAGTAACTAATCCAATTTCTCAAAGTCTGGCAATGGGTACAGCTTCGCATGGTATTGGCACTTCAAGATCGATGGCTATCAGCTCGACATATGGAGTATACTCGAGTCTGGGGCTTATATTGAATGGGATATTTACTTCGGTATTGACGCCGTACATTATTAAATTAATAATTAAGAATTAAGAATTAATACAGAATACAAATTAGCGGATTGGTGGATTAACGGATTAGCTGATTGAAAATACAAACAGCCAATTAATACATTTACCACAGAGGCACGGAGGAATTATTTAATTGAAATATTGCTAATTTTTATACTCAATACAGAGGAACACAGAGAACAGCTACAGCTTTTTTAATACAAATACAGAGAGTAGAATGGCGAATTTGTTAATCTATTAGAAGTTGGATTTTGATGAATTTACATTTATTATACTAACTTCGTTTCAAATAATCGTTATGGAATTGTTGACTGACAGAATAATAATAGACAGTAATATCTGTAATGGCAAACCTGTTATAAGAGGAAAAAGGATTACAGTTCAATCCATTTTAGAATTCCTAAGTGCAGGTGATTCTACTGAGGAATTGCTAAGTCAGTTTCCTACATTAGAGAAGGAAGATATTAGTGCCTGTATCAAGTTTGCTGCACAACTTATGAATCATCAATTTTCTATAAAAGCTATTGCTTAATGGCGAAGTATCTAATAGATGCCAATCTTCCATATCACTTTGAAATATGGAATAATGCCAACTTTATCCATGTTAAAGATTTGAATGAATCATGGGATGACGAAACAATATGGAAATATGCTTTAACCAATAACCTTACTATTCTTACAAAAGACGCAGATTTTTCATTGAAAGTCTTATACAAAGGTTCACCACCTAAAGTTGTACATTTTAAAATAGGAAATTTGAGAATCAGAGATTTATATCACTTTATCTCAACTATATGGTTTGATATAGAACTACTTCTTGAAAATAATAAACTCATAAATGTATATACTGACAGAATAGAAGCTATAAAATAAACTACAACCCTTTCTTAGAAGTATAACCAGTTGGTTACAATGCTTGGGTAGATTCCTAATATAAATACTATTGCTACTAAGATTGCTAATGCATATTTATATGCTGGGGTTACATCGCTTATTTCTGCTTCGCCTTCTTTAAAGTACATTGATTTTATTACTCCGAAATAGTAGTAAACACTTACTGCTGCGAAGATTAAGGCTACTATTACCAACCATAGAATACCAATCCCATTTGCACTGATTGCTGATGACAACATGAAGTATTTTGCGAAGAATCCTCCGGTTAATGGTATACCTGCCAACGACATGAAGAAGACGGTATTGGCGAAAGCTACAAATGGTTGTTTTTTAGCCAAACCATTGAAACCATCATAACTATGATCTTTCATTTTGCCAAGTATAGAGAAGATTCCTAATGTAGCTACCGTATAGGCAATGGTATAAATAAGGATACCTTCTTTGCTGAAGTTATTGTTATATAAAGCAAACAACATGAAGCCTGCCTGCGCTATACTGGAATATGCCAGCATACGCTTAACGCTTTGCTGAAATACTGCAGTGATATTACCAAACAATAAAGTAAGGATGATAAAGAATGGCAATAATATTTTCCATGAATCGGCCATCTCGACACTCTTATTCTGGAAAAGGTGGATGAAGGCAATAAAGCCTGCTGCTTTTACCACTGATGCCATTAATCCGGTGAATACGGAAGGTGCCCCATCGTACACATCTGGCGCCCAGAAATGGAAAGGTGCTGCTGATACTTTGAATAAGAATGCTACCAGGATAAAGATCATTCCTAATGGTTCTAAGATGCCATAGAACGGAACTCCTAATGAAGACAGACTGCTCATTGCTTCGATATTAAAGGTACCTGTTGCACCAAATAATAAAGCGATACCCATGAGCATAATTCCGGTAGAGAATGTACCCATTAAAAAGTATTTCAGTGAAGCTTCGTTTCCTTTCAGGTTATTCTTTTCGGCTCCTGTAAGAATGTATAATGGTATAGTCATGATTTCTATACCGAGGAATAATGTAAGTAATGAATTGTAAGAAGATAAAATGAAAACACCATCGAGAATAAAGAATATCAAGGCGAAATATTCCGCAGGATAATTGCCTACTTTCTCTATCTGAGATCCACTTACAAGGAAGTATAAGAATATAGAAATGATAATTAAGGAGTTGAAGTACAAACCAAATTTGGTGAAAGCGAACATTCCTTTGGTATCAATATTGAAATGGAGAGTACCATATATCTCCTGATAATTGGCAACAAAAACAATTGCCAATACTATCATAGCAATGTACTTTAACCAACTTTTGTTTTTAAGCAAGAAGCTGCTAAACATCATTATCACTCCACCTAAAGCCGAAAATATAATTGCGTTCATATATTATACTATATACCCCGAAAGGTTATTAAATAAAGCCAACCAACCACGCCCCTATCCCCTAAAGGGGGATTTAAAAATACACATATGATGTATTATATCACACCCCTTTAGGGGATGGGGGTTAATGTAATAAAACTCCTTTTGTCAACTGTAATAAAGGCTGAGGATATACTCCTAATGCTATTACTACTATTACCAATATTATCAGCGTTGTTTGTACATAACTGTTTGCCTCCACTGCGTTTGCAGTAAGACTTACGGTATTGCCATAGAACACTCTTTGAATCATATTCAACGTATACACTGCTGCCAGGATAATGCTAACACCAGCCACCGCTGCAATGACCATATTGTACTGGAATAAACCATTGAACATCAGGAACTCCCCAATGAATGCATTGGTAAGCGGAAGGGCAATATTTGCTAAAGCCATCACCACTAAAAGAATAGCCAATGTAGGGGCTTTCTGCGCCAGTCCACCCAACTCGCTGATCTTGCGGGTACCTGTTTGTTTTTCTACCGCATCGGCAACAATCCATAGTCCAATAACATTGATACCATGATTGAACATTTGTATCATTGTACCTTCTAAACCGATATTATTTTTCACAAATATTGCAGCACACATTAACCCTATATGCGCAATAGAAGAATAAGCGATTAATCTCTTTACATCGTCCTGACGGATAGCGATTAGAGATGCATATAACATGCCGATAACTGACAGGATAATTACCAGGTTGCCATACTCAGAAACTGCGGCAGGGAATACTGGTACTAACCAACGAATGACTGCATAGATACCCATCTTAACCATCACACCACTAAGGATCATGGTTACGGCAGTAGGTGATTGCTCGTATGCATCGGGCTGCCAGGTATGGAAAGGAAATATAGGCATCTTGATAGCAAAGGCTACAAAGAATAACCAGAAGCCAACAGCTTGCTGACTAATGGATAAATGCAGGTTGTAGAAAGATTTTAATGCAAAGCTTGCATCGGGCGTCTGGGTATATAAATAGATAATTCCAGCAAGCATCATTAATGAACCAATGAATGTATAAATGAAGAACTTGAAGGTAACAGCGATTCTTTTTTCGCCACCCCAGATAGAACATAAGAAGTACACCGGAATTAATGCCAGCTCCCAGAAGAAGTAGAACAATAAAGCATCGGTAGAAAGGAATACACCCATCAGACCAGCCTGCGTTAATAGCAGTAGTCCGTAGAAAGAATTACTGTTGGTATAACTATTCTTATACGTAGAGAAGAACACCAATGGGAAAGAGATAGCAGTAAGCAGGGTAAGCATTTTAGACATGCCATCCATACCAAGGCTAAAGCGGCTACCCAAGGTAGGAAGCCAGGCAGCATCGAAAGATAAATCTGCTGGACTGAAAGCAGCAATCAATGCCACAACAACCGTTGCTAAAGAAGAAAAGGACGCCCATATTTTAGCAGTCTTTTCGTCTTTTATAAAGAACGATAATAGTCCGCTTACTAAAGGAAACAATATCAATAAAACAGGAATCATAATTCAGTTATTTGCCTTAAGCAATTAAAATAATTTAGTTACCAGAAACTTATAAATTTCTCCGTCGTGAATCCAGATAAACAGGATAATAACCACCGATACAACCATCATGAGGATGTAGCCCCCTACCTGACCTGACTGTACCAATCTTATCTGACGGGAAAGATAATTTACAAATCTTCCTATACCATTTACAAAACCATCTATACCAGATTTCTCTACAATATTTTTGAAGAAACCACCCAGCGCATTCAATGGATTTACAATAATCGTATTGTACAATTCATCTACATACCATTTGTTCTCCAATACTTTTCCAAGACCTGTAGCATCTTCCAACTGCGGCTTTTTGCTGTATTGACTTACTGCGAATAAAATAGCAATAGTAGCCACTGCAACAGAAATACCCATCAACATGTATTCGGTATTATGCGCCAGTGCATGATGAGGTTCGGGTACGATAACGGTAGAAAGATATTCTCCTAAAAGATGTTTACCACCCAATACTTCCGGCACACCAACAAAGCCACCTATAACGCTTAGTACTGCCAGTACTATTAAAGGGATAGTCATAGCAGCAGGACTTTCGTGGAGGTGATGTTCCTGATCCTGCGTGCCTCTGAATTTCCCTAAGAAAGTAGTAGCATATAAACGGAACATATAGAAAGCCGTCATAGCAGCACCCGCTACTCCAAGACCCCAATAAACAGGATTCTTTTCGTAAGCAGCTGCCAATATTTCATCCTTTGAAAAGAAGCCACTGAAAGGAGGAATACCCGAGATTGCTATACAACCCAAAAGGAAAGTAATGTGCGTAATAGGAAGATACTTTTTCAGTCCACCCATTTTACGGATATCCTGTTCGTGGTGCATAGCATGAATTACTGAACCTGCACCAAGGAATAATAAAGCTTTGAAGAAAGCGTGGGTCATTACATGGAATACGGCACCAGTATAAGCACCAACGCCTAAGCCTAAGAACATATACCCTAATTGACTTACTGTAGAGTATGCCAATACTTTTTTAATATCGTTTTGTTTGATAGCAATGGTTGCACTGAACAAAGCAGTGGTTAAACCAACGATGGCAACAATATGTTGTGTAAACTCGGCAGCAGAATATAATACGTTGCTACGGGCAATCATATATATCCCAGCAGTCACCATGGTAGCAGCATGTATCAATGCAGATACAGGAGTAGGGCCGGCCATTGCATCGGGCAACCAGGTGTATAAAGGAATCTGGGCACTCTTACCCATTGCACCTACAAATAATAATAATGTGATAGCAGTAATATCTGTTTGAGAAAGGTTGTGAACGTTTGCAAAAACATCGGCATAATTTGCATTGCCTAATCTTGCTATTAACCAGAATATTGCCAATAGAAAACCAAGGTCACCAATACGGTTCATGATGAAAGCCTTCTTAGCAGCATAGTTGAAATTATCGTTCTTGAACCAGAATCCTATCAGTAAATAAGAGCAAAGCCCCACTCCTTCCCAACCGATAAACATGATGATATAATTGGCACCTAAAACCAATAATAACATGGAGAATATGAAGAGATTGAGGTAAGCAAAATATCTTGCAAAGTGTTGTGGTTCTTCATCCTTCATGTAAGCAGAAGAATACAAATGAATTAAGAAACCAATACCGGTAATGATTAATAAAAACATTGCCGATAAATGATCTATCTGAAATGCGAAAGGAATTTTAATAGAATCGGTATTGATGAAATCGAAATACTTTACTGTTTCAGCAGTCGTTCCCTGGGAAAGCATTCCGAAGACAATTGCACTTGCTATGAAAGAAGAAAGTATAGTAGTACAAGCTAATCTTGCTACCGATTTGTAGGTTCCATGCTTTCTGAAGAGACCGTTTAAAAGGAATCCGCAGAATGGGAGCAGAACGATAATGGCCAGGAGTGTTTTCATTGTATGCTAAATGTCTTTTATCTTGTAACTATCGTTTAATTAATTTTTTAATCTATTGAGGAAGTTCGCATCCACTGAGTGAGTATTACGGAACATCATTACGATGATAGCCAGTCCCACACTTACTTCCGCTGCTGCTACTACCATAATAAAGAATACGAATAACTGTCCTTCGGAACCTACCGTAGCATGGTTTGGTGCATTGAGCGAAGCTGCATAATGCATTTTAGAGAATGCTACCAATAACAGGTTTACGGCATTGAGCATTAACTCGATACACATAAAAATGATAATGGTATTGCGACGGGTAAGCACTCCTGCAATACCGATGCAGAAGATGACCATAGAAAGAATTATATAATATTGTATAGGCATGATAATAATTAATAATTAATAATTGAAAATTGATAATTCATGTGTTAGTCTTTTTTACCAATTACTACGGCACCAACCATCGCACTTAAGAACAAAATACTCGTAAGTTCAAAAGGAACAACATATTGTGTAAACAAGATTTTTCCAAGCGATTTAATCAGACCGATATTTCCATCTTTCATGATTAATGTTTTGTGACTCACTTCAGTAGCCTGACCCACTAAAGAAACGAGGATCATCAACAGACTACCAGCAGATATAGCCCCCGCCAGTTTCATCCAGACATTCTTACGAGGTTCGGACTCTTTGTTGAGGTTCATCAACATGATTACAAACAAGAACAGTACCATGATAGCACCAGCATAAACAATAATGTTTACGATGGCCAGGAACTGCGCATTCATTAATATGTAGTGGCCTGATATAGCAAAGAATACGGCAATTAACCATAGTACACTATGTACAGGATTCTTACTAAATAATACCATCAATGCACTAACCACGGCTAATGCACTTAAAAACCAGAATAAAATATGTGTAGCACTCATGTTTTTTAATTTCCTTTTGCTAAAGCTAAATCAGCGGCCTCACTTAATGGGTTTGGAATCAGTAAATCGGGTTTACCATATATAAATCCTCTTCTATTAAAATTAGCCGGAGCAAATGTTTCACTTAAATAAATAGCATCTTTAGGACAAGCCTCTTCGCAAAGACCGCAGAAAATACATCTAAGCATATTAATCTCGTACTTAGCTGCATACTTTTCTTCTCTGTACAGCTTTTCTTCGCCTTCCACTCTTTCTGCTGCTTCCATGGTAATGGCTTCGGCAGGACAAGCAACTGCGCATAGTCCGCATGCGGTACATCTTTCTCTACCTTCTTCATCCCTGTTTAATACATGCAATCCTCTGAATACCGGACTGAATGGTCGTTTTACTTCGGGATAATAAATAGTAGGTTTCTTTTTAAAGATGTGACTGAAAGTAGTCATCATCCCTTTTAATATATTCCAGAGATATAAGCTCTCCACGAAAGTCATTGGCTTCCGGTTTACTGCTATTACTCTATTTGTTAGTGCCTGCATATTATTGATTAAAAATCGATGATTGGCTGCAAATATATTTACATACTGTATATATTACACAGTTATAAGGAAAAAGTAAGTAAATTGTCAATTAACCCTTAACCCATCAATCTATTATGTATTTTTTTTACTTTTTATTTCTCAATTTTTACTTGATTTTGGGCGTTGCCTTCGGCCCGTGCTATCATTCCAATCTTTTGCTCCTTCGTCACAAAAGGATTTTCCCTTCTATCACTAACGCAATACAAATACATCCACATCTTGTATTAAATCCCTCCTTCGGAGGGTGGGGAGGCTGGATATTCCCTGCTGCAACTAACGCGAATACAAATACATCGCTCCCCGTCATCAAGCTCCCAGCTCTGAAAGAGCGAAATATATTAGCATGGGGCAAAGCCCTATGAAATATATTGATGCCCTATGAAATATAGAAAGCCCGATGAAATCAAAATAAACATTTATATGTTAAAGAAGTTAACATTATATATTTGCACAAATTGCATTTGGTGATTAGTGTTCGTCTGTAGATTCGTTCAACGTATTAGCCAAGTGCAATTTGTATTAATTGCATGGCAGAAGAATTAGAAATATTATCAGACGAAGAAAGAGCTATAGTTGGCAAAATCCCTATTGGCGATTGGTGCTATGGTAGTGCTTTGGAAGATGAAGGAGAAGTTATAGATGGAGTAAGAAAGTTTAAAACTATAAGCTGTCCATATCAAAAAGGAAAACATGGTTGTACATATTTGGGTATTCAAGACGAATGGATTCCTGAGGTCAAGGCTTGTAACATTAAAAAGTATTACAAGTTTTTTAAGTATTAAATAAAAAAGATATGAGCATCAGTGCATTTTGCAACATGGAAAGATTTGATGAAGATTGGTTTTGGGAAAGCAATGCTGAAAAGTTGACATTTTTAGAGGTTAAAGAAAACCTCTCAGCCTTTATTGAAACTAAAAAAGAAGAACTGAATTTAGGAATATTTGGAGAACAATTATTAGAACCAATAATTGCCGAACACGCTTTAGTACTGATAGGCAAACAAAAAAAAGTTGGATATTTAATAGGTAATATAGAAGAATATATGCAGGATACTTGGGCAGATGAAATAATTAAGGATATGGTAACCTTTATAGATGATTTAGAAGATTTAGAAATATATCAAAATATTGAAAATGGCTACCCCTGTATTTATGTAAGCGATACCAACACTATTAGCTATCGGGCTGCATCTGATATTGCATTCAATATAATTCAGTCAAAATATTATCAGATACAATTTCAATTATGGCCAATTATGGAAGATTATAAATCTTTGATTAATTAAAGAATCTAGTTATACATTTGCACCCAAGGTTGAAAAGTTACGATCGGAAGTTTTATCCCTTACGGACTTTTCAACCTTATTTTATTAAACAAAACGTTTCGCCTCTCCAACCGAAATTTGTATTCATTATCAATTATCAATTATCAATTCCCCCCAGTTCATCAAACTTTGCTTTCATTGTAGGATTACCATGAGTTAGTTTTTTGATGGTCAGTCCTTCTGTTTTATCATTCGCTAATCTAAGATTGTTTTCAGAAGACAGCAATGCTTCTTTGGTCTTTTGTAATTGATTGATAGTTTTATCTATTCCATCTATCGCTTCTTTAAATTTTTTACTCGCCAGCTCATAATTTCTGCCAAATTCGTCCTTAAACTTATTCATTTTACTCTCAAAATTGGTAATATCAATATTCTGATTTCTTACCAATGCAAGCTCAGCTTTATATTGCAGCGAATTCATCGATGCATTTCTCAGAAGCGTAATTATAGGAATAAAAAACTGCGGACGTACCACATACATTTTAGGGTATTTGTACGATACATCTACAATACCGGTATTATACAATTCGCTTTCCGATTCCAATAAAGTAACCAGCACAGCGTATTCACATTTTTTCTCTGTTCTGTCTTTATCAAGTTCTTTAAAAAAGTCCTCGTTCTTTTTTTTAGTAGCAGTTTCATCTCCCTCATTTTTCATTTCAAACATGATAGAAATTATTTCATTCCCTGCTTCATCTTCTTCTCGGTATATATAGTCACCCTTGCTACCCGTTCTCGAATCGTTATCTTTCTCAAAATAAGCTGTAGGAAAAGCAGTAGCCCTAAGTTTATTAAATTCATTCTCACAGTGTAGTTCCAGTGTTTCACCAATCATTTTGGTCGATAGTTTTAGCTTCATGTCCTTAACACGAGCTATCTCCTCATCTTTATATTTAATGATGGCATCCTTGCTTTGCAAATCGGCAGAATATTGTTGCTTTAAAGAATTCTCAAGACTTTGTTTTTCAAGTTCTTTAGTTTTTAAATCATTAGCCAGATGATCCCTTTCTTTTTCTACTTTCTGAACAGCTAAGTTCACAGCAAGTTTATTTTCAAGTTCTATTTTATCAATCTTTGCTTTCATTTCAGCCAGCTCTTTTACCTTCTCAGCAAGTTGTTTAGAAAGTTCTTGTTCACTTTTTGCTTTCAATTCTAATATTTCTAAATCCTTTTTAGCAAGATTGTCTGTAAAAGAACTTTTAACAGTAGCTTCTGTAAGCTTTATAGCAGCTTCTTTTTCCTTTTCAGCAAGATTCAATCTATCTTCCAGTTCTTTTTTAAAACTATCATCCCTTACCTGTTTCAATATATCTGCAAATCCCGCTTCATCTATTTTAAATGCGGTGTTACATTTAGGACAAATAATATCATTCATAATATTTCAATTTATAAACTAATCAATTGTAAGTGTTCAATTTTCAAGTTGTTCTGTATTCATTAGCACATCAGCACATTATCAAATTAGCTAATTTGTTCTGTATTCTCCTGTCTCCTCACTCCTAACTCCTATCTCCCGTATTAATTATCAATTATCCATTATCAATTATCCATTATAAATTATCCATTATCAATTATCACTGTATCCTCACCTTATAAACCCCTGTATTATTTCTACTGATATTACTAATCGATAGTCCACCAGTACCAGCACATACTTCTACAAAATTAAAAACGGTCCAGTCTTTTGGTACCGCCGGAAATATCAAAGTAAACTTTACAAAATCCCCCTTTCGTTTCAAGTATAATTTATCCGGAGCATACGGTATACCAATAGCCTGTATTAATTCAAGTTTATCAGTCGAAGCATTACTTGTCAGGTAACTTGTTTTCCAGATATTCACCCACCATCCCGCTATATATTTTGGCGATGTATAATAAGTGCAATGTAAGTAAGTATAGCCCTCCTCTTCAGTCAGTTCCAGCAAGTCGTTGGAAACTTCTATGCTTACATATTTTTCGGTATCATATTGTATCATAAATTATCCATTATCAATTATCAATCATCCATTATCAATTATCAATTATCAATTATTTTCTTGTCCATTTCAAATCTCAATCTATCTTCTTCTATCAGTTGTTTTAGTTCTTCTTCTTTAGGTAAATAAAGCAAATACTTACTCGAAAACAATTGGTTCTTATCGTTTAATACCGAGTATTTTACAATGGTCTCATCTTTTTCGGAACATAATAAAATACCAATGGTTGGATTATCATTTTCGCCAACTTTCAGGTCATTATACATTCTTACATACATATCTATCTGCCCAATATCCTGATGACTCAGTTCTCCTGTTTTCAGGTCTATAATCACAAAGCATTTAAGTAGTTAATTATAAAATACAAGGTCAATATAAAAATCAGCACTGTCCGTTACTATATGTTGTTGCCTTGCTACAAATGCAAACCCTTTTCCAAATTCCAGCAAAAATTTTTGTAAATGGTTAATGATAGCAGTTTCTATAGTTCTTTCTGTATTTTTTTCATCAGGAGTTAAACCAAGAAACTCAAAAATATAAGGGTCTTTTATCACACTTTGAATATTCTCGGGTTGAACAGGATCTTTTTTATGTTCCAGTATTCTTTCAAATGCCATACTGTTTATCTGTCTTTGTAGCATCCTGCTATTCCAGTTCCCGGCAATAGATTCTGTCAGGTAATATTGTCTCTTTTCTGTAGTATCCAATCTGCATAAGAGTCTATAATGCGACCAGCTTAATTCTTGACGCAATGTGTCAAGAATTGGAAATGACAGATAAAACTTACGCATATTGGTTAGGTTTGTATAATCAAATCCTTTTCCAAATTCTAAAGTAAGTTGTTGAGCAAGATTCTTCAAAGTCGCTTGCCCATAAATAGCTTTTGCTTTCCCATCCTGTTCTTCCTGTACTATAATTTCGCCAATCTTCCAGTAAGTATCTAGCAAAGCCGAGTTGACCATTCTATATACCCTTGCTCTCGATTGTATAATGAGCTCCTTAACAGTTTCAAATAAAATATTATTGTTCAATTCCATGTATTTGTTCCATTTTCAAATTCCCAAATTTGTTCTGTATTCATTATCACATTATCACATTATCAAATAAGCTAATTTGTTCTGTATTCTCCTGTCTCCTAACTCCTTCCTCCTATCTCCTAGTATTTATTCTGTATTCATTAGCAAATCAGCACATTATCAAATTAGCTAATTTGTACCTCCAGTCTCCTGTATTAAAATTATCAATTATCCATTATCAATTATCCATTAATTAAAGAACCGCACATGGTTCACCAGCTTCCTCCTATTATCCTTGTCTTGCTTTTTTAGCGCAGTAATCGAACCCTTAGGAAATGCCGCCTCCAAAACTGTCCCTGCCTTTACCATTTCTTTATACTCTGCAAAACACTCTCCATCAAAATTGATTGTTTTAATCAAAGCCTTAATCATCTTTCTATATTTTGCTTTAGTAGTATCAAAATTAAATTCATAGAAGTCCTTAGGTTGTTTTTTCATCAAATCCAACAACTCCTGCTCCGTATTTATTTTAAACTCTTTCTTGAGCAACTTTTCTGAACTTGTCATAACATCAAAATTACAAATTTGTATTTGTATTCATTATCGAATTGTCAAATTTGTATTTTGGTCAATTAATCATTCTCTTCGTAATAGTAGGAATAATCAATACCTTTCATATACATTTCTCTACTGTTGATTTCGCTTGTTAAAGCATTTTTTAAAACTAATTTCAGCACATCACTCTTTGTAGGGCTAAGCATCATTGCATTCATATAATCTCGTTTGCTTATTTTACTCCAGTCAACACATTTTTTTAGTTGTTGTTTCAATAGTAAGTCCAACCAGATTCGGGTACTTCTGCCGTTGCCTTCCATAAACGGGTGGGCTATATTCATTTCTACATATTTATCTACAATTTCATCAAATGTATTTTCGGGCATTTCTTCTATTTGCTTTAAAGTGCCGCCCAGAAAATGCGATACTGCAAATTGAAAACCTCCTTTTGAAATGTTTTTCTGACGAATTTGTCCTGCAAAATTGTATAAGCCTCCAAATAAATATGCGTGTATTTGTTGCAACCCTTTCGTAGTGCCCACTTCAAATTCGTTTATCAGATTACTTTCAAAAAGGGAATATGCTTTTTTCTTACTTTGTCCGTCAAGGCTGGTATCGCTGTATAGAAACCAGTCTAAAAATTTCATTGCCCTATTGTTGGGGAAATTTTTGGCAAGTTCCGTTACGCCTTCGCTATCTAAAGTATCGCTTAAGTATTTTTTGCCATCAGCCGCCATCAATTTCAGTCTGTGAGTACCACTCACAAACTCAACATTTTCTTTAATCAACTTGCGTTTCAACCAACGCCAATAGTTACCCGCTTTGGTATAGTCAGTTTCTTCGTTCAAAATCCCAACTACATCTACTACACTAAACCACCAGGTAGAATTTGCATCATCCCAAACGGCTCGCACCTCTCTGTTATCAAAAAAACGTATAGAAACCCTATTCATAATTATAAATGATCAATTGTATTTCTCCTATCTCCTCTATTAAAATTATCCATTATCAATTCCTCCCAACCCCAACGGGGTTCAATATCAATAGCCATAGGTGAAACCTATGGAAAACAAACAATGAATTCCACGACCCTGTAATGGGTCGAACATTTAATAATCAATTCATTTTTCACACAAACAATCTAACCTGTTCAACTAATTTCTTTCTATTAGCCTGATATTTCATTTTTATTTCTCCTACTGCCAATGAAGTAAAAGAACCTTCAAATATAGAACCAGACTTCGCCATCTGCAGATACTCAGAATAATTCTCTCCATCCATATTTATAGAAGATATTAATCTCTGTAACTTTTTTTAAAAAGTACATTTATCAGTACTAAACTTATCCTTAAAGATTTAATCTGATTTCATATCTACTAAATCAAACAACTCCTGCTCTATATTTATTTTAAACTCTTTCTTGAGTAATTTTTCTGAACTTGTCATGAGATTGAAATTACAGTTTAATAATTCACAGCGTTTGTTGAATTTCTTTCCTGTTTCATTAGTATTATTCTATGTTCGGCTATCGTTTTTTCTACCCATAGATCTTCCAGCTTTTTATCAGCAGCAGTTTTAGCTTTTTGTAGCTGTTTTTCATATGCAGTTTTAGTACAATAAAATGCGAATGCTGCACCAACAAAAAAGGCTGTTGCTAATACAATGTATATTTCCATGATTATGATTATTAATTGAAGTACAAAATAGAATCAGAGTATTAAAATTTTAAATGATATTAACTAATTAAATCATTCAAAAACTGTACCTAAATAGTTTATTTAAAATGAATTTAAATTTGAATTCTATAACTATTTTATATGATATAAGCTTAATGATATAAAAATTATCTTTAATATATTAAGTCCGCTGGTAAATTATTGCATTTACATAAAAGTAATAACGTTTCTCTTAATACTATTTTTCTTCTATTGAAGAATTCTATAACTCTTGCTTCTGCATTTCCAAAATTTGTATTTGTTAGAGCATTATATGAATATTGATCAATTAATATCGATTCAAAATGTGAACTTAGTATTTGCCAATTATGGTTTGGATGCCATTCTGAAATCTTTTGATCAGGTGCAGAAGCTAGCCACTCCAAGTTTGATGCTTGAGATAAAGGAACAATCGCAGTTGGAAATGTTAATCGCTTTTTATTTTCTTCTGTATTAGCATTATTTTTTATCCAATTTTTAGGAAAAATATGATGCAATTGAATGTTAGATAATGTATCGAGTGGATTACCTGTTTTCAAATCTTTAGGTTTTTTCACAAAAAGTAAAGCATTAAAAGTTTTTGCTTTTGCACCTGAATTAGATGATTCAATATCTAAATTTATATCATCAATAGTTGGACTATTAAGTCTTTGTCTCCAATTTGCAAATGCTTCATCAAGTCGAATCCACCAAGTTTGTTTATCTGTATTATAAACAATATAATTGTCTTTTTCTATTAAAAAATCCCAAATATTTTTAGCGTCAGTTGTTGCTTGACTTAAATAACCTTGATCATATCTAGAAGTAGTAGAAACTCTCCAGTAAAAAACTCTAAAAGCATCATTTACCATTTCAGAAGTAATATTTGAATTGTCTGTATCAACCTTGAAACGTAAACCTAAATACTGTGTAAATAAAATAGGATATGGGCATGTGGGTATATTAGAACATCCATTTGTAACTATATAAAAGTCTTTACTATAAAGTTCAAATCTTGAAATTGATGGAAGTCCAACAATATTGGAGCCATCGTCTGAATAATCAAATAATTCTCTATAAAACTTCTCAGGGGTATTAATTAATGATTCTCCTTTTAAACTATCTATTTGTTCTCTAGATGGGTATTCATTACGTTTTGTTTCTGACAAAATATACATCATTGTTACTGCTTGTGAGATAATAGTCCACTTATTTTTGTCTTCGCACCATCTATTAAAATAACTAAGTATGAGATCTGGCTCATTAAGTTCATTATTTGATATATCTTTAAGTCTATCTCTCAGATCTAACGGTTTATTATCCCCAGTAACATTTCCAATAATATTTGTACAAGTAATATCAAATGCTGATACTTTAGTTCCAGAAATATTTAAAGTTTCGAAAATACTACATACTTGACTTAAATCATATGTGTTTTCGATTTCAATAACCGCTAAACTTGATGCTGATACAGAATTTAAATATAAGCTTAGTTGTTGTATTCTTTTTGAAACATCACCTGGTGTTGGACCTGAATAATGTGCTGGATTTGGTAATTCACCAATAAAAAAAGTAGGGTTAGTGAACCACAAAGGAAATTTACCATCAGCAATCCAACTACTCAATGTTGAATACTTTCCTCCATTTTCAATTTCAGCAGTTTTAACAGAGCCGAATGGACTATCAATACCTTTAAACTCCATTGTTAAATCTAAATAATATACTCTAGCGTGTTTATTAGATGCAAGTCCATAAGTTACACCACCAATAGCCATAAGTATTGATTCAGTTCTCTGCCTTCCATCTAAAATACCTTCAAAATTATTGGGAGTATTTGTAAAAACAGACCGATTAAATGGAATTGTTTCAATTTCCCAAGAGTCGCTTGTTTTAATTTTTTTTATTCCTCCTTGTGGTGCTATTTTAAAATAATTTTCAAATAATTCGTTGTACTTACTTGGAACATTCCATAAAACAATTGCCCCTAATGGAATTCCTGTTCTTACTGATTCTAAAAGGTCAAGAATTTGACCTGGTGACCAAACATATTCGCGCTGAAAAATAGGTATCCTAATTTCATTTGATTTAATTTTTTCAATAATCCTTAAAAGACTTATTTGAGTTACAGAAGCCATATTTTCAAGTTTAATTTATTTAATATTTTAATTTTCGGTTTGAATTTAAAGTAATTTATTGGTTATCTTTTTCCCAATTATTAACAGCATCTCTTCAATTCTCTTAGGGATACTCGAAACTGATTTTACATTTGCCAACAACTAATCCCGCTTAAAAAAATCATTTATATTTTTTTTAAATATCCTTATTCATTTTAAATTAATATTGAAAATATAAGTTTTCAATATTCGCAGTAAACATAATTTGGCATATTAGTAGGAAGAACTAGCACAGGCCAATAGAATGGTGCATTTCGCCAACCAGATTCGTTTTTCCCTTTTTGTTTTAAAAGTAACAATACAGGTCCATATTTTGCATGTTTTTTAGCAATTGGTCTATCTTTGTTACCATCATCAGGTGCATCACCATATGTCATTCCTTCATTCTTCATTCGAGAAGCCTCTCTATCCATTCTATGAAGAATTGCTACTGTATTTTTATTGTTTTTTTCGCAAGCAATACTTAATGCTTTTAAGAAAGGGGCTGTATCCCAATTTAGCCCTTCATTTCCAAAACCAGGTTCATAGGCAAAAGTATTTTCGATTATATTAATAATATCAATTACTTCATCAATAGGAATATCAAAAACTTCTTTGTCTGTTTTATATTTTAGAATGATTTTGTCTATAGCTTCAATTTTCTTTTTGATATCCGTTTGAGACCTGGTTTGAAAACCAGAAGGTAACAAACGACTATGTGCTCTGAACGAAATAAGGTTAGACGCTTTAAGTTTATTAGGACCAGCTGGTATTATTTGAGAGCCATGTTTTGCTATAAATCTAACAACAGCATTGTCACCATTTTTTATAAAATCATCTCTAAGGTCTTTATCAAACCAATGCATCCTTCGCATAGCATCATAAATACGTGCAGAAGTATAAAATCTTGTAACTGCTAAATCTTCTTTACTTCTACTACCATACATCCGGGAATGTTGTAGAACTGTATCCATCTGAAAAGTGTAAGGATTGCGACCATAAAAGAACCCAATTAAATGGTCTATAGTGATACCTCTATCCAGAGTTTGTCCACCAACAAAAATACTAAATGGATTATCTAACCTTAACTGTCCATTTGTTCCTAATAATTCTACAATTTGTTTGTCAGAATTTACTTCAACAATTCCTACAAATTTATTCATTAACGCATTGAAAACAATTTCAGCTATTGTCTTAAAATCTGGCATTGAAAAACCAGATAGAACAACAGATTTCGATAAATTATGATAGGATTCTTTAAGAATATCCTTTAATTCATCCAAACTATATTCACTTAAGGCTTCAACGATACTTTCTACAAGATTTTTTTGCATCGCATGTATAGTCTTGTCGTGAGCAGTATGTATAACAAAAGCACAATGATATAACGATGCCCATTCTACATCAGTTTCTTCCTGTTTCTGACGAATAGCCCCACCAACAAGAAAGTTCAAGATCGCATTTTTGAAACACTGTACTTTAGTAGAATTAATTGGATTTTTTAAGACCCTAGCATCATATGCTTTAATTGTTTTGGGCTTACTGTTAATAAATCCTAATTCTTCATTATCAACACTAACATGTAAATAAGAAGCTGGAGAATCTAACTCCATTGATTCTTCAAAATAATATTCGCCGCCTATGTAAAAAGGGTGTGCTTTTAATATATGAGTAAATGCAGGTCGTAAAGGTGCGTATTCAGAATCATTCAATTTACTAGATTCAGGCTGCAGATAAAGTGAATATGGTGTAGCTGTTACTTGTAAAAAACAATTGTTCCCTTTAAGTAAGGTTCTAAACTCCGACATCTTCTTTGCTACTTTTGCAAAATCAATACCATCTTCTGATTCTTTATCAGAAACAAAAGAAACACCTGCTTGGTCGGCTTCATCATCTATGATGACTACTTGCTTTTTTGCTAAATGTGGTACAGATGCAAAAAGACTATGTAATCGATCTAAATTATTGGATTCTTTCTTTACTACAATAACTTGTTTATTTCCTAAAATATAACCTGTTAAAGCTCCATCTTGTATTTTCACAATATCCCAAACAAACAATTTATTGGATTCAATAGGTTTTTCAAATTCTGTTTTTAGGCGATTAATTGTTTGAGTTACTAATGCTATAGAATTTTTAGTAAAAATTATAGCTATATCAAACCCATTATCAAAACATTTTGCCATCACACCTGTAAAAGCTCGTGTTTTACCTGATTGAATTAAACCTAGTAACATTCCAGGTTTCATTTCATTAGTTTTGTGATTCAATAAATCAGCAGCAGTTGCTAACATAAGTTGTTTCAATTCATCTGAATCCTTTCTCTTTTTAGTTAAATATTCAAAATATGGCATGGTTAATTACATTATTTAGTTAAGGCTTAATTTTTATCTTTGTTTAATCATCTTAGAAATATCAGAACAGTTACATATAAAAAGGCTGCTAAGTTTTTACTGTATTAATATACTAGTTAAACTCTTTGTATGATTTAAAACCATCTAATTTTACACAAAACCTATCAATTCCTTTAGACTTAAATTGATCAAACCACGGCTTTAATATTTGCGGGTGTAATTGGCTATCCCATTTATTCATAAGAATTAAAACTTCTTTATTTAAAGATTTACATTTATCAACATGTTCCAGACCTTTCAATAAATTAGCAATATCATCATTATAATATTCTATTATTAATGTATGTTGGCAGACACCTTTTTCATCACTTGGTATGTAATTAATTGGTAAGTTTTTCTTAAACAAATATTCCTTAATAGTTTTATTATCATAATACTTAAATGTATCTTTTCTTTTTGAGTATTCGGTATCAATTAAATCAACTACTTCATCTACTCCAATATGAAATAATGGTTGTAGGTCTTTATCATTGTTACCATTTAATGTAACTCTTTTCCCTATGTTAATGTATTTACCACCTGTCTTATGGGTTATTATAGCAAATTGATGTTCAGCTTCAGCTGATAATTTTCCAATACCTATAATGTGTATTTTACAGTTAATTCCATTACTTGCTGCATAATCAGAAGCATGTATTATATTTCCTTCACAAGTATCTTGCCCATCAGTTACTAAGTATATCTCTTTATCAGCACTTGGATCACGTTTCAAATTGTCTACAGAAGTAGTTATTGCTAGTGCTAAAGGAGTACTTCCATGCGGCTCTGGTATTTGAGTTTCTATAAATGCTTTAAGTTTATAAAAATTTGCTTGTGGTATATTCTCCACTTCGTTTATGATATTACAGTGGCCACCAAAAAGTCTAATACCAATCGAGTCAGAATAATTTAATTTTGGAATTATATTTTCAATTAGAATTTCTTTAGCTAAATCTATTTTTTTCTTGTTACTAGGCAAAAGCTCACTCATAGAACTGGAAACGTCTATTAAAATTTCAATAATTGTTTTCATGTTAAAATTTTTATTCGCCTACTTTAATTGGGTTTAGGCTTTCCCTTTTGATAATTAATAACAAGCACAAATTTATAGTTGATTATAATTACTAATATTAATATATTCTCCACAATTAATAATCAGAACAAACACCATAACAAATTCCTCTTTCCCAGCGATGTATACTTTCCAAAGTTTCATTTTCCCCTTCGCTTAACGTCTAACAAAATAATCGGAGTGCATTACCGCACTGATTTTACAAATTCCGTAATTTATTGCAGCTTGCAGTTGCATTTCTTGGTGTTTCTTCCAAAAAAAATAGTAGAGTGTCCCAAAAGTCCCTATAGTCCCTAATGTATTCCCCGTCAGTACGCCCATATATCACCCCACCCCCTAAACCACTAAAATGGGCGTCAGACGGGTACAAGCAACCTACTAAAAAACAGCCTAAAAAATAATCGGAGATATACTCATTACTGGTTATTAGGCAGTAGTAAGGTCAAAAAAAAAGGCTGGCATTACAGCCCACCAAAAATAATTATGAATTTTAATCTCCCTGTATTCAATTTTTAATTCATAATCAATACTGTCCTAAATATTTAATTCAACAAAAAAGAACCTTAGCAATATTGAGCTACAGAGCGATATTGTTCATTTTTTAGAATAGAACCCCTTGTATTACTATTTCATCTGGTTCTTTATGTTCC
>Ga0208259_1000197_pt1 | contig 21709 bp, 2 predicted proteins | sample CryBogCBH22May08_FD_184618 | JGI IMG/M metagenome (GOLD analysis project Ga0208259, IMG submission 184618) | Freshwater microbial communities from Crystal Bog, Wisconsin, USA - CBH22May08 (SPAdes) | ecosystem: Environmental > Aquatic > Freshwater > Lake | place: Crystal Bog, Wisconsin, USA... | reverse complement strand
TAATAATTATGAATGGAATACAGGGGGAAACAAATTAGCTAATTTGATAATGTGCTGATTAGCTAATGAAGGAAGATAATTAATAATTATGAATTAATAATTATGAATGGAATACAGGGGGGAAACAAATTAGCTAATTCGTTAATACGCTAATTAGCTAATAGAATAAAGGAACAGTTTAACAATTTAACAATATAACAATTAGTAATATGAAATTAGCTTTTAGTAATATAGTTGAGGCTGCTTATAGTTTGCCAATCAGTGGAAAACTGGAGCTGAAGAAATTGTTGGAATACAATATTGTTGAAGAAAGGAGAAATGAAATAGCTAAGGATTTCAGACAATCCAAAGAGGATTTAAGGAATGGTAAACTAAAGTTTTCTGACGATATTGAAAATTTGATAATAAACATTAATTAAGAATAAGAGATTATATAAACAAACAAAAAAATGATAGCACTTAGCAACATCGATTTATTTAACTTGCTTCGCCAAAAGATTGGCGAAACCGAAGCTAAGGCTGTTACTGAATATATAGAAGTACAGGTAACGGATAAATTTGAAACAGAGAAAAAGTATCTGGCAACTAAAGAAGATATTTATATAATTAAAGAAGATATAGCTATTGTAAGAAAAGAAATTGCAGAGTCAAAAGCCGATTTGCTAAAATGGATGATTGTATTGTTTGCTCCATTTTATATAGGCATGATTGTTTTTTTGGTGAAAGAGTTTATGAAGTAGGAATACAAATGTGATAATTTGATAATGTGACAATTTGATAATGTGATAATTAGCTAATGAATACAAGGGAGAGAAACAAATTAGCTAATTTGATAATGTGCTGATTTGCTAATGGAATACAGGGGAATACAAATGTGATAATTTGATAATGTGATAATTTGATAATTAATACAGGGGAATACAAATGTGATAATTTGATAATGTGCTGATTTGCTAATGGAATACAGGAATACAAATGTGATAATTTGATAATGTGACAATTTGATAATTAATACAGGGGAATACAAATTTGATAATTTGACAATTTGACAATTTGATAATGAATACAGGGGCTGACAGGGTGGGGAGGCTGAGTGGAGTGGTTGAGTAGTGAAGAATAACAATAGCGGAGGTTCTTAGCGGGTATTACCCGTCTGACGCCCCGGTAGATGGTTTAAATTCAGGGATTGTTCAGGGGCGTGCTGACGGGAATACAAATGTGATAATTTGATAATGTGCTAATTTGCTAATGGAATACAGGGGAATACAAATGTGATAATTTGACAATTTGACAATTCGATAATGAATACAGGGGCTGACAGGGTGGGGAGGCTAAATTTAGAAAACGGATATTTAAAAATATAAAAAGGAATTGGCTGAAGCGAAATGCTGAAGGCTAAAAACCAGAAAAGTAAAACAAGGATTTATGAATAAGATGTACACAACACCTAATGGCGGACGAAATGTAAACGCTGCAACATGGACGGCAGGTTCTTTAAGGAACAGACTGAGTATTAAAAATGGTATGAAACAACTGATGGTTGTTTGCCTGTTTTTGTGTTGTGGAATGATGCAGCAAGGATGGGGACAGACTACTGTTACACAAGGATTTGAAGTATCTAGTGGGTTGCCTTCAGGATGGACTACTACAAGTGCTACTTATTTGTTTTGTACTGGATCTGGTTCAAATCCAACAGAATCAGTACACGGAGGTAGTTATCAACTTGAATTTTATTCTTATTCTACTAGTTCAACGTATTATGTTTCATCACCTGCTTTTGATTTAAGTGCAAAAGGAGCAAATACGCCAACATTAAGTTTCTATTTTTACAGAGATATTACTAATTATACCACAAGTACTTATTATACTGAAGGTGTAAATGTTTACATAAATACTACAGCTAATTCAACTAGTGGAGGAACATTATTAGGATTTATACCAAGGCTTGGAACACAGACTGCCACATCGACCGGAGGTTATATGACAACGACAGGAACAGCACTAACACCCGGAGCCAGTGGTTGGTATCAATATAGTTATAATATGCCTGCTTCTTTTTCAGGAAGTACAAATTATCTGGTTTTTCAGTTTGTTGGTAAAAATGGAGATAACTGTTTTATGGATGATTTAAGTTATCAAACTTATCCAACTATTTATTATTTTGGTGGTGGAAATACTGGCGTTTCTGGTGCATGGACAGGTAGTTTCTGGAATACTACCGGAACAGGTTCTACTTATGTAGCCTGGCCTACTACAGGTACGCTTAATGCAGCAGTTAATAATAATAATAGTACAATTACTGTTCCATCTTCTTTTACAGATGCACCTTCTACTATTGCTATTGGCCCAAGTGTAAATTCAACATTTAATACTGCTGCAAGTACTAATGGTGTATTAACTGCACCTATAAGCATTGGTAGCAGCTCGGTACTTACAACAGCACCAGCAACTGCAAGTTATACTCTTACACTTTCAGGTGCAATCAGTGGTACAGGAGGTATTATACAAAATGGTGCAGGCACTACCTTATTAAGTGGTGCAAATACTTACAGTACAGGTGGCACTACTTTAACTTCGGGTACTTTACAGGTTGGGATAGCCAGTGTTGGGTCTGTTGGGGCTATAACCAGCAGTGCAGTGGGAACAGGTACTTTGAATCTGAATGGAGGAGAAATTTCTTCCAGTTCTGCAACGGCTTATTCAATTTATAATCCATATACTGTTGGTGGCAATGTACAAATAGGTGATGCAACAAATACTGGTGCATTAACTTTTGGTGCAGCAGGTACTTTATCTAATTCATATACTATTACTACACCAGCAAGTAACACTATTACACTGAGTGGTGCAATTGGTGACGGAGGTAGTAGTTATGGTATAACAAAGGCAGGTACAGGTACTTTAGTTCTTGGCGGTGCCAATACTTTTACCGGAGCAACCAATATTAATGCCGGTATATTAAGTTTAACCGGTTCTTTAGCTTCGGGCTCTGCGGTTACAGTAGGTGCAAGCGGTACATTGATTGGTACCGGTACAGCAAATGGTACAGTGGCAGTAAACGGTATCATCAGTCCGGCTACAGCAGGTACTATCGGTACACTTACTACAGGCAACCTTACGTTGGGTGCCGGAGGCACGTATGCTGTAGATATTAATAATGTAACCGGTACAGGAGGTACTAACTGGGATAAAATAGTTGCCGGAACACTTACCAACGGTGCCATTCCGGGTTCTAACTTTACATTTGCTGTGAGTGGAACAATTACCGGATTAACAATTGCAACAGCTACTACTCCTACAAGCTGGATTATAGGAACCTATACCGGTTCGGCACCAAGTACTTCAAACATAGCTATAACCTGTTCTTCAGGTACATTAAGTGGTTATGCTTCAAATTTATCTATCTCCTTTGCAGGTAATAATATAACACTTACTTATACACCACCTGCCTGTACAGCACCTAATGTGGCTTCTACATTAGGCTTTACAACTACCAGCAGTGGTACTACTGCTACTTTTACAGCAGCCAGCCCTACTCCTACTGGATATCTGGTAATACGTACTGCTACTTCTTCAGCACCAACAACACCAACAAACGGGGTAACTTATACGGCACTTACCAGTGCATTGGGTGGTTATATAGTATCGGTATCTACTTCTACCGGATTTACAGATGCAGGTCTTACCCCTAATACACAATACTGGTATTGGGTATATTCCTATAATAATGCAGGTTGTACCGGAGGTCCTGTATATTCAACAACTAATTTAACGAACAATACAACTACAACAAGTTGTACTACCCGTAGCTTGTACTGGGCTGGTAAATATTCTACATTAGCCTATAATACCAGCACAGCCTGGGCTACAGCTGCAAACTGGTCAACAACTTCTGGAACTTATACAGCAGCAACAACTGCACCAGATGCTTGTACAAATGTATATATACCATTATCATCAAGCAGTTCAGGTACATTAACATCAGCTACCTTATCTGCATCTACTACCATAAACTCATTAACTATAACTGGTAATCTTACTTCAGCCAGTTCAACTTTAGCTGTAGTTTCTATTGGTACTTATTCTTTAAATATTATTGGTAACTTATCAATAAGCTGTGCTGTTTCAAATGTAACTACTTCATATGTTGTTTTAGCGCCAACATCTGGTACAGTTACTATTGGTGGTTCAACTACATTAGGGTCAGTATCTGGTGATCAGGGTTATTCTTGTATTACTGCTGGTACATCGTCACAATCAACAGGAACCTTTTATTTTGGTGGAAATGTAACTTTTAATGCAAAAGGAGCATTTTATAACTTGGCAAATGGAGTTTTTAACGGTAGCAGTGCTCAAACATTGTATAATAATCAAGCAACAAATGGATATGTTTCATTTTTAAGTTTAACAGTTGGTACTCCTAGTCTTACACTTGGAGGTACATCAGGTGATTTTGTATATGTTGGTAATTCAGGCAGCAACCTTACTGTAAGCCCAAATTCCAGTTTAATTATACCAAGTGGTTATGCAATAAATCAAAGTACAGGCAGTACAGGTACATTTACTTTAGGAAAAGGGGCTTCCTTATCTATAGGAGGAGCTGCTAATACAGGTGCTACCAACTATGTTGCCGGAAGTAATTTCCCGGGAGGATTTGCAACCTATTCTTTTGACCCAAGCAGTACAGTTACCTATAATGCTGCAGGTAATCAAACAATTTACAATACTCCAACTTATGGAAATTTAATCATTGCGAATACGGCATCGGGGGTTGCTACAGCAGGTGCCAGTACTTTAACTATAGCCAAAAATTTAACAATAAACAGCAGTGCTGCTTTTGCTGCCAGTGGTAGCAATACCATTAATGTTGGTGGCAACTGGACTAATAATGGTACTTATACCAATGCAACAGAAACAGTAAACTTTAATTCTACCAGTGCTGGTAATACTATTTCAGGAACTCTAACGGGTGCTACCGGTCAGTTTTATAATGCTACATTTAATGGAGTAGGCGGTGCATGGAGTTTTGGTGCCAATACCACTACAGTAGCCAACAACTTTACTATTACCAATGGTACCGTTACTGCACCATCCACCACTTTGAATGTTGGAGGTAACTGGAGCAATGCCGGAACGTTTACTCATAACAGTGGCACCGTAACCTTTACTGCCGCATCCGGTACACAAACATTAAATGCCGGGTCAACAAACGGAAACTTTTACAATATATCCCATACCGGAGCTGGTGTACTTCAGTTAGTAACCAATGCATTAAATACTACCGGAACTTTCAGCAATGGTGGTTCTGCCGGTAATTTTGATGCGAGCACCAATAGTAAGGCACATACTGTAACAGGATTGGCTACTATTACAGGAGGTACATATCTGGCAGGTTCTGCTACACAAACCTTCAATGGAGGTTTAACCATTGCTGGTGGTACTTTTACCGGTTCTACCGGTACAGTCAGTGCTACCAATGTAAGTATAACAAGTGGTACATTAACTGCGCCAAATGGTTCAGGTACTTTTAATGTGAGTGGAAACTTTGCTAACAGCGGAACATTTACCCATAACAGTGGAACTGTAACCTTTAATGGTACTACTACAATAAGTGGCTCATCTGCTACTACTTTTAATAATGTAACCATATCCGGTGCTTTAACGGGGGTATCTTCGGGTAACTTTAATGTAGCCGGTAACTGGAGCAACAGCGGTACATTTACCCATAACAGCGGAACAGTAACCTTTAGTGGTACTACTGTACTGAGTGGTTCAAATACTACATCGTTTAATAATATTACTATCAGCGGTACACTGAATAACAGTACCAATAACAAAAACTTTAATGTTGCTGGTACCTGGACTAATAACGGTACTTATACAAAAGGAACTGAAACCATTACTTTAAATGGTGGAAGTAATCAATCAATAGCAGGTAGTGCGCCTACTACTTTCAATAGTTTATCAATAGGTTCAAACGGTGCTACTTTAAGCAGTAACAACGAAACTGTAGCAGGTACATTAACACTGGGTGCAAATCTTACAACCGGTGCTTATACTTTAATATCAACGAGTGGTACGCTATCAGGAACACCAACCTACTGGATAAATGGCAATCTGCAATTGCCTTTTGCTACCGGAACCAATGTTAGTCAGACTTACCCTATAGGAGATGCTACTAATTATACACCGGTTACTATCAATTGTGCCAGTGTAAGTGTAGCCGGAGGTATAGCTGCCGGTTCTATTGGTAGTGCAAGAGCTTCTTTTTCTACTTCTACTATCAGTCAGACAAAATATGTAAAACGTTACTGGACCATTACCAATGCCAGCACTACATTTACTAATTACAGTGCAACACTTGGTTTTGTATCGGGAGATATTCAGGGAGGTGCAAATACTGCCAACTTTATAGGCAACCTCTACAACAGTGGCTGGAGTGCACCAACTGTGGGTACATTAACCAGTACTTCAACTCAACTAACGGGATTAACTACCTTCGGAGATTTTATGGTGGGTGAGATAAATGCAACACCAATCATTAATCCGGGTGGTACGCCTGCTGCTTTAAGTACTACTTATGGTACAGCTTCTTCTACTACTACCATTACCGTTGCTGGTTCTTCCATGAATGCAGGGATATTGGTAACAGCACCTACCGGTTTTGAGGTTTCTTTAAGTTCGGGCAGTGGATTTGGTTCGTCGGTAACAGTAGGTAGTGCAGGTACTATCAGTGCTACAACTGTTTATATAAGATTAATGGCTACTGCAAATGTAGCCGGAAGTCCTTATTCCGGTAATATAGTATTAACCAGTTCGGGAGCTACTACTGTAAATATAGCTACTGCATCCAGTACTGTGTTGCCTTTAACGGTTAATATTACCGGCTTAAGTGGGGTAAATAAAGTATATGATGGTACTACTACTGCGGGTTATTCGGGTACAGGTTCTATTAGTACCAGTGGTGTAAATGGCGATGCTATTTCACTGGTTACTGGTAGTATTACGGCTAATTTCTCTTCTAAAAATGTTGGTACCGGGATTACCGTAAATTTTTCAGGATATTCTTTATCGGGTTCCAATACCTCTTCATATTCACTGGCTACCAGCGTTACAGCCAATATTACGGCTAAAGCATTAACTATGAGTGGTCTTTCGGTTGCGGCTTCCAAAGTATATGACGGTACAACTACTGCTGTTGTAAGCGGTACAGCTACATTAACCGGTTACGAAAGCATCGGAAGCGGTAGCAGTGGTGATGGTAAATATTATACAGGCGATGTAGTAAGTATAACCGGTACAGCTACCGGTACTTATGATCATCCAGATGTAAATACGGCTACAACGGTTACTTATGGTGGGTTGAGTTTAACGGGTGCACAAGCCGGCAATTATACATTAACCATACAAAGTCCAGTTTCAGCAACTATAACACAGGCTTCACAATCCATTACATTTGGTGCTTTGTCCCCTGTAACTACTACTCAGGCAGATTATAGCCCGGGTGCAACATCAGCAACTTCGGGTATCAATGCTATTACCTACACCAGTAGCAATACTGCTGTTGCAACTATTGTAAGTGGCAATATTCATGTAGTAGGAGTGGGCAGCAGTACAATTACTGCCGCTCAGGCAGGTAGTACCGATTATAGTGCAGCTTCTGCATCGCAGTTATTGACTGTTACACCAAACTATTGTACTCAGACTGGTACTGTTAGTTCTACATATTATTTTTCTAATATTACCACTTCAGGTGGGGTTACTTCTGGTTCTACTCAAAATCTTAATAATACAACACCTTATACTGCTGCAATTTATAATAATTATACAAATACTACCACTTATGGTTCAGTTAATCAGTATCCCGGTGGTTCATTTACACTTACACCTACTGTTCATAGTAGTTCAAGTACGACCGGAAGTCTTGGAGTATGGGTTGATTGGAATCAAAACGGCACCTGGACATCTGTATATTCAAATACAGCTTATGCAATTAGTGCTTCAGGTTCAGATGCAGCTATAACTGTTAGCATTCCAAATAATGCTACAATTGGAACTACAAGAATGAGGATTTGGTTTGATTTTTATAATGCAACACCGTATCCATGTGCAAGTAATGGTGCTGGTCCTACAGCAGGAGAAATAGTAGATTATACGGTACAAATCTTAACACCGCCATCTTATTTCTGGAATGGTAGCAACAGCTCTAATAATATGCAAAGTATTATCTGGAACAATTCGGATAAAAACTGGAGTGGTCCTGCAAATAGTGCTGCTGCTTTTGCAGCAAGTTCAGGTGTAGTTTGGCCTGCTGCTGGTAATTATATTGCTAATTTCTCAAATACTGCTTCGGGTGTACAAACAGTAACTATACCAGGTACAATTGCCATTGCACCAAATAGTGTAGTAATTGGTACAGGTGGTTATACTTTCAATACCAGTGCAGCAGCAGGTACCATTAGTTCAGGCATCAGTCTGGGTTCTTATGGTCTGGGCCTGCAGCCTGCTTCTAATACCTATAGTCTTACCCTTTCGGGTATCATCAGTGGTACGGGAGGTAGTATTACCAATACAACAGGTACTACCATATTATCGGGTGCAAATACCTTTACCGGTGGAACAACTTTAACCTCTGGTCAGTTAAATATCAATAATGCTGCTGCATTGGGTACAGGTACATTCGCCATTAATGGTGGTAATATTGATAATACCAGTGGAGCAGATATTACCAGTTCTACTAATAACAACGTACAAACATGGGGTGGCGACTTTACTTATGTGGGTTCTGCTAATGCGCTGAATCTGGGTACGGGTGCTGTAACACTAGGAGCCAACAGAACAGTTACCGTTTCGGCTAATACACTTACTGTGGGTGGTGCCATTGGCGATGCAGGTAATGCTTATACTTTAACTAAAGCAGGTACTGGTACATTATCCTTAACAGGGATAAATACTTATACCGGATTAACAACAGTAAGTGCCGGTACGCTTTATCTGGGAAACAGTTCGGGTTCTTCAGTTTCAGCTATTACAGTTAATTCAGGAGCTCTACTATCAGGTAATGGAACTACCAGTGGTGCAGTTACCGTAAATGGAAACATTAATCCGGATGTAACCGGTGGTGGTGCTGCTACATTAACTACAGGTTCCGAAACCTGGAACAGCGGAGGCCAGTATTCTGTGGATATTACCAGTTCTACCACTTGTGATAAACTGGTAATAACCGGTGCTTTAAATACCCCTGTAACAGGTACATTTACTATATATATACCTACTACCAGTATCAGTGGTCTTACCAATGGTAATTCATGGACCATTGCTACTTATACTACAGCGGGTACTACTTCTTTATCCAATATTGTTGTAAGTGCACCCTATATTACTACAGGGTACTTTGCAGCAAGTATAGTAGCAGGTAGTCCAAATAGTATAGTACTTACTTATAATGCTACTGTGAATCCTACAACAATCAGTTCAACCGGTTACTGGACCTGTCCTGCAGGGGTAACTTCAGCATTTGTAGAATGCTGGGGTGGCGGTGGTGCCGGTGGTAGTGCATACAGAGTCTCTGGTTCGGGTATTACAGTAGCTGGCGGTGGCGGTGCCGGTGGTTCCTATGCAAATGGTTTAGTTCCTGTTTCCAGTTCTTATGTCGGTGCCGGTGGTACTGGTATATACACGGTAACCGTTGGGGCTCAGGTAACTGCACCTACTGGCACTACATTTACAGATAATAGTGGTGTAAGCGGAAACGGTAATCCATCCTGGTTCAAGACTACTGGTACTATTTATGCACAAGGTGGTGCCGGTGGTGTATCAAGAAATGGTCCTACTGCTGGTGTTAGTTCAAGTGGTGCAGGCGGCACTGGTTCTGCTTCCAGTTCTATTGGAACGGTGGTGGAAGCAGGTGGTAATGGTGCTGCTGGTTTATATTCTTCTCAATATTCAGGTGGCGGTGGTGCCAGTGGCTATAATGCATCAACTGGTGGTTCGGCATCAACATCAACTGGTGGTACTGATATAGGTACAGGTGGTCCTGGTGGTAATGGTGTTATTGCTAACGGTAATGGTGCTTCTGGTACTGTTCCCGGTGGTGGAGGTGGAGGTGCATTCGCATCTTCCGGTACCGTAACATATACAGGCGGTAATGGTGCTGCTGGTCAGGTAAATGTAACTTATTATAGTGTACCTACTATCAGTAGTGTATTGCCTTCTTCTCCTACAGTATCTATATCAGGGAGCAGTGTAAGTGTTACAGTTACCGGTTCATATTATATACAAGGGGTAACCTACATTACAGTAGATGGTGCCAATCCGGTACTGGCAACAGTTACCGGAGGTATTACGGCAGTAGCCAGTGTAACATTAACACCTGGCGGTCATATAATTGGCATAACCAATACAGGTACTTATGGTACTTCGTCAGTTAATCCTTCGTCAAACAATATTACTGCTGTATCTGTTCCTGCTACACCAGTAATTGGTACTGCAACTGCAGGCAGCAGTTCGGCAAGTGTAGCATTTACGCCACCAGCATCTAACGGTAGCTCTATAACAAGTTATACCGTTACACCATATATAGCAGGGGTTGCTCAAACCGCACAAACAGGCTTTACCGGCACGCCGGCAAACGTTACTGGTTTAACGCCAGGTACTTCTTATACCTTTACGGTTACAGCAATCAATGGTATCGGATCAAGTTCTGCAAGTTCTGCATCTAATGCAGTAATACCTTATACCGTACCGGGAGCACCGGGAATAGGAACTGTGATTGCAGGAAACACGAGTGCAACTGTACCATTTACTGCACCAGCTTCCAATGGTTACAGTACCATTACTTCTTATACCGCAACGGCATATATCGGTGGAGTGAGTACCGGAATTACCGGTTCTGTAAGTCAATCGGGTAGTGGAAACATTACCGTAAATGGATTAACCAATGGTTCAACTTATACTTTTGAAGTAACAGCAACTAATATTGCCGGAACAAGTGCCCCAAGTACAGCATCAAATGCTGTGGTGCCATATTTAGCAGTACCAACACAACTGAATATTTCTTCGGTACCTGCATATGTTTACGCAGGCACTCCGTTTAGTGTAACTGTACAGGCGGTAGATGGTAGCAATGCCTTACAGAATGTAACTTCTGATGCAGGCGTTTCGCTGAGTAATTCAGGAGGAGGCACTATTGGTGGAAATGCCGGTACAATTGTAAATGGTACGAACAGTATTACCTTAAACGGAGTTACTTTAAATACACCGGGAACGGGTGTAACACTTACCGCAAATAACAGTAGTGGTATGAGTCTGAGTTCGAGTGCAGCAAGCAGTTCCTTTACGGTTTATTCTACTTTACCTACAGCACAACCAACCGGATTTGTTTATACAGCTACAACATCTACTATGACTATTGGCTGGACAGCAGCTTCTGGCAGCCCAACCGGTTATATAGTATTACGTACTTCTACTACAGGAGCTACATATCCAAATACTGCCCCTGTAAATGGTTCAACCTATACAGCAGGACAAACACTGGGGAATGCTACCGTAGAATATGTGGGTGGCAGCAATAGCGGTATTGCAATTAATTCAACTACTTTAACTGCAGCTTCTGAGTACAGCTACAGTATTTATAGCTACAATGGAAGCGGAAGTACTATCAGTTATCTTACTGCCGGTCCATTACAGGCACAACCATATACTTTAGCAACTGCTGCTGCAAATCAGCCAACAGCCTTTACAGCTACAGGAAGAACGACTGCTGCCATGACCATTGGATGGACTGCCGCCGTTGGTAGCCCTGCTCCATCGGGTTATATTGTATTCCGTACTACAGCCATCAGTGCTACCAGTCCGGATGCTTTAGGATTTACGCCTGTTAATGGTACAACTTATACATCAGGAAGTACTTATGGTACCAGCGGTAATGTTACCTGCGTATATGCAGGAAGTTCAACTTCTACGGGATCTTTAACCGGATTAACCGCCAACAGTCAGTATAGCTATAGTATTTACAGTTATACCGGTAGTGGTGCTACCATTAATTATTTAACTACTTCACCTTTGGATGGTCAGCCATTTACATTGGCTACTGCACCTACTACCCAACCAACTGCTTATGCAGCAACATTGGTTACTTCTTCCGGTATGACAGTAGGCTGGACAGCAGCGGCTGCACCTGGTGCTGCTGGTTATCTGGTAATACAATCAACCGGTGCAAGCTATCCGAATACAGCACCTACCAGTGGTACTGCTTATTCTATAGGTACAACATTAGGTACAGGAACGGTAGTATATGCCGGTTCAGGTACCAGTACAGGTGCTTTATCAGGATTAAGTGCAAGTACACAATACAGTTATTATATATACAGTTATAATGGTAGTGGTACATCTATCAATTACGATTTAACCAGTCCATTATCGGGTCAGACCACTACTTTGTGTGCTACACTAACATTACCAATAGTTCAAGGGTTTGATGCTTCTGCAAAACCAAACTGCTGGACAAATCAGGTAATATCAGGATCTTCTGTTATTTCTTTTGTAGCTGGTGGACAACCTGCAACAGGTGGTTATACTGGTACAGGTGGATATTATCCTTCAGCAACACCAGATGGAAGTGCTGGTTATGTAGGATTTAATTCTTATTATAATTCAGGAAGTCAGTCCAGATTATACACACCTCTTATTAATCTAACTAGTGTAACAGCAGCAACACTTAGTTTTTATTGGTATACTTCAACATATGGAGGTAATACTTTATATACAACGGAAGGTGTTACTGTTCAATACTCTTTAGATGGAGTAAACTGGACTAATTTTACAAATGGATTTTTATGGAGATACGGAGCAACTACACAATGGAATCTTGAAAAATTTGCATTACCTTCAGCAGTAATTGGACAAAGTACCGTTTACATTGGATTTTTATTTACGTCTAATGCAGGTTATGATTGCTTTATGGATGATTTAAATATTTATCTTCCACCTAATAATCCATCACCATTCACTGCTACAACCTATTCTTCTACACAAATTAATTTAAGTGCAACAGCCAATGCAAACAGTAACAATATTGTAGTAGTTGAAAATACTTCAGGTACCTTTACTGCCCCTACAGACGGTACAGCAGCAGGAACTGCGGGAGCAAGTTTTGCAGGTGGTACTATTGTATATAATGGTGCAGCAAGTGGCTTAACCAGTCAGACAGGTCTAGGTTCTAATACTAAATATTATTATATAGCGTATTCTTATGATGGAAATAATAATTTTTCTTCAGGTTTTACTGCCAATGCTACTACACAGGCAATAGTAACTGCTTCTGCTTCTGCCAATAACATTACTGCAACAACGTTTGCCAGTGGTGGTACTATTACAGCAGGTGGTGGTGCTACACTTACAGCTAGAGGGGTGGCAACAGGAACATCTTCACCATCTACTACTTTGAATGCATCAGGAGCAACAGCAACTGGTTCGTTTACACAAACCGGCATTACAGTTAGTCCTCAAACACAATATTATTACCGGGCTTATGCCACCAATGCAGGAGGTACCACTTATGGACCGGAATATAATTTCTATAGTTTGTCTAACCCACCAACAGCACAACCAACATCTATTGGAGCCAGTACAACACAAAACTCTTTTACAATTAATATGATCGGTAATGCTACATTCCCTGCAACAGGTGCTACTAATTATGGTTATTTATTATTGTATGTTGCCGGTACTTCAGCACCTACATTAAATACTGCAACACCAAATGGGAAGGCGCCTTCAGCTATTATATCTACCGGTGTTACACAGATTGCAGTTACAGAAACCAACGCAGGTACCAATCCAACTGTAACAGGATTAGGGGTGCCTTCCGGTTTAACACCAGTTACCAATTATACATTATTATTGATTCCATATACCTGGGATGGTACTAATACGGGTACATTTAACTATCTGACTTCAGGAGCATTAACGTACACTTTCTCTACACAATCCAGTGTAGCGTCTCCTGCTGCATTTACAGCACCGTCTTCTACTACTTCACAAGTAAATTTAAGTGCAACAGCCAATGCAAGCAGCAATAATATAGTGGTAATTTATAATGGTACGGGTACATTTACTACTCCTACCAATGGTACCGATCCATCTACATTAGGTGTGGGTACTACCTTGACCGGTAGTGGCGGTATAATTGCTTATTATGGTTCGGCAAGTGGTTTAACGGCTAGTACAGGGTTAACAGCTAATACTTTGTATTATTATGCTGCTTATTCTTACGATGGTAGTTTTACCTATTCATCACCGGTTTATGCCAATCAGACAACTTTATCAAATCCACCAGTTATAGCCGCAGCAACTAGTATCAGTAATGCTGGCTTTACTGCAAACTGGACAGCCCCTGCTGCACAAGGTTCTGCTACTTATACTTATAGTATAGATCTTGCAACTAACTCTGGCTTCTCCTCGCCAGCTACTATCAACAGCATTGCTTCTGGAACTACTTCAAATGGTTATTCTTCATTGAGTCCGCAAACGCAATACTTCTATCAGGTAAGGGCTGCCAATGCAGGAGGAAATAGTGCTAACAGTAGTACCGCAAGTTTATTCACTTATTCTAATCCACCAACTGCGCAACCTACTTCTTTGAGTGCAACTGCAACCAGTACAAGTGCATTTAATGTTACCTTAAATGGTAATGCTACTTATCCGTCAACAGGTGCAACACAAGCCGGATATATACTTATTTATAGCACCGGTACACCTTCTTTGGTTGGCAGTCCAAAAGGACTGGCACCAGGTAGTGCTATCAGTAATGGTACTCAAATAGCTGTTACACCAACTACATTACCTACAGTACCTACTGTAACAGGACTTGGTGCAACAGGGTTAGCAAGTGGCACAACTTACAATCTGTTATTGGTACCTTATACCTGGGATGGTACAAATACCAGTACGTATAATTATTATACAACAGGTGCGTTAACTACTTCAGTAACTACCATCTGTAGCACAACATCACCATTGTATTGGGCAGGTACAGGTTCTGCTTTTACCAACAGCAATGGTGCTACTACAGCATTTAATACTGCAACCAACTGGTCAACCACACCAAGTACTATTGGTTATACTGCAGCAAGTGCAGCACCTGGGTTATGTAACGATATATATATAGCATTGACTGTCAATTCATCTACAACTATTGCTTTATCAGCTAATACACAGGTGAATTCTGTTACCATTACTTATACTGGTACAAATACATCAACAACACCTAAAAATTATATAATAAGTGTTGGTACTTATACACTAGGTGTTACTAACAACTTTAGTCTTACTAACAGTGGTGCAGGAACCGTTAATCATTCTGCTAATTTGTATGTATCTGTTACATCCGGTGGCTCATTAAATATCGGTGGTAATATGACCATTGCTAATACTGGTATTGCTGCCAATGCTGCTTATATCACTAATTCAGGTACAATGACTGTGAATGGTACAACATTGGTAAATAATACATCTACCTATTCTACAGCAGGTACATATGCAGCAAATTGTTATTCAGGATTTTTAGTTGGTAATTCACCTGCGAAAATCACCTTCAATGGTGCTGCAACAATTGATGATGGAAGTTCTACTCAGATTGTTACGTTAGGGGGAGCGTCTTCATCATCAACAGGTACAATAAACGTATTAAATACATTAAGTCTGGGAGCATTTGCTAATAGCATCAATAATTCATCTACTGTTTTATTAGATCAGGCTGGAGCTCAAACTGTAAATGACAATACTTATTATATATTTACTCCAGGTACACTACAGATTGGTTCTGTAAATACACCAACGGTTACATTAGTAAAAGGATCTACTCATGGTGGTAATATAGATCCATATACGAATCTTACAGTGAGTAGTGGTTGTACCCTAAATATTCCAAATGGTGAAACAATCAGTAACGGTTACATGGTAAATTATTATATTAATAATTCTGTTGTTCCCTCACCATTTACAGGTACAATAACTTTAAATGGTACTGCTAAATTATTACTGGGTAGTGCTACAAACTTCTTTAATCAGAATAGTTTAACCAATTCTCCATTAGGTAGTAATATGCCTGCAGGATTTGCAACGTATACTTTTGGTACTAACAGTACAGTTGAATACAATGCAGGTACTAATCAGACAGTTTATTCTGCACCTACCTATGGAAATTTAATAATCGGGGATGCTTCTACTACTCCTTCTACTTTAGCTACACCTGATGGAGCCTTAACAATTGCAGGCGCCTTAACAGTAAATAATGCTGCTAACCTTACACTTGGTGGTTCAGCAACAGTTACAAGTGGCGTTTCAATTTATAGTGGTGGTACATTAGATGCAAGTAGCAGTAACTATGCTATTACTGATGCAGGAAACTGGAGCAATAGTGGAACATTTACAGCAAGAAGCGGTACAGTTAGTTTTAGTGCTGCTTCAGGAACACAAACACTCAATGCTGGTAGCAGTTCTTTCTACAATATTGCTCATACCGGTGCAGGGGTTCTGCAATTAACAAGCAATCCGCTTACCACAACCGGCACATTCAGTAATGCAAGCGGTGCTGGTAACTTTGATGCTGCTACCAATAATCTTGCTCATACTGTAACAGGCCTTGCTACTGTTACTGCAGGAACTTATCTGGCTGGTACTGCTACCCAAACTTTCAGTGGAGGTTTAACCATTGCAGGTGGTGCATTTAGCTGTTCTTCCGGGACTGTAAATATTGCTGGCACAGCAGGTTTGAATATTACCAGTGGTTCATTCACAGGTTCTACCGGAACTGTTAGTACCAACAATGTAAGTATCAGTAGTGGAGCAACCTTAACTGCTCCTTCAGCTTCAGGTATATTTAATGTAAGTGGCAACTGGAGCAATAGTGGAACCTTTACTCACAATAGTGGTACAGTAAACTTTACAAGTACTGCTACTGGTAATACAATTGCAGGTACTTTAACGGGAACAACCGGTCAGTTTAATAAACTGGTATTCAATGGTACAGGTGGTGCATGGAGTTTTGGCGCTAACAATGCAACTACTGCCAGCGACTTTACTATTACTAATGGTACGGTTACTGCTCCATCTACTACTTTACATGTTACCGGTAACTTCTCGAATAGCGGAACTTATACGCATAATAGTGGTACGTTAACTTTAAATGGTACTACCATTGGAGGCTCAACAGCTAATACATTGTTTAATAATTTAACGCTGACTAATACAAGCGGTGTTACATTAGGTAACTCAGAATCGGTATATGGTAGTTTAAGTTTAGCTGGTTTAGTGACTACAGGATCTAATATCCTGAGTCTGACCAGTACTACTGCAAGTTCCATTACAGGTGCTTCTTCCAGCGCTTATATTTATGGTAATCTGAGTCTGCCTTTTGATGCTACACATTTAACGCAAACATATCCAATTGGGGATGGTACAAATTACCTTTCTCATACAATTACATTTGCAAGTGTGACTGCAGCAGGAAGTGTAGAACTTTCTACTGTAAATGCTACTTATAGTGCCTTTGGATCATCTACAATTGATCCTGCAAATTATGCAGCAAGGTACTGGACCTTAACAAACCTTGGTGGAATTGCAGGTACTTATGGAATTACATTAAATTTTGTTTCAGGGGATGTTGTTGGTACTACCAGCCCTACTGCTTATGAAACAGGTTTATATAGCAGTAGTGCCTGGTCTTATCCTACTGGTGCTACCTATAATAGTACTTCAACTGTTCTGAGTGGTCTGAGTACATTTGGTACCTTTATGGTGGGCAAACTGAATACAACACCAACAATTTCAACTGCCCCTACAACTACTGTAAATGTTGGTAATGTTTGCTACAACACTACTTTAACGCCATCTGTAAAAAGCTTTACGGTTACCGGTAATTATTTAACAACTACTGATATAACGGTAAGTTCTACAATGTCGCAGTATAGTTTCTCTACCTCTGCAAGTGGCACCTATAGCAATCCTTTAGTTATTTCACAATCAGGTGGAGCATTTAGTCAGGATATTTTTGTACAATTTACTCCTGCAACTGTTGGCACCTTTAATGCAACTGGTGTAAGTGGTAATGGTATTACCATTTCGGGTGGTGGTGCTTCGAGTATTACAGTTGATTTAAATGGTTCTGGAGTAAGTACACCTCCTTCTGTTACTGTAGGTAGTCCAAGTGGTTTATCTTCTACTGGAGTTACGCTTGCGGGTACTATTACTGCAACTGGCTGTACTAGCGTATCGGACTATGGTATTGTATATAGTACTTCTAATGGTTTTACACCATCTACAACTGGCACAGTGGTTTCAGGTACTAATTTAACCAGTGGAAGCTACACAATTGCTTTAACATCTTTATCTCCAAGTACAGTATATTACTATTATACTTATGCTACCAATGCTGGTGGTACCAGCTACAGTAGTGTTCAAAGCAGCTTTACTACTACAGGTGTTTATTATAGTAAATCTTCGGGTAATCTGGATCAGTTAACAAGTTGGGGTACCAATACGGATGGTTCGGGAGCTAATCCACCAAGCTTTGCAGTAACTAATGCGGTGTTTAACATAGTGAACAATACTACACCAACTATTGGAGCAGCCTGGAGCATTTCGGGTACTGGTTCTAAAGTGGTTACAGGTAATGGAAGCAGTGCAGTAAACTTTACCGTTCCAGGTTCTTATGCTTTTACGGGTACAATAGATGTTACCGCTAATGCAACACTTACTTTACAAAATTCAACTATTCCAATATTTGGGGTAATCAGTAGTACCAGTACCATTGTATTTGACGCTAATGGTACACAAACAATACCTTCTACTACTTATGGTAACTTAACGGTCTCCAATACAGTAGGGGGAGCAGGTGCTACAACAGCCATTAAAACGGCTGCTGGTAATATTACTATCAGCGCAGGAGGCACCTTTAATCTTGCTACCACTGGTATTATCAATTTAGCTGCTTACCAGATATTGGCAGGTGGAGCTACTGCAACCTGTACTATCAATGGTTATTTGAAAACAGCTAATACCAATGGATTCTCTGGATCAACTTCAACTGCAATAAGTAGCAGTAGTACCAGTATTACACTAGGTTCTACATCAACTATTGATTATAGCTCTAATACAACACAGACTATTACTGGCAGGGCTGATTATGCAGCATTAGTATATAGTGGTACCGGTACAGGCATATTGGGTGGTACTATTACAACCAGCGGTGCAGTTACATTAAGCGGATCTGGTAACTTCTACATGGGAACAACTTCTGGTTCTGTAGTTTATAATTTAACAGCAGGTGGACAGTTTAATATAACAGGAAGCTCTATCGACTTTTTACCTACTGGAAATACATCAACAGTTTCAGGTATTATTTATTTAAATGGAAACTTACTGCATACCAGTGGAACAAGTACAACATCTGGAAACTCAAGTTCTGTGACAGATGGCGGTTTTGTGTTTAGTGGTTCAGGTACAATAGTCTCACCGCAAACTATTAGTTTGGCTGGAACACTTCCATTCACAAACTTTACTATTAATTCCAATACCGTTGTTCAGGCTAATTCTAATATTATTTTAAATGGTAATTCGACTTCTGCCTGGACTGGTACGTTTATAGTTTCTGGTACATTAAATCTACAAGGGAATACAGTAACTTCAAATGGAGCAACTTCTGTATTTACTTTAAATGCAGGTGCAACTATAGTTACATCCAATACCGGAGGGTTGAACGCATCTGTAGTAGCAACTAACTTAACAAGAACATTTACTGCGGGTGCTAACTATGTATTTAATGGTGCTACAACTTCACCATTCCCAACTACATTTGGTAATCCTGCAAGTGTAACCTTTAATGCAAATGCAACATTAAATGCTGCTGTTTCCATGACTGGTACGCTTACATTAGGTGGAGGAGTACTTAAATTAAGTACCTATAATTTAACGCTGGCTGCTGCTTCTACCATCGCTGGTAGTACATTGTCTATGACAAATATGATTGATGCAACAGGTACTGGTCAGTTACAGAAGATATACAGTGCTACTGGATCTTTTGCCTTCCCTGTTGGTAACAGTTCTGGAACTGCAGCCTATACGCCTGTTACTGTAAATGTAACTGCGGGTTCTGGATTTAGTAGTACCAGTTATATAGCAATTAATGTTGCTGCTGCAAAACACAGCAGTAATAATAGCACTAACAATTATTTAAGCAGATACTGGACTGTCAATCAATCGGGAATTACAGGCTGTACAGCAACTGTAACTGGTACTTATGTGTCTGGTGATATAACAGGTACTGAATCCAGCATTGATGCTGCACAATTAAATGGAACATTTAATTTAAGTACCAATCCATGGATAGACTTTGGAGAATGTGGTAGTAATACTTTAACAGCTACTGGAGCAACTATTACTGCTGGCAAAGCATCCTATTTCAGTGGTGTGTCAGATGTTGCATCTGTTATCAGTGGCTCACAAACAATCTGTAATGGTTCTACATCAGGTAATATCAGTATAGCCTTAACAGGTACGGCACCATGGACACTTACCTATTCTGATGGAACTACACCTGTAACGGTTACTACATCATCCAATCCATATACATTTACAGTAAGTCCTTCTGGAACTAAGACATATACAGTTACTGCATTGAGTGATGCAAATTATGGTTCCACGCTATCAACTGATAGAACAGGAAGTGCAACTGTAACAGTAAACCCTCGTCCTACATCAGTTATCAGTGGAACACAATCAATCTGTAATGGTGCTACATCTGGTAATATCAGTATAACCTTAACAGGTACATCACCATGGACATTTACTTATACGGATGGAAGTACTCCAGTAACTGTAACAGGTACAACAACCAATCCATATACATTTACGGTAAGTCCATCTTCTACAAAGACCTATACTGTAACTGCATTAAGTGATGCGAACTGTACAGCACAATCAGGAGATAGAACAGGAAGTGCAATAGTAACGGTAAATAGTACCCCTACAGTTAGTATTACCAATCCATCAGCAGTATGTAGTCCATCAACAGTAGATATTACAGCATCAGGAGTTACAAGTGGTTCTACTGCTGGTTTAACCTATACATACTGGACAGATGCTGGTGCAAGTTCATCTTACAGTTCACCTTCGGCTGCCACTGCTGGTACATACTATATAAAGGGTACAGCAGGTACAGGATGTTATGCAATACAACCAGTAACAGTAGCGGTAAATAGTACCCCTACAGTTAGTATTACCAATCCATCAGCAGTATGTAGTCCATCAACAGTAGATATTACAGCATCAGGAGTTACAAGTGGTTCTACCGCTGGTTTAACCTATACATACTGGACAGATGCTGGTGCAAGTTCATCTTACAGTTCACCTTCGGTAGCCACTGCTGGTACATACTATATAAAGGGTACAGCAGGTACAGGATGTTATGCAATACAACCAGTAACAGTAGCGGTAAATAGTACCCCTACAGTTAGTATTACCAATCCATCAGCAGTGTGTAGTCCATCAACTGTAGATATTACAGCATCAGGAGTTACAAGTGGTTCTACCGCTGGTTTAACCTATACATACTGGACAGATGCTGGTGCAAGTTCATCTTACAGTTCACCTTCGGCTGCCACTGCTGGTACATACTATATAAAGGGTACAGTAGCTAGCACTGGTTGTT
>Ga0208259_1000194_pt1 | contig 22142 bp, 13 predicted proteins | sample CryBogCBH22May08_FD_184618 | JGI IMG/M metagenome (GOLD analysis project Ga0208259, IMG submission 184618) | Freshwater microbial communities from Crystal Bog, Wisconsin, USA - CBH22May08 (SPAdes) | ecosystem: Environmental > Aquatic > Freshwater > Lake | place: Crystal Bog, Wisconsin, USA... | reverse complement strand
TACCGGCAGTCTGATTCAATAGATTCACTCCTAAACCCCAGTTATTATCGAACAACATATCGCCAGAAGCACCAACGGTAGAGAAAGGATTGGTAACATTACTCCACTGATTACGATAGATTGCGGTGCCTCTAACATCTCCTTCACTGATAACCCCAGTAAGAGCAGGGTTAAGAAACAGCGGGTACATATAATATTGTGTAAAGTGAGGATCCACCTGTGCTTTTACAGGATGTGTAACCATTAACCAACATGCTGCAATAAATAGTATTTTCTTCATTTTGTTTATTTTTAGGTTGGATTATCGGATTAAATTTATTGAACCAGATCTGGTCTCGGTTTTATTATTCAGATAAGTAATTTTTACCGTATAAACATACACACCCGTTGGTTGCAACTGTCCATTGAACTTGCCATCCCAGCCCTTACCCATTGGAGACTTAGCATCATCGGAATGGAATATCTTTTGTCCCCATTGATTGAATACATTCAACTCAGCCGTTTTAACAGAAGTACCATAGATCATAAATGAATTAATACGGGTATCGTTGTTTGAAGGCACAATAGCGTTTGGAATAAAGAGGTTGTTAGCAGGATTTACATAAACTATTTCGGAAGCAGTATCTATACAACCCTCAGGAGAATTTCCAATTACTACCAGGGTAAAAGAATCTGCCACAATAACAGTTTGAGCAGACTGATTGTTACCGAATAATGTTGCAGGTTCCCAAATACTAGAGCTAATAGTATTGTTAGCCGAAATCTGCACAGTTAAAGGCGTACCTACCGGCAAAGGATTTGCAGCAGAAGAGGTTTGCGATAAAGACAAACTAAGTTTAAAATCTTCGACTATTAAGTTTAATGTAGCGGCACTATCACATCCAACAGCATTGGTTAAATGTACTGTATAAGTACCTGTAGCATTGTAGAAATTACCATTCCAACTGTAAGGCAATACATTGGAACAAACGCTTTTTGTGGTGGTAGAAGTAGAAGTCTGTTTGAGTGATAAATTCAAAGTAGCAGCACTATCGCAACCTACCGCATTGGTTAAATGAACAGTATAAGAACCTACTGTATTGTATGTATTACCATTCCAACTATAAGGAAGTGCCGAAGAACAAACACTAATATTGGTAGTAGAAGTACTTACCGGTTTTAAGGAAAGTACTAATGTAGAAGCACTATCGCAACCTACAGCATTGGTTAAATGAACAGTATAAGAACCTACTGTATTGTATGTATTACCATTCCAACTATAAGGAATTGCCGAAGGACAAACACTAATATTGGTAGTAGAAGTACTTACTGGTTTTAAGGAAAGTACTAATGTAGCAGCACTATCGCAACCAACAGCATTGGTTAAATGAACAGTAAACGAACCTACCGTATTGTAAGAATTCCCATTCCAGCTATAAGGAAGTGCGGAAGGACAAACACTGGTATTGGTAGTAGAAGTACTTACCAGTTTTAAAGAAAGTACTAATGTAGCTGCGCTATCGCAACCTACAGCATTGGTTAAATGAACAGTATATGAACCTGCAGCATTGTATGTATTTCCATTCCAGCTATAAGGAAGTGCGGAAGGACAAACACTGGTAGCGGTACTGGAGGTAGTAGGTATATTTACTATAATAGATGAAGCCACTGAATCAACACATCCTGCACCGTTTGTAACTGTATATTTGATAGTAGCAATTCCAGCCGTGTTGCCAGTAACTAATCCATTATTATTTACGGTAGCAATGGTAGTATTGGTGCTGGTCCAGATACCACCAGGAGTAGTATTGTTTAGTTGTGTGGTTTTGCTAGTACAAACAGAATTTACTCCACCAATTGAATTGATAGAAGGAAGGCTATTAACAGTAAATAAAGTTTTTACTGAATCGGTACAACCTGCGCCATTATTTACAATATAACGGATAGTATCTATACCAGCAGCAACAGTAGTAATCTTACCATTATTGTCAATAGTTGCAACTCCGGTATTGGTGCTTAGCCAAGTACCACCAGAAGTAGTTTCGATAAGTTGCGTACTCTTGCCAATACAGGTATTGGGTGAACCATTTATAGGAGCAATAACCGGAAGACTATTTACTGTAACAGGCAAAGAAACTGAATCGGTACAACCATTTTTATTGGTTACTATATACCGTATAGTAGTAGACCCTGCATTATTAGCGGTTACTAAACCAGTATTATCTACTGTTGCAACGCTGGTGCTATTGCTAATCCAACTACCACCAATAGTAGTTTCTGTTAGCTGAGTAGTTTTGCCCAGACAAATACTATTCGATCCTCCTATAGTACTTATTACCGGCAAACTATTTACGGTAACCACTGCAAATACAGAATCGGTACAACCATTGCCATTGGTTACAATATAACGAATAGTATCAGCAGCGGCAGTAATAGTAGTTATCTTACCAGTATTATCAATAGTTGCTATACCGGTGTTTACACTCACCCAAGAGCCTCCATTAGTAGTCTCTGTGAGCTGTGTATTTTTCCCTATACAAACAGCAGGATTACCTCCTATTGGAGCAATAACTGGCAGGCTATTTACAGTTATAGATGTAGCAACAGAATCGGAACAACCAAAACTATTCACAACAATATATCTTATTGTAGCTGAACCAGCCGCATTGCCCATTACCTTTCCTGTATTGTCTACAGAAGCAATAGCAGGATTGGTGCTTATCCAGGTACCACCAAGTGTAGCATTAGTAAGTTGAGTAGTTTTACCAAAGCAAACCGTATTTGTACCCCCTATTGAATTAATTGTTGGTAAAGGATTAATGGTTATCACTCTGGAAACAGAATCCACACAGGCAAAAGCAGATGTAACGGTATAACGAACAGTATCTTTTCCTGCTGACAATCCATTTAAAATTCCGGAAGAACTGCCAATAGTGGCAAATGTATTATTCAAACTGGTCCACACACCTCCTAAAGTATCGTTGGTAAGCGTAATAGTATGTGTTGCACATACAGCAGGCAGACCCGCTATGGTATCAATCAAAGGAGTAGGTCGCACATTTAGTAATGCTGAAACCGAATCGATACAACCGTAGCTATTGGTAACAAAATATTTCAGAGTAGTTGTATCTACTTTGTTTCCAGTAACCAATCCTGCATTTGATGTTGATGCAGTTAATGGATTATTAGTAACCCAAGTACCCCCAGTAGAATCATTGGTAAACTGAGAAGTTTTATTAAAACATATATTTTTATTACCCAATATATTATTCAAATGTGGATATGGATTAACAGTAACAACAACACTATCCACGGTAACACAAGTAGTAGCACTATCGTAGGCAGTAGAAATAAAATATTTCTGTGATATAGGAGCCAGACTATTGTTGGTTAAAGTAACCGTAGGGTTTGCTACCGTGGATGAACTTAAACCAGTTGATGGAGACCAGTTATATTTAAAAGTAGTATCGCCTGCAGCTCCTAAGGAAGCTATTTTGCCATGACAGATAGTTTTTGCAGGACCAGCATAGGAAGGTGGTATATCCGATTTTATAATCACATTTCTAATAGAGTGATTATCATAATTGGAGCCAGTTGCTGAAGTAAAACCTAGATACCCTGCAAACAAAGGCTGCTGTCCAACCGGTATAGTTACAGAAGAGAATAAAGTGCCATTCAAATAAACACTTACGGTTCCTCTATCGTACTTAATAGTAGCATGATTGTAGTTTGTAGAACGGATAAAATCTAAATTTCCTCCTGTGTTATAAATGGTAGGATATCCTACAGCATTACATTCTCCATTGCCAGTTTTGGTAGAGTCCCAACAAGTAACACCACTACCAGAAGAGTTTTGAATAGAGTAGCCTAGTCCCCATCTGATTTCTAGTTTAGGTACCTGATAACCACCATTACATTGACAATTGTTCCAGGTATCGAAACATACTTTTAAACCGCTGGAGTTCTGCGGTATACCTAGCCCCTGCCCTATCACAAAACCTGCAGGTGGTTTATCCAGAAAACAGAAAGTAAGACCATCAGCTGAATTACCATCAAATATTCTAAAATCAAAATCGGCTACCCATCTACTACATTTAGCAAGATTGATAGGTTGATTATAAAATATACCACCACTTGTAAACGTAACATTAGTAGGGCAAAGCAAAACCTCACTCGAATCGGTATACTTTATTTTTGCCACCTTTGCTTGTCCTACCATGTTCCAACCTGCAGTGTTTACAGGTGCACCAATTAAAGTAGCAAAAGTGTCTATCTGGGCATGCAGTTGTACCTTCAAGAAAAGACATAAGGTCATTAAGAATAGAAGTCTAATTTGTTTCATAATTATGACTGATTTTTGAGTTTGCTTTTGTATTTATATCCTAATATCAATTGGCAAAAAAGAGTATACATCATTGTTTAATCTTACATAAGTTATCTGATGATTAATACCCAACCTGTTAATGAATATATTTTATTGATTTTTATTATATAGTAATAAGTACCCATTGGTAAAGGTTGTCCGCCTCTTGTACCATCCCAGGAATTATCGTAATTGTAATTGGTATATACTATCTGTCCATTCCTATCAAAAACTTTTACTTCAGTAACGTTATCGTTGGTAATATTTCCAAAAACCCATTTATCATGATCCAGATCACCATTAGGTGAAAATGCATTGGGAATAATAGGTATGTTCACTACTTTCACATTGTATTTAGCTGCAGTTATACAACCATTGGTGTCTATAATATTCAATGTATAATCGGTAGTAGCAAATGGAGTACATACAGGATTTAAAACAGTATCGTTGGATAAGTAAACCGGCGGTTGCCAGCTAACACTATTCAGCATTTCATTTGTCTGGGCATTTATCTGGAAGGAAGTACCAGCAAGTATAGTAGTATCATATAAATTACCAATATAAGGACCAGGTAATACTTGTACTTTCATTTTTACCGGATCGCTTACACAACCATTAGTGTCGGTATAAACTACGGAAACATTATAGTAACCAAACTTAGGATAGGTATAGTTAAGATTAATTGCAGATTGAGTAATGCCATTGCCCATATTCCACACTGCGGAACCTATAGAATTGGTATTATTTGGATAAATAGAGGTAACAGGATTGCTTAAACAAACTACCGCCGGAATAGACACTTGAACTACTGGCTTTGGATAGATTACAATTTTAATTATCTGGTATACGCTATCGCAACCTTGTACACTTTTTATGGTATTGTTTACTATAGTAGAATTGTTGTATATCACCCCGTTGTGCGTAACGCTGGTACATCCGCTCCAAGTAGTATTCTGCGTAACTGGCACTATTTGGGTAACGGTAATATTTACTACTTCATATACACTATCACAACCCTGTACACTTTTTAGGGTATTGTTTAAAACAGTAGAAGCATTGTAAACCATACCATTGTAGGTTACTGTATTACAACCAGTTAGGTTAGTAATTTTTGTAACAACAACAATAGGTGTTACAACAATATTCACTACCACATATACACTATCGCACCCCTGAACACTTTTCAGAGTTTGATTTAAAGTAGTAGAATTGTTATACACAACCCCTCCATAGTTTACACTATTACAACCACTGAAAGTAAAAGATTGGGTAACCGGAACAATTGGCGTAACATTGATATTGACTATTACATAAATACTGTCGCAACCATAATAGCTTTTGATAGTCTGATTTAATACGGTAGAACTGTTGTATACTTTACCATTGTAAGTTACACTGTTGCATCCACTTAAGGTAGTAGTTTTAGTAACTGGCACTACTGGGTTTATATTGATATTTACAACAAGATATACGCTATCACAACCTTGTTTACTTTGAATAGTTTGTTTTAAAACCGTGGAGCTATTGTATACTACACCATTGTAGGTTACACTACTACAACCACTCCAGTTAGTTGTTTGGGTGATAGGAACAATTGGTGTAATAACTATATTAGTAACATTGTAAATACTATCACAACCCTGTACACTTTTTACAGTATCTTTTACTGTAGTAGAAGTGGTGTATGCCAATCCCTTATACGTTACACTGTTACACCCTTTAAGAGTAGTATTTTTTGTAATAGCCACTATTGGTGTTACATAAATGTTTACAATATTGTAAATACTATCGCAACCTTGTACACTTTTAATAGTACTATTCAAAACGGTGGAACTAGTATAAGTAGTACCGTTGTACAGCACACTATTACAACCACTAAAAGTAGACGTATTGGTTACAGCTACAATTGGCGTAACATTGATATGGATTGTTTTGTATATACTATCACAACCCTGATAACTCTTAATTGTCTGGTTTAGGATAGTAGAACTGGTATAACCAGTACCAGCATAATTAACCGTATTGCAACCACTGAAAGTAGAGTCCTGTATTTTAGCCACTATAGGATTTACATTGATATGGATTGTTTTGTATATACTATCGCAACCCTGTTTACTTTTAATGGTACTGTTTAAAACTGTGGAACTATTATAAGCAATTCCTGCATAGGTTACAACATTGCAACCACTAAATACAGAGTCTTGAATTAAAGGCACTAAGGAACCTACATTAATATGAACAGCCTTATAAATACTGTCACAACCCTGAACACTTTTAAGAGTAGTGTTCAAAACAGTTGAGCTATTGTAAGTAGTACCATTATAGTCAACACTGGTACAACCACTAAATGTGGAATCCTGATTTACAGCCACAACTGGCGTAACATTTATATGAATAGTTTTATAAATACTATCACATCCTTGTATACTTTTAATGGTACTGATCAACACGGTAGAACTAATGTAGAAAACCCCCTTATAAGTTACATTGTTACAGCCACTATAAGTGGAATCCTGATTGTTAGGCACTATAGGCGTTACATTAATATGAATATTTTTATAGATGCTATCGCAACCCTGCACACTTTTAAGGGTACTACTAAGCAACGTAGAAGTACTATAAGTATTGCCATTATAAGAAACATTGTTGCAACCACTAAAAGTAGAATCCTGGTTTTTAGGAACTATTGGTGTTACCTTTATATTTACAATATTGTAAACACTATCACAACCCTGATAACTTTTCACAGTATCCTTCAAAACAGTAGTGCTGTTGTAGGTAATGCCTTTGTAAGTAACCGTATTACAACCACTAACTGTAGTGGAATTAGATGCAGGTGTTATGGGAGTTACATTGATATTTACGGTAAGGTAAACACTATCGCATCCTTGCTTATTTTTAATTATCTGATTCAATACTGTAGAGGTATTGTAAGTAATTCCATTATAAGTAGTTTGACCATTACATCCATTAACAGTGATGGTTTTATTGGTAGGAACCAAAACAGTAACCGTTATAGAATCTGTAACTACTGCTGCCCCGTCGGTAACTTTAACCCAGTATTTAGAAGTTACAGCAGGATTAACAGTTATGGTAGGAGTAGTAGCACCTGTAGACCATAAATAAGTTATATTCCTCTTGTCAAACTGTACCACAAATGGAGAATTAAAAGCATTGTATTTATCATTCCAGGAAGCACTATCATACCATATCTGTGCATAGTTTTCAGCGCCCGGACCACCCTGCTGGTTGTTCGGTTCACCAGTCTTCCAGTTGGCATAATTAAATGGTTCACCAGTAGCATTTATCCATCCTCCTGATTCTTCTGCATAAAATGGGCTTAATGTATCCTGATATAAACCAAACCAGATATAATCCGGTGAATTGTTCTGCGTATTGGTTGTAGGAACCATTGCTCTTATAAATGTATTCTCCTGCAGACTATGAATAGTAGCAAGATGACCTCCATTTTGCATGATTGCAGGATTAGCACTAACGCTTAAATTAGCGTTTGTCCAGGAAGTAGGTACTGTAGAATAAAAATAAGTACTACCATTTCCCAGTGTATTTACATATGGGCCATTAAAACCTACCAAACTTGCTGGAGCATATGTACTAATCATCCCGGATGTATCAGCAGAAAGAGTTAAAGAACTACCAGGACAAACAGTAGTATCATGTTGTTGCAACTTAGCTTTCAACATGGTTACATAGTGGCTTTTTGAACCTACACATCCATTTGCATCGGTAACCAATGATCTATACCAGCCAAATTGACGGGTAACCTGATAAGTCTCGGTAGTAGTTTGAAAAATATTAGCGGTTCCTGCAGACCAGTTATAAGACGAATAACCAGTACCTGCATCTAAAGTATAACTGGCAGGCAATCCATTTACGGCAATTGTATCTGCACTATAATTAAAACCCGCTATTGGACAAATTCTTTCATATAAATCAAACTTAAACGAGTTTCCCTGGCTCTGACTAGGATCAGCCATCCAGAAGTCAACTGTAGCAGTGCTACTATTCAGCGGTATCCAGAAATCGTAAGTTGGCGGAAAATACGTGTTATACAAACGCTGAGTAGGATAAGGCTGACAAGCACCATTCAACCTCCATCTACCTTCACAGTTACCATTTGTCGTTAAATTGGGGTTCTGAGATAATAAATAGGGTGTAACATTGGTACCATTAGTGTTAAATTCCCATGCAGCATCTCGCTCCCAGGCATTATTATTTGAAGTAGGCCTGTATTGACCCGATACTTTTAATTTATAAGCTTTATTGGGATTTAGTCCAGTAAATGTATAACTCCAGTTAGCCCCCCAGGATGGAGTATACGTTTGAAGTTGCGAAAATGACTTTGTCACAAAAAAAAGACTTAGCAGGTAAATGACAACTGGTTTAATTTTCATATAGCGAACATCTTTAATAACAGAAAAGGTTTTGAAATATGCTGGCCTATATTTCAATTGTAAGAAAATAACTTCTCTGCAATTTAATGAAACAATCTAATGTGCAAATATGTGTAATTATTACACATTAAATATCAAACAGGATGATTATTTTTTAACATGACCGAAGATTTTATGAAAAAAACACATGAGTTTCATGCACAAAATCAATAGTCTTTTAAGGAGTAGCGATATCTACCTAGCTTAACCTAGATTACGTATTAGCGTTCGTTATGAAGGTTACAAATACAATAAAGACGAGTGTTTGTAAAGATTTTATGTTAGCAATCATAGTGAACTATGCTAATAACAAAAAATCAAGCAAACGCTTGAGTTTGAAGTATTTGAAAATTGTAATAGAATTCTATTGCGTATCCTGGGTTAAACATCTTAGAAGCTTTTTAGTGAATGTTATAACGCTGAAGGGTAAACCTTCCAATTATTTGAAATTTTTTATAATTTTAAGCAATAATTAAAGTAATAAAGCTAATAATGCTTGATAATATAATATTTATTTGTATACACCGTTATCTAGAGGTATTCATAAATTCATTTAAGCTATATTTATATCACAAAACGATTTTCTATAAGCCAATTCCTATATAAAAAGATGAAAAAAAAGGTACTGATATTGGTTCTATTGTTTTGTGCTAAGGCTCTTTTAGCACAAAGGTTCGAAGTTCCAGTACCCAATAAGACAGATAAATTTACAAAATCATTCATTTCCTGTCTGAACAATGCCCCCGATAGATTTTCAAAACTGAAGGGACCTTTATTAGCCCAGTACGACTCTATACATAAAAGATCTAAAGTTTTTCAAAGTACAGTTTTACTTCCGGGCGCTTCGGCTGCAAGGTTGATAGAAGATAGTACCTATTATCTGGAATACTTTTTTGGAGAATATAATACCCTCGATGAAGCAGGAAATGCAATGAATAATCTTACCAATAGATTAAGAGCTTGTTTGAACGGTAGAGCAGTTTTAATTCAGAATAAAGAAGGTTGGGATAAAATAATAAGGGAAAATAAACTCGGATATGTTTATACCAATGGTTTCTTTCATTACAATATAGCTATTCAACTAACTAAAATAACCAATTCAAACAATATCAGACTGGTATTACAAATATTTCATGGCAGACCAGTTTTTTATAATTGGATTACCCCCAATTTACCCCTAGGAGCATTCAATTTTATTAATGCAGTAAAGAATACCTATTCCTACTTTGCTGATGAATCCAAAACACCTTGCCCCAACGAAATTCCTCCATATACATGTAAAGGAAAAATAAAAAGTTCAGATACAACTTTTGTAACCTACCAAAAAAAAGGGTTTGATGGTATTCACAGCGCAGGTACGGAATTCGACGTAACATTTTTTAATCTTCAGGCCGGTCTTGGTCATGAATATGTATATTGGAGCCTGCCCTGCAAGGCCCCTGCTGTAAAGCAATACGCTTTTGTAAAATTTGATGACGTAGATAAACCCAAGAGAAAAACAATCCTACTTACATTATTCAACAATGGATTGGTTTCTACCTATATGGATGCTAAAAAAGATTTAATTATCGAACTGGCATTTGCATATTAAAATCGCTTTCTAAAACGCTTAAATTATTGGTGATTGCATAAATAACCTCCTCGGGTTAAGTTGCTTTCTAACACAATTCCGATCAATCAACTACCTCGCAGCAGAGCTAACGAGGTATTGAATACATCTGTTTAGTTTACTCGAAGCAGAGCTTCGGGGAATTGAACCCATAGAGATTAAATTACCAATATATAAGATTAACCCAGATTACGCATTAAAGTTCGTCATGAAAGTTTCAAATACAATAAAGACGAGTGTTTGTCCAGAATTTTTGGTAGCAATTATAGTGAACTATGGTAATAACAAAAAATCAAGCAAACGCTTGTGTTTGAAGTATTTGAAAAGTGTAATAGAATCCTATTGCGAAATCTGGATTAAACTAAAGCATTTAAGTAAATTTTTGTTAGAAGCTTTACTACAACTAATCCAGTTTTTTGATTTGTTGAAATGATAAATTAAATACTAAAAAGAGATAATTAGCAGGTTTAATAATATAAACACTTAGCAGCACATATTATCAATCTTATAATATGATCAAGGCAAATTCATTGTAAAAACTTACTTTTGCGGCTTCTAAAAAGAATTTCCTCACTAATTAACAGGCAGTTATGGCAGATATTTTTGAAAAATTACTAAAAGATCAAGGACCACTGGGGCAACACAGAGAAAGAGCGCATGGCTATTTTGCATTCCCAAAACTAGAGGGTGAAATTGCTAATAGAATGAAGTTCCGAGGGAAAGAAATGATTGTTTGGAGTTTAAACAACTACCTGGGTCTTGCCAACCACCCCGAAGTGAGAAAAGTAGATGGAGAAGCAAGTGTACAGTATGGACTGGCCTTGCCAATGGGTGCTAGAATGATGAGTGGAAACAGTAATTTTCACGAACAGCTGGAAAAAGAATTAGCCGAATTCGAACATAAAGAAGACTGTATATTAATGAACTACGGATATCAGGGCATTATGAGTGCTATAGATGCACTTTGTAATCGCCATGATATTGTGGTATACGATGCTGAAAGTCATGCTTGTATAATAGATGGACTGCGTTTGCATACCGGCCACCGTTACGTGTACAAACACAATGATATTGCTGATCTGGAAAAACAACTGGATCGTGCTACCAAACTGATTGAAAAACAAAATAGTGGTGGTATCTTGGTAATAACCGAAGGAGTATTTGGCATGGCTGGCGATCAGGGTAAACTAAAAGAAATAGCGGCCCTTAAAAGCAGTTATCAGTTTAGATTGCTCGTAGATGATGCGCATGGATTTGGTACCCTGGGTAAAACCGGTGCTGGTGCTGGCGAAGAGCAAGGTTGTCAGGATGATATAGACCTTTACTTCTCCACCTTTGCAAAATCGATGGCTTCAATAGGTGCATTCATGGCGGGTCCCAAAGCAATTATAGATTTTATCCGTTACAATATCCGCTCTCAGATTTTTGCCAAGAGCGTTCCTATGCCATTGGTGTTAGGCAATCTTAAACGGCTTGAACTGCTTAAAACCAGACCAGAACTTAAAGAAAAGCTTTGGAGCAATGCCTTAAAACTGCAAAAGGGATTGAAAGAAAGAGGCTTTGATATTGGCAATACCGATTCTGTGGTTACCCCAGTTTACATGAAGGGTGGTGTGGAAGAAGCGACTGCTATGGTGATGGATTTGAGAGAAAACTATAAAATATTCTGTTCTATAGTAGTGTACCCGGTTATACCAAAAGGACATATTATATATCGTCTGATTCCTACTGCAGCTCATACAGATCAGGATATTGCTGAAACCTTAACGGCATTCAGCGAAACCAAAGAAAAGCTGGACGCAGGAATGTACAAAGTGGCTGAAATTCCGGCTATGGCGGATTAGTGAACTATTTTTCACTTATTTTTTACAGGGAATATTTTGTTTTATAAAGAAATAAACTACTTTTACAATCAATGAAAAGGATTTTATACATATTGTTGTTGGTTGCTGTAACTACTTTATCCTCTTTCACCATATTTAGTATAAACGAAAATGGTGGAAAGGATGATCCTAGAATTGTGCAGTTCTACCCCAATCCTGCTACATCCTACATTATTTTCGACCTATCAAATGCTACCGAGAAGAATTATACACTTCAGATTTATAACTTTATAGGAAAGAAAATATTAGAAACTAAAATGGTTAATACACATACTAGTATTAATCTGGAGAACTTCTATAGAGGACTATATGTATACCAGCTTAGAAACAAAACAGGACAGATAGTAGAGTCTGGAAAGTTTCAAGTTTCCCGTTAGGGTATTTTTAAGGGGGCGCCCAGTTCCTTTAACCCATTTTTCATTTTCCACTTTTTAACATTTTCCATTCGGTTTTATTACTCAATTTTGGGTGGGTAACTTGATTATTCATTCAATTGTTTATTATGGAAAAAACACACAGAATATTATTGGTAGAAGATGAACCTAAATTAAGTAGTGTAATTCAGGAGGAACTAACTGAACAAGGTTATCCTACAGATATAGCTTACGATGGCAATGTAGCAGAAAAGATGTTTAATGAACATAATTACACACTGGTTCTCTTGGACATTAATATACCTTATAAAAATGGACTAACCCTGTGTAAAAATTTTAGACAAAAGAATAAGCATATTCCTATAATAATGTTAACAGCATTAGGTGAATTGCAAGACAAAATGGATGCTTTTAACTTAGGAGCCGACGACTATATCGTAAAACCGTTTCACTTCGATGAACTACTCGCCAGAATAAAAGTATTTTTGAAGCGTTCCGACAATAATGAAGAATTTGCTCCAATTATCAACATACACGATATTACTATAGACAATATTACCAAGACTGTAACTAGAGCTGGGAAAGAAATTAGCCTTACTCCAAAAGAATTTTCTTTACTAAATTTACTTGCACAGAATCATGGAAGAGTTATCTCTAAACTAGAAATACTAGAAAAGGTATGGGATGTAAGCTTTGAAACAGGCACTAACTCTATTGAAGTATATGTAAGTTTTCTTCGAAACAAAATAGATAAGCCTTTTGAAGAGAAACTGATCTTTACTAAATCTGGATTTGGTTATTATATTAAATAATCTAACTACGTGGGTTTAAAGTATCGTTTTGCTGCACTTCTTACTTTTTTTGTATCGCTTGTTCTGATTATATCCTTTACAAGTATATATGTATTGTATTATAACTTTAGAAAAGAGGAATTTTATGATAGAGTAGCAGCCGAGGGAGATGAGTTTGCAGAAGTTGTTGGAGAGTTCAAAGACCAGAAGAAAGCCGATGAAGTAAAAATATTAAAAGGACTGCACAACAATACATTGTATGATGAGTGCCTTGAGATATTAGATTCTAACTGTGCAATAATCAACTCCCTTCCCGATTCATTTACGTATAAAATAACGCCAGAACTTCTTCGCAAAATAAAAAAATCTAATAGAGTAGAATACACTGTAGGCGACCGACAGTTTGTGGTTTTTTACAAAGCAGAAACTAAGAATTATGTAATATCTGCGGGTTACGATATTGGAGGATTGAAAAGACTTTCAAATTTAAAATTAATTTTAATTGCCGTATTTTTTAGTGCAATATTAATAACCATATTTGTCTCCTTTGCTTTTGTGCGTCAATTACTAAAACCACTTACCAAACTTAGTAATCAAATTAATCATATAAACGAAGCTCACCTTTCTATTAGAGTTGAAGAAACTAAAGGTAATGATGAGATAGCTCAGATAAGTCAGAATTTCAATTCTTTACTCGAAAGATTAAATAATGCATTCGAGTCGCAGAAAACTTTTGTGCATCATGCTTCTCATGAGTTGCGAACCCCATTAGCTACTATGTATGCACAAACAGAATCGGCACTCAGAAAAGACTTAACTACATCAGAATATAAAAGCCTACTAAACTCTTTGAAAGAAGACCAGCTTGATTTGATAGAGTTAACTAATTCATTATTATTGTTATCGCAGTACGAAAAACTAAATGCATCTAAAGTCTGGCCAGATATAAGGATTGATGAAGTTATTTACGATACTATAAGCTTTACTAAAAAGCTTTACCCATCTGCAGAAATTGGATTTACGTTCGAAATAGTCCCGGAAAATGAGGAAGAAATTATTTTAAAGGGAAATGAGACATTATTGAAGTCTGCATTTAGCAATCTAATTAAAAACGGATTTCTTTATTCTACCAATAAAAAAATTGATATTACTGTAAGTAATACAAGTAGTTATATTCAAATTCATTTTAACAATACTGGCAATAAAATCACATCCACTTTTGATGAACTGATAACGCCATTCTACAGAGGGGAAAATACAACTAACATTAAAGGATTTGGTTTAGGGTTGGCCATAGTAGATAGAATTGTAAAATTGCATAATGGAGATGTATCTTATACTTACCTTGCCAATAACACAAATCGGTTTAGTATTCAGTTGCCAAAGGCTTTTAGTGAATAGTAAACCGATTGTACAAATACTACAAACTTATTTATTCTGTACAGAAGGATAGTGGTCTATCGTTTCAAAAACATTTCGGGGATCTTGTTTCAATAAGGAAATAAATTTATTTAAAGAATCTAAATGTTGCGGCAAAGCAAACATTCTATCGTGAGCCAGAATTACCATTGCATTAGGTTGATTAGTATACCCATCATCGAACTTTTTATTAATTAAAGTTACCAATTCTGTAGGTGATTGCTTAGGCGTATTTCCACGAATCATTTCCCATTCTACATCCCAACCAATGATATTATAGCCCATTGAATCTAGCTTTTTAGCTACTTTCTCACTTGTTTTAGGGCCACGGAACTCTCCCTTACCTGCCCAAGTATTTCTTCCCGGCAACCGAATAATTTTAACTGTAATACCCATAATGGTTTCTGCTTTAGTAAAGTCTTTTACGGCGCTATCTACATGCGTATAAAAGAAATTATAATTGTCTTTAAAGGCATGGGTAGAACTATGATTACAAAGTAAAAACTGGGGATATTCCTTTTTGATAGAATCTAAAATCCTTTTTCTGCTTGGTTCTATCTGATAGTGTGCTGCAACAGCAAAAAAAGTTGCTTTTACACCTTGCGTTTTAAAAGCATTTTTACATCTGATGGTTCCTGGAGGCTGAGGAGAATCATCCCATGTTAAAAATATATAACGCTTTGAACTGTCATATTTCATAGGTGTGCCAGGAACTTCCTTAGGAGCAACTTTTACGGTATCTTTTACTACTACTTTATTGTCTTTGTTATTGCCACAACTTGCTAAAATAATGGTCGACAATACAACCCCTATTAATTTCTTAATCTTATTCATACTCATGATTTGTCTTAATCAAAGGAAGTTAATAATATTTTAATATTACTATAATGTGGAAAAGATAAAAAAGCAATTAGCTTGACAATTTTATGTGGATAAGGAAAATAATTTGAAAATTAGTGAATTTGAAAAAGATGTCAAAATTCAATAATTAAAGCTGTTTGAGTTGATTTTTTAGAATTCAATATTGCGATTATATGCTATGAAACAAATTCGATTTTGCAATTTAGTTAAGTTCTAAAACGAATAATCTTAAAATTTGTAGAAGAGATAGCTTACCATAAGTTATATCAAATGTTTAATTCAAAAAGCACATTACAGTACTTTAATTAAATTAACTGCCTTTTGTACAATTGGATAGTATTCTCTAAGCCAAGGTACAATGCATCACAAACCAATGCATGGCCAATACTTACTTCATCTAGCCATGGTATGTGTTGTTTGAAATATTGTAGATTCTGCAGATCAAGGTCATGACCAGCATTTAATCCTATTCCCAGCATTCTGGCTATTTCACCTGCAATTACATAAGGTTTAATGGCTTCTTCTTTCCTATTTTCAACATACATTTTAGCATACCCTTCGGTATAAAGCTCTACCCTATCTGCTCCAACTTTTACTGCACCTTCTATCATAGTTGCAATAGGATCAACAAATATGGATACCCTTATCCCTGCTGACTTAAATAAGGGTATAATGTTTTGAAGATAATCTGCATGCTGAATTGTATTCCATCCATGGTTACTGGTAATTTGTCCAAGCTCATCGGGCACTAGTGTTACCTGTCGAGGTCTTGTTTCCAAAACAAGGTTTACAAATTTTTGTTCGCGGGGATTACCTTCAATATTAAATTCGGTTTGAATTACTTTACTAATAGCTCGTACATCTTCATAACGTATATGCCTTTCATCTGGTCTTGGATGAACTGTAATACCATCAGCTCCGAAAGATTCTGCATCTAATGCAACTTTTAATACATCGGGATTATTACCTCCTCGGGAATTACGAATCGTGGCAATTTTATTAATATTTACACTTAATTTAGTCATGCAATTTTTACTTTATATAATACAATAATCCAGAAATTACATTAAAATTTTTTAATTATAAAAATACTTTATTTCGCTTCTTCCTGATCTTCTTTTATTACTTCCAGTTTAATTCTACAACGATCAATATCAGATTGATATTCCCTGATTTTATCATTACTCATTGTTTGAAGAATAGCCTTTTTATAAAGTTTTATAGCTTCGTTATATTGTCCTTTATTTTCTTCTAAAATGCCATAACGAACATATATCCAAGCCTTATCGAGAGTAAGGACCTTTAAGCATCTGGTAAGATGAACTTTTAGCTCTTCTATTCTCTCTTGATCCAGATAAACTGAGGCTAAATGAAAATAAGGATGGGGATATGCAGGATCGGATTGAATAGCTGCATTAAAATGCTTTTCGGCTCTTTTATAGTCTTCAAATTGAGTTTTGTAAATCCAGCCAATAGAGTTGTGAGCAGGAGCATACCCAGGTTCTTCATACAGAATAGTCTCATACTTCTCAAAAGCTTCCTGAAAATTGTTGTTACGTATATCATTTTCAGCCTCTAAATACAAATTTTCCACTTTAGTAGTCATAATATGTTCAATATTAAAGCTTTTTACAGCATAGTTATTTAATTCTTAGAAAAATATTCAACGGATAATTTCGTTAATGCTAATGTCAGTTATAGAATGTTGTGAAGATATTCTTTTTGGCATAACTAATCAAAAAGAAACTTTATGATTAAAAATTAAATACAGAATTATGTCATTGGATAATATCAATTGTTTTTTAGAACCAGTTAATTTAGCGATGCTTTCGGATGACGAAGGCTTTTTTGACACTCAGCTTGGAAAGCATATCAGTGCTTATGAGGAATTTCTTCCGGACATCACAGAAAGTGATCTTGTAATTGTAGGTTGTAGTGAGACCCGAGGTAATGGTCCTGGTTATAATCAAGATACTACACCAGATGATGTAAGAAGAGAAATCTATCGATTATTTTACTGGCATAACACCATCAATATTGCTGATATTGGTAACGTTAAAAAAGGTGCCAGTATTGAAGATACCTATGCCGCTTTAAAGTCGGTAGTATCGGAACTAGTAGAGCAAGATAAAAAAGTTTTAATTATAGGAGGAAGTCATGATCTTACATTGGCTCAGTATGGCGCATACATTTCTTTAGAGAAAATTATAGAAGCAACATGTGTAGATGCTAAGATTGACCTGAATATGGATACAGGCTTACCATCTGACAATTATTTGATGGAGATGTTGACCGGTGAGCCAAACTTCATTAAGCATTATAATCATATAGGATTTCAGAGTTATTTTGTACATCCTCATATGCTTGAAACTATTGATAAACTTAGATTTGATTGCTACCGAGTAGGTAAAGTAAAAGAATCTATTGAAGAGATGGAACCTGCTATCAGAAACTCTCATATGCTTTCTTTTGACATATCTGCCATACAAAATGCTCATGCACCAGCCAATAGGATTTCACCTAATGGTTTTACTGGTGAGGAGGCTTGTACACTAATGAAATATGCAGGTATGAGTCCAAATATCAGCAGCATTGGCATTTATGGTTTTTTATCTTCTCAGGATGTTTATTCGCTTACTTCCAAGCAAATCAGCCAAATGGTTTGGTATCTGATAGACGGTATTTATAAAGGTAAAAATGAAGCAATGCCTGCCGAAAATGACAGTTTCAACGTATACTCCGTTATAGGAGATGAATACGAAACAAAGTTTCTTCAGAATAAGCAAACCGGCAGATGGTGGATGCAGACTTATGAAGGAAAATATACTGCCTGTACGTATGCCGATTACCTTATAGCTTCAAAGAACGAAATACCGGAACGTTGGTTGAGGGCTTTGGAGAGGAGTATTTAAATACAGATTAGCGAATTTGCTGATTAACTAATTAGCAAATTAATACAAGGAGTTAGGAGTGATGAAATAGGAGGTGAGAAATTAATGGATATTATTATGCGTATTAGCAGGATATATTGTTGGGTATTTTTAATTTTATTGAGTAGTTGTTCGGTAAAGAAAAATATACAATCTACCACTATTACGCCTACCATCACTACCGCTGTTAATACTAATCCTTATAATGCGGTTTTACTACTAAATGATTCTGCTTTAGCAACAGCACATATTGGTATTGCACTCTATGATGCGGATAATAATAATTACCTGTACCAGTATCAAAGCAATAAGTATTTTATTCCTGCCAGCAATACCAAAATCATGACCTGCTATGCAGCTATGAAATATCTGGGAGATAGCTTAGAGGGCATCAAATATGATAAGAATAAAGATGGTTCAATAACCATTAAGGGTACAGGAGATCCTACCTTTTTGCATCCTTCTTTTAAAAAGCAAAGGGTATATAATTTTCTCACTAAACAAAGAGAAATCATTTATTGTGATAATAGTGCAAACTGGCAATTTAATCCATTTGGAAAAGGTTGGACAAATGATGATTATTATGAAGATTATATGAACGAACGTTCAGCGTTTCCAGTGTATGGAAATAATAGAAAGATATATACGAAACTGGATACTGCTGTTTATTTTAATTACCCTTCTCTAAATAAAAAGGATATATATGCTGGCAGCACTGGTTTAAGAACTAAAATCAACTATCTGCTTACGGATACATCCGCAATTGAATTCCCTTATTATATCATATTATTAGCAGATACTTTGGGTAAAAATGATTTTCAGATTACAGATTGTTCTGCAGGTAATCTATCAAATACAATCTACTCTCATCCTACCGATACGGTGCTTCAATATATGATGCATAACAGCGACAATTTCTTTGCGGAACAATTGTTATTGATGGTTAGTAATAATCAGTTGGGTATGATGAATGATACCAGAATGTTTGATACTTTATTAGCTACAGATTTCAACAACTTTCCGCAGAAACCAAGATGGGCAGATGCCTGTGGATTGAGCAGATACAACCTGTTTACCCCGGAAGATATAGTGTATGTTTTAGGTAAGATAAAAAAGGAATTTAAACAAGAAAGAATCAACGCCATTTTCCCTGCAGGTAACCAAGGAACACTAAAAGGTTACTACACAAATTATAGCGATAATATACTTGCTAAAACTGGCAGTATGAGTGGAGTATTTTGCATCAGTGGCTACCTTACTACTAAATTAAACAAGCATCTTATTTTCTCTGTAATGGTTAATAATCATCAAGCTAAAGGAGAATCTTTAAGAAGGAAGATTGAAGCTTATTTGAGCAAAGTAATGGAGGAAAATTAAGGCTTCATCATTGATACAAGTTACTAATCGCAAGTCACGGGTGATACAATGATTTTACAATTGAATTACTTTTTCATGTTGGGGCAGAAAGCCTTTTATGTCATAAATAAAACCTTCGGGCTTCAGATAGTTAACCCATTCAATTGTTGCAAATTCTGTATGAGCCACTGCCAGTACTATACAATCAAATGCTTGCTCTTTCAACGTTTTTATTTCTGTAAAAAGATTCAATCCTGATTCCTTTAATCCAATAGCATAAGGATCGTAGACGTTGACCTTTGCTTCGTATTCTGTAAGACTGCTTATTAAATCTTTTACCTTGCTGTTTCGGGTATCAGGGCAGTTCTCTTTAAATGTTGCACCAAGTATTAGCATATTAGCCAACTGTGGCAATACCTTTCTTTTTGCTAACTGAAGTACCACTTGTTCTGCTACAAAAGAAGGCATACTTTCATTTATCTTTCTACCATCCAATATCAGGTTTGGAACATAGCCTAATGAGGAAGATTTATGCACTAAAAAGTAAGGGTTAATTCCTATACAATGTCCACCAACAAGTCCTGGTACAAAGTTGAGGAAATTCCATTTAGTGGCAGCAGCTTCCAGCACTTCCCGTGTTGGAATACCCATCGGGGCAAACACTTTAGATAGCTCGTTTACGAAAGCAATATTTATATCTCTTTGAGAGTTCTCTATCACCTTTGCTGCCTCCGCTATTTTAATACTGCTAACCGAATAAGTACCTGCATTTATAATGGAAGCATATAATGTATCTACAAACAATCTTGTAGGTTCGTTACTGCCAGAAGTAAGTTTTACAATAGACTTTAAAGTATTCTTTTTATCCCCCGGATTAATCCTTTCAGGGGAGTATCCAACAAAGAAATCGGTATTATATTTCAGTCCCGAAAACTGTTCCAGTATTGGCACACATTCCTCTTCGGTAGCACCAGGATAAACTGTTGATTCGAATATAACGGTATCTTTGTTTTTAAGGATGGAGCCAATCGTTTCAGCTGCTTTAAATAGAAACCTGAAATCGGGTTCTTTATTCTCGTAAATCAGGGTAGGAACAGTGATAATATATACGTTAGCGTCTTTTAAAGATTCTATAGCAGCAGAAAGTAGTAAACCTTTTTGATCAGTTGAATTTGTAAGGACAGTTCTTAAATCATTGTTTGCAACTTCTTCTGTTTTATCAATGCCGTTGTTTAACTCCGCTACTCTAATGGCATTTATATCATATCCAACTACTTTGAATTTTTCGGCAAATGCAACAGCCAAAGGAAGTCCTACATAACCCAATCCTATTACGCCAATCTTTATATTCTCTGGTTTAAACATTATTCTAACCGTTTCTCTGTGCTATTATTAAGTGGCTAAAAGTATTATAAATATTAATACGGGCAATAGAAATGCAGGCATAAAGGCATAAAGGAATACAATCACAAATAGTAAAGTTGAATTTACCTGCAATAAACTATCTTATAGTCTATATCCTTGATGAATTAAATAAAGAATTACAATTACAAAGAAGAAACACGAATAGAATTAAATACGAGATTCTGAAATATAGAGTATAAGTAAACTACTAAAGGATAACTTTAGCTTTAAATGTTACCAAATTGATGGTTTACCCTATTTAAATGAGGGTAAACATTGCTATTCAAGTCGAAGAGGGGAGTGAATTTTGCATTTATTACGATTAGATTGAAGTTTATGAAACTTAGAATGTTGTAATAGACTGTCAGATTTAATAAATTGGCTCTTTGTCTGTTGTAATAAGGATTCAGGTTTTTGTAATAGCAGTTCAGCATATTGTTATTGAATTTCAGGAATTTGTAAATGTTGGTTAGCATGTTGAATACATAATTTGGATTGTTGTAAATAGCATTTAGCATTTTGAAAATGAAAATGAAAATGTTGTAAGTTATACTCAAATTATAGTAATTGACCAATAGCGTCCTAAACGATTATAGAAGAGAAAGTTTCTTAAGTAACTCAAATTACCTTTGAGGTTGCACAACAAAAGAAAACTTTCTCTATGTCAAAATTAACATTGTTCGCTCAGATTATTTCAAAATTAGATAGAAATAGATTTA
>Ga0208259_1000193_pt1 | contig 22310 bp, 21 predicted proteins | sample CryBogCBH22May08_FD_184618 | JGI IMG/M metagenome (GOLD analysis project Ga0208259, IMG submission 184618) | Freshwater microbial communities from Crystal Bog, Wisconsin, USA - CBH22May08 (SPAdes) | ecosystem: Environmental > Aquatic > Freshwater > Lake | place: Crystal Bog, Wisconsin, USA... | reverse complement strand
CTTACGTTTTTATCTTCGAATCAAATGTAAAGCTATTTTAGTACTATGGTTTAATATGTAAACCAATAGTAAGATTATTTAAAAATAGTGTAAACTTATTTTAGGACGATACACACCACCACTGCTGTCTCCTTGTCTCTCCCACTAAAGTGGGCTCAACATTTTGGCATACGCCAAAACCGGACCGGCTGATGTGGCTTGTGTACGAACGGGTAGAAAGCGGATAATTGCTGATTGTTTTGTTACCCTAATATTTTCATAGAAATAATAAGCATAAATGTGCTATAAAATTGGAGCGTTTGCAATGAATTTTATCGGCACTTTATTAGGATAAATGGTATAATGCGTAATCTGGGTTAAAATAACCTAAAAACTTTTTTCGAAAGGTTACTTCATTTAAGATTTTGTCTTATAGCCGACAGGCGGCCTCCCCCCCAACCTCTCTCCAAAAGAGAGGGGATAAATACAAATACACCACCACTGCTGCCTCCTTGCTCTCCCACTAAAGTGGGCTCAACATTTTGGCATACGCCAAAACCGGACCGGCTGATGTGGCTTGTGTATGAACGGGTAGAAAGCGGATAATTGCTGATTGTTTTGTTACCCTAATATTATCAAAGAAATAATAAGCATAAATGTGCTATAAAATTGGAGCGTTTGCAATGAATTTTATCGGCACTTTATTCGGATAAATAGTATTATTGTATTCCTAAGAGCATATGTGACTTGTAAATGTAGATACTCCATCCCTGTTGGTTACAGACCGCTTTGTCTAATTTACCCACCTATACCCTCTTAAAAAGTCCTCCGTCTTCATTCTCTTCTTTCCTTCTATCTGCAACTCTTTTACTACAATATATCCATCCTTAGCAGCAAACTTTAGCTCCGTTTTACCATCAGTAAAGACTTCTCCTAAGTTTGTAGAAATGGATTCTTTTTTTTCAATGACACAATCAAATAACTTTACCTTTTTATCATTCAAAGTTGTAAATGCTGCGGGGTAAGGATTAAGCCCTCTTATAAGGTTATAAATTTCCTGTACACTTGCTTTCCAGTCTATCTTACAAGTCTCTGTAAAAATCTTTGGTGCATGTTTTAGACTACTAAGGTCAAAAGCTGCTTGTGGTTGTTCTTTTATTGTATTGTTAGCCAAACCTTTCACCGTTTCTACCAATAAACTGGCTCCTACATTTTTTAGTTTATCATGCAAAGTACCTACTGTTTCTGATTCCTTAATGGTTACTTTTTCCTGCAATAAAATATCACCTGTATCTATTTCGTGCTGTAATTTAAAAGTTGTTATTCCTGTTTCTTTTTCTCCATTAATAATCGCCCAGTTTATTGGAGCTGCTCCTCTGTAGTGGGGCAATAAGGAAGCATGTACATTAATAGTACCCATTGGTGGCATATCCCATACAATTACTGGCAACATTCTAAAGGCTACTACTACCTGCAAATCGGCATTATAACTTCTTAATTGTTCTATAAATTCTGTATTCTTGAGCTTTTCTGGTTGTAATACAGGAATATTATATTGTAATGCATATTGTTTAACAGCGCTCTGTTGAAGATTAAGTCCTCTACCAGCTGGTTTATCGGGCATAGTAACCACAGCAACAACATTAAACCCTGCATTTATCAAAGCTGCTAAAGAGCCAACTGCAAATTCGGGCGTACCCATGAATATTATCCTCATAATAAAATAAAAAGTAAAAAACAAAAAGTAAAAAGGTTTAAACCTAACAGAAGGGGTCTTGCCATCCTAATTCTTAATTATAAATTATTAATTCTTAGTTCAATTAGCTAATTATTCCGTCTCCTTTTCCATCATCAGAAAAGCCTTTATAAAACCATCCAGTTCACCATCCATCACCGGCGTTACATTACCCACTTCGTAATCTGTACGATGATCTTTTATCATTTTATATGGATGAAAAACATAACTCCTAATTTGACTTCCCCATTCTATTTTTTTCTTATTCGCATTGGTTGCATTGTTGGCTTCCCTACGCTTACGCAATTCATCTTCATACAATCTGCTCTTCAGCATTTTTATTGCCAATTCCCTATTCTCTCCCTGCGATCTTGCTTGCTGACATTCCACAATAAATCCACTTGGTGCATGCTTTAATCTAACAGCTGTTTCTACTTTATTTACATTTTGTCCTCCCTTTCCACCTGCTCTAAAAAAGTCCCATTCAATATCTGCTGGATTGATATTTATTTCAATACTATCATCTATTAATGGATAAGCATATACAGAAGCAAATGATGTATGTCGGCGCGCATTACTATCAAAAGGTGAAATTCTTACCAGCCTATGAACACCACTTTCTGCTTTTAAAAAGCCATAGGCGAAGGCACCTTCAAACTGCAGTGTAGCGCTCTTTATTCCAGCACCATCCCCCTCCTGAAAATCCATTTCCGTCACCTTCCATCCCTGACGCTGTCCATACATAATATACATACGCATCAGCATCTCGGCCCAATCCTGACTTTCTGTTCCTCCAGCCCCAGGATTTATTTGTAGAATTGCAGTTAGCTCATCTTCAGGCTTATTAAGGGTACTTTTAAACTCAGTATCTTCAATAGCCACTATAGCAGCATCATAAGCTACTCTAGTTTCTTCTTCTGTAGCATCTCCTGATTTCCAGAAATCAAATAATACTGCAAAATCCTCTACAGACGATTCCACATATTTAAATAAATTAATCCAGTATTCATTTACTTTTATTTCTTTCATAATGCCTGTCGCACGGGCATTATCATCCCAGAATCCGGGAGAAAGGGATAATTGTTTATCCGTAAATACTTTTTCTAATCGGTTATCAACGTCAAAGAAACCTCCTCAAGACGGCAACGCGTTCTCTTATATCCTTTAATTGTTCTATAGTCATAAGCCGCAAAAGTAAGGGGAATTAAAGTAGTGGCTATAACTGAAATTATCTACTCATAAGTAGTCCGTCAAAACTATATAGTTATTATTCTGAGAGATTATAGGTGACAGTTTTCAATTATTATTTAAAGATAAATAAGACAGGGGACTTAATATAAAATCATTAACCTTGCAGCTTCTAATAGGAAGGTTATGATTGAACAAACAGAGCTAGTAATTACCGAATGGATTTATCTGCCTACAGCAATATCAACAGAAACTGATGCAAAAATTACTTCTCAGACTGGATTGGATGTAATGAAAAAAAGAAACAGCCTAAAAAAAGGAATCGCGATTAGATTAACCAGTAAATTTTCTATCGGTAAAGACCCAGTGTTGTTGTATGTAGCTGAACATTCTTATGTTATTGATTTTGAAGATGCTATAGACAAAGCTGAATTAACAAGAATGTTTAAAAATTCGTTTGCACAATTTAATGAAAAATTCGAAATCAGAAAGCTTGGTACTGTTCTTCAAAATTGCTCTTTAAGTCCACTAGAGGAATCTAAAATTGATTATAACGCTATCTTACCTTTATTGATTTAACAATAAGGAGTTGTTTGAATTAATCCTTTGACATTCCTTATGGTGCGCTATCTGTGCTGCAATATTGTTAGGTTTTTCGCATTAGCATCCAACTAAATACGTTATATGAGATTAGGGAATAATATTAGTATCTAGCTCGGATTCTACTAATTGAATTGTTTTCTTTTTAAGTGTTACCAAATAGACTCCAAAGAAGATAAGTGTGGCTGCTATTACTTTTGAAATATTTAGTGTCTCGCCCATAAATATGATAGCAATAATTGCTGCGAAAAAAGGTTGGGTATAAATGTAGATCCCTGTAATAGAAGACCCCAAAACAGCTATACCATACACATTGAAAAGGTAGCAAATGAATGTAGCTCCTACACAAATCAAAGTTAATGCCATCCAATTGGCAGATGAGAAAGTATGCCATTCGGTACTATATAAATCTTTGGCGGCAAAGGGCAGAAACATTAATAAACCAAACGTAAATACCCATCTTATTACGTGAAGAGGGTTGTATTCCTGCATTAAAGGCTTTACCCAAACCATGAAAAGTGAATACAGAATTGCATTTAGCATAACATATAAATCGCCGAGTAACATGGAGTCTTTATCGGCAGTACTGGCTTTGCCCAATACCAATATGATAGCACCGACGATACCAAGTGTTAGTCCGACTATTTTGAGTAGGCTTAAAGATTCTTTGATCATCCAAGCGGCAATAAACACGATTGCTATTGGTGCTATCAATGCCAACAATGACGCATGGATAGGTGTAGAAAGGGAAAGTCCTTTTAGAAAAAAAACCTGGTTGAATACAACGCCCGTTGCTGCGCAGAGTATAAAACGAGGAATGTCTTTTTGTTTAATACCTATAGGGGGATTCTTGGAAGGTTTAATTAAAAACAATGACCAGAAGAGAATAAAAGCAACAATTACTCTGGCCATGTTTAGTGCGAGCGGTAAGATATGTGCAGGAGAAATTAGTTTAACTACCGAATAGTTGACCCCAAAAATTAAGTTGGTAATTAATACAGCAAGATGAGCTTTCGTACTTCTGTTCATAAATTATAGAAGCAAAAGTATCTGTTGGGCGGTACGAAAAATATGATATTGGTCAGTTTTGGGAGGGAAGGAAAGTTCAAGCGGTTCAAGGGGTTTAAAACGTTCGAGTCGTTTGAGGCGTTTAATACGTTCAAAACATTTAACAAAATATAACTTGAGTATTGAAAGATGTAATTATACAGAGAAGCTTTCTCCACATCCACAGCTACGGCTGGCATTTGGATTGTTGAAATAAAATCCTTTTCCATTCAGGCCATCGGAAAACTCCAATTCGGTATTTACGAGGTATAGAAAGCTTTTAAGGTCGGTTACTATTTTAACTCCTTTATCTTCAAAAACCTGATCCATAGGTTTAACTTCATTATCGAAATCGAGTTTGTAGCTTAAACCAGAGCAGCCGCCCCCTACTACGCCAACTCTTAGGAAATATGAGGAATCGCCAGCCACGCCAGCGTCTTCCATGAGTTTAATGACCTTTTCCTTTGCTTTGTCGCTAATGTAAATTGAATTTTCTGTATCTACCATATACCTATTTTTATATAGGATAATGTGATGATTGCATATAAGTTACCCAACCATCACATTATCTTATTGATTAATGAACGCCTTTTTCTTCAAAAGTAAGTTCTTCTAATCCATTTTTCTTTCTATAATCGTTGATTGCAGCTTTGATAGCATCTTCGGCAAGAACAGAGCAGTGAATTTTAACAGGAGGAAGATTTAATTCTTCAACGATATCCATGTTATCGATAGCAACAGCCTGATCGACAGTTTTACCTTTCAGCCATTCCGTAGCAAGAGAAGAAGATGCGATAGCGGAACCACAACCAAAAGTTTTGAATTTTGCGTCGGTGATCATGCCCGTTGCATCATCCACTTCGATTTGTAAGCGCATTACATCGCCACATTCAGGAGCACCTACTAAACCAGTACCAACTGATTTCTTAGATTTATCTAAAGTTCCTACATTTTTTGGATTGCTGTAATGATCAATCACTTTATCGGAGTATGCCATAATATTAATTTGATAATTTGATGATTAGCTAATTAGCTAATTAATACATTTAGTAAAATTTATTCTTTCAATTAATGGTGAGCCCATTCGATGCTGTTTAAATCAATTCCTTCTTTATACATTTCCCAAAGAGGACTCATTTCTCTTAATTTCAGCACTGTATTAGTGATTTGTTCTACCGTATAGTCGATTTGTTCTTCAGTAGTAAATCTACCCAAACCAAAACGGAGAGAACTATGCGCTAAATCGTCGCCTAATCCCAAAGCTTTTAATACATAACTTGGTTCTAAAGAAGCTGAAGTACAAGCAGAACCAGAACTAAGAGCAATATTTTTATTAAAGCCCATTAGTAACCCCTCTCCTTCTACATGTTTGAAAGAAATATTAGCCACATGCGGTAAGCGATGTTCTCTATTACCATTCACATAAGCTTCTTCTACTTTCAAAAGCGCTGTTTCTAGTTTATCTCTCAGTTGGCTAATACGTTTTGTATCCTCAGCCATTTCTAATCTACATAATTCACAAGCCTTTCCAAAACCAACAATTCCCGGAACATTTAAAGTACCACTTCTCATGCTTCTTTCATGTCCACCGCCATCCATTTGAGCGGTAACTTTAACACGAGGGTTTTTACGACGAACATATAATGCACCAATTCCTTTAGGTCCGTACATTTTGTGTGCAGTAAAGGTTAAAAGGTCTATGCCATCTTCAATAACGTTCACTGGTATTTTACCCACTGCCTGGGTAGCATCTGTAAAAAACAGCACACCATGTTTTTTAGCAATAGTTGAAATTTCTTTTACAGGTTGTATAACGCCAATCTCATTGTTGGCATACATAATAGCAATAAGTATCGTAGTGGGCTTGATAGCTGCTTCTAACTCTGCAAGATCTATTAATCCATCTGCTTTAACCTGTAGATAAGTAACATCGGCACCTAATTTTTCCAGGTGTTTGCAAGTATCTAATACAGCTTTATGTTCGGTAGTAGCAGTAATAATATGGTTTCCTTTAGCTGCATACATTTCGAAAATACCTTTTATAGCAAGGTTATCTCCTTCGGTAGCACCTGAGGTGAAAATAATTTCCTTTGGATCTGCGCCAATTAACTGAGCGACTTGCTCTCTAGCGTAATCTACTGCTGATTCAGCTTCCCATCCGAAAGGGTGATTACGGCTTGCTGCATTACCAAAGTGTTCGGTAAAATAAGGAAGCATGGTTTCCAAAACTCTTGGATCCATTGGAGTAGTTGCATTGTTGTCTAAATATACAGGTAACTTGAGCATAAATGTTATATTATCAATTGTTCTAATCTTTACAGAACGGGACAAAAATAATCAGTCTGCAAGTAGATTATGAATAATATATGGTGGTTAGGTCGTTTTTTCCTTATTTCGTAATCCTAAATAATTGTAAGACATGAATAAAATCGAGCATATTGGCATTGCTGTTAAACGATTGTCAATCTCCATTCCTCTCTTTGAAAAGCTTTTAAATGCACCTTGTTACAAGAAAGAGTCTGTAGAAGGAGAAAAAGTAAATACTGCATTCTTTAAAATTGGAGATTCCAAAATAGAACTACTGGAAAGCATGAGTGAGGATGGTGTGATTACCAAGTTTATAGAAAAAAAGGGAGAAGGATTTCACCATATCGCTTATGATGTTGCCGATATTGAAGCTGAAGTAACCAGAATGAAAGGAGAAGGATTTGTTTTTCTGAATGAAATTCCTAAAAAAGGTGCTGATAATAAGCTAGTATGTTTTCTTCATCCTAAGAGTACCAATGGTATGCTTGTAGAGCTTTGCCAAGAGATTTTATAGAAGAAAAGCGAACAAAATTGCCAGGAATAATCATTAAAGTGAGACTTATGACAGTTTAAGTTAAATTTTAGTAGTTATTAATGGAAAAATAATTTACTTGAAATTTGGTAATTTGAATTGGGTAAATATCTTTGCATCACATTTTGAAAAAAAATAAAGTCAAAACAATGAAAAAATTATTAGCAATCTTAGTTATAGCAGGTGCTGTAGCTGCATGTAACAACGAAAAAACTGAAGAAGTAAAGAAAGATTCAACTCCTGCTGCTGCAGTTGATACAACTAAAAAAGTTGATACTTCTAAACCTGCTGTAGCTGATACTACTAAAAAAGTAGATACTGCTAAAAAAGCAAAATAATTTTAGAGTAATCTAATTTTTAAAGGCTACCCCGAAAGAGGTAGCCTTTATTGTTTTATTTCATTTATTTGAACCTGATTAAAGCAAGATTGAGCTCATTTATAGAATAGCAAGCTTTATTCTTCAACATTTTCATCTTCCATTTCATGTAAAGCAATTGCTAGATTATTGGTCTTTACAAAGTTGCACCAATGGCAATCCTCTTTACCACATCCTTTGTAAAATTCTCTATTCTGAATTTTGCCCCAGCTATCTGTAATCTGATGAGTAACAGTCGTAATATCTTCAGGTGTGATAGTTAGCTTTTCCTTGTGATAGACTTTCTTTTTATCGGGTTCCACAAAATCAAATTCTGTACTGATTGCTTTCCAGTCCTTAAGTTCATAGTTATCTATTAGTATTTTGTAGAAAACAGCTTGTCTCCAATAGTCTCCTCCATTTGGTTCTTTTTCATTAGGGCCTTTTAGTTTGAGCAATGCATTCTCGTAGTTTCCACTTTTATAATCTACCACATTAATCAGCTTACCATCGAACTCCAGTTTATCCAGTTTCCCTTTTATAGGAACACCTTGAACTACTATATTCTTAATACTTCTTTCAATTGCTACTATTTTGTTGAAAGAGTCTATATATTGATGATAATAATTACTTAATACTTCTTGGCCATACTCCATTCTTCTTTCAAACTGTTCTTTGGTAAAGCACTCCCTATTACGATGCATAAACCATTCAAAATCCCTTATAAATTCGTCTAATAAAGGAAAAGTATTATTAGCACTTTTCTGCATTTTCTCGAATAGCTTTTGTAAAGCATAGTGAATAGCACTTCCAAATTCAGTAGCTTCATTTCTGCCAGATGGGACACGTATTAAGTTGTTATAATAAAAGTGTAAAGGGCATTTAAGATAGTTGTTTAATGCTGTAACATTCATTGTAAACTTCTCTAACATGCGAGATATTAAATCTTCTTCCAGTTTGTCGATTTCAGGAGATGTTTCTTTTGAGAATAATAATATTTGAAAATCACTCAACTGATCCTGAGTAAGAGCAACAGGTTCTGTCTGAATATCTACCTTTTCTTTTATTTCTGCAATAAACATAGAAGGTTCCAGATTTCTATTATCCTCTTTAAATAAACTGTAAGAAATTTGAAGATGGGTTTCAGCTCTTGTTAATGCAACATAAAATAATCTTCTAAGTTCTTCCTCCTCTTTTTGCTTGGGTTGAGAGGTAAACATAGTATCAGGCAAGGTATAACCTCCTCCAGGTTTACGCTTTTTTTCCCAGGAAGCTGTATTGCAACCTACAAAGAACACATATTCAAACTCGAGGCCTTTACTTCCATGAACAGTAAGCAAATTAACCCCTTTATCGGTTCCGCTTATTTGAACCAAAGGCAAAGACAAATCCTCTTTTTGCATCAACTCTATTATTGTAACAAGTTGTTGTAAATTGATAGTAGGATTACGACGGGTTTCTTCTTTCACAAAGTCAAATAAACCGGTCAACACTTGCAAGTGCCAGTGTTTTTCTGGGCTATTCATTATTAAAGCCAGCAGGCCTGTATTTTGAATTATTTTTTCGAATAAATGCTGTACTGTAATATTAGAAACATCTGAAACTAACTGTTCTATTATTGCACATGCTTTTACCATAGACTGTGGTAATCCCACAGTGAATAAATCTTTAGGAGGCAGATTAGCTTTATCAAACAACAGTTTTCTTAGAGAAGTTTTATTTGCACTAAATTGTCTTTCAGACACTTCAATTGTCAATTTTGCAATTTCTATTGCAGGTATATTAAACCAATCGAAATGAAGTATTTCAAATAACATTTCATCGCCGCCATAAGGGGTATCATGCTCAGCAGCAAGATATTCTAATAACAGAATAATCTTTTGAGCCATTGGAATATCCAGTATGTTCAAATTACGCTTACTATAAGCCGGAATATTTTTAAGTTGAAGAAAGTTTCTTAGTTCTTCGCCATACTTATTTTCTTTGTAAATAACAGCTACTTTACCTGGCTGAATTCCTTGTTTTAAAAGCGTTTCAATTTGTAAAGTAACATCAACCATTTCTTTTTTTGCTGTCTGATATTCTTTTATTAATGGAAATGTTTTTATGTGATTTATACCAGAATTTGAAGCAACAAGATTCTTAGACAAGCCATTAATCTGAGTAACAAGTCGTTCTTGATTATTATCAATAATAGTCTTAGACACATCTAATATAGGCTGAGTAGAACGATAGTTACTAGTAAGCACCACCGTCATTAAATCCTTCTGATAATGTTCTGCAAACTGTAACATATTTTCTATGTTAGCACCCTGGAAACGATAGATACTTTGATCGTCATCACCTACAACAAATACATTTGGAATATCCCAAAAACTGATTAATAATTTCACCAATGAATTTTGGGTTCCACTGGTATCCTGATATTCGTCTACCAGTACGTACAAATATTGTTCCTGATAACGTCTTAATACTGATTCATTTTCTTGAAATGCTTTGATAACCCAGTTAATCATATCATCAAAATCGTACCTATTATGAGCTCGCATTAACTGCTGAAACTTTTCAAACTCCTTTACAGCAGCACTTAGTTTCTCCATCTTTTCTACTTCCTCAGCAACCTTATCGGTTCTTACATCCCCTTTCTTGAATTCTTTTACTGCACGCTTCGCAATGTATTCATCCCTAAAAGGAAGTTCTTTAATATATGAATCAATTCTCTCTTCAATAAATGCAGGAGTCCAACCTTCCCTTTTCATGGTACTGAAGAGTGACTTCAAGTTATTTATTTCAAAATAGACATCTCCTCTATACCGTTTTAAGGGATGATTTTTAGGAAACTGATCAATTAATTTTTTAAACAAATCAATCGTTTCCAGTTCGCTTATTGGATCTAAGGTGTTTTTTTCAAAAAGAGATAAGTTGTCCTGAATAACTTCATTACAAAAAGAGTGAAAAGTGTGAATATTTACTTTGTATGCATCGCTACCAATAAAGCTTAATAAACGCTTACGCATGGCAACAGTTCCGGCATCAGTGTATGTGAGGCAAAGAATATTTTCGGGCATTGTATCTGTATCCAACAATATTTTACCAATACGAGCCGATAGAATCTGTGTCTTTCCTGTACCCGGACCGGCAATGACCATTACAGGGCCTTCTATGGTATCTACAGCTTTTTTTTGTTGCTCATTTAACTGCTGATATACAGCCTTGAACTTCTGTTCCTGAATCTGTTTATTCATAACACTATATAATAGAAATAGGCTGCAATATATGCAACCTACTCTGTATAATTAAACCAATATTTATATGCTCTACCCTACCAGCTTGCCATAGTCTTCTGCAGAAAGCAGACCTTCAATATCAGCAGGATTGTTAACGGTTACTTTCACCATCCAACCTGCACCATAAGGATCAGTGTTTACCAATTCAGGTTGTTTTTCCAAGACTGAGTTGATTTCCAGGACAGAACCAGCAAGAGGAAGAAATAAATCACTCACCGTTTTTACTGCTTCTACAGAACCAAATACATCTTGTGCATTCAGACTTTTGCCAACGGTAGGAATATCAACAAAAACGATATCGCCTAGTTCACTTTGAGCAAATGCTGTAATACCGATAGTAGCAACATTTCCTTCAATACTAATCCACTCATGTTCTTTAGTGTAACGCAAATTTGCCGGATAACTCATGTTTATAAAATTTATCTATTAATAATTATTTTTAAAATCAACAATTTATTCATTAATAATTTTCATTCTCATCCATACATCCTTAACTGGTCTATCACCGGGTTTAGTTTGTACTGACTCAATTTTATCCAGAACATCTAATCCACTGATTACTTCACCAAATACGGTATAGTTCTGATCTAAAAAAGGGGTTCCGCCTATTCTACCATAGGTTTCCTTTTGGGCAGGACTGTAAGAAAATGCAGGATTGCTTCTTTTAATATTCTTTTCTATTGAAGACAATTGAGCAGTATCAACTCTTTTTCCCTGAACTACATAGAACTGACAATTGCTACTTGCTTTCTGTGGATTTTCGTCCCTCGCAGCAGCTAATGCTCCTTTTTTATGAAAGAAGTTGTTATTAAACTCAGCAGGTATTCTTTCTCCAGGAGCCGATCCATTTCCTAGCATAGAAGTACTATCAGCGTGCTTACTTTGAGGATCACCCCCTTGAATCATAAATCCATTAATAACCCTATGGAATAATAGACTGTCGTAGAAGCCTTGCTTAACCAGTTTGATAAAATTATCACGGTGTAAAGGAGTAGAATTGTACAATTTAGCAACCATAATTCCGTATGGAGTAGCAATTTCTATCAACGTTTCTTTTTCTCTTGTCGCTGTATTGAAAGTTTTAGTTTCATTTGTTTTAGGTGTTGCAGCAGACTTTTTAGTAGTTTTTGTCTGAGCAAATGATTGCACTTGTAACCCTAAAATACATATGCTACACAATAATATCAGTTTCCTTTTCAATTGTAATTTGCTTTAAAAAATTAAAAATTTGTTTGATCAAAGTAAAGTAAAACATGGTCTTTAATAAAGTTCTCCTGTTCTATTGCGGACATTTCTGGCAACTCTTTCAATTGGGTAAAATGCGGCCAACCATCTTCATCCGTACCATCTAACAGGTAATATTCGCTGGAAGAAAGAACTGTACAAATGCCTATATGCATTAAATCCTGTTTTTCTTCCTTGGTGAACTCTGTTTTGTGTACCATTAGTTCCTGAATACCAATCAGGTATAAAATAGCTTCTAGATCAGGCTTTTTGCCAAACCGCTCTATGAGTTTTGCCTGTAGACCCCACCATCTGCTTTGAACATCTTCATTTATTACCATCGGGGCAAATGTAATGATATGGAATAAATAATTTAGTCCAATTTTGTCACAGAGCAATATCAATATAGAAATAAGGCACTTTTTAAAAAATTATTAAAAATATTTAATATAAGAAAGTGCTTTAAAAGTTTGGCAATATTTAAACAACATTATATTTGCTGTTGATAATTAAAAACTAAAAATATTTTTTGTGCAGAACGAACAAAACGACAGGAAAATTGAAAACATTTTCGGAAAGAAAGTAAGAGCTGGTAAACGAAGAACTTATTTCTTTGATGTAGTTTCTACCAAAAACATGGATTACTACCTGGTAATTACTGAAAGTAAGAAAAGACTTGATGGCAATGGCTTCGATCGTCATAAGATTTATCTGTACAAAGAAGATTTTAATAAGTTTATGAAAGGGCTGAACGAAACAGTTGACTATGTTAAAACTGAATTATTGCCTGACTTTAACTTCGAGTCTTTTGATTATGATGATGAAGTTGCTCCAGAATCAGAAGTAATTTCAGAAAATATTGAAGAGCCTACAAAAACACCAGTATTTGAAACACCAAAAGTTGAGCCAACTAAACCCGATGACAGTTTACCAAACGTCCATCATGAAGAAGTAGATAAATGGTAATTTAAAATATATTTCTATAAAAATCCGTTTCAATTAGTTTTGAAACGGATTTTTATTTTGATTTTTACAAGATTACACAACGATATAATTGCAGAACATATGGCTATAAGAATATTTATTACTGGTGGTACTTTCGACAAAGAATACAACGAATTGAATGGACAGTTATTTTTTAAAGACACCCATCTTCAGGAGATGTTGAAACTTGGCAGATGCAGATTAGACACAGATATCAGAACACTGATGATGATTGATAGTCTAGAAATGAAGGATGAAGATCGAGCTATAATTGCACAGCAATGTATTAAAACTGAAGAAGATAAAATTGTAATCACTCATGGTACAGATACTATGGTGGAAACAGCTGCAGTGCTTGCAAAAGCGAATATTAATAAAACTATCATCATTACTGGAGCGATGATACCTTATAAGTTTGGCAGTAGTGACGGATTATTCAATCTTGGCAGCGCTTTAGCCTTTGCTCAAACATTACCCCCGGGAGTTTATATAGCTATGAATGGAAAATATTTTAACTGGGATAATGTAAGAAAGAACCGACAGACAGCACAATTTGAAGAACTGAATTAAACAGGTCTTACCGGACTACCAGACCAGCTTGTATCGGGTGATAATACTTCCCCTTTCATAATCAAAGAAAGTGCATCAATTTTTACATCATTACCTATCGTAGTATCATATAGAACTATACTTCTCGCTCCAATACTACAACGGGCACCAATGTTCACTTTACCCACTTTCATTACCCTGTCTTCAAACAAGTGCGTTTGAGGACCACAATCTTCATTCAATGCTGAATCATCTCCAATGGTAACCATATCGTACTCTGTAATATCGGTAGAATTCATCCAGACTCTTTTGCCAATCTTAGTTCCAAACAATCTCAATGCCATGGGAAGAAATGCTGTACCACATAAAAAATCAAGTAGAAATGGTACGCACAAAGCTTCATAAGTTGAAGTGATACCTTCGCTACGCCATACTTTATTAGTCCACATTGGCTTTTGTTCTTCTTTGAATTTACCGATTACAATCCATTTTAATAAAACAGTAATAATCAGTATTGGCAATCCTACAAAACCTAAATAATAAAAAGGAATTAAAAAGGCTTTTAACCAGTTGCTGCTATTGTAATTTACTATAAGATCGTGACCATAAGCAATTAAGAAAATACTACAGATAATGATGACTGTTTCCGGTAATATGATTCTTATAAATTCAACGGTAGCTCTTGCCAGTTTAGTCCTTTTTCTTGGAGTTGTAGTCAGTTCTCTAGGGAAAGGGTTACTTACTTGTCTTTGCGGCAAAGCAATTGCAGGAGAACCAAACCAATCGGCATGTACAGCACTTAACTGTTCCTTACTGGGTGGGGTAGAGAGTACCCCAATCAATATATTAGAAGGAAGATTATACCCCTGTGGTATTAATGCACTATTACCTACAAAACTATTATTCTGAATAGTAGTATTATTTAAGATTAATTTTTGTGCCCTAACATCTGCTTCTCCCAATGTTACTGCATCAGCAACAAAAGCTTCATCGCCAATTGAGAGCAAAGGATGCGTAACACTACTGGCAGTAGAAATCTCGGTATTCTTCCCTACTTTAGCCCCTAGTAATCTGAAATATCTTGCTACAAAAACGGTAGCATAAATAGGATGCATTACAATAAGACTTAATGCCATAAACTGATCGGCAAGCCATTTTTTTACATACTTTAAAGAAAATATAGAATAAGTACCTGATTTGATTTTATAATTTAATAGTCTGGTAAAGACAATAGTTTCCACTGCAAATAATAACATATATAAGGTAGCTAATGCAGGTATAGTTACTATATAATTAAAGTTATAATCATCTGCTGCATTATCCATCATATTAATTACAACAATGATGGGCAATAATGGAATTAAAACAAAAACGGGGAAAATAAAAAGTAAGAAAGTAAATATCAGTTTGTATCCCAAGACCTTTCCTGGAGAAACAATATCTGGCATAGGTATTTCATTGACAGGCTTTGTTTCTTTCATTTGCGCAGGACTACCATACCACACTTCTCCCGACTTAATTCTTTCTCCTGCATTCAAATGACTCAGATCTTGTAATTCGCCATAATCTTCGATAACTGCGCCTCCACTTATTACCGCAGAACTACCTATATAAGCATGGTTTCCTATATGAACAGAACGGAGTTTTAGTAGTCCATCTTCTACCACTGCATTATTAATTACAACCTGCGAACTTAAACTTGCATCATCACCTATGGTAACTAAATCTTCCGCTCCAATAGTAAGATTACTTAACTGAGCATTTGATGCAACTTTTACACCAAACATTCTTAATAGTAATGGATACAGAGGTGTTCCATTGATGAATTGTGTAGGTATTATTTTCTGTAATGTGCATACAAACCACCATCTAAAATAATAGCTACCCCATAAAGGATAGTCCCCTTCTTTATATTTCCCTATTATCAACCATTTAAGTAATATAACTATTGGAATAAACACAGGAAGTAAACAGCAATAAAATACTACAGCAGCCCCTATTCCCCATAAGTAACTTTCATGTTCTTCTTTAAAAGTATAGTAGGAAACAAAAGGGCCAAATAGCTGCACTGCATATAAACCATAAATAAACAGTAGAGAAAACGATTGGGCTATAGTACATAAATAATAGCGTGTTTTAGAGATAGGATTAAACTTACTTTTTACTTTAGTTTTAGTGTCAGCCTTTTTATTCCATTCATTAGCCAACTGTTGTAAAGGTCGATGAATGTATATATCTTTTAAAGATGCATAAGGCACTCCCCCTTCCCTTCTTAATCTGGATACAAAACCTGCAGCTAACAGTGAGTGCCCTCCCAAATTGGTAAAGAAATCGCTTGATAAAGTAATGGTTTTTCCTCTGAATGTTTTATGTAATACAGCCAGCATTCTTTCTTCTAGCGAAGCGTTCATATCAATTGCTTCTTCTGCAGTTTCTTTATTTGTCTGATGAAATGATGCTGGCAAAGGCAATTCTTTTCTATTTATTTTGCCACTAGGCATTCTGGGAAACTCTTTAAGAACAACAATAGTTTCAGGTACCATGTATGAAGGCAATACTTTTGCCAATTCATTTCTCATAGAACTTTCATCCTCACATACTTCATCCTCAGGTATCACATATCCAATTAAATGATCCTCACCATTTGAATCTTTTTTTACAGCAACAACTGCAGCAGTTACATTGGGCAAACTTTGTAATTTAACTTCTATTTCCCCAAGCTCAATTCTGTATCCTCTAAGCTTTATCTGATCATCGAACCTGCCTTGAAAATCTATGCTACCATCTTCTCTTATAATAGCAGCATCACCAGAGAAATAAATTGTATCTCCAGGTAATTCGTTCAGTGTTTCAGGTTTGCGAATAAATTTCTTTTGAGTCATTTCAGGAAGCCCTACATATCCTCTGGAAACACCAGGACCAGTAATGACTAACTCTCCCCTTTCTCCCACAGGTAAGAGGTTAAGTTTTTCATCCAATATTGCTATATTATAATTGGGTAAAGGAATACCAATTGAAAGAAAATCGCCAGGCTGTAAATCTATCATGGTAGCAGTAACCGTAGTTTCTGTTGGACCATAACTATTGATAAATCTTCTTCCGGGTTTTGCCCATTTATTAATAACCTGTGTAGTACATGCTTCCCCGCCAGAATTGATAAGCCTAAGTGATGGCACATCTTCTTCTATTACTGCAAGCAAACTTGGTACTGCATGTAAAATGGTAATTTTTTCTTTATTTAATAATTCACTTAGCTCATCTATTGCTTTTGATGTTGTATTATCAGCAACCCATAGAGTAGCTCCTGCGAAATAACTGATCCAGGTTTCTTCACACCACATATCAAAGGATACAGAAAATCCCTGATATACTTTATCGTCGGATTTAATATTGATAAAGGAATTTTCAGATCGAATCAGATGGCAAATATTTCTATGCGAAATTGCAATTCCTTTTGGTTTACCGGTACTACCAGATGTATACAATACATAAGCATCATTATCCGGTGAAATCTGTTGATTTACAACAACATTATTTTCTTCCTTTGGAATTGGAACAACTGTTATTATCTCTGCTTTAGTATTTAGGAAATCATTACTAAAACAAGCTGTAGCATTTACTTCTTCCAAAACAGTTTCTGCTCTTTCTGCAGGCATTTCTCGGTCTATAGGAACATAAGCAGCACCCGATTTTATGATTCCTAAAATTGCAGCATGCAGTGCTAATCCTCTGGGTATCCATACCCCCACATATTTACCAGGTCCTATCCCTCTTTTAATGAGGTCCGCTGCTATTGCATTTGCCCAGTTGTTTAATTGCGAATATGTAATTTGTTGTTCATGAAATATTAAAGCAACTTTTTCAGGATATTTATCTACAGTTTGTTGAAATATGTCTGCCAGAGTTTCTTCCTTTTTAATATCTTCTCTAACTTCTCCAATAAGAAGACTTTTAACCAGATTGGCTGTATTAATATTATTCATAAATGGCTATAAAAAGTTGCTTCGACTTTTAATAGAGTATCAAGTTTAAAAAGCAATCCTTACAAAAGTATGTGCATTAAGATGATACAGAATTATACTTTAATTAGATTTGTATATTTACAAATTAATTTAACTGATTTTTATGGTAAACATCTTTCTTTCAGCACCTAATAAACAAATGACTGGAGAGATGATAAAAGAGCAAATGAATTCTTTTCCCAACCATTTAAAACGCTCAATAATTGCTTATAAAAACATACAAGATCAATCAGCCCGACTTTATGGAATATTATTGTTAGATGATTATTTACATACCATAAATGACCCAGGACTTTCTTTAAAGAATCTTACTTATAATTCATTTGGCAAACCCGAAATCTCAGGTATTTATTTCTCCATTTCCCACACAGAAAACATTTCCCTTATAGCAGCCTCTATTACAAATAATTGTGGAATAGATATCGAGAAAATAAGATCAACTGATGTATCAATTTATCATGATTATTTTACTAAAGAAGAATGGAATGCTATTAATAATACTACCAATGAATTATATAAAACATTTTATACTTTATGGACCAGAAAAGAAGCTATTATTAAAACATTGGGAACCGGCATCACTGAAGCGTTTAAAAATATTGATGTACTAGATGATATTGTATTTTACAACAACCAAATTTTTCACTTATATAGTATAGATATTCATCCTGACTATTGTTGCAGTTTAGCTACCACTGTTATAGAGAATGAGATAATAGTAAGTAAGAAAGTATTTAATTTCTGATAAAATATAAGAAACAAAAAAAGCATTCAAATGAATGCTTTAATGTTGAGTAGACCGAACACCTGAATTATCGAACTTTTTTATTGGAGATTTCATGAAAATAGTTGATTTTGTGTCCCTTTATGAAACTGAACTGTTAGCTGCTTAGTGACTTAATCAACTATCTGCCGTATCATAATACAATACTAAATAAGGAACTATAGTCTAACAGAGTCCTTAAATAAGCTAGGACAAGTTTTTTGCCCTACTTTTTTTTAAAAAAAGTAGGTTAAACTAATCAATAATAATTAATACAATAGTAGTTGCTTTACTTTAGAAACTTCAAAACCCATGTAAACACAAAACTCTTCTAATGTAACTAATTGATGGCTCTCTTTTGAAAACCTATCTTTCATCTTTTTAATTAACCTTCTACCGTAACGCTCACTTTTGCCTGTTACAATCTGAATGTCTTTTGGATAAATACATAAACGCTCCATAATAATCTATTTTAATACTGTTCCTATGCCTTTCCTATGCAGTTCCTATTAGGTAACTAAATAGTGGCTAATGCAAATATACTAAATATTTTAGCAAGGCATTATAAACCCTTTAGGACATATCGGAAAGGATGACCAATAACGGATACAGTTGTATTGAAATGGGTAATAGTGTGTCTAATTTTGGTATCAACAGCATTTAAAGCTGCATTATTTATTTATAAAAATTATATATTATGGCAAAGTTAACAGGCATTATTAAGTTGAAAGGTACATTAGATGATTTGACCTTTTATAAGACTAAAGATGGAAATTTAGTAAAGACGAAAAGTAGTATTACAAAAGAAAGGATTGCTACCGACCCCGCTTTTGTCAGAACCCGAGAGAATGGGGCTGAATTTGGTAATTCTGCGACAGCAGGAAAGTTGTTTAGAGCTGCTGTAAAAAGTATGCTGGCTACCACTGATTCAAGATTGACTAGTAAGGTAACTAAATTAATGATGGAGCTGAGAAAATATGACACAACCTCTGTAAGAGGTGAAAGGAATATTTATACAGCCATCGGAACTGTTGAAGCACAGGATGCTTTAAATGGTTTTAATTTAAATTCTAAGGCTATTTTATCTAGTGTATTATTTAGAAATTATACACTTGATAAAGTTACTGGTAAAATATCTTTTCTTGATATTATACCTGCAACGGATATAGTATTTCCTAAAGGTGCTACATCAGTAAGTTTAAAAGGTGCATGGGCTAAAATTAATTTTGATACCAATATGTTTGATATTGGAATGAGTGATGCTCTTAACATGTCTAAAAACAGTGGGTCATTTGGACATTTTGACTTACCTATTCTTACTACTCCTGCTACAAAGGGGATTAGTGTTTTCTTGTTGGGTGTTGATTTCTATCAGGATGTAAATGGCGTTTCTTATACCTTAAATAATGGTGCATTTAATGCTTTACAAGTTGTAGGTGTTGCTGTTTCGGTATAACTTAAAATGGATTTGAAATAAGCATTTTGTATTTAGCTTTTATTCAGCCTCCTCAGTCTTGAGGGGGCTTTTTTATTTCTTATATCGTGTTACTCTGGTATTTGTCTAACCTATTGTTTTGCCTTCATATCTCCTCAAATTGGGCAATACTCTTATCAACTGCAAGAATGTATGCTAATAAATTTCAGCCTCATTAAATAGCCTTGTAAGGTGTACTGGTATTTGTTATCTAATAATAAAATTACTTTTGAAAAGAAAAAAAGAGAAAAAAAAGAAAGCCACTGAATCAAATGGCGTAGCTTAAAAACCAAAAGGAAACGGAATAAATGAAAGGCAGGTGCGGAGAGGTTGTGTTTATGCCGTAGTCTTTTGGTTTTTATGAAGGGAAAGCCTTGTGGAAGCCAATTATCTTTGCTGCATTTTTTTTGTATTTTTATATAGGCTCTTACAATCCTACCGACTTGTTCATTATCCTTTTCAAATTTCTTTTTACTGCTGTACAATTCTTTGATAACATGGCTACTTCGACATCTATTAACTCTGAACCAAAATAATAATGCCCTACTTTATTTTGAATCTGTATTTGTACCTGCTCTATATTGTTTAGTTCTATAAATCGAATGCCTGTAACGGGTTTCTTTTTGTTCTTCAACCAAATTGTTATTCTATAAAACGGCATTGCTAAATATTTTAGTAAAAATACCTCTTTTTTGACCTTTCTTCTAACAGGTGTGGGTAAATTGCTAAGTGTATTGGTATTTTATATGGGCTACAGACCACAGAAAAATAAAGCCTGAACATCTTCAAAGTGCGGAAGGAAGGGTACTTGCATGACTGACTGTAGCGGCACAAACAGAAAAGCCGCCTGGAGTAGCTTGCTATGCCTTTGTGCGGAAGCAAAGGGCTTTGGTAACTTTTGATTGGAGACCAAAGCCCTGTGAAAAGGAAAGGCATAGCAGCTATGAAGGGCATTGAAAAGGTTTGTGCAGTGGAGGGCAGGAAATGCTAGTACTGTGCGGTGCGGCAGTGGCTGACTAACGTGGAATGCAATGGAACGTAGGAGGCGACTGTACGCACATAGCAATAGGACTGCCTGCGGCTTTATTTTTCTGCTACCATTGAAAAACGGGCGGGTGGGCGTTCTGTATTTGTATTTTGTATTGTGCGGAGAGGAGAAAAATACGGCTACACTTTTCTCAAAAAGTGTATGTGTTGGCTACTTAACATAAGGTTCTTATAACTTTTTTTTTGCTGGCTTTGGCTGTTTGCAGCAAAAAAAAAGTTATAAGAACCTTATGTATAACTAGCTTCCGCTGTATTGGTATTGTAATAAGCCTACGGTGGTGGTGGTTGGAGTAGGCTTTTTTGCAGACAGGCTGGGCGAAAGGTTGGCTCTTTGGCTGAGTAGCGAAGCGGAACAGACAAAGTGCCAAAAGGAAAGCTGACTGGCTACAAAAAGATTACAATACCAATACTGCGGCAACACATAGTGCAGCATGAAAAGGCAGGTGCGTAAGCCGCTGCACTGCCGTATTTTTGTGCGGAGAGGTGTATTTGTATTGTCTTCCTGATTACGAGTCTTTTATGTGAATATTTGGACTGTTTAAAATGATTAGTAATATTTGAATAAAATAATTCTATAGTGAGGTACAATTATAGTTAATGAATTGTTAACATATTGTTTTTTAATACAACTTATAAGGTATATCATTTCTAAGGTATTTATCTTTACATAACTATGTCGAATACTATACATTTAGGGAATGGTGATGTTTTGTTTGACCGAAGCACACAACAAGGAGCAAACCTCCTACAGGTGTGTGTTGCCAAGTATCAAGCACATAAACAGGTAAAGAAAATAACCAAAGGTTTAAATGAAGCAAAACAAATTCACAAAGGGCAAAAAACCGCCAAATCCTTCGACGACTTCCTCAACGAGCTTTAAAGTAATACCTACCGACACTTTTATTTCAGAAGCTAAAAAACTTCAAAAGAAATATATCCATATTAAAGATGATTTTATGGAGCTGCAAAAGCAATTAAAGAAAGACCCTACAAGTGGTAATGACTTTCTGGGTAAAGATTGCTATAAAATAAGAATGCCTATATCTGATAAAAATAGTGGTGACAGAGGTGGTGCAAGAGTGATTGTAGAGGTAAAAATTATTGATAAAATAGTTTATGTATTATCGGTATATGATAAAAGTGATAAGTCTGATTTGTTTGATAAAGAATTAGATATACTTATCAAGAAAAGGATTGAAAAAAATGGATAAGTAAG
>Ga0208259_1000190_pt1 | contig 23064 bp, 39 predicted proteins | sample CryBogCBH22May08_FD_184618 | JGI IMG/M metagenome (GOLD analysis project Ga0208259, IMG submission 184618) | Freshwater microbial communities from Crystal Bog, Wisconsin, USA - CBH22May08 (SPAdes) | ecosystem: Environmental > Aquatic > Freshwater > Lake | place: Crystal Bog, Wisconsin, USA... | reverse complement strand
GGAACTGAATTAGTTTCTCTCGGTAGAGCAGAAATTCTTAGAATTAAAAGATTACTAAGACAACTTCAGAAAAAAAATAAAAAATCAATCGCAACACATCTTACTAAATTGCAGCAGCCCTCACAATCATGGCGTAATAAAATGAGTGAGGAATCTGGTGATGAGTAAACTTGGTGATAATTTAAAAGTTGTTCTGGCGGACAGTTTTACATTTTATTTGAAGACCCATTATTTTCATTGGAATGTTGAGGGGCCAGACTTCTACGAATATCATAAACTATTCAATGAAATATATGATGAAGTTTTTGAGGCGGTAGATGGAATTGCTGAACATATCAGAACTCTAGACGAATATGCTCCCGGAAGTTATAAACGCTTTCAGGAGCTTTCAAATATCGAGACAATAGAAACCATTCCAGATCTTAAACAAATGATAAATATCCTATTAAAAGATAATGAAGTTGTTATGAGGTCTATTGTATCTGCTATTTCAGAAGCGGGTAAAGATCCAATGCATAAGGGCATTGAGAACTTCTTGCAAGATAGATTAGATTCACATCAAAAACATCAATGGATGCTAAGAGCTTCAAGCAAAACGGGGAATAAAAATGGATAATATCTACAAGAAAGTAAAAGATGCACTGAATGAAGTTGCACATTTCGATGAAAAAGAATTTCGTCGTAGATATGCTGATGTTGAAAGGCATAAAGGAAAGTATCTTACTACTACTGGTGACCATAAAGGCGAAGGTGGTGCTGGATATGTCACTGGATATGATCCAAATAAACAAGATCATGTAATTCTTAGTGTCCATCAAGGTGGTGGTGTAAGATCAAAGAATGATGATACATATAAAGACATTTCGGTTCATAAAGATCATCTAAGAGAGCCAAAGATGTCTGATTATTATAAGGAAGATATTGATCAGATTGATGAGATTTCTGATGAATTAAAAGATAGATATAAGACTGCTGCCAAATTTAACAAAATTGTGAATTTGGCGACTCTTGAATTTGATACAGAAAAACAAAAAGAAGGCAAAGATTCTCCAGAGATGCAAAAGTTTCGTCAGGCCGAAATTGATCGATCTAAAAATGCAATTAGAAAGCGCGAAGCGGGCGAAAAATTAGCTAAAGAAGAAGTCGAACTTGATGAAGCCAAGAAACTAAAGCCAACAACCTTTGGAGGTAAAGGTAAGAGCGCCACAGTTCATCCTAGTAATAGTGATTGGTTGCCACATCATGTTGAGTATTCGGATGGTAGAAAGATTACCCTGCATGGTGACATCGAAGCCGCTAAAGATGCTGCTCAGAAGTTTGTTGGTGAAGAAGACGAAGGATGGTATACACACGCCCAGATGTATGGTTCAAAGAAAAGTGAAAAGCATCCAGAAGGCATTTCTGCAGCCGAGTGGAAATCTGGTGTGAGATGGGATCATCGCAACAACAAAAGAATCAACGTTAAAGAAGAAGTTGAATTGGATGAATCTGTGAAAAGATATGGTACTGCAATTTTCAAGGGTCAATATGGAGACGAAGAAGGTCATATATATAAAACAAAATCTAAAACTCAAGGATACAATCCAGATAGAGTTGCATTCGATGTGCCGGGCCATAGACCATTAGTCGCTAAAAGTTTTCAACACGCCAAGGATCGTATGGAGAAGCATCCAAACTTTGTTAAGTGGAAAGATTTTAGTTTAGACCACCCTAGTCTTGGTGAAGAAGTAGAACTGGAAGAGAAGCATCTAACCCCAGCAGAAAAATCAAAGCGTGAGGAAATCGCTAAAGCAATGGCAAAGGAAAATCCTAATATGCCTATGGGCAAGAAAATGGCTATTGCCACATCCACTGCTAAGAAAGTTGCTGAAGATAAAGATCATGAATATGGTTATGAAGGCGATATGGCCATATCACAACTCAAGCAGATCCAACATCATCTCGGTGAACTTATGAGCGTTCTAAAGCCAGATACCGATCTTCCTGAATGGGTTCAATCTAAGATTACTTTAGCCACTGATTATATTCAGACTGCATCAGATTATATGCTTTCTCAAATGAGTGAAGAAATTCATGAAGCAAAAGACAAAATTAAAATTGAACTTTCTCCAGAAAATGCCAAAAAAATAACACATACTGTAACTGATCATAAAGGTCGTCCTTTAGATAAAGATGGTAGACTTGTTAAAGAATCAATCCAACCATTCCATCGTAAATCTCAGAGTGTTCGTGGCACAATGAATACTTTTGGATATGTAGATTCTATGGGCGAAGAGCATATTACAGAGCAATTCATGGGCGAACTTAGTTCAACTAAGGTAAGACAGCATCTGGCTAAGATTGGTAAGTAATATGTTATCTTTTGCTGAATTTCTGAAAGAATCTAAAGTCGATCCTGAAAAGTTTGCGAATAGGATTGGTCGAATGCGTGGCAAGAATGGGCATATTCCTATCAAAACTCCGGATTTTGAAGAGCATGAAGCTGAAATCGAAGATGCTGCAAAAACCAAAACTCCAAAGATTTCTAGGCAGAGATTTAGAATTAAAGATCTGAAACCAACTAATCTGGTAATGCGAGTAGATGATAAGAAGAAGTTGAGAGATAAGATCGCTAATAAAAATCCAGATCATATCAAAGTCATTACTCATGGTGGAAAACATTATATTGATGATGGTCATCATGCAGTTATGGCTGCTAGATTGCGCGGAGAAACTCATGTCGATGCGGAACATCACGATTACGACTGAGTTTCAAAAATTATAAATACAGAATAGAAAATATAAAATCCTCAGGGAGAGTAGAATGTCCGATAAAAAGAAAATGACCCTTAGAGAAGCTCGTGAAAAGTTCGAGGAATCTGCCTATTCGGCCAAGGCTGGTGCCGCTGGTAAGGATCTAGGAAAGCCCGGTAAGAACTTTGCTAAGATTGCTAAGTCTGCTGGTGAAGAATATGGATCTGCTGAACGTGGTAAGAAAGTAGCTGGTGCAATTCTAGCCAAGATTCGTGCCAAGCATATGAAAGAAGATTCTGGTAAGGGCGAGACATATGATACCACATCACATTCACCAACTGATGCAAAGCCAGTCAAAGATAAAAAGCAAACTTCAATTGTTAAGCCTGTAAAGACTCATGAAGAATCTATCGCTGAAGCCAAGGCTCCCAGCCCAATCGCAGGAACTCGTCTGATTTCTCGGCATGTTGGAACTGACGGACATCATGCTGAAGTTCGCTATAATCCCGAATGGCAAGAACACTCAGTCCATCATTATCATGATGGCAAGCATCTGGGTGAAGGTCCAGTTTCTTATCATGGTGATGGTAGAGAAGGCAGAGAAGATGCCACAGATACTGCTGAATACACAACTAAGAATTTCCATGTTAAAGGTGGAAAGTTAGTCTCTAAGGTTAATGAAGAAGCCGAACAGATTGATGAATTATCGAAAGAATTTGTTGCAAAACACGTTAAAAAGGCTGCTGTAGATATGGCTATACAGCGTGGAACGGAAGTTGCAAATTTTGATGCTACTGCACCCGGAGCAAACGATCCAGAAGGGGCAAAAAAATATGATAGGGCATTTGTGAAAAAACACAATAGATTTAGAGGCATTGATACTGGATTAAAAAAGCTATCTGGTCAGGCCAGAGTAAATGCAACTGAAGAAACAGAAGCAGATCAACTTGATACATCTCTATCAGATGTCGTTCCCGGCAAAGAAGGCGAAATATACAAAAAGACTTCAGAAAAGTCAACTGCGCCTTCAAAACCAACTGGAACTACAACTCATGTAGTTGCTGGTAAGACTGGTGAGGCATATAATACAACAGGAATTACTAAGCGTGTTCCTGCCCTAGAGTCTGCTATTGCTGATGTTATGGCAGAATCGTTCAGAAAGCGCTCACTCTATGAAGAAGCCACAAACATTTCAATCGTTACACCTGAACAACGTCAGGATTGGATGAATGTTGAAATGGGTAAGCTAAATTTCATGGACTATCTAGATAAGTACAAAGTTTAAGGAGAACTATAATGAGTTTATGGGGAAATGTCGATCAAGCCAATAATGCACCTAAGTATAAAGGTGTTCTGGCGAATCCAAATTATGTTCAGGCATATGAACATGTTGGACCCGCATCAAAAGTAGTGTTTCCAAGCGGTGCTGGATACTCAAATAATGACGTATTACGAGTTAATGTCGGCACTCCCGGCACAACTTATGCCAATGCCGCATATGCTCTATTCACAAATGCAACTGGATATATTCAGAGCGTAAGCAAATTCCTTCCCGGATCTTTCAGTGCAGGTGCTGCCAATCTTCAGTATGCAATTACCAATACCACATTTGGTACTGCATCTGGAAACTCGACTGCAACTGGCTTTTCTGCAACTGTAGATGCCAGAGTTGCTGGTGCAGAGCTTTATGCTAATAATACTGAAGGCGCATTCATCAACAATCTAACTATTGGTTTATATGGCGTATCAACTGATGAAATTCTGACAATCGAATCATCTAAGGGAAGTTCACCCGGATTAACCCCCGGATGGGTTCTTGAGACAATTGGAACTGGTCCTGTTACTGGTTTAACCGTATCCGCTGGTGTTGGTTTTGCTAATGGTGATACCATTACTTTTTCAAATGGTTCAGCAAATGGCACTGCAACATTAACAACAAATGCCACAGGAAATCTTGTATCATCTTCCGTCGTTTATGGTGGTGCTGGCTTCCCCAACACATCATCTGTTGTTGCTGGCTTCAATCGTGAAAAACATGCTGCAAACATCAACTACACAGGAACAGCAACAGGATATTCAAACACAGACTATGTTGTTGTTTCAAACTCAATCATTAATGCCACAGCCAATGTTTCAACAAACACAACTGGAGGCTCTCTGACATTTACATTCAGCAAGACTGGAACATTTGCAAATACCACTGCAAATAATCAGGTTGTTATAACAACATATGCTGCCAATGGCGTTGCTAATGGCACAGGTTCTGGCGCAACATTTACTACAGCCAATCTCGTTGCATCAACCGGTGGTTCAATTACCATTAGTACAATGGGTGGCCATGCTGGTCGTAAGCGTTATGAAATTCTGGCCTGTGTTCAAAAGATGGGTAATAATTCTTCTTCACCAACTGGTGGTTCAACTTTAGTATAATTGAGAATATAAGATGGCTGGGAAGAAATATAGCGATATAATATCTACGTCTAATACATCGACTGTAGCAAACTCAGACCTCTTTGTTCTTCAAAGAGCAGATGGTAACACATATGCTCTATATGCTAATAATCTATATAAAAATGCAGGGGTCGGTTTGTCCGGCCCCTTTGCTAATGATGCAGTCGCCAATAGTAATAGTGTTAATATAAATAATCTTTATTACGACAGCAACGGGATTGTTAGAATAAGATTGTCATAATGTTTGATAAATTAGATGAAACCAACTTTGTTCTATACGGGGCTAAACATTATAACAATCCGGGTTGCTTTGATACTGAAGAGTTTATGTCAGACTTAAAGCGGTTCAAATATATAAAAAGATTATTTAATAAATATGAAGAGACTGGTGATCTAAAAGATCGTTTGATATTAAATCATATTATTATCTTATACAATGTATTTGGTGTAGTAGCAACAACAAGAATGTTATTCTTTAGATTAGAAGAACATCATCGTTGTTTAAAACCATTTCTAGAATTTTTGGGATACTTGCCCAAAGAAGTTGAAAAAATAGGTTTCTATGGTAAAACCATCAACTGTTATGATATAATGGCTGATGATTATATAAAGAAGGCATTGAATAAGATATGAAGAGTTTTAGAGAATTTATTGGAGAAGATGGTGCGGGTGGCTTCGGTGGTGCAATGGGTGCCACTGCGTCTGCTGCTTCAAATCCCGGATCTTCAGCGGTTCCTACTACTAATACTAGAGGGGTATCTGGTACTGGTGATGACAATACCACGGTTCCTGTTTCAAAGAAAAGACAGCAACAAATCGTTAAGACTACTAGACCTTCTACACCATCTTTACATGCTCGTGCTATTAGAACTAGAGAAGTAAAAACTGAAGAAACTTCTCCCCGTAAAATTGAAACGGTAGTTGGATTCAAAGACTTTGAAAAGAAGACTGGAGTTAAAGGCGGAAATCAGACTGTTCCACCAGAATCCTTCATGACCAAAGAAGACTCAGATCCCTGCTGGAAGGGATATGAGATGGTAGGTATGAAGAAGAAGGGCAAAAAAGAAGTTCCTAACTGTGTTCCTGCTAATGAAGAAACTCTCTTAGAACGTGGTGCAGATTCTAAAGGATATTATCGCTCAACAGAATCTGGTGCAGGGTTAACTCGTAAAGGAGCAGAACATTTTGGTGTTCATACTGCAGTTACAGCAAAACATGTAGATCCAGATTCAAAATCTGGAAAGCGCCGCAAATCATTTTGTGCAAGAATGTCTGGTATGCCCGGTCCAATGAAAGATGATAAAGGCAGGCCAACTCGTAAAGCAATGTCACTTCGTCGCTGGAGATGCCATGAAGAAACTAAGCCAGAACAAAAAGAGTTGGTTAAAGCCAATGCACAGACTGAAAAGAATCCAACTGGATTTGCCACACAATCCAAAGAAAATAATCTTGTGAAAAATATTGAGAATGATTTAGTAAAACCCAATAAAAAGAGGTGACTATGACCATTTCTCAAGAAACTAGAATATCATTGGTCGAGCAAGACTTAAAGCGAAACTATGCAAGTCTTGAGAAGATGCAAGACTCTTTAGAGAAGCATCGTGAAGAAAGCTCCCAAAGCAATAATAGAGTTTACGACCGTATGGAAGATCTTAGACAAGAATTAAAAGAAGATCTTCTTACTTTGAAGAAGCAACTTGATGAGCAAATCAATGCTCAAAATGATATTCTTAATAAGATAGACACAAAACTGAATGATATTGATAAATGGCGGTGGATAGTTGTTGGTGCAGCGACTATCGTCGGATTCATCGTTTCTCAGATTACTTCTGTGCTTGGTTGGACACTCAACAGCAAATAATTTCTTAAATGACTTGACACATTTCTCAGACATGATATACTGATAATATCGCTGCATAATTTATGTAAAGGATATTTGATGGCGTTTTGGATTGATTTGAAGTATTTATCTATGTTGAGTTCTCAGTTACCTCAATATCAAGTAAAGTCTAGTAGTCCTTTTAAGGCATTTAGTAGATGTCCTGTCTGTGGAGATTCCAAGAAGAATCTTTACAAGAAACGATTCCATCTTTATCAACATAAAGATTGTATTCTTGCCAAGTGTTTCAACTGTGGTATCACTAGGAACATGAAGAGTTTATTAAGTGAATTTAATCCAGAACTCCGTAAGGAATATGATCTGGAGTGTTTCACAGATAATAATTCTTCGAATAGAGAAACAGAAAAGCCTGTTGCAGAACAATATATTCTTAAGCCAAAGAGAGATGATTATCTAAAGGGATTAAAGAAGATTTCTCAACTTCCTGTTGGCCATCCAGCTAAGGCATATGTTGAATCTCGCGGCATTCCATCTAGCCAACATTTTAGGCTTTATTATGTTCCTAAGTTTTTTGCATGGACAAATTCAATTATTCCCGATAAATTCAATTTGAAGAATGGTGATGAACCTAGATTATTGATACCGTTTTTTGATCAATATGGTAATATGTTTGGATATCAGGGAAGAACATTTGATCCTAATAATGAACTACGATATATAACCATTATGATTGATTCCGATATGACTAAAATATATGGTCTGGATCAATGGAAAAGAGATCAGAAAACATATTTAGTGGAAGGTCCTTTGGATTCTCTTTTTATTCCAAATTGTCTGGCTATGGCCGGTTCTGATGTAATATTTGATTTTCTGGATAAAAATAATACAGTTATTTGTTTTGATAATGAATCTAGGAATGTTCAGATTGTCAATAAGATTAGAAAAGCGATTGAGGATGATTATTCTGTGTGCATATGGCCAAATGACTTGACACACAAGGACATTAATGATATGGTTAATAATAATATGAATCCAAAGGCGATTATTGACGCTAATACATATAGAGGTCCCATGGCTAAACTTAGGTTTGGTGCTTGGCAGAAAGTTGGAGATTTAGGAAGAGAACTACGATTGGGATGGAGACGAAAATGAATAATTCTGACGGATTTGCAAATAATGTTATCGGAGAATCTTACACCAAACCGTCTAGGTGTGATTATGTGAGGAATACTACACGATGGGAAAGATTCAAGTATAAATGGTTTTGGAGTTGGTTCTGGTGGAAGGTTTATGATCCAGAACGCTACACTAGGTGCAATCACTATATAAATCACGAGCAGTATGGACTCACAACACATCAAGATGAACTAGGAGTGGAATTTTAATGTCTGAAGTAAATTTGGTAAGTATCACACAGCCTGATTATGATTATACCGGCTGTGTAAGTGCTCAGGAACTAATTGCATGGTGTGCTAGGATTAGTAATCCCGGCAATCAGCAGAACCATCAATCAGCCCCCAAGCTGCTAAAATATCTGATCACTCATAAGCACTTTAGTCCACTTGAAATGGTCGATGTGTCACTAGAAGTTCGCACAACTAGAGATATTGCTCGACAGATGTTGCGGCATCGTTCTTTTGTATTTCAGGAATACAGCCAACGCTATGCCGATCCTACCAAGGATTTAAACTTTGTTACTCGTGAAGCACGGTTGCAGGACCCGAAGAATCGTCAGAATAGTGTTGAGGTTAGTGATGATCATTTAGAAGCATTATGGGCTGATGCTCAAAATATTGTCAAAAACGAAGCATTGAAATCATATAGGTGGGCAATCGATCATGGCATTGCGAAGGAACAGGCAAGATCAGTTCTCCCTGAGGGTCTAACTGAATCTGTTCTCATTATGAAGGGTTCACTTCGGAGTTGGATCCACTATTGCATACTTAGGATGGCCCCAGAAACACAGAGGGAACATCGTATTGTTGCAGAACAGTGCTGGGAAATCATTACGGAACAGTTTCCTGATATTGTGGAGGCAATGAAAGATGAGTAATCTTGAAAGATGTTCAAAGTGTGGAGCCACATCTCCTGTAGTTCAAAATGGACATTGTGGTGGGGGTAACTGGCACGATGAGTTCTTTCTTACTAGATCAAACAAAGAAGTAGTTTATCAAGCAACAATAGCATCAACAGTCAAAGTAACATGCAGCGTCTGCCATGAAGAGATTCCTGATGGTTCTGTTCATTCCCACACTTGCGCCCCCTATCTGTTGAAACTAATCAAAGAGTTGCAGGCGGAAGTTATACAGTTGCATGATGATACTTCTAGTTTGGAAAGAGAACTTGTATATCTAAGATCGGATTTGATATGACTGACAAAGAAGCAGTTGAACTTTTACAGACGTTTCTTGGCGTTCTAAAAGAAGTTGCTGATCGTCTTATGGTAGAAGCAGAAACTGTTGCTGAACTAGATCGGATTCAAGATGCACTTACCGGGAAGAATGGCATATACACTCTGCTGCAAAAAGAAATTGGCAGATTGATAAAAGAAGATAGGATGAAAAATGTCTGAGAAGTCTATCATTTGGACCATGGCTGCTATTCAGAATATTGCATTGCTTACTGCTTCTACTGCTCTATTCTGGCACACAGATAATGCTTGGTGGTTTCTGCTTGTTGCTTTTTGGTATACCTAATTGTAAGGAAAACAAAGATGACTGACAAAAAAGTCTTTACTTCGATTGTAAAAGAAGATATAAATGGAGAATGCTATCTAGAGTTTCCACCAGAACTTCTGAATCAGATGGGTTGGGATGAAGAAACTTTACTAGAATGGCAACTTCATGATGATGGTTCTGTGGTATTATCTGAGTTTGTAGATGTAACCCATAAATATAATTTTGATGCGATTGAAGTAGAGTCTAAAGATGAATAGATTTAAGAGAATCTGGTTTAAAGCACTTGGCGAGAAAGCCAGCGACTGTGATCGTGAATCGGATCAAGTTGGAATTGTTCGCACTATTCTGATTGTTCAGTCCATCATTACGAATCTTGTCATTATCTGTGGTGTAATTAGGCACTGGCAATAATAAATTAATATATATAGAATATGCTTTCAATAATGAGGAATATGAATGGTTCAGGTTACTAAAAGAGACGGCACTAAGGAATCTTTGAATATTGAGAAGATTCATAAGGTTGTGGGATGGGCATGTGAGGGACTAAGTGGAGTATCAATCTCTGATCTTGAGCATAATAGCCATTTGCAGTTTTATACAGGAATTACTACTTCTGCCATTCAGGAAACTCTGATCAAGGCTGCTGCAGATCTAATCTCAGAAGAATCTCCTAATTATCAATATGTTGCTGGCCGATTGATTAACTATCATCTTCGTAAGGAAGTCTATGGTAAATATAACCCAGAACCTCTGAACTATCATTACCAAGTAGTAATGAACCGGGGTTATTATGACTCGGAGATTAAACATGCTTACTCAGCAGAAGAATGGTTAGAACTCGGTCAGTATATTGATCATGACCGAGACAATCTTCTCACATATGCTGCGATGGAACAATTCCGAGGCAAGTATCTAATCAAGAATCGCGTAACCGGTCAGTTCTATGAAACTCCTCAGATGGCTTTCATGTTGATTGCCATGACTCTCTTTCAGAACTACACCAAAGATCGACTCAAGTGGGTAAAGGAACTATACGATGCAATCAGCACTTTTGATATCAGTCTTCCTACTCCAATCATGGCTGGCGTCCGGACCCCTGACCGCCAGTTCTCTTCATGTGTTCTTATTGAATCTGATGACTCTAGAAAATCAATCAGTGTAACAGCAGCGGCTATCGTAGAATATGTTTCAAACAAAGCTGGGATTGGTATTGGTGGCGGTCGTATTAGGGCTGCTGGATCTCCTATACGCAATGGTGCTACTGTCAGCACTGGTGTTGTTCCTTTTTGGAAGCATTTTCAGTCTGCTGTTAAATCTTGTAGCCAAGGTGGTGTCCGAGGTGGAGCAGCGACACTCTATTACCCTCTTTGGCATTACGAAGTGGAGGATCTTCTTGTCCTAAAGAACAACAAGGGAACTGAAGATAATCGTATTCGTCATCTGGATTATTCTGTTCAGTTCAACAAAGTGATGTATGAACGTCTTTTGGAAGGCGGAAATATTACTTTGTTTTCTCCACATGATGTTCCTGATCTTTATGATGCATTTTTCGTTGATGTAGATAAGTTCAGAACTCTTTATGAAAAGTATGAAAAGGACAAGAAGATTCGCAAGAAGGTTGTTCCTGCTATTGAATTGTTTTCCAAGTTCATGCAAGAACGAAAGGATACTGGTCGCATTTATTTTATGAATGTTGATCATGCAAACGATCATGGTTCTTTTATCAAGGATTTGGCTCCTATCAAGATGAGCAATCTTTGTTGTCTTAGTGGCGAAACTTGGATTACAGTTGAGCATTCTGATGGTTCCATAGAAGACATTATGCTAAAGAATGCTCTGGTTGGAGATAAAGTTTATAGTAGAAATGTCAAGACTGGCAAAAATGAGTTCATGAATATCAACGCTTCATTGAAAACTAGAGAAGATGCAAAGGTGATGCGTATTACAGACACAGAAACAGGAAACTCTATTGTTTGTACTCCTGATCACCGAGTATATACGAAAAATAGAGGATATGTTGAGGCTAAAGATTTGCTAGAAACAGATCAGTTGTTGATAGAGTAATCTCTAAAAAGTAAAATATATAAATAGTCATGAAATAACTTCAACTACTAGGAAACAGTTTATGGCTATTGTATATAAAATAACAAATAAAACAAATGGCAAAAGTTATGTCGGATACACTGTTAGAACTTTAGATCAAAGATGGAAATCTCATCAATCTTCTGTTAGACAGGGTAGTAAGTTTAGATTTCATTCTGCTATTCGCAAATATGGGGTGGATGATTGGAATGTAGAGACACTATTTGAATGTGATGATATCAACGAATGCAAGAAAATGGAGGAACATTATATAAAGGATCTATTCTTAATGGACAAGAGGTTTGGATATAATGCTAAACCGGGTGATTGCGGTGGATGGATTGTTCCTGATGAAAAATATGATGGTTGGGTGGGTAAGTTAAAAGAAAGAAATACAGGAACCTTAAACAGCAATAGTACGAAATATACCAATGATGATCTGATACATATTGCAATACAAGTATTCTCTGATTTGGGCAAAATAGTTAGTCACAGAGTTTTAGTTGAAGAATGTAAAAAAAGAAATATTAGATTTCCCAAATCATTCAGACCATTTAGATTTGATGGTAAATATGAAAATATGGTAAAACTCATAGAAGATAAAACAGGAATGAAATATGATCCGATGACCAGAACGGAAGAACACAAAGAAAAGTTGCGTCAAGCAAATCTAGGAAAATCTGGTCCTAATAAAAACACCAAAGTTGTTATAGTAGAAGGTAGAAGAAAACATGTTGCGTATTGAATATCTAGATCAAACAGAAGATGTGTATGATATTGAAGTCGAAAAGAACTCAAACTTCTTTGCTAATGGTATTCTAGTACACAACTGCGAAATCACACTTCCAACAACTCCTCTGAAGGATATTAATGATGAATCCGGAGAAATCAGCCTCTGCACACTTGCAGCCATCAACTGGGGCAAGATCAAGAAGCCAAGCGACTTCGAGAAACCCTGCACACTTGCAGTCAGAGCTTTGGATGCGCTTCTTGATTATCAGTCTTACCCTGTCAACGCCGCTCGTATATCTACTCTTAATCGTCGCCCTCTGGGTGTCGGTATTATCAACTTGGCTTATTGGCTTGCTCGCAATGGCAGTAACTATTCCGATCCGAATCTTGAATTGGTTCACGAATATGCTGAGGCATGGTCTTATTACCTTATCAAGGCTTCTGTAGATTTAGCAAAGGAATCTGGTGTCGGTCCTTGTCCTAAACATACCGAAACTAGATATGGCGAGGGCGTAATGCCTATTGATACATATAAGAGAGAAGTTGACGAACTTATACCAAATCCAGATTATAAAATGGATTGGGATACTCTTCGTGGGGATGCTTTTCTTTATGGTATTCGCAATTCAACTCTGATGGCTCTAATGCCTGCTGAAACGTCCGCTCAGATTTCCAACTCGACGAATGGCATTGAACCACCAAGAGCATTGGTGTCAGTAAAACAATCAAAGGACGGAACTCTGAAGCAGGTCGTTCCCGGTATTGCTAAGTATAAGAACAAGTATGAACTTCTATGGGATCAAAAGTCACCAGAGGGTTATCTAAAGATTTGTGCTGTGCTTCAGAAGTTTATTGATCAGGCAATTTCGGTTAATTTCTCTTATAATCCAGCCCACTATCCAGATAATAAGATTCCCATGTCGGTTCTATTGGGTGATATGTTAATGCATTATCGTTTTGGTGGAAAATGCGGATATTATCTCAATACCAATGATGGTGCTGGAGAAATCAATCTTGATGTACAATTAAGTTCTGATGGAATTGACGAAAATGATTGCGATTCGTGTAAAATATGAGATTTGATTTTTCTCCTTTATATCCTCTAAATGAAACCAATATTGTTGATTTTGATACTGTAATGATGGTTAAAATTCTGCGGTCAATCATTAGTAATGAAAAGGGTAGAATTAGAAAGTCTGCTAATGATATAACACAATGGAATGAATATAATTGGCTATTCGATTATATTCATTCCAAGATCAATTTTGGAGATTATTCACTGAATGAACGATTACATTTATTTGAAATTGGAGCGACAGAGCACCCAAACTGTAAATATTGTGAAAAACCCTTATCATATTCTATATCAAAAAGACGTTATCCAGAAACCTGTTCTGGATGTATGTGGATAGACAAAAAGGATGAATTAAATCGTAAAAGAGAAACTACTATGGTTGAACGATATGGATATGTGAAAAACTTTAGTAGTGAACAATTTAAAGATGAGGTTAAATCCACTTGTCTAGAAATATATGGAGTGGATAATGCATTTAAATCGCCAATTATAAGAGATAGAGCCAAATATACTTGTTTAGAAAGATATGGAGTTGATCATTATAATAAAACTGAAGAGTATAATGACAAAACTAAGGCAACCTGTTTAGAAAGATATGGAGTAGAACATTTTACTCAATCAGAATCTTTCAAGAAAAATAATATAAACGCAAACTATAAAGGTTGGAGAGAGCAAGCAGAATATATTGTAGATAATTATTCTTCTGGTATGCCATCGTATAAACTGTGTGATGAGATTGGGTATAGTCAATCTCATTTTAATAAAATTTTACATAATTTAGAATTAGACCCAAATCTTCCGCAAAACAAAAGATGGAAACCAACCTTTCGTTCTAAGGGAGAAATTGAGATTGGGGATTTTGTGAAATCATTGGGGTTTGATTTTGAAAATAATACCAGAAACGTTATAGATGGAGAATTGGATATTTATATTCCATCTATGAATCTTGCTATAGAATATAATGGAACATATTGGCATTGTGATAGTTTGCGGCCAAAAGAACATGTAATAGACAAACTTAATAAATGCGAGAATTTGGGTATACATCTTGTCACTATACAAGAAAACGTATATTTAGAAAATAAAGATAAAGTTCTAAATAAAATTCGTTCGATGTTGTGCAAGGAAAATGATGTAATTTATGCTAAATATTTAGAATTACATCAAATTTCTAATAGTGTTGCCAGACAATTTCTTAATAATAATCATATCCAAGATTCAAAACGAATTGGATCTATTCGATATGGTTTTTATAATAATGGAGTTTTGGTTGGAGTTGCAACGTTTGGAAAATTTAGAGATGGATTGGAATTGATCCGATATTGCACAAATGTTAAACTTGTTGGTGCGCTACAGAAATGTATATCTAAAATGTCATGCCAAAACATTTATTCATTTGCTGATAGGCGATATACTTCTCGTAAAAAGAACATATATACTTTATGTGGATTTGATGAATTGAGTATTACCCCACAGTCTTATTGTTATCATAGGGGCAATCGAACTCTATCTAGATATCAGACAATGAAGCATAGGTTGAAAAACATCATTCATAATTTTGATGCAAACAAGACGGAATATGAAAATATGATCGATTCTGGTTATGTTAGGACATGGGATTGTGGACATATCCTTTATATTTTTAGGAAATAATTATGGAGGGTTATATAAGAATTAATTGTGATAATTGGGATGATGCTGGAAAACTCTGGTTTGTTGTTGAATATAAGACTAGAGAAAATAGCACAGCAATTGACTTGACACTTAAAGATTCTTTTGGTATAATTGAAAATAGAACAGTTCCACTAAATCAAATTGAATGGATTAATAAAGAATGAGCGTTTTTGATATTAATAAAATTGATGCTACAAAGGAAACTTGTTTTTTTGGAGAGCCAGTTAATATTGCACGATACGAAAAGCAACGATATCCAATTTTTGAGAAGCTAATTGATCAACATCTTGGTTTCTACTGGCGTCCGGAAGAAATTGACTTGTCTCGTGATAGTAAAGATTTTAAAGGGCTAACAGATCATGAAAAGCACATTTTCACCAGTAATCTCAAGCGCCAGATTCTATTGGATTCGGTACAGGGTCGCGCTCCATCTTTGGCTTTTCTCCCAATTTGTTCGCTTCCTGAATTGGAAACCTTCATCCAGACTTGGGCATTTTTCGAGACGATTCATTCCCGTTCTTACACTCATATCATTCGCAACCTTTATCCTGACCCTTCCAAGATCTTTGATGAGATGCTTGACATCCCAGAAATCGTAGATTGTGCTGGTAGCATCAGCAAGTATTATGATGATTTGATCGAATATACAAATTTAGTGAATGCACATGGTTATGATGCAGAAATTGAGATTAACCAAGAAGAAAAGGAGTAATGATGAAAACAAAATTATCAAAATATGAGCACAAAAAGAGATTGTGGCTAACTCTGAATGCAGTTAATGCATTGGAAGGGGTTCGCTTTTACTGTAGTTTTGCGTGTTCATGGAACTTTGCCGAACTCAAAAAAATGGAAGGCAACGCAAAGATTATCAAACTAATTGCCCGTTAATTTGGCGGCACATCATAGTAATATGATGTTGAAAACCCTATAAATCGGGGGACATCTTGAAGAAGACAATCCCGACGCCGTGTAGAGAATATACATTTTATAAATAGTGTGCGAAATAGGAGCGAACTATGAAAAGTGTATATTACGTATATGAATATGTTGATCCAAGAAATGATGAAGTGTTTTATGTTGGCAAAGGTAAAGGTAAGCGAGCCTATAATACTTACGAAAAACATAGAAATGAATTTTTTACTAGAAAATGTAAATCTATAGAACGCGATGGTCACAAAGCAACAATTAATATAGTAAAAGATTGTTTGACGGAATCTGATGCTTTTGATATTGAATATGAACTTATTATGAAGTATAAAAGAGTAGAGGATGGCGGAACTCTTACCAATTTAAAAATAGGTTGGGGACGAGGGGCAACTCATACATCAAATCATACTTTAGAAAAGTTATCTAAAATAAATCAAGGAACATTGAATTCGGCTAATATATATTCCGAAGATGAAATTATACGTGTTATGGATTTGATTGTTGAAGGTTGTGGTAATACTGAAATAGAGAGAATTACTGGAATTGATAATAGACAAGTATCTGCTATAAGATATAATAAAAGATGGAAGCATCTGTTTGAAAAACACCCAATCTCTAAAATTCCCGCTTTCAAATCGAACGGCATGTGCGGAAAAATTAATCTAGAATCTCAACTCGAAATAATAGATGCGATTGTCAATAGAGGAAACAAACTACTAAAAGACATCGCTACCGAATATGCAATGAAATCAAATACAATAGTGCAGATTAATTTAAGAAAATCTTGGAAAATTGCTTGGAAAATATACGACACACGACGCTAACGACTATCGAACGGATATATTATTGGGAAACTTTTAATATAGAACTTAGTAGAGTAGTTCATAAGTATGAACGAAACGTAGGGGTTCCATACTTCTAAGTCTAAGGATATGAATTATGGGATATGATATAGTCTGGTCTTTATGGAAACATAAAGCTGTTAATAACAGTAGAAAGAATAACGAATTTTCTAGAACAAAACGGACGAAAATTTGCATCTTGCCGCGACTCAAAACCTCCTGAAGATTCTTCCAAAAGAAGATGCAGACTTTGCTAAGATACAGGAAGAGACAAGGGATGAATGCATCAAGATGTTTTATGAGGTGGTCGAACAAGAAAAGGCGTGGGCACATTACCTTTTCAAGGATGGATCGATGATCGGTCTAAATGAGCAACTACTCTGCGAATATATTGATCATATTGCAGCAAAGCGTATGGGAACTATTGGATTAAATGGTAAGCCGGGTCCAAATCCATTGCCATGGACTACTAAATGGATTGCCGGATCTGAAGTCCAAATCGCACCACAAGAATCGGAGCTAGTTTCCTATGTTATTGGCGGTGTAAATCAAGATGTCACTGAAAACACTTTTACTGGATTTAAACTTTAAGGAGATTTTATTATGGCACTAAAGAATGCAATTACTACTACTAAGAAGACTTCACAGAGCATTCGTAATCCGAAGATGGCATCTATGAATAAGAACAAAAAGAGGAGCTTCAAACCTTATCGGGGGCAAGGTCGTCCTTGAAAAAAAAGTTCATCGATTATTTCATGAGAGTGGCTGAAGAAACAGCCACTCTTTCCTATGCCAAAAGGAAACAAGTTGGTTGTGTGATCGTCAAAGATGGTCGCATTCTATCTTTTGGATACAACGGAACTCCAAAGGGATTTGATAACTGTTGTGAAGATGAACATGGTCTGACCAAACCAGAAGTATTGCACTCTGAGATGAATGCTTTGATGAAGTTGTGTCAATCTACCGAATCCTCATCTGACGCCACGATGTTCATCACACTTTCTCCTTGTATTGATTGTGCCAAGGCTATACATCAAGCAGGAATCTCTACTGTTTTCTACAAAGATAAATATCGCGATACCAGTGGTATTGACTTTCTAGAAAAATGTGGAGTAAAAATATGCCAACCAGATCAGACTGGATAATTTGCCAAGACTGCGAAGAAGAGTTCAGCGTTCTATCATCAAATCATAATGGACCAGAATATTGTCCATTTTGTTCTTCTCCTCTGGATATTTTTGATGAGGATTTGGACGAAGAAGAGTGACTTGGTATTACAGGGGTGAACCGATAAACTCTGAAGATGATTTGCCTAAGGACAAAAAGTATATAGGTTTCATATATCTTCTTGTTCAAAAATCTACAGGAAAAAAATATATCGGGCGTAAACTTTTGCAGAAGCCAAAATATACAACCGTGAATAAAAAAAAGAAGAAAACAATGGTATCTTCTGATTGGATGACTTATTATTCATCTTCTCCGGTTATTATTGAATTTGTTAAAGAACATGGAACTGATGATTTCGCCAGAGAAATTTTAACCTTTGTGACTTCTAAAGGATCTTTGGTGTATACGGAAGAATTGGCGTTATATTTGGTTGGTGCTTTAGAAAATCCAGATCAATGGATTAATGGAAATATTAGATCAAAAATTTATACAAATTGGTGCAAGCCAGATGAAGCATTAGATTTACGCGAGGCACTCAAAAATATATATTGACATCATCTGCGAATCATCTTATATTGTCTCCATCGAAACCAATAGGAGATTTTATGGCAACGTTTACATTTGATACAGAAATCATTCGAGATGAAGAAGTGTTTCTGGTTGAAGTTGAATATGCTTGTAATGCAATTGTTCCAGAGACATATTATCAGCCTGCTGAAGGCGGTGAAGTTGAATTGATCGGTGTATATTGTGATGATGCTGATTTTGAACTTACTCAAGATGAAGAAGATGAAATTTATGAGATGTGTCGGGATCGAGCAGAAAAAGATTGGAATGAGTTTAAAAATACAGATTGGCGAAATTAATGCTTGATGCATTCTTCGATGATGACGATGACCCAAAGGTAAATTCTGTTCAGATAGTGTCTGAAAAAATTCGTCAACGAAGAATACAAATGTTGTTGCATTCATATCTATATTATGTTATAGATGATACTATAATCAGTGATGATAAATGGCAACAATGGGCAGATGAATTAGTAGAACTTCAGAAACAAAAATCTGATATTGGTTTCTATGATGATGCTTTTCGAGATTGGTCCGGTTCAACTGGTATGCATTTGCCATTTGATCAGTGGGTGATTGATAGAGCAAATAAATATATAAAAGGTGATTATAGTAGTTGACATTTATATTAAAGACATCTTTTTCATGTCGTCTTTCATAATAGTTATTAATTTTTTATCTTTTGGAAATTGAGTCCACTTTGCTACGTCTTTCTGTGTTTTATATCCTTTTATTTCGATGTATTCGAAAGTTTCTATCAAATAAAAGTCTGGCGTATAACTTCTCCACTTTCCTTCAAAAAAGTACGGAAAATGTTCAGTGTTCCTTTTCCAATCTATATTATTTGTATCTAGATGTTTTGCATATGCCAATTCCCAAGAACCATGTAAATCCACACCATTATAATCTATATGCATATTTTTAGCTAATGAAGTGTGCCAAGTGCCTTCTTTTACCTTTGTATTGATGGCCTTTGATATTTTTCGACCAACCGCTTTGTTAAACTCATCCGTACGATTTTTTATAGATAGAGAAAGTTTATCTCTCGTGGATTGTTTAATTTCGTATTCTATACCAAGTTCTTTGGCTTTGGTGTATTGATTTTGGCCTCTGGGTATGAGTTTTTGAAATTCTGGGTCGCTGAAGGGGGTAAACTGTCTATTAGGATTCAGTTTACATAATCTTTCGTGATTTCTTAATGAGTTTGGATTTTTGCAAACTTTTTTGCAATACTTGCAGATATAAATAGTCATTGCTGATGCTCCTTTTTAGCGTTAGAGTGACTGGAGTTGGTTCCTCGCGAGTCACGCTTTATTTATATATCTTGAATTTTATGGTTGACTTTAGTTTGTATTGTGATATACTATGCACATAAAGAGTTATTCTCCATGGGCGAGCAAGCGAACGCGGCGGTCTGTTACACCGCTATTTGCCTCGGGCGGTACGAGGATGGAGAGCCTTAAGTCCTTAGTACGTCTATAAACTGCTGGCCATATTTTAATGGAGAAATGATATGAGTTGTTTTGAAGTTTTTAATGGTGAACTCATATCGTTTCATGATTTTTGTCTATCAGAAGCCATAACGAATACTCCCACTAAATTTGGTTCTAATATTGAAGCAGATGATAATAAGATATCAACTAGAATGACAGATCAGGGTCCGATACATCATGCATTTTTTCATCATGTATCTAATAATACTACTGGACATCATGCTGTTGGTGTGTTACAATCAGGAGAAGCAATTCTAGGAACTCACGATAAGCCATCTAATAATATTTTTGATTACAATGATCAACAACGATATACCAGATCAAATCCGATTGGGGCCTTTGGAAAATCAATGCATGTTATTGATCACATAGCAAAAGAAAAGAATATCAAAAACATTAAATTTAGAAGTGCTGGTGATAAACTAGGAAGTCTATATAAAACAATGGTTAATAACAAACATTTTCATAAGTCGATGAATGATTCTGGTTGGAATTATTCTGGAGAACATGATGGGTTTCATCATTTTGATAGGAAATGATTTTTAGGAGATACGACATGACTGAAGTTCTAGTCTTCAAGTTTCCAGATTTAAAGAATGAAAATCGAACTATCATCGAACGAAAATACTGTGAGGTATTGCATGATTATCGAGAAGGTGTTATACTGGAACCAGAAGTTTTAGATTGGTTTGATTCGGCAAATAGTTTTTTAGCTACTATGGAGAGTAAATGATGAGTACGTTTGATATTGAAGAAGGTATGACTGATGCCGGAAAGAGTTCTACACCTAGGATGGTTAAAGGTGGTATCTTTGCTCCTAATGATATTGCGTTGATTAAGAAGGCTCTTATGTTCTATATTGGTCATAGTGGAGATGTTACAGAATTGGATGAGAAGCAAACTGTGAATCTTTTGCATCGTCTGAATAATCGAATTTAATAGGTTTAAGGACTCGTAGCTCAACTGGATAGAGCACAAAACTTCTAATTTTGGGGTTGCAGATTCGAATTCTGCCGGGTCCACCATTTCGTGGAGTTTAATATGAATAAAGAAACTCTGAAACAAGAGAGCATTAAGTGGGGCAAACGCGCAGCAATTTTTGCAGTATTTGGTATTACCGGAACTGCTGCACTCTTGGCATACAATTTGTATCGTGTCTCTAAGGGACTTGATGATATTGATTGGGAACATCTAGAACTTTGAAAGGATTACTATGAAGGAAGTTTTTGTTACAGTAGGCGGAATTGTTCTGGCTTTAGCACTGGTATTTGGTCTATCATACGGTGGTTATAAGTCTTATGAATTCTTTGCGCCAAAGTATCGGGCAGTTGATGAGAAAGTTTTTGAGCAGTCTGAGCAGTACAACCAAGGTATGGTACGAGACTTGTCGGAACTCCAGCGACAGTATGTGACTTCTGATGAAGCGGGTAAGGAAGCACTTCGCCCAATTATCCGACAGAGGTTTGAAGTTTACCCAGAGAATAAGATGCCTGCCGATCTTCGTACTTTCTATGAATCAATTAAGTGAAAGGAAACTATATTATGATTAAGAATATTATGCTACTCACTGTCGCTACTCTGGCTCTTGCTGGGTGTGATGGGACTGCACAAACTGGTGACCAGATCCAGAACCAAAAGCAGGAGGAACTTACCAAGCAGGGAGTTGAAATGATTGGTGTTCCTGCAATTACAAACTTCCAAGAGAAGCGGTTTATGAAGGACATTCTCGAACTTCGTGACCGTCCAGATCTGGTGACATATACTTACATTGTTGATCTCAATGGTCATACTCATAAGGTCTGTGATAGCATTGGATATGGTCTGCCATATGCTACTCAGTATACCAATCCTCAGCGAGTTGCACGAATGGACGAGACTCCTGATCATGGCAATGTGACATTGCCCCAAGCCGATCCAAATGGTCTTTATAGTCCTGCTAGTGCTGATGGCACATGGGTACTCTGTAAGGTTCCCGGTAAGGATAAGGTGACGCCACAGTATATTGAACCCCATGTGATTGTGACTACATTCCCACTGAGTATGTGATATTTTAGTTTACTCCGGAAGCTTTAAAGTGAAGATATAAACAATTAGTGCGCCGGTAGCTCAATGGTAGAGCGGTGAGCTTATACCTCATGATCGGCAGATTACCGAACGGTTGGGGGTTCAAGTCCCTCCCGGCGCACCAGTCTATAATTAATATGATAAAAGATCTGATATAGTAAAGGTTCCCTTTTTGATCATAGAAATATCTTTACTTCTTATAACTCTAATTTTATCAAGAGAGTTCCATTTAATTCTATCTAATTCTCTTTCATATCCTTTAACTTCATTATATAATTCATAATCTGTTAGATAGAAATCAGGAAAATATAATCTTTCTCTACCTGTGCCATCTAAATATGATACTGGCTCTGGTTGTATAAAATTTATACAATTTTCATCTAGCCATTTTGCAAAGATTAATTCCCAAGTTCCCTTAAATGTCATTCCATTATATTCGTATAATTTTGCTCTACCGGAAACATTGTTTTTTGAATATGAATCTGGATTATTTATTACTGCCATTTTCATCTTTTTAGAATGTGCATCTCTATTTTCTTGTTTAGAGAAATATGCGCTAACGTTTTTTGATTGTTTTGCTCTATACTCTTCTGTTTTATATATGTGAGAATTTCTTTTGTTTGCTGCGCGCAATTTGTCTTTGTATTCTTCACATTGTGTAGGAAAATTTGGATATTGATCATGTAGAAATTCTATAGTATCATAACCAAAGAATTTAATATTTTTTATATTAATTATTC
>Ga0208259_1000186_pt1 | contig 23223 bp, 20 predicted proteins | sample CryBogCBH22May08_FD_184618 | JGI IMG/M metagenome (GOLD analysis project Ga0208259, IMG submission 184618) | Freshwater microbial communities from Crystal Bog, Wisconsin, USA - CBH22May08 (SPAdes) | ecosystem: Environmental > Aquatic > Freshwater > Lake | place: Crystal Bog, Wisconsin, USA... | reverse complement strand
TAAATCTATTTCTATCTAATTTTGAAATAATCTGAGCGAACAATGTTAATTTTGACATAGAGAAAGTTTTCTTTTGTTGTGCAACCTCAAAGGTAATTTGAGTTACTTAAGAAACTTTCTCTTCTATTATCGTTTAGGACGCTATTGATTACATAACTGATGTTTCTATTAGTTTTTCAGCACCTACAAGAAATAACGGAGAGCCTGAAATTATTGGGTTTGATGATTTTGAAACTGTTGTTGACCGACTGAAAGTTTTAGGTCAATTTAATACTAATACTGCTAAGGAAAGTTTTAAGGGTACAAAGATTTATAAGAAAAGGTCGCCCATGTTTGCTTTGCTGGTTAGTAGTGGAGTGATAGAAGGAGAATAATTACAATCATAAATAATTTTAAATAAAAAAGAAATGAATTATTGGCATTTACAGATGAGCAAAGGGACTCTAAGTGGTGAAGACTTTACTGCTGATCAGGTTAAGGTAATTGTCTTCAGAGATAAAATTGTAGGAACAGGAGAATGGAAGGATAATAAATCTGATCAGTGTAAGCAATTTAAAGAAGCAATAGATATTGGTGATGTTATTCTTGTTAGAGATGGTGCCACACCTATTGCTCTGGTAGAGGTTGTAGAAAAAAATATAGAAAGCAATATTTATGATAATGAACATAAGATTAAAGTACTAAGTTTATATAATGATAATATCAAAAATATAATAGGCTTGTATGAAGGTCAAGCACCCGGTACATTAACTATAGTATCAAATAAAAATAATGATACAGGAAAGTTTATAATTAGGTGGCATAAATTAATTTTAAAAATTCAAAAGATGAATTCAATAACAGATTTACTTAAATACAAAAAGCAAATTATATTACAAGGTCCTCCAGGAACTGGAAAGACAAGAGAAGCTAAAGAATTAGCATTTCATGTTGTATTTGGTAAAGAACTTGGAGAAGATGAGATTACACGAAAAGAAGGATTAAGAAATCTAGAAAGTTGTAAGCAATATAAGATAATTCAATTTCATCCATCCTATACTTATGAGGATTTTGTAAGAGGTATTGTAGCAAAGCCAAATGAAGAAGGCAATGGTTTATTATATGAAGCTGAAAATAAGTTGTTAGGTGAGTTTGCTTTAGAAGCCTATAAAAACTATACTGATTCGAATAGTTTAGTACTTGAAACACCAGAGGAAATATTTAGAAAGAAATTGGAAATATTTCTCGAAAATGTAAGTGTTTCAATAGATGAATCAGGAGAGTTTGTTATAGGAAGTGATACAACCGCTAAGATAGTTGGTATTGTAAATGATGGATTTATTTATTCGTTTGAGAAAAGAAAAGATATAAAGTATAAGTTATTATTTACTGATTTGTTTAAAATACATAATTCACCTACCCCCATTGAAAAAACTATAGATGTTAGAGATATTGCAAAAGGGTATTTGAAAATGATTGGTAAACATCCATATTATTTTAAAGTATACAAATTAATAGAAGCCATTAAATTAGTACAAAACACTAAAGAGGAATCAGTTTTAAAGAATTATGTACTTATAATTGATGAAATTAACCGTGCTAATCTTCCTACTGTATTAGGTGAACTAATATATGCTTTAGAATACAGAGGAGAAAAAGTAGAAAGCATGTACACAGTTGAGAATGAAAGCAAACTAATACTACCTCCAAATTTGTATATTATCGGCACTATGAATACTGCTGACAGAAGTGTAGGTCATATTGATTATGCAATACGCCGCAGATTTGCATTTAAAGATATATTGCCTAGCCCAGATCCAATAACTCTTCCAATAGCCAGAGAAAAATTCAAAGAAGTTTCGGGACTTTTTATATCAAATTACGATGATATGGACTGGAGTAATCCTAAACCTGAGAGATCGGCATATATTGCTTCGGACTTTAGACCAGAAGATGTATGGATAGGTCATAGTTATTTTTTGACCAAAGCAAATGATGAAAATGGATTATCAGAAGACGAACAACTGGAATTAAAACTTAGGTATGAAGTAATTCCTATACTTAAGGAATACATGAAGGATGGCGTTTTATTGGAAAATGAAGAGGTTAAACAAAAGATAAATGGACTACTTTCTTAAGACTAAAGAGGATAAGCATTTTATAGAACATCATCAGTATTATTTTGCTGATGAAAAAATAGATTGTTCCAATTGGTCTAATAAACCTAGTCCTATTTTATTTAAAGAACAAGAGGATAGTATTTGTTTTAAAATAGATTACACTGGGAAACCTATTGCAAATTATTTTGTTGGAATAGATTGGCTAATTGAAAAAGAAAAGGCAGTTTACGTTCAACCAAAACTTAATAGAGATACAGCACATCAAACAGACTATTTAAAGATGTTGCTTTTGATATTAGAAGACACCGAACTTGCAAACTATACAGATGAATTATACGAAATCAAATGGGATAAATCTGTTATTGAAATCAATAAAAAGCAAGATATTCTTACTCCTTTAATAGTTGTACAATATTTACAATTGGTAAAGAAGATTGTTTCAAAGGGGTTGAAAAAATCTTATTATTCGGTAGAACAGAATTTGTATGGAAAAGTAAAGGGAAAAGTACTTGTTTCAAAAACGATTAAAAAGAACGTTTCACAAAATAAATTCTTAAATACCTGGTGCAGTTATTCAGAGTATGGGATAAATGGTGTTGAGAACAGACTTCTTAAAAAAGCAATGATTTTTATTCTTCGATACACAAATAGCATAGGATATTTGAAGGATAATGGCTATTTGAATAATAGTATAAATTATATAATGTCGGCTTTTGAGAATGTAAGTTCAGAAGTTGAACTTCATGAGGTGAAACAAGGGAAAGTAAACGCGTTTTATAAAGAGTATGAACTGGCATTGAAACTTGCCAGATTAATAATGAGAAAATTTGGATATAACATTAATAGTATTGAAGATAAGGATCAAATAAATACTCCACCATTTTGGATAGATATGTCGAAATTGTATGAATTATATGTATATGGTATTTTGAAAAAGAAATATATTTCATCTATTACATATCAAGACAAAGGTAAATATGGATTTACCGACTTTCTGCTGAATATCCCAAATAAGAAAATGATATTAGACGCAAAGTATAAAACAAAATATCAGCAAGAACAATATAAGATAGAGGATATAAGACAATTGAGTGGTTATGCAAGAGATTTTGGTGTGCTTATAAAGTTGAAGATTCCTTTAAGTGAATGGAAAGTATTAGTACCTGAATGTGTTATAATATATCCGTCAGAAGAATTTTTAAAAGATAAAGAAGAACCTGAAATTGATCTTGAAAATTTAGAAGACATAAAAGGCTTTGTGAATTTTAAAAAGATTTCGGTTAAGCTACCTGTAATTAAAATGGAAGGGTAGAGTTTGCTATTATTGTTCAACCCCTTCAGGGTTGGAGGAAACATTAGGTTTTTATACCCCGTGTTGCGCACGGGGTTATTATTATTAAACCCTTGCAGGGTTTTATAAAGAATTATATTTATTAAAAGATGCAAATAGCTTACAAAGTAGTTAAGGATATAAAAGAGAAAATAGCATACTTTGAATTGTGTGCTTATTTGATGAAACCTGATGAAGCTGGACCAAGTATTAATAAGCTAAACCCTGTTTTAAATGAACTTGTAAAATTCATCAACTGAATCTGAAATAATATCCAGAGGTCCATCGATATTGAATAACATAGAACCGATGTATCAGTTGATGTTGACTGAATTTCCTATTAAAAAAGAATTGTCAGTTATAGCTAATGAGTTTAATAACTTAAAGGAAGACAACCCCAATTTTCTTTCACTTGGCATTCAATATGGATGGTTGAATGAGTTACTAGATTGCAGTTCAATTTATAAAGAGTCTATTCCTTTTCACTCCAGAGTAGGTGTGTTATTTAATGCAGGAAATTTTGCTATAGAAGAAAATTTTCTGCTTAGAGATGCTTTCTTTTTTATTCTTCTTGCAGAAAAGGAATTTACAAAATTAGAAGCTTCTGCTAAATTGATTATTCAAAATGGATTTAGTCAAAGTGAAAGAGACAAGGCTATGGGTTATAATTTCAATATTGATACCTATTCAAGGAATGCACTTTTGAATTTATATTCGTTTGTTGAAGCCTTTGTAAATGGAGTTGGAATAGATTATTTATATAAGAACAAAACTACTTTATCAAGTAAAGATCTAGAAACATTAAAAGGGAAAGATGGTAAGAACAATCTTTCTCTTCAAAAAAAGATCGAACTGTTTCATAAGATTATCAGAAGAGACAAAAAGCAAGTATTAAATACAACGGACAAAGCACAAATTAAAGAGCCTTTTATTACTTTTTTTAATGAGTGTAAATCATTAAGAGATTCTTCTGTTCATTATTCTCCATTAAAAGAAACTATTACCAAAAATCCCAAAGAATGGATTGAAAAATTGAAGGCACACTCCAATATATGTTTAGAAGTTTCTAAACAATTCTGGAAGGCATGTTATGATACAGATAAGTACCCTGATTACTTAGATTTACTGGATGCTGATATTCTAAGAAAAATTGCATTGAAAAGAGTTGAGATAAATGGATAATGTTTTGCTATCATTATTCGACCCCTTGCAGGGTCGGGGGATACATCATACTTTTATACCCCGTGTTACACACGGGGCTATTATTATTTGACCACTTCGTGGTCGGGGAATATATGTGTTGTCTTGTCCCCATGTTACACATGGGGTTATTATTATTCGACCCTTTGCAGGGTCGGTGGAGTATCAGTTTGTTTATTTTCCCCCGTGTTGTACACACGGGGTTATTATTGTTCGACCACTTCGTGGTCGGGGTATATATATGATTGTTGTTTTCCATAGGTTGCACCTATGGCCATTATTGTTCGACCCTTGCAGGGTCGGTGGAATATCAGATTGTTTTTCCCCGTGTTGCGCTCTGGGTTATTATTATTCGACCACTTTGTGGTCGGGGTATATATGTGTTGTCTTGTCCCCATGTTTCACATGGGGTTATTATTATTGAACCCTTTCAGGGTTGGAACACAGCCTATCCCCCAACCCCTTTCCAAAGGGAAGGGGAGAATACAAATACAAATTCTTTTCCCACGGTTGAAACCGTGGGCTACCGTATGCCGCACCTACGGCGCTAAAAACTATTATGTTTTGCTACTAACATTCGACCACTTTGTGGTCGGTGGATTTATTTTATTTTATGTTCCCTATGTTTCCATGTCCCATAGGTTGTACCTATGGCTATTCATATTCAACCCATTCTGGGTTGGATACTATTGATGATTTATAATGGAGGATTGATGATTTAATGTTTGAAACCATAATACTTTAATAAACTACTACCTTTATGCGTTACCAAATTCCTAATAGGAGTCGTTTATGGAAAAGCTAATTACGGTATGTATCATCGATCACCTGAATCTAATTAGTCAGGCTTATCCCTTATTATTACAGGAACATTCCGAATTAAATGTGATAGTAGTAGGTGGTACAATGCCGGAATTGAAAAACTATATAGCGGGTCATACACATATACCCGAAGTTTTTCTGATAGACATTAAACTGTTCAAAAATAATAGTACCAATATTGTAAGGTGGCTTCATGATACTTATCCTGCATCGAAATTGATAGCAATCAGCGATAGTTTGAAACATGCAAAGATTCATGCTATGATGATGTCTGGATGTACTGCCTTCTTTGGTATGGATATTCAGGTTTCTCAACTTTACAAGGGAATATGTGCTGTATATAATGATAGTTTTAGTTGCAGAGAAGACAATTATATAGATAAAGAATCTTTTATGAAAGCAAAGAACTATAATGGTTATCCGGTAGTGCTTTTCAGCTTACAAGAACAGGATATAATTGGTTATATATGTGCAGGATTTACAAATGATGAAATTGACCTTGAAATAAACCTGAAACATGGTGGTGCCAACTACCATATAAATAATATATTTCAAAAGCTAAACATCCATAACAGAAGCGATTTGATGAAGATGGCATTGCATTTAGGAATGCTGGAAGATGAAATGGTTAATTAATTGATAATTTGGTTTACAGGCATACCTATCTGACGCACTTATTTATCTTTTTGAAATTTGGGACTCAGATTGCTTCGCTGTGCTCGCAAAGACGATGTATTTGTATTGCGTTAGTGCCAGCAGGGAATAGAGCCTCCCCAGCCCTCCAATGGAGGGATTGAATACAAAAACATGGAAAAAAAGGTAGGAAGAGCTGGAACGGCCGCTTGCGGAACGCCCAAAATCAAGTAAAAAGGAAAAAACAAAAAGCAAAAAGAAATCAAATTAATTGATGATTGATAATTAATACAAAACACAAAGTATTATTGATTAAACTGAAATGCTTGTTTTATTTATTCTATTACCAAATGTCAATCACATACATTTGCTTTGTTAGTAAAACATGGTTTTATGGTTATCACTACAACAGACATACAATTATTTCAAATTCTCCGTCAGAAGTTAGGAGAGCAAGAGGCAGAAGCCTTAGTGTCTTTTGTGGATGGCAAAATAAAAGACAATAACGAAGTTAATTTAAAGTTATTGGCTACAAAAGAAGATATCTCCTTACTAAAGCTTGATATTTCAAATTTAAAAAGTGAAATATTGAAATGGATGGTTGGTTTGTTTATCCCTTTGTATCTTACTATTGTTGGTCTGATTATTACCATGTTGTTGAAACACTAAAATTAATAAATTGAATAATACTCAAAAGCACTACTCACTAAAGAGTGGTGCTTTTTTTATGCCATCTACTTATATCTTTTAAATTTGCTCCACTATGAATAAAATATACTTTGCATTTGTAGGGCTTGTCTGTTATACTATTGGTATAGCGCAGCCTGTATATCAATCTCCTGCTTTTAGTATCCAAAAAGATAAAGTAGTACAGGGAAAGTACGAAGCTACTGCATTGTCGCCTACTCATATTGTAAGCAATTATCAGAGTCCTGCCAATCTGTTTCAGTCCGCTACTATTGAATTTAAGTTTGCTATTAATGGTCGTGACAATGAAATGCTGATGGGCATGAACCATCAGTTTACCGTGGTTACTACCGAGGGTAAAGCGAGTACTCCGATTATAAAATTTGGCGAACAACTAAAGCAGGCTTCTGCCGATACAAAGTACTTACAGCCCAATTCGGAACTGACTATTAAACTTGATTTCAGAGAGGTATTAAAACAGTTTAAAGAGAACGGTTTTTATACCAGTGTAAATGGTGATAAGATTTATAAAGAAGACTTTAAAGGTGTATTTATTGCAGGCGGTACAAGTCCACTATCCTGGGATTTTGATAACCTACTAACCCGTAAAGAAAAAGAGTTGAAAGACGAGGATGGTGATGGTATTTACGAAATAAAATTAGTCCTCAATAGGCAATCGGATGAGCAGAAAACGGATGCAGAATGGACCTTGCAGAAAGATATTTCCCCTTATCCTCAGTACAGTTCTGGTTACCCAATTGCAGATGCATTGTATAATATGTCGCTGGAAGAAATGCTGAAGGCGATAGAGAAGGACAGCACGTTTAGAACCGGAAAAGAATGGGGCGGTGTATGGACAAGGGATATTAGTTATAGCATCATACTTTCTATGGCGCACCTGCAACCTCTGGTAGCAAAGTATAGCTTGCTAAGAAAGGTAAATAAGAAGAAAAAGATTGTTCAGGATACAGGTACGGGTGGTGCATGGCCGGTAAGTACCGATAGAATGATATGGGCAGTGGCTGCATGGGAAATATTTGTAGCAACGGGTGATAAAAACTGGTTGCAGCAGGCATACGAAATAGTATTAAACTCGGTGAATGATGATGAGCTGAATGCCTACGATAAAGCAACAGGACTGGTAAGAGGAGAATCGAGCTTTCTGGACTGGAGAGAACAAACCTACCCTAAATGGATGCAACCTTCCGACATATATGAGAGTGAAAACTTAGGGACTAATGCGGTACATTTTCAGGCTAATAAAGTGCTTGCTAAAATGGCTACCATACTAAAGCATCAGGATGTGGCAGTGAAACATACTGCCATAGCAGAAAGGATTAAGAAAGGTATTAATACCTACTTATGGCTGCCAGAGAAAAAGTATTACGGACAGTACCTGTATGGCCGAAACTATAAGATAGTATCGCCCCGCTCCGAAGCATTGGGAGAAGCTCTTTGTGTAATATTTGGTATAGCCGACGAAGCAAGAGCAAAAGAGATAGTTAGCCATACGCCATTAACTACATTTGGTATTACTTGTATCTATCCGCAGATACCAGAAATACCTCCTTACCACAACAATGCTATATGGCCTTTTGTACAAACCTACTGGTTATGGGCGGCAGCTAAAGCGGGTAATGAAACAGCGGTGACAGAGAGTATTGCCGACATCTATCGTCCTGCAGGAATGTTCCTGACCAACAAAGAAAATATGGTGGTGGACAATGGCGATTATAATGGTACACAAGTAAATTCGAGCATCATGCTCTGGAGTATTTCGGGCAATATCAGCATTGTACAAAAAGTATTGTTCGGTATTAAGTTCGAAGAGGATAGACTAAACTTCCATCCTTTTATACCAAAGGGTTTGAAAGGAAACAGAACGCTGAATAACTTCAAATACAGAGATGCTGTACTGGATATAGCAATGAATGGCTTTGGCAACAGGATTGTCTCTTTTATAGTAGATGGCAAACCAACTGATAAGCATTTTATTGCTGCTACTACCAAAGGGCATCATAGCATTAAAATTGTATTGGCCGATAATGAACTGGGGGGCACTATTAATAAGGTAAATAACTATACTACTATTAAAGCACCTAAGCTGCAATTAAAAGATACTGTGCTGAGCTGGACTGCTGTAGAGAATGCTAAGTCGTATATAGTATATGAAGATGGAGAATCTACCCAGATCAATAACCGTTCACAGCATGAATTTACAATTGCCACTAATAAATTTCATGAATACACTGTAGTCGCCATAGACTCCAATGGAGTAGCATCTTTTATTGCCGAACCAATAGGCTTTTATAATAAAAGTCAGCAGGTAGAAATAGAACAAACAAATCCTGTAGCTAAATACCCTTACAAAGGATATTCGGGAGCTGGTTTTGTAGAAACAAGTACAGCTGTAAATACCATAGTGAATGTGCCTATTGAAGTTGATCAGTATGGACGCTACACTATCGATATAAAGTATGCCAATGGCAATGGACCGATTAATACAGAGAACAAGTGTGCCATAAGAACCCTTAAAGTGGATGGGGTAAGAATAGGTGCTCTAGTGTTTCCTCAAAGGGGCTATGATGAGTGGAGCAACTGGGGATTCTCGAATGCTGTTAAGGTTTCATTAACAAAAGGGAAACATATCCTTACAATCAGTCTGGAGAAAAAAAATGCAAACATGAATGAGGTGACCAATGCTGCCATGCTGGACTATATCAGGATAACTAAACTGTAATAAAATTTATATTATTACTATAATAATTTAATTTTAAAATAAACTTTACTAACAATAAAACCCTAGCTGTATAAATAATTATACAGCTTTTTTATTTTTTCTTCTTTCTTATCGTTTAAATAATTCTATAAATATTCTAAAAAGTGTAGAATTGTTTTATTGTTTCTTCAGGACTACATGAAAACAATCCAACAATTTACAACAAATGATTCTTGTCATATTTTTAGATGACCAATGTCATTTGCCATCGTTTGCATTGTAGATACTTTTGACATTCTAATTATTAAAATTAGAAACAATAGTTAACAGTATGAGTGCCATAATCATTTTATTATTTGCCAGCATCAGCATTGCGTTAGTTTTTTTAGGTGCTTTTATCTGGAGTGTAAAGTCGGGGCAATACGACGATGAAGCTTCCCCCCCTATGAGGATATTGTTCGAAGAAAGTGATCTTCCTAGTAGTACACCCGAGTAATCAAAAGCTTTAATTTTTAACCAAATATTTTTTCATAATCAAATCAAAACAATGCAAGTAGAAAAATTCTATTACGACAACAAGATTGTTAAAATGTTTGCTTATGCCTCTGTTCTCTGGGGTGTAGTGGGCATGTTGGCAGGGCTGCTGATTGCAGTTCAGATTTATTTGCCAGGAGCAAATTTCAATCTTCCATTTACTACATTTGGTAGAGTAAGACCTATCCACACCAATGCGGTGATTTTCGCATTCGTAGGTAACGGTATTTTTATGGGTGTTTATTACTCTTTACAGCGTTTGTGTAAAGCACGTATGTTTAATGATACACTTAGTAAAATCCATTTCTGGGTATGGCAGTTAATAATTGTTGCTGCGGCACTTACTTTAGCATTGGGTTATACCAGTGGTAAAGAATATGCAGAACTGGAATGGCCTATCGATATAGTAATTACACTTGTATGGGTTGTATTTGGTATCAATATGTTTGGTACAATCCTTAAAAGAAGAGAAAGTCACCTATATGTAGCTATCTGGTTTTATATTGCTACCTGGGTTACGGTTGCTATGTTGCATATTGTAAACTCTTTCGAAATTCCTTTCTCTTTCATGAAGAGTTATAGCTGGTATGCTGGTGTACAGGATGCATTAATTCAATGGTGGTATGGTCACAATGCAGTTGCATTCTTCCTTACTACTCCATACTTAGGTATGATGTATTACTTCCTTCCAAAAGCGGCTAACCGTCCGGTATATAGTTACCGTTTATCTATTGTTCACTTCTGGGCATTGATATTCATTTATATCTGGGCTGGTCCCCACCACTTATTATATACTGCATTGCCAGATTGGGCTCAAAGTCTTGGTACTGTATTCAGTATCATGCTGATAGCTCCAAGCTGGGGTGGTATGCTGAATGGTTTGTTTACTTTAAGAGGAGCATGGGATAAGGTAAGAGAAGAACCCGTATTGAAATTCTTAGTAGTAGCAGTTACCTGTTATGGTATGGCTACTTTCGAAGGACCAATGTTGAGTATTAAGAGTGTAAATGCTATTACACACTTTACCGACTGGACAATTGCACACGTTCACGTAGGAGCATTGGGCTGGAATGGTTTCATGACTTTTGGGGTACTGTATTATCTGATACCAAAAATGTTCAATACACCATTATACTCTAAGAAACTGGCTACAAACCACTTCTGGATTGGCACTATCGGTATTGTTCTTTATGCAATTCCTATGTATTGGGCTGGTTTTACCCAAGCTGAAATGTGGAAACAATTTACTGAAGAAGGTACCTTAAAATATCAGTTTTTAGAAACAGTTACCCATATAATACCAATGTATATTACGCGTAGTGTAGGTGGTGCTATCTATATTTCCGGTGTATTTATCATGGTATATAACTTATACAAAACTGTTAAGGCTGGAAACTTTGTTGCAGATGAAGCTGCTGAAGCACCTGCATTACCAAAAGTTGCTGAAACACATGGTAAACAATACTGGCACAGATGGATAGAAGCTAGACCAATTCAAATGTTGGTTTTAAGTTTAGTTTGTGTAGCTGTAGGTGGTATTCTGGAAATTGTTCCTACTTTTTTAGTAAAGGAAAATATTCCTACAATAGCGTCTGTTAAGCCATATACGCCTTTGGAATTACAAGGTAGAGATATCTATATCAGAGAAGGTTGTTATTTGTGTCATTCTCAAATGATTCGTCCTTTCCGTGATGAAGTAGTTCGTTATGGAGAGTATAGTAAAGCTGGAGAATTTGTATATGATCATCCATTCCAGTGGGGTAGCAAACGTACAGGTCCGGATTTAGCACGTGAAGGCGGAAAGAATCCTGATTCATGGCATTTCATGCACATGTTGAACCCAAGAAATACTTCCGATAAATCTATTATGCCTAACTATCCTTGGTTATATTCCAATGATTTAGATATTGCAATTACGCCTGCTAAAATAAGGGCTATGCAAACTTTAGGTGTACCATATCCTGCAGGATATGATGCTCAGGCTAATGCTGATTTACAAGCACAGGCTAAAAAAATTGCTGATGGACTTACTAATGATGATCAGATTAAGAAACTGGCTTCTGTTAGTGAAGAAATTGATCTGAAAAACATTCAGAAGAAAGAAATTATAGCACTTATAGCTTATTTACAAAGAATTGGTACGGATATTAAAGGAGAAAAGAAACCTACAACAGCTTCTTTACCTTAATTATTAATTCATTAAAAAAATAGTAAAATGAAATTTGTTCACTATTTAGAAAAAATAAGCGGTGTAGATATCTATGCACTTAGCTCTTTCTCTATATTCTTTATTTTCTTTATTGCAATGACATTATGGGCATGGAAAGCAGATAAGAATATGATTAATGAGATTAATCAGTTACCATTAAACAATTAGTAGATAAAACAACAGAAATTATATGAAAAGTATATTTAAAAAACATAGTAAACACTTATTGGTACTGCTGTTAGGCTTGATGATAATGCCTACTGCTTTTGCAGCAGGTCCACCAAAGCCCTCAGAATTAGCCAATCCACTTGCTATAGTATTGCTGGTAGTGATTGTTGGTTTATTGTTTGTAATAGCATTATTAGCCAGTGTTTTAATCAGCGCTGCTAAAGTGAACTTACAACGTTTTGTAGATGAAAGAAAAAGAAATGATGGAGCATTTAAGGCATTCACTTTAATTTTCTGTCTATTCCTTAGTTCCGCTTTATTTGCTCAAGGAAATGCACCAGCTGCAGCAGCTACAACTGGAGTAGTGGATACCATTGCAGGATTATCTCAAACTTCTTTCTATTCTTTATTAACCGTAATATTTTTAGAATTATTAATACTGTATGTATTATTATATAACTTAAAACTGTTATTAAAGAAAGAAACTATTGCACTTAAAGGTATTGAAGAAACAACCGAAGATACTTCGAATGCTTTTGGCGAATGGTGGGATAAGTTTAACAGTTTCCGTCCAATGAAAGAAGAGTCTGTAATTGATTTAGGGCACAATTATGATGGTATACGTGAGTTGGATAACCGCCTTCCACCTTGGTGGTTGTATGGATTCTATTTAACCATATTTGTAGCTTGTATTTACTTGTATCGTTATCACGTAGCACATTCTGCTCCTTTGAGTAAAGAAGAGTTAGCTATCTCTTTTGAGAAAGCAGATGCAGAAAAGGCTGAATACCTTAAACATGCAGCAAACAGTGTAGATGAAACCAATGTAAAATTATTGACTGCTGCTTCCGATTTAGAAGCTGGTAAAGCAATATTTACTACTATATGTGCTACTTGTCACAGAGCGGATGCTGGTGGTAATGTAGGACCAAATCTTACTGATGAATACTGGATTCATGGTGGTGGTATTAAAGACATCTTTAAAACCATTAAATATGGTTATCCTGAAAAAGGTATGAAGAGCTGGAAAGATGATTATACCCCTTCTCAAATTGCTCAGCTTGCAAGTTATGTAAAGAGCATTAAGGGTAGTAATCCTGTTAATCCTAAAGCGCCTCAAGGAACTTTATATGTAGAAGAAACTGCTAAAGCAGACAGCACTAAAACGGCTGCTCCTGCTAAAGCTGATTCTACTGCAAAAGCAAAATAATATTTAGGCCCGGATCTTGTTCTATATGTTACTTATGTTACATTTTGGCAACAATATCCGGGCTTATTTTTGCACTTATATTAATACTGCTTAAAATAATTATTTATGTTCTCCGATTTTGATCATATAAACGAAATTGCTACCGAAGGATTTAGGGATAAAATGGCTACTGTAGATGAAAGAGGTAAACGCAAATGGATATATGCTCAAAAACCAAAAGGAAAGTTTTACAATATTAAAACACTTTTAAGTGTAATTTATTTTGCTATTTTCTTTGGGCTTCCATTTATAAATATTGATGGAAGACCTTTGTTTCTGTTCAATGTACCCAAAGCACACTTTATCATTTTTGGAAAAATATTCTGGCCACAGGACTTTTTCATCTTTGGTTTAACGATGGTGACCTTTGTGTTCTTTATTATTTTATTTACTGCAGCATTTGGAAGATTGTTTTGTGGATGGGCCTGCCCTCAGACAAACTTTATGGAACTAATGTTCCGCAGGGTAGAATACCTTATTCTTGGTGATGCTGCTGCACAACGTAAACTAAAAAATGATCCATGGAATACCAATAAAATAATAAAAGTTTGTTTTAAACACTTCGTGTTTTTTATGATGGCTTTTGTTATTTCCAATTTCTTTCTGGCATATATCATTGGGGTAAAAGAATTAGAGAAAATAGTTACAGAGCCGCTTAGTCAGCACGTAGGTGGGTTGACTGCAATTGTTATTTTTAGTTATGTATTCTATGCAGTGTATGCTTATTTCAGAGAGCAGATATGTATTGTTATCTGTCCTTATGGAAGACTTCAAAGTGTACTGATGGATAAAAATTCCATGATTGTTGCTTACGATTACAAACGTGGCGAACCAAGAGGGCATGTGAAAAAAGGGGAGGATGAAACTAAACTAGGAGATTGTATTGACTGTTATCAATGTGTAAGGGTTTGCCCTACCGGTATAGATATCAGGAATGGTTTACAAATGGAATGTGTAGGTTGTACGGCTTGTATTGATGCTTGTAATGGCATCATGGATAAAATTGGTCGTCCTCGTGGATTGGTTCGTTATGCTTCTGAGAACTCTATAGCCAATGGAGAACGTTTACACTATACCAAAAGAATGAAATTCTATACAGCTCTTTGTGCTGTTGTACTTTCATTATTATCTATGTTATTAATCACCCGAAAAGATATAGATGCTACAGTAATGAGAGCACCTGGTATGTTATTTCAGGAGAAGGGAACAGATAGTGTTCAGAACTTATACAATGTAAAAGTGATTAATAAAACTACACGCGAAATTCCAATGACAGTGAAACTGGAAGATAACGATGGTTCTATAATGTTAATAGGAAAGCCATACGTAAAAGTGGAAAATGAAGGTCAGGGATGGGGAGAATTCTTTATTACTTTAGCAAAGAAAAATATTCATAAAAGATCTACCATTATTAAATTGGGGATTTATAATGGGAATCAAAAAATTAGTGTAGTAACTACAAAATTTTTGGCTCCTGTTTCAGAATAATCGTAATATTACTTAAATTTAAACTATGAATTGGGGAAATAGAATGTTGTTAGTGTTTGCATTATTTGCATGCTTCATAATCTTCTTGGTATATAAATGTATCAACACTAAATTCGATTTAGTAAGTAAAGATTACTATAAAGATGAATTAAGGTATCAGGAAAAAATAGATGGCAAACTTAATGCTGCAGAATTAAGCAATATTAATGTGGAGCAGAATAGTGATACTGTTGTAATTACCCTTCCTAAGGAACAAAATGGGATGAAAGTAAACGGCGAAGTGTTTTTTTACTGTCCTACCAATAGCGAAAAAGATAAGCATTTTCCATTAGTTACAGATGCAGAAGGCAAGCAGTCTATTGATAAAAAATTATTGTCTAAAGCAGGGTATAAAATTAAAATTACCTGGGATATAGATAAAAAGAAGTTCTATTCCGAAAAGGACATAACCATTAACTAAAATGAGCTGGCAAATATTATTTCCGGCTTTCTTACTGGGGTTAATCAGCAGCTTTCACTGTATTGGAATGTGTGGTCCTATTGCCTTTTCTTTACCTGTTCAGTTGCTGCCATCTCACAAAAAATTTCTTGGAATATTATTGTACAATGCTGGCAGGGTTACTACCTATACAGTATTGGGTATTCTGTTTGGACTGGTAGGCAGAGAATTCTTTCTGGGCGGATGGCAACAGGGATTTTCTATTGCACTGGGCATTTCCATTCTGATTGTATTAACCATTAATCTAATTAACCGTAAAACAGTATCGGTAGGATTCTTACAATCTTTTCAAAGTAAACTCCAGCAATTTATTGCAAAGTTTATCCGTAGGCAGCAATTATCTGGCGTATACATGATAGGGGTAGCAAATGGCTTTCTGCCATGTGGAATGGTATATCTTGCCATTGCTGGTGCTTTAGGTACTGGCAGTATAAAAGGGGGAATATTCTTCATGATGCTTTTTGGTGTAGGCACTATTCCTTTAATGCTGGCCGTTACCTGGTTTGGATTAGTAGTAAATATTACTATCCGGAATACGGTTCGTAAAATCACGCCTTTCTTTATTGCTTTAATTGGTATTTTATTAACACTCAGAGGACTCAACCTCAATATTCCTTATCTAAGTCCATTGCTGGAATCTTCGTCAGGTAAGATTGTCCCTTGCCATTAGTTTATAATAATGGTTATTTTGTATTCGCCCTTTTTGTTTTTTGTCCTTACTTTTACAGCCAATAAGTAATTGTAAAATGAGGCTTTCCCCATTTAAGAAAATTCATCCGTTATTCATCTGGTTTAGTGTAATCCTATTCATTAATCTTTTTGGAGTTGTTGGGTTTATGGTGATTGAAAAACTGAGTTTTTTCGATGCTATTTACATGACTATTATTACCATTACTACTATTGGCTATATGGAAGTTAAACCCCTTACTCATAATGGTAGGATGTTTAATATGATTTTTATTGTTACCTCTTTCACTACAATCACTATTGCGTTGGCCTGGCTTACCCGATATATTGCCAGTGGTCAGATGTTTATTTATCTTAAAAACAGAAAGCTTATGAAATCACTGGAACACTTACATGACCATATTATTGTGTGTGGTTTTGGACGTAATGGACAACAGGCTGCCAAGACTTTGAAAAGTCATAAACTTCCTTTTGTTGCAATTGATTTTAGAGAGAAAAATATCGATGATTATCTCAAACATTTTCCCGAACTTATTTATATAAAAGGAGATGCTACGGACGATGCACTTTTAGTTCAAGCAGGTATCGAAAGAGCCAGAGGTTTGATTTGTGCTTTACCCACCGATGCCGACAATGTTTTTGTGGTACTATCTGCAAGAACCCTGAATCCAAATATTCAAATTATAAGTCGTTCTGCTCAGGCAAGTACTATTCAGAAATTAAAGAAGGCAGGAGCAGATAATGTTATCATGCCCGATAGGATTGCAGGTACTCATATGGCTACTTTATTTTCCAAGCCCGATGTAATTGAATTTATCGATTACTTATCTGGTGAAGAAGGTGAAAGCATCAATATCGAGAGTGTTGCTTTTAATCATCTACACATCTCTATTCAGAATGCAACCCTTAAAGAAGTAATGGAATGGGAGAAGACCGGTATGACTTGTATTGGGATAAAAGATAAAGATGGCAAATTTATTATCAATCCTCCTGAGGATACATTAATCAGTGAAGGAATGAAAGTAATTGTACTGGGCTCTAAAGATCAGATACAGAAAATGAAACATAACTTAGTAACCAAGAAATAACAAGAAAATATGATTATAATCAATGCAGCACTTTGTTCTTTTGGAATGTCTGGCAGAGTGTTCCATGCTCCATTTATTACCCTGCATCCTGGACTTAAATTAATCGGTGCATGGGAGAGAAGTAAGCATCTCATTCAGGAACATTATCCCTCTGTAAAATCCTATCCTACTTACGAAAATTTATTAGCAGATGATACAGTGCAGTTGGTAGTAGTAAATACACCTACTTATTCTCATTATGAATATGCTAAAAAAGCATTACTGGCAGGTAAACATATTGTGGTAGAAAAAGCATTCACCACGACTGTTGCAGAAGCAGAAGAATTAAAATCAATAGCTGCTGAAAAAGGGTTAGTGATTAATGTATTTCAGAACAGACGTTGGGATAGCGATTTTTCTACCGTAAAATCAATTGTTGATACTGGAGTATTAGGAGAAATAAATGAAGCTGAATTTAGGTTCGATCGATTTAGTCTAGCTTTAAGTCCTAAGGCTCATAAAGAAGTTCCTGGTCCAGGTGCTGGTATTGTAAAAGATCTTGGACCTCATATTATAGACCAAGCTTTATACCTCTTTGGAATGCCACAATCTTTGTTTGCAGACATACGTATTACCCGACCAACTTCGGTTGTTGATGACTGTTTCGAAATATTGTTATACTATCCTACTATGAGAGTTAGGCTAAAAGCTGGATATATCGTAAAAGAACTATTGCCTTCCTATATTATTCACGGCAAAAAAGGTTCTTTTATTAAAAGCAGGGCAGATATACAAGAGCCTAAGTTATTACTGAACGAAAAACCAAATTTAACTGATTGGGGAACAGAACCTGAAACAGAGAAAGGTATTTTAAACTTAGACGATAATGGAACAACAGTAAGAAATTCTGTTCCTACATTACAAGGAAATTACTATTACTTCTACGATGGTGTATACAAATCTATCGCTAATAATGCTTATCCAATTGTTTCTGCCGATGATGGAATAAATGTTATGAAAATTATAGAAGCAGCTTTTTTATCAAGCAAAGAAGGCAAAGTAATTTCGTTTTAAGATATTTATTGTCTTGTTAAATAAAGGATTTAGCGAATCTTCCAAAAACTTTATATGTTTGCTGCCTGTTTACTTTAAATCTAAACAGATTTTGGTATGTTTATAGAGATGTTAAAAGCAAAGATTCACCGTGTAACAGTTACCCAGGCTGAATTAAATTATATAGGTTCAATCACTATTGATCAGGATTTATTGGATGCTGCTGGTATAAGGGTAAACGAAAAAGTATCCATAGTGGATGTAAACAATGGAGAAAGATTCGAAACTTACACTATTTCTGGTGAAAGAGGTTCTGGTACAATTTGTTTGAATGGGGCAGCTGCCAGAAAAGTTCAGGTTGGCGATATTATTATTATTATAGCATATTGCTATCTTACCAATGAAGAAGCAGATACTCATAAGCCTACAATAGTATTTCCTGTTAATAACAAACTGATTTAGGAATAATCACTGTACCAGTCATTGGAGTGCGAATCTCACTATTCACTGTATTTGTATTTCAAAACATGCTGTGCCTCAGTGTCTGTAGCTCAATTTATTTTTATTCACGTTAAACGCCTTAAACATTTTATACCTTCAAGAATGAATCTACACACAAGGGTCTAACCTACAATATCTTCTGTAAATATTCTCATATTGTGGTATAATATTGCTGATGTCAAATCTTTCAGCCTGTGTAAAAGCAGCATCTTTCATTTCTTCCAGTTTGCCATCGTTTTGTAAAATTTCTATTGCATATGCCGCCATACTCTCTACATCACCTACATTGGCCATATAGCCATTTACACCATGTTCAATAATCTCTGGCAAACCACCTGCATTACTACTGATAACCAATGAACGGGAGGCCATTGCTTCTAATGCAGAAAGACCAAAACTCTCGTATTCACTTGGTAGTAGGAATATATCACTAACTGCCATAATCTCCTCCATCTGCTCTTGTTTTCCTACAAATCTTACGTTGTCCTGAATATTCAAATGTCTGCAAAGTTCTTCTATACTATGTCTTTCTGGACCATCTCCCACCATCAGTAACTTTGAAGGTATTTCTTTGTTAACCAATGCAAATACTTTTACTACATCATCCACCCTCTTTACTTTTCTGAAGTTGGAAGCATGCAGCAATATTTTCTCACCATGAGGCGCTAGTACTTTCTTGAAAGCATCAAAAGGTTTCTTATCAAATCTTTTTACATCCACGAAGTTGTGTACCACATCTATATCTTTAGTAATGGCAAAGTTTTTATAAGTTTCATCCTTAAGGTTTTGGGAAACAGCTGTAATAGTATCACTTTCATTTATCGAAAAAGTAACCACTGGCTCATAAGTTTTATCCCTTCCTACCAGGGTAATGTCGGTACCGTGTAGGGTAGTAATAATGGGAATATTTCTGTTAATCTTCGATTTTATAATCTGCTTAGCCATATAGGCAGCAGATGCGTGCGGTATAGCATAGTGTACATGCAAAAGATCCAGATCGTGATTGATTATTACATCCACCATCGTACTAGCAAGTGCAACTTCATAAGGTGGATAATCAAACAGGGGATAGGTAGGTACCCTTACTTCATGATAAAATATATTGGCATTAAAAGCATTCAGTCTCACTGGCTGCTGGTAAGTTATAAAATGTACCTGATGATTTTTATCGGCAAGTGCTTTGCCAAGTTCTGTAGCTAACACTCCACTACCTCCAAAAGTTGGATAACAAACAATCCCAATTCTCATAAACCTCTATTTAAAACGGCGAAGTAACAATTATTTAAATGAAACATAGTAATTACAAAATTAATGTTACATGAAATGTCTATTTATTGAATATATAATGTGTTTAATTGATTTTTGGTTAATTACCGCTGTTTTACTTTTAGTATCACTATTTTCAAATAACAGCTAATTAAAACGCATAATAATTTAGTACAATTAATTAATTAGGAAATAAAATCATTAAATGACTAAAAACAATAAATCCATAGAACAATTAAACAATTAGTCAATTGAACCATTCAAGATTTAACATTCAAAACAATGTATTTAAATGTCAAATTTCCGTTAAAGGTATTTTCAATTAGTCAAACCCCTACTTTTGCAACTCGAAAAAATAAATAAAAGCTATTATGGCGGATTTAAAATTACAACGCAATTTCGGGATTGCCGCTCACATTGATGCTGGTAAAACCACTACGACCGAACGTATCTTACGTTACACCGGTATGATTCATAAAATAGGTGAAGTACACGATGGTGCTGCTACCACCGACTGGATGGAGCAAGAAAAAGAAAGAGGTATTACTATTACCTCTGCAGCAGTTAGCTGTCAGTGGAAATTTCCTACTATAAAGGGAGTTGCTAATGCAAGTACAAAAGACTATTACTTTAATATTATTGATACTCCAGGGCACGTGGATTTTACTATTGAGGTAGAGCGTTCTATGCGTGTTTTGGATGGTTTGATAGCTTTGTTTTCTGCTGTTGATGGAGTTGAGCCTCAATCAGAAACTGTTTGGCGTCAGGCTAACCGTTACAAAGTCCCTCGTATCGGTTTCGTAAATAAAATGGACCGTTCAGGTGCAGATTTCTTAATGGTGGTAAACCAAATTAGAGAAATGTTAGGCGCAAAAGCAGTGCCTTTACAGTTGCCTATCGGAGCTGAAGATGACTTCAAGGGGGTTGTAGATTTAATTAAAATGAAAGGAATTATCTGGCATATGGAAACTGAAGGTATGACCTTCGATGAAATTCCTGTACCAGATGATATGCTGGAAGAAGCAAATCTTTGGAGAGCAAATCTGGTAGAAGCAGTAGCTGAATATGATGACAATCTTATGGAAAAATTCTTTGATGACCCTAATAGCATCACTGAAGATGAAATGCACGATGCAATCCGTAAAGCTTGTATCGATCTTAGCATCGTTCCTATGATGTGTGGTTCATCGTTCAAAAATAAAGGGGTACAAACTGCTTTAGATGCTGTTTGCCGTTACTTGCCTTCTCCAATTGATGTTGATGATGTTTCTGGTATCAATCCTGATACTGGTGAAACTGTTACAAGAGCGCCAAATGCAAAAGAACCTTTTGCAGCGTTAGCTTTTAAAATCATGACTGATCCTTTCGTAGGACGTCTTGCATTCTTCCGTTGCTATTCCGGTCATCTGGATGCTGGTTCTTATGTGTTAAACGTAAGAAGTGGAAAGAAAGAGCGTATCAGCCGTATCATGAAGATGTTTGCTAATAAGCAAAACCCAATTGATTTTATTGAAGCCGGTGATATTGCAGCAGCAGTTGGATTTAAGGAAATTAAAACAGGAGATACTTTATGTGATGAGAAATTCCCTATCACATTAGAAAATATGTTCATTCCAGAACCTGTAATCGCAATTGCTGTTGAGCCTAAAACTCAGGCAGATGTGGAGAAAATGGGTATGGCCATCGCTAAGTTAGTAGAAGAAGATCCAACATTACGTGTAAATACCGACGAAGATACTGGTCAGACTATCTTACGTGGTATGGGTGAACTTCACCTGGAAATCATCATCGATCGTTTACGTCGTGAGTTCAAGGTAGAAGTTAACCAAGGTGCTCCAATGGTGGCTTACAAAGAGTGTTTTGGTACTACTGTTACACACCGCGAAGTATTGAAAAAACAATCTGGTGGTCGAGGTAAATTCGCCGATATCCAGTTCGATCTTGGTCCTGCTGATGAAGAGTGGATAAAGGAAAATGAAGGAAAGAGCTTCCAGTTTGTGAATGATATTCATGGTGGTTCAGTTCCTAAGGAATTCCACGCAGCTATTCAAAAAGGTTTCGAAACCGCTATGACTACTGGTATATTAGCTGGTTATCCAGTTAATAACATGAAAGTAAGAATATTCGATGGTAGCTACCACGATGTGGATAGTGATGCCATGAGCTTCGAGCTTTGTGCTAAAGGCGGTTACCGTGAAGCTGGGCGTAAGGCTAAACCAACCTTGTTGGAGCCTATCATGAAAGTAGAAGTACTTACCCCAGATCAGTACATGGGAGATGTTACCGGTGATTTAAACAGAAGAAGAGGTATGTTGGAAGGAATGGATAGCCGTGCTAACCTTCAGGTTATCAAAGCTAAAGTTCCATTAAGCGAAATGTTTGGATATGTTACACAATTGCGTTCATTATCTTCAGGTCGTGCAACTTCTACCATGGAGTTCTCTCATTACAATCAAGCTCCAAACAATATTTCTGAAGAAGTAATTGCTAAGAGCAAGGGTAAAGTGAAATTAGAAGATTAATATTCGTTTTCATAGTTTTATTTTTTTACTGCGGATATCTCATCAGAGATGTCCGCAGTTTTTTTTAGGAATATGAATCATTAACTTTCGCAAACAAAATCGCAAATAATACCAATTAATCTAATAATAAGCCGATTTGTCTAACCTAAAAACTTTATTCAAAAGGTAACTTCATTTAAGATTTTGTCTCCTAGCCGACAGGCGGCCTCACCCCCAACCCCTCTCCGAAAGAGAGGGGAGAAATACACCACCACTGCTGTCTCCTTGTCTCTCCCACTAAAGTGGGCTCAACATTTTGGCATACGCCAAAACCGGACTGGCTGATGTGGCAGTGTATGAACTGGTGAATAAGCGAATATTAGCTGATTACTTTGTTATCCTAATATTATCATAGAAATAATAAGCATAAATATGCTATAAAATTGGAGCGTTTGCAATGAATTTTATCGGCACTATATTAGGATAAATGGTATAATTATCTATAATATTG
>Ga0208259_1000182_pt1 | contig 23602 bp, 28 predicted proteins | sample CryBogCBH22May08_FD_184618 | JGI IMG/M metagenome (GOLD analysis project Ga0208259, IMG submission 184618) | Freshwater microbial communities from Crystal Bog, Wisconsin, USA - CBH22May08 (SPAdes) | ecosystem: Environmental > Aquatic > Freshwater > Lake | place: Crystal Bog, Wisconsin, USA... | reverse complement strand
ACTTTGTTATCCTAACATTAAGATAAAAATAATAAGTATAAAAGTGCTATAATACTGGAGAGTTTGCAATGAATTTCATCGGCTCTTTATTAGGATAAATGGTATTATTTATTTCAAATTTCAGTTCGGTAACACCTAATGCTTGTAATAAAAAAAGAAGAGGGCGTTTGTTTAAAACAAACGCCCTCTAATATATCAAAAAACAATTAGTCTTTAGTCTTTAAATTTGGATGAGGAGCAGGAACTGTATTTGGTCCTTCTTCTGTAGTAGCTTGTAAATCGATAGTGTTTTTATCGCCAGCGCCACCATCATAAGTGAAAATAAATCTGCTTTCAGAAATACCTTGTTTTTCTACTAGATATTTAATTACACTATTTACTCTTTCCCAGCTTTTTTGTTGAGAAGCTTTATCTGCCTGAGGATGTCCAATAACATTTACTTTACATAATGGATTTGCTTTCAATTTAGCTGCAACAGCTTCCAACAATTTAGTTGAATTAGAAGAAAGTTTAGAACCATTATTAAATTGTACGCTTGGTAAGTTATTTACATTACAACCTTCTTTTACAGTATCTTTTACTGGAGCAGGTATTTTGCTGCAACAAGGTGGTTCTGGACAAACACCAACACCATCGTTATTTACAGGGAAACAAGACTGTGGAGTAAGCAATTCTTTATCTCTGTAATCTGGAACTCCATCACCATCAGTATCTAAAGCACGACCATGAGAATCAACTGCAGCTCCTTTAGGAGTATTTGGTTCTAAGTCGAATTGATCAGTTATACCATCACCATCAGCATCAGGAAGTTTTACGGTAGGTAACTTCATGTGTCTTGGTTCATTCAATTCATTGTAAGTATAGTTGCTAGGATTTATCCACCATAATGGTTCAATATTTTTAGCAGAATTTCCTATGTTATAATTAAAATGGAAACTTGTGTAGCTAATAATATCATCATGAGTACCTGCTTTAAGTCCAACCAATTCATTTGTAAATGCATCGGTATACTTTTGTTCAAAACCAATATTCATTTTACTGTTCAATTTATAGGAAACGCCGAATCCCAAATCAACTGCATGTCTTCCAATCCAATTGTCTTTGAAAAATACACTTCCTCTATTTCCGTTTGCAGGGGTAGCGCTCGTCTCGTAAGAACCCGACATACCTGTTCTTAAATCCTGACGGATATCTGATGTACGACGGTTTGGAACCAATACAATAGAATCGAAATTCCACAACTTACCATTATCCTGATAAGCATTAATATTCACTTCACTAGCTATGAATGTGTAACCTCCAAAAAGATAAACATTCCATTTAGGATTACCTCGGTAATAATCTTGAGCAGTAAGTGAATAAATTAAATCGAATGATAAACCATGTGTTACATTTCTATAATTTGCATAGTATGTTTTGCCATTATATATTCTATCCCACTGTGATAAACCAAATGGATTGTCACCTCCAACACGCTTTTTCCAGTCTAATCCAAAAGTAGTTAGGTAATTATAACTAGCTCTAATAGACCAAGAGTGGCTTACCGCTTTTCTTAAGGAAACACCTAATCCTATAGAAGGGTTATTATTTACACCTCTCCAATCAGGTCTAATTTCAGACATAATAAAAGGATATCCTAAGCTAATTCCCAATTCCATTTTGTTATTTGGTCTTGCAGGGTAAGGAAATTCATTCCTTAAAAATTTCTTCTGCTGAGGCATGTGCTTAGCAGAAACTTTAGAACTGTCTCTCCAATTCCAACCCCAATCTGTATTATTAGATTGCGCAAAATTTGCAGTCGAAATAAAGAAGCAAGCGAGTAACAGATAGGTAAATTTGTTCTGTATCATACGTTAATATTTAAAAAAATATAGAATTATAATCTCGCAAAAGTAATTGTTAATGTATTAAGGCTATTGTAAAGTTGCGAATGCGGTAAAATTATTTGCAATTTTTTACGCAATCGATTTAAACTGATGCAAATCAAATTACAATCAATCACATTGGCTTGTTTATGCTACCTCTATTGGGCTGATAATATTCATTAAATTATATTTGCAGCATGAGTAACAACAATGTGCGCGTACGTTTTGCCCCTTCTCCCACCGGTGGATTGCATCTTGGTGGTGTAAGAACCGTTTTGTTTAATTACCTGTTTGCCAAAAAGCATGGAGGTAAATTTATCCTAAGGATAGAAGATACCGATCAGTCTCGTTTTGTAGCTGGTGCCGAAGAATATATCTTTAATTGTTTGGAATGGTGCGGCATTATACCCGACGAAAGTCCAAAAAATGGTGGTGTTCATGCTCCTTACCGTCAGAGTGAAAGGAAAGAACTATACCGACAATATGCGAATAAATTAATTCAAGATGGTAAAGCATACTATGCTTTTGATACAGCAGCTGAGTTGGAGGAGAAAAGAAAAACATCTCCCAACTTTCAATATAATAATGTAACCAGAAAGGAACTTAAAAATTCCCTTACGCTTTCTGCTAATGAAGTAAAAGAACTGCTGGATAATAATGTACCGCATGTTATTCGTATTAATATGCCTGTAGAGGAGACAGTTACTTTTCACGACATGATAAGAGGGGATGTAAGTTTTAATACTTCCCAGATAGATGATAAAGTGTTGCTTAAAGCCGATGGAATGCCTACTTATCATCTTGCAGTAGTGGTTGATGATTACTTAATGCAGATTAGTCACGCTTTCCGAGGCGAAGAATGGCTTCCTTCGGCTCCAGTACATATATTGTTGTGGAAATATCTGTTTGGGCTCGATAAAATGCCTCAATGGGCTCATTTACCACTGATACTAAAACCCGATGGGAATGGCAAATTGAGTAAAAGGGATGGTGATAGACTCGGTTTCCCTGTTTTCGCTATGGATTGGATAGATCCCAAAACAAATGAAGTAAATGCTGGCTTTAAAGAAAAAGGATTTATTCCAGAAGCATTTGTCAATATGCTGGCCATGCTGGGATGGAATGATGGATCTGATAAAGAAATATTTACACTCGAAGAACTAATTGCTGGCTTTTCGCTGGAAAGAGTACATAAGGCAGGCGCTAAGTTTGATTATGAAAAAGCCAAGTGGTTCAATCATGAATGGATAAAGAAAATGCCGGTAGATGCATTAAGGCCATTGGTGATAGCTGAGCTGAATAAAAATGGTATAACTCCCGACGAGTCAAAGCTGGATATAGTAATAGAACTGGTTAAAGATCGTTGTACTTTTATTAGTGATTTTGTGATGCAGGCAGGCTTTTTCTTTCATACGCCTGCTTCTATCGATATTGCATCTATTCAGAGTAAATGGGAAGAAAAGAAAACACAGTTCTTTAATAATTATAAGATGGCATTGGATCAGTTTGAAAACTGGGATGGTCATTCTTTGGAAGCGCATTTTAAACAACTGGCTATTGATGCTCAGATTAAACCTGGAGAACTGATGCTACCACTAAGAATAATGCTGGTAGGAGGGAAGTTTGGTCCTCATGTATTTGATATTGCAGCAGTGATTGGTAAAGAAGAAACCATTAACAGAATTAAAAATACTATAGCATTGTTGTAACAACAGGATGTACAATTTAAAGCTGTTTTATGCATGCTTTTAGCATCATAAAACAGCTTTTTTTATTGCTGAAATATTTCTGCAACTATTGATTTTATTGCTTAAAAACAGGTTAACACCCTTCTTTACCTTCAAATGTGCATTTTAAGTGGATATTTTTTTGCAAGAAATGATTTCCAATTTTCAAGAATCGTGTTATCGCTACCAAATCGCTGAAACCCTTGCTATTATTGACTTTAGTTACAAAAACATGATTTTCGTCATTTGGATTTGCCGACAAAAAATTTGTAAAACCTTTTGTGCAAAAGGGTTTAGAAAAAAATGTTGAAAAAAATGTTGGAATAATATTTTGTTGGAATGTAAAACGAAATAAATTTGTTTTGATTTATTACATTAAAACACTCTTGTATGAACAAAGCTGAATTGATTGCTAAAATTGCCGAAGATGCTGGTATTACCAAAACTCAGGCTGGCGCTACGTTAGACTCTTTTACTCAGGCGGTTACTAAAACCTTGAAAGGTGGTGGTAAAGTGACTTTAGTAGGATTTGGAACTTTTTCTGTTACTAAGCGTTCTGCTCGTGTAGGAAGAAATCCTCAAACTGGTGCTGCTATTAAAATTAAAGCTAAGAAAGTAGCTCGTTTTAAAGCCGGTAAAGATTTAAGCGAAAGGATCTAATTTCCTTTCTGCAAAAAAAAACCTCGCTATATGCGGGGTTTTTTTATTTTTGCACCCTTACATAAAAAAAGTAATTAATTAATCATGGGAAGAGGAGATAAAAAAACAGCAAAAGGAAAAAGATTTAAAGGTTCATTTGGCGTTAGCAGACCACACAAAATTGCTACCGGAAAACCTGCTGCAGTTAAACCAGCACCAGCACCAACTGCTGAATAAGAAAAAGCTTTAACGCATTCGCGTTTATAACATGTTAAGCCTTCGATGAATAGTCGGGGCTTTTTGTTTTTCTAAGAAGTGAAATTAATTAGCTGATGTGCTGATTAGCTAATATGCTAATGAATACAGCAATACAAAGAATAACTAATGCTGTTTAATACTGCATATAGCTAATCCTGGATTGCTCTTAATATGCGTGAGTCGTGAGTTTCTTGAGTCGTGAAAAATACAACTACAGTTGTTGTTATTATAACACATTAGTGATAGTATCAAGTATAACTGTATTACTTATAACCTACTACTTAAAACTTAGTACGTAAATCGAATGCTCTACACACCAGAACTGTATTCCTTTTTACTTTTTGTTTTTTACTTTTTACTTTGCTAATAAGTTTCTTTTTCTATTGAATCAAGAATATTCAAGTAGCTTATAAAACGCTCTTCCGATATAGTGCCTTCATTTACCGCCTTTTTTACGGCACATTCTATATCATTGAAATGCATACAGTCGTTAAACTTACAATTGTTTAGTAGGGCTCTCATTTCGGGGAAATAATGAGATAGTTCTTTCTTAGTTGTATCGGCCAATGCAAGCTCTCTTATGCCGGGAGTGTCTATAATAGCACCGCCATTAGGCAGGTCGTACATTTCTGCAAAGGTGGTAGTATGCAATCCTTTGCCACTCCAGTCGCTTACATCGCTTGTCTTCAATTCCATGTCCAGCAATACATTTATTAGCGTAGTTTTACCTACTCCACTATGGCCAAAGAATAAGGTATTCTTATTATGCAAAACCTCGTCTATAGCCTGCATCTCTTCGGTATTATGAAAACTACAGAGCAGCACTTTATACCCTACATTTTCATAGATACTTTTTAGTGATTGGTACAACTCCATTTCCTTCTCCCTGTATATATCATGCTTGTTAAAAACAATAACAGGCGGTATATGATACATTTCACAAACTGTAAGAAAACGATCCATAAAACCCATCGATGTTTTAGGATTTCTTAGCGTAGCAATTAATAAACATTGGTCCAGATTGGAGGCTACTATATGACGCTGGTTTTTGTTGTGTGGACTAATTCTCGTGATATAATTATGTCGGTCTTCAATCTCGGTTATGGTACCCGTATTTTCGGTGCCGTCTTCCAGTTCTATTCTTACTATATCACCAACCGCTATAGGGTTGGTAGAAGTAAGCCCTTCTAATTTAAAAGAACCTTTTAGTCTTGCCTTATAAGTATATCCATCCTTATCTTTTACTATGTACCAGCTTCCCGTAGATTTATAGACTGTTGCCTGCATAATAATAGTTTAAATAACCACTAGCTCGTAAAACTCTTCGGGGTTAAGATATTTCTTTGCAAGCTCCTGCAAGGTGTCCGGCGTAATAGTTTTAATGGTATGAATCGATTGATTAAAATAGTCGGCTTCCATGCCATTCAGTATATAGTTTTTCCAACGCGAAATAGTCTGGAATGGACCATCAAGATCGGAGAGCAGACTTCCCATCATAAAGTTCTTTACCAAGAACAGTTCATCGTCTTCTACTGGTGCTGTTCTTAGCTTTTCCATTTCTTTATACGTCTCTTCTATAGTTGCTTCGCATACATCTCTTCCTGCTTCTGTACTAATCATCCAGGCCGAGGTATGTATATGATTCTGTAGGTAAGAATGAATGCCATAGGTATAGCCTTTATCCTCTCTTATATTATCCATTAATCTTGAACCAAAGAATCCACCGAATATATTATTCAGTATTTGTACTCCAATAAAATCGGGATGATGACGGTTAAAGAACGGACGGGCCATTCTGATAGCACCTTGAACCCCGTTGTCATCATTGGTAATCCTGTACTTTCTCTCTACCGCAGGGGCAGGCAATATTTTTTTAAGTTCGAGTGCATTATTATTAAATGGCAAAGAGCCAAAGTATTTATTCAAACTTTCTTCTATATCTACCGGTAGTTTTCCAGCCACAAAAAGCATACATTTCCCATGGGTATAGTACTGTTTAAAATACTGTACCAGCTGCTCTCTTTCCAGATTATCATAATCTGCTATAGAAGAATAACGGCCGTAAGGATGATCGAATCCATATACGTATTCATCTATTAATCTGGAAGCAACAAACTCGCATTTCTTAAGGTTTACTTCCAGCTTTTGTTTATGATTCTGCTTATAAATAGCCAGCTCCTCTTCGGGGAAAATGGACTCCGACAATACTTCTGCTACCAGGGGCAACAAGTGTGGAAGATGTTTATTTAAAGTATGTAAAGTAACCGTAGCAGTTTCGTTGTAACAGCCTCTGCTAAGATGCGCGCCATAAAAGTCTGCTATTTCATTTATGGCATATGCCGATTTGTTGGTGGTACCATTCTTTAGCAAAACATTGGTAGCACCTGCCACTATTCCTTTTTCCTCGAACCAGTTACCAGCATAAAACACAAATTCTATCTGTGTAAGTTCTTGTGCACCTGCATCGATGGAATAAACCGGTACACCATTATCCAGGGTAAAATGACGGTAAGGCTTTAGTTGCAAATCAAAATCAACAGCGTTTACTATGTTGGGCGTTTCTTGTCTGTTCAGCATACTTATTATATATATGTAGAGTAATTCTTAATTTATAAACCGCAAATATAACGGTAGGAAGGGTGAAACAGCTAACTGTGCAGGGTAGATTATCGTACTTCGGTATTTATGATTAGTACTTTATCTTAAACTACTGTAAAATCGTAATTAAAATTATATATGATGCGAATAAGAGACTTTTTCCATTTTGTAATTAAATTGAATTATAGTGATGATAAAATAAGAAAAAGTTGCATTTGATAACTGTAATAGGATCCTAATGTTTAATACTCCTCAAACCATTCAAACTTATCCGCAACTATATTGCTGGTTTCCTTTCTTAGGTAATCTAAAAATGCACTTGCAACAGGGGACAGTTTCTTTTCTTTTAACCACACTAAGTTCCAGGTAGAGGTTAAGGGAAATTCTTTTATGGGTACAATCTGCAGTTCACCATTTTGCAATTCATTCTTTATTCCTATCAATGGCATTATGGAGCAACCAAGACCTGCAATTACAGCTTGCTTTACTGCTTCATTGGTAGAAAGTTCCATCTTTTTTCTGATGTAAATAGATTGTTCATTCAGATATTTTTCCATTACATATCTCGTACCCGATCCTTCTTCTCTATAGATTAGTGGTAAAGTTTCCAGAATAGATTTATCCTGATATTTTTTCTTTTTAAACACCTGGTCTTTATTGGCTATCAGGTAGAGTTTATTCTGCATCAATTCCAGTCTATCAATACTTACATTATCAGGCAAAACAGATACTAATGAAAAATCTACTTCATTCTTTTGCAGGCTTTCTATTACTTTACTTTTATTGGTTACATCCAGACTTAAATCCACGCCTGTATTGTTCTTTAAAAAATCTGCCAGAAAAAATGGCATTACATATTTACCAGTGGAAACAACCGATATGGTAAGTCTTCCGGTAAGTTGCCCTTTGAAAGATTGTGTTTTATAATTTATTTTATATACCTCATTCAATATGTTCTCTGCAGCCAATGCAACTTCTTTTCCAAAGGCTGTAATGTAAAGTTTTCTGCCTACTATTTCGGTGAGTGGGATATCGAATTGTTGCTGAAAGTTTCTGAGCTGTATAGATACAGCAGGTTGCGATAAAAACAACTCTTCGGCAGCCTTGGTAATACTTTTAGTCTGGTATATTTTCAGGAAGATATTCAACTGATTTAAAGTATAGTTCATAAATATTATTTATGTCAAATATAATAAGTATAAATATAATTTATTTATAAAACATTCCATTTTTGCATCATTAAATGAAATTAAAACAAAAACAATGCAAAGAATAACTGTAGCAAAAGGGGATGGAATAGGGCCTGAAATAATGGATGCCACCTTAGAAATAATTTTAGCAGCAGGTGCTCAAATTGAAATTGACGAAATAGAAGTTGGAGAAAAAGTATACCTGTCGGGTAATACAGCTGGTATTGCCAAAGAGTCATGGGATGTAATCAGAAGAAATAAAATATTTTTAAAAGCACCTATCACTACTCCACAAGGTGGAGGTTATAAAAGCCTGAATGTTACTACCCGGAAGTTTTTGGGATTGTATGCTAATGTTAGACCTTGTGCTAGTTTGCACCCTTATGTAAAAACTAAGCATCCCAATATGGATCTGGTAATTATCAGAGAGAATGAAGAAGATTTATATGCAGGTATCGAGCATCAGCAAACGGATGAAGTAGTACAATGTTTAAAACTGATAAGCCGACCAGGTTGCGAGAAAATTGTTCGTTATGCTTTTGAATATGCTAAACAATATGGCAGAAAGAAAGTAACCTGTTTTTCTAAAGATAATATTATGAAACAAACAGATGGTCTGTTTCATAAAGTATTTGATGAGATAGCTGCGGAATATCCTTCTATTGAAAATGAGCATTGGATTGTAGATATAGGTGCTGCAAAACTAGCTGATACCCCTGAAGCTTTTGATGTAATTGTAATGCCAAATCTATATGGCGATATACTATCCGATGTAGCTGCACAGATTACTGGATCTGTAGGATTAGGTGGTTCTGCTAATATTGGTGAAGAGTGTTCTATGTTCGAGGCTATACATGGTTCTGCTCCAAGAATTGCCAATCAGAACAAAGCAAATCCTTCGGGCTTATTGCATGGTGCTATAATGATGCTCAATCATATTAATCAAAATGAAGTAGCAGAAAAGGTACTGAATGCATGGCTGAAAACCATTGAAGAAGGTTATCATACTTATGATATATACAAAGAAGGTACCAGCAAAGAAAGACTGACTACCAAAGAATTTACACAGGCAGTTATTGCGAATCTTGGACAAAAGCCAAGCTTATTAAAGTCGGTAGAATTTCCAAAAGGCATTACCATTAATGTACCTAAGTATGTACGTAAAGCTGCCGCTAAAAAGGAATTAACGGGTGTAGATATTTTTGTTCACTGGAGAGGAGAAAATCCAGAGGAACTTGCAGCTATAGCTCAAAAGATGAATAATGATCATCTTAAATTATCCATGATAACCAACAGAGGCATCAAGGTTTGGCCTGATGGATTTAGCGAAACATTCTGTACCGATCATTGGCGTTGCAGATTTAAAGCGGAAGAAGGTAAAACCCTTACCAAACAGGATGTAATCTTATTGCTGGCAAATGCTATTAACCATGATATAGATACCATTAAAACAGAAAATCTTTACAACTTCGATGGTAAAGCTGCATACTCATTAGGACAAGGACAATAAAAATACAACTATGAATATTAAATTAATAAAAGGACATTTTAGTGCTGCCGATTCATTAGAATTGATCGATAATATTATTCGTCAGAAGATTAAGTTTCAAGAGAATAAAATACAGCAGAACAGTTCGGAAGAAGATATAAAAATGCGGGAAAAAAGAATCAAGGAATTACAGGATAATCTTGCTGAGTTGAGAGTTTACCTGAACAATTCTTCGAATAATATTACCCTCGATTGTTCTATTCATATCTCTTAATACTATGACTGAAAATTACGAACTACCGCTTATAAAAGGATTGTTTACTACCAAAGAAGCAAAAGAGGTTTTGCTGTTAATGGTAGGAGATAAAATAAACTTTCATAGAAAGGAAATATTCTCCATAAAAGAAAGAAATAATGGAGATGTATCAAAACATGAAAAAAGAATATCCGAACTAAAAGAAGTACAGCATACTATTAAAAATATAATAATTGAGGCTGAAGAAAAAGGTTTCCAGTTACAGATTGACAGTACTATATCCATTGAACTCCTGAAGCAATGATACAGTTTAAACGAAGAAAATTGGTAATTGCTACTATGCATAAAAAAGAGGATGTTATTGCACCTTTATTAGAATCAGCTTTGGGAGTAAAATGTATTGTAGGCAATACCATTAATACCGATCAGTTTGGAACATTTAGTGGAGAGATTGAAAGAACACAAACACCAATTGAAGCTGCCATTAGTAAGTGTACGGCTGCAATGGAAAAGTACAATTGTGATCTTGCTGTAGCAAGCGAAGGTTCTTTTGGTCCACACCCTTCTATAGTTTTTGTTCCTGCCGATGAAGAGTGGCTGGTATTTATAGATAAAACAAATGGATTAAAAATTGTTGTCAGACATATAAGCACCAACACCAATTTTACTGGCAAAGAAATTAAAACAACAACTGAATTATTAGATTTTGCAAATAAGGTAGGATTCCCATCTCATGGTATTATTTTAAAAAATAAAGCAATAGAAAATAAACGAATTATAAAAGATTTTAAAGACCCTGAATCCTTAATTAAAGCTTATCATGAATTAAATAAAGATGGAGCAGTAGTTTGTGCAGAAACAGATATGCGTGCTATGAATAATCCTACGAGGATGAACGTAATTGCAGAGGCTACCACAAAACTTATAGACAAGATTCAATCAACTTGTCCTGTTTGTAATTTTCCTGGCTTTAGTATTACGGATGCTGTAAAAGGGTTGCCTTGTAGTTTATGCAATGCGCCTACCCGATCGGTAAAGGCTTATATTTATGAATGCGAACATTGCAATTATAAAAAGGAAGATAAATATCCTAATAAAATAACAGCAGAGAATCCTATGTATTGTAATTATTGTAATCCCTAAAATTAATGGCAAAAATTATAACAGATATTAATGAAGCTGTACAATTATTGGCAGCAGAAGAAGTAATAGGTTTTCCTACCGAAACAGTTTATGGGTTAGCAGGAAACATTTATAGTACTAAAGCAATTGAGAAAATATTTTCCATAAAACAACGTCCTAAGTTTAATCCCTTAATAGTTCATATAGGAAATAAGGAGGCTATTAATGATATAGCAATTAATATACCCGATATAGCGTATACCCTGATGGACAAATGCTGGCCTGGACCGCTTACTTTATTATTAAAAAAGAAAGCCAGCATTCCCAACATTATTACAGCAGGATCTGATATGGTAGCAGTAAGAATGCCACAACATACTATGGCTTTAGCATTACTGAATGCTATCGATTTTCCTTTGGCTGCACCAAGTGCTAATCCGTTTATGCGAATCAGTCCGACTACTGCAGAACAAGTAGCTGCATATTTCCCTAATGAATTAAAACTGGTGCTGGATGGTGGCCACTGTACAAAAGGGATAGAATCTACCATTGTTGGATTTCCTGAAGCTGTTCCTACTTTGTACAGGTATGGGGCAATTGCAGTAGAAGTTATTGAAGCCATTACTGGAAAATTATTGCTAAAAAATAAAGATGATAAGCAACCAGCAACACCAGGTATGTTGCTTAAGCATTACTCACCTGTTAAGCCAATCGTTCTGGTGGAAGATATTGGGCAAGCTATTACACAATATCATCAAGTGAATATTGCAGTATTATCATTTTCAAAATCATTCTCTGCTAACAATATCGTTTATCAGGAAACACTTTCTACACATGAAAATATAGCGGAAGCAGCTTTTCATTTTTACAGTGCATTGCAAAGATTAGATCAAAGTAATGCCCAGTTGATTATTGCTGAAAGAATGCCTGATATAGGCTTAGGAAAAACAATTAATGATCGGCTGGAAAGAGCTGCTAAATAGAATTACTATTAGCAATTTATTATTCTATTATTGAATTATCTGAATGCAGATTCTATCATTATACATAAATATTATTTATGCTTTACATATAAAGTATAAATAATAATTTATGATTAATACGCTACACTTTTGCAGCGTAAACAATAAAATAAATATGAAATTAAAAATTTTAAATGTAGCAATCATTGCCATCTCCCTTCAGCTTATAATATCCTGTAATAACAGCATTAGAAAAAGAAATGTAAAAACAGAAAGCAACTCTACTACCTTGTCTTATACTAAAAGACATGTAATGACAAAAGGAGAACAGGACTCCTTAACTCCTGCTACAGTATTAACGGAATTGATGGCTGGCAACGAACGTTTTCAGCATAGTAATAATACAGAAAGAGATCATTCAGCTTCTATAAAAAATGCTTCGAATGCAGGACAGTTCCCCAAAGCAATTGTGCTGAGTTGTATAGATAGCAGGGTGCCGGTGGAAGATATTTTCGACCAAGGCATTGGCGATTTATTTGTAGCAAGAGTAGCAGGAAATATTGCAAATACCGATATGCTGGGTAGTATGGAATATGCCTGCAAAGTGGCAGGTGCAAAATTAATTGTTGTAATAGGACACGAGCATTGTGGTGCCGTAAAAGGAGCTGTTGATAATGTACAACTGGGCAATATTACTGATCTTCTTAAAAATATAAAACCAGCTATTTTAAAGAGTGAACAATTCGAAGGAGCACATACTGCTAAAAATGAAGACTACCTGGAAGTAGTGAATAAAAACAATGTACTGAATACTATTTCAGAAATAAGAACAAGGAGTGAAATATTAAGAGACCTGGAAAATAAAGGGGCTATTAAAATTGTAGGAGCCTACTATTCTTTACTAACAGGCAAACTGACTTTCCTTAATTAATCTTACCCATTTATTTCCATAACAACAATTAATAAAAACAATATGAACTTTAATTTACTATTCGAAAATTTAACCAACCCTGCATTACTATTCTTTGTACTGGGCATTGTATCTGTTTATTTAAAAAGTGATTTAGAAATCCCACCAAACTCTTCTAAATTTATTTCGCTCTACTTACTATTTGCAATAGGATTTAAGGGCGGACAGGAATTATCGCACGAAGCATTTACCAGCGAAATAGGATGGTCTATGCTATTCGGAATATTTATCTCTTTATTCATTCCACTCTATACTTTTTTTATACTAAGAAGAAAATTAAGTGTGGCAGATTCTGGCGCCATTGCAGCAGCTTATGGATCGGTAAGTGCGGTAACATTTGTAACGGCCGTATCCTATCTTGAATCGCATCAGCTAACCCTTCATGGTCATATGGTTGCCATCATGGCATTGATGGAATCTCCTGCTATTATTATAGGGCTGGTATTAATCTCTTTATTTAATAAAGAAGATAATAGTACCTCTATAAAAATACCATCCGTTATAAAACATTCTCTTACCAATGGCAGTGTATTATTAATACTTGGAAGCCTGATAATAGGTTTTATGGCTAACGCAAAACAGGCAGAAGGAATAAAGCCATTTACAAACGATTTGTTTAAAGGCTTTCTGGCAATATTTTTATTAGATATGGGTATCACCAGTGGTAAAAAACTAAAAGCATTTTTTTCGTTTGGTGTGTTCCCTTTTGTGTTTGCAGTAATCATTCCTTTGGTAAACGGATGCCTGTTTGCCATGTTAAGTTCTTTTATAACCCACGATATAACCAACAGGTTCATATTTGGCGTTTTAGCTGCCAGCGCATCTTATATAGCCGTACCTGCTGCCATGAAAATTACTGTCCCTAAAGCCACACCGGGATTGTATTTACCAATGGCGCTTGCAGTTACTTTCCCTATAAATATTACCGTAGGTTTACCCCTCTATTACTGGATGGCGCATCAGTTTTAGTAAAGTACAAAATGCATCAGTATAATTTAAACCCGGATTTTGCAATAGAAGTTTTATTGCAAAATCCGGGTTTATTATTATATAATAGTATGTATAATATTCTACATAAAAAGAGCCATCCCCTCCAGGATAGCTCTACCAGTATTTTCTAAATTGTTTGATGTTTTATACCCATAAGCTAACCGTTTAATTGTTATTATGACTAATCTGTATTTGTATTCAATTATTAATTTTTAATTATTAATTCATAATTTAAACTAACTGCATCTTAGCTACCTTAGGATCTACCTCCACCGTATCTCTATCAAAGTTAAGTTTTATCCTCCATTTCTGCATGGTAGCAGCACCTATTATAGCTTCTTCGCTTAAACCTGGCACTACCAGAAATTCATCGCTAAGCAAAATATCATGTATATAAAAATCAAGGATTACTCTTTCTTTTATTTCTATGTAATGTCCTTCGGCAGCGGTAGAAACCAATCTTGTTCTACCCAGTTGTATGGGTATTTCAAGATCTTGTAAATGGTCTGGATTGATGCAGGATAAATTTGCCCCACTATCAAATAGTGTATACAGGTTCTTTTCTCCTTTTGAACCAACATAAAATATGGGCATTTTTATTACAGACATTATTTAGTATTAAAGTTTCTCAAAGTTAGGCTTATTCAATCACCTTATCTGTATTTGTATTCTTTTTTACTTTTTGTTTTTTACTTTTTACTTTGCAATGTATTCATTCTCAAATTATCACATTATCAAATTATCACATTGGCATTTAAGCAGATGTAACGGTAATACTTACCACATCGCTTACTACACCTACTATTTCATTTTTCACAAAACCCCAGGCTCTATATTGTCTTATTTCGGGCAATGAAGGATTTAAATTTGGACGTTTATCGGTATAGGTAACAATATTTATTTTATCTACCAGTTCATACTCCGTTTCGGTACCTCTTTTTGATTCCAGTTTTATACCATCCAGATCGCCTTTGGTATATTTAATCTGTACATACCCGCCACTATTTTTTGCTGTAAATAAAACCTGTGTGGTATCCAAACCAATTTTAGCATCCGGTGCAGCACCAATGATACCCAAATCTTTACCAATTGCCTCTGAATAACCAATGCTGGACTTGATTTTTTTAACCAATAAACTAATACGGGTAAAAATTCCTTCTCCTACAGGAGTAGGTACATCTAATGCTATTGTTAATACCGGGAAAGGCATTATTATGGTTGTTTTTTTACTATTACGGATAGTGCTTTTAGATGTAGAACAATTATGTTCGAAAGTTTTAGAAGCAGCAGCCAGTGTTACCATATAAGCATACGCCAGATTATCGTTGTGTACACTATCGGTATCAGGTTTTAATAGCCCTAATTTTGCTGCATAAGCCAACAATTTAATGTCGAAATTATTTAACCATATTACTCTTTGCGCATCGCCATTTGGCAGAAAATACTTCTTAATCATACATTTTATTTTAATTGTTTATTATTAATATGCTGTTTACTGCATTTATTTTTTATTTCACGGAAACCATATTGAAGGTAGAAAAACCCTTTTTTCATTTGCCCAACAACTTTTTCATCTGCTTACAACCTTTTTTCATCTGCTTATGAACCCTAATGGTTTGATAAATGGTACATTTCAAATCACTGTAAGTTAGAATCAGACCGTGGCGTTCCACATTCATCTCCTTATAGTTTGTAGTGGCATCACTACAGTTATAAATTATTCAACAGGAATTGCCGTCATCTCCTTACAAACTGTAGCGAGGTGGTTACAGTTCAGCAGCAGACCAATAAAGATTGTAGCGAGATGCTGCCGGTAAAATTTCAAACCCAAAAAGTATTTTTTCTAATCCAATAATTACTCCTTGACTTTCTTTTTATTGTTCCCTGTTTCCTTCTGAATATTTCCCGTATAAAATTTTTAAGAACTGATGCAAGGATGATAAACTTTGATTTGCTGTATCATTTTTGCGAGGGCGAAGATGGATAGAAATAACAGATTGTTACTTATCTTTAGGACAGATAACAGGATATCAGGACAGACAACAACATATCAGGACATACGACAAGATATTTAGCCACAGTTTGCATATTCCGGCAGATATTACAAACCCTGTTTAGAGGCTAAATACTACACAAGATTTTTGTTTGGACAGCTTTTGCCGTAATGAAAAGTACTATTGGGAAACAATACCTTATCTACTTCATCAGAAAAGCTTCGGCTAATAGGTAATGGCAAATTATAATCGAAGAGATTAATTTCGATATGAGGACAGACAGAAATTGCAAAATTTTTATTGATACTATAGGAATCGTGAATCTGCATAAAACTGACGGCGGAAAACATAACCAGTATTTCTATCATTGTACCCGGTATAAGCAGACAATTATTGCCTTGTTCATATAAACGAAGCAATACATAATTGTTTTTTAAATAATTGGCTGCAGTTATAAACAGTATAGAATTGATATTTATATTTTCCTGATAGGTATTGGAAAAATCTTCTTCTTTATTTGCCAGGTTGCCATTGGGCAACAGTTTTACACTGGTAACTTTTAGCAACAGATGAATAGGTTCAATAGCAGCAGGAAGGATAGGCGGTGGCAGCAATATTGTATGGTGTTTAGACATATAGTACCGTTAAATAATTAAACGGTATAAAATGTTACCTGCCGTTAGGATGGGTGGAAAGGTACGGGGGAATGTAGAAAAATGCGCTTGTTATTATTTAAAGCCAAGAAAACATAGTGTAAATAAATGATTTGATCGAGGATTGTTGATAGTAAACATATTGCTTATTGAGGTTCAAATATAATATCATGATTAGATAGAATAAATTCTCCAAGGGTTTTTAATGATTTTTCTTTGTTGACATTTGCCTTATTTAGCAGTACATATATACAATTATGATAGTCGTCTACTTGATTAAAATTTTTAGGGGGAAACATATTCAACATAGCATACTTATAAATATTAAACCTTGTTCTTTTATAATCTTCAACATATTCTTTATTCAATAATCTTTTTTCAGGAATGTTATCACGGGGAACAGCATAAAAAACAAAACTCATATTTTTATGTGTTCTCCATACTTCAAACATGATGTGTACACATGTAGAAATTACTTTAAAAGCATCTCCATCATTAAATATTTTATTGTAGGCAGTTTTGGGTGACTTAATGTCTTTTCTATCGCAATATTTTATAGCAGCGAAATTAAAATCGTAGAATTCTATTATCACATGATAGTCTCTATATTTAGCTTTAAATCTATATAGATGCTTATTGGTAGGATTTATTAATAAAGTAGATTTGTTTCCAAGGCTATCAAACTTATAGTATTGGTTAAACATTAATCAATACTAAAGTATTTATATGCAGGGTTTCTTAACTTTTCTTGTTGTTTGGGAGTAATTACTTTAAAAGTAAGTGTAAAGTTGGTTTGCTTGTTTTTAAATACAATAGGCTTTACAGCAATATCATTGTATATCCTTGCAGATTTTACCACCCGGCTATTTTTATTGCTATTCATGTTATTGTAAAAAGTTTGATTTATGATACCTATTAGTGATTAATTATTTGCACTAACAGTTTCAAAGGTAATGGTTATTGATTACGAAGATTAAAATAAATGATTTAGCATTGATTCTGTGTTATTTTAATACATAATGGTATTAGAAACAGTGCTTATAATTTATAATAGCCCAAGTTTTAAGGCTTTTATTTTCATTTTAGGGTCTTTAAGTTCTAAGTTGAATAAATCTTTTGAAGCCTCATCCAGGGTTTTAAATTTAAAATACTGTTGATGATGTTTCACGCCTTCTTTAAAAGGTTCTCTTCCCAGTATTTTAGTTAGTTTATTATAGTAAGTCATAATTAATATTTGTAAGCCGTTTTGAGTATTGCAAATGTAGGATGAATTGAAGCAATTATTAAATATAACCGCTCTTAGCATCGTTCTCCTTGCCTTCATAAATATTTAGTCCTTTTTTATCCCAGTTCTTTACCATTTTGGCTAATTGTTGTATCCTGATATGTTTTACAGGGTTAATAGTAGGTGTTTTAATATGATTATCCATTATATGCTCAGCAGTATCGCCACTGAATACTATGCCAATTTTTCTATCTCTAAAATTGATAAAACCTGAATTGAAATAAAGTTTCATAATAAGGTGAAGTTAGTGTAAACATATTGGTATAGAATTTTCATTTCAGACTATAAATATTAAAACAGGCGGTGGCAGCAATATTTTATGGTGTTTAGATATATAGTACCGTTAAATAATTAAACGGTATAAAATGTAACCTGCCGTTAGGATGGGTGGAAAGGTACAGGGGAATTGGAGTAAGAATTGAAATAAATTATTTTGCTTGTTCAATTAGATTTTATATTTGGTGATTGAGATGATGCTGGGTATGGGTTTAAGAATTAAGATTAAAGTAATAATAATTCATACAAATGCATCTATTGGAGAATTAGCAGCAAAAATTTCGAGCTGCAAAATATATTATAGAGAAATCCTAATGTATTTTTATTAAACAACCAAATAACTAAAACAATAAAAATATGAGTTCACGGTATTTATATAATAGAAGAACTACTGTATATAAAAGTCATATTAATACGATAATACCTTATGGTAAAATAAATTCATATAACACTAAAGATTTCTCCTCTGCTATTTCTCTTTTTAAGAGAACAGGAAATAACAATTTAACAATAGATTTTTCCACAGTAGTTTATGCATATCCAAATGGTATGTTACCAATAATTGCGACAGTTCAGAAAATGAGATTAGAAGGTATAAATGTTTATATAAAACTACCTCAAAATGATAATACTAGACGTTTATTTAGAGCGGTTAACTGGGCTTATTTTTTATCGCCTGACCAATTTGAAAAGTCAGAATCTACTCATGACAGACATTTAGTGACTACTAATTTTTTAAATGCAATTGAACAAAAAAATGCAGTTGATGATTTAATGGAAGTTGTCTTGAGAAATATGGAATTACCAAGAGATATTATTTCTGGTCTAGAATGGTCTATTAATGAACTGACTGATAACGTTTTAAATCACTCTAAGTCAACTGTTGGTGGTTTTGTTCAAGCTACTACATATCCCAAAGAAGGGATTATTGCTTTTGCAGTTGCTGATGCAGGCAGGGGCATTTTAAAATCTTTACAAGAAGGTTTTCCTAGTCTGAGAACTGACATTCAAGCTATGGGAGAAGCTATAAAAGTTGGTGTTACTAGAAATTCACAAGCAGGACAAGGTAATGGATTAGCAGGTTCATTAAGAGTAACAACTATGACTGGTGGTTCATTTGACCTTACAAGTGGAAATGGTAATTTAGTAACAACTGAAAGTGATACTAAAAGATATTCTAGAGAACAACTACAACATTATGAAGGAACAGTAGTTTGTGGTCAATTAAAAAATAATAAAGATTTTTCTGTTTCTAAAGCACTAGTATTTTTAAATGGCATTGAATATACTCCTGTCGATATGATAGAAATGAGGTATGAGATGGATGATAAAGATTATTTAATATTGAAAATGAAAAATGAAACTACTGGATTTGGAACAAGACATTCTGGTGTACAGATAAGAACAAAAATTATAAATCTAATAAATGCACAACCCACCTATCCATTAATTATTGATTGGGAAGGTATTCCAGTAATCTCAAGTAGTTTTGCAGACGAAGTAATGGGAAAACTATTCATTAGGCTTGGAGCTATGACATTTTCTGCAAAGATTAAAAACATAAATATGGAACTTCTAATAAGAGGGCTGCTAGATAAAGCTGTTGCACAAAGATTAACTCAAGAATTAGACGAGACTTCATAATATTACTAATGCTAACAGGTGTATTTGCAATAGAAGGAGTGACGAGAAAAGCTCCACTTAAGTTCTTTCTTTTGGCCTTGTTTGGGGCTGACATAACACTTTTGAACATCAGTACTTATATTTGACTTTTAGAACAGTATTATGCTTTGGATATCAGCAGACGAGGATTCTTGCCCTGCCATCGCAAATACCTATCCGTTAGCGGCTACATTAAATGACAATTCGCAATATTATAATCACCGTTTTAATTACTGTTTGTTTGACACATATTAATTGTGACAGTAAGAGGCAACTTAATCCAAGCAAACCATATTGGGCAGACACTAATCATCTATCTAAAGAGGAATTAACTCAAAGACAAGTTTGGACAAACTTTAAACAAGTTGTATTATCAAAAAAACTTGACACTTTTAAAAGACTAAGTTTACCCTGCCTATATTGTCCAGAATGTGATACAGACAATTCAAATTCATTGCAAGACACTACAGACACAAATAATTTTATCTCGACAAATAAATTCATCACAGACTACTTTCAAAAGGTTTTTAGCAAGAGAAAAAATGACTTTTATTTTAACGAATACAATTTAGAAAGTATAACAGCAATCCTCAATTCTGAAATTTCTTTAGGGAGTTGTTGTGGACTAAAAAATGAGACACCACACAAAATATTAGAAGTAATTATTGGTGACAATAAATGTTCAGGTGACGAGTGTTCGCAAACAATTTTTACATTTATTGATGACCAGACAGGGTATAAGTTTTACAGTATGGTTGACATACCTTGACAAATACAGCCGCTAACAGGAGTATTTGGCGATAGCAGGGCTGACGGAATAAATATCAGCTTCTGTTCTTTCTTTTGGCTTCTGTTTCAGCTTGACACACTATATTTGGCTTTTAGTAATTAATTCAACAACAGTATTTCAATATGGCATTTGTTATCAGCGGACGTAACATTCTTGCCCTGCCATCGCAAATACCTGTCCGTTAGCAGAAATGCAGTTTGACCAACCTTAATTTTAAAGTGACAAAATAAATATATTCCCATATTGGTAACTTTTCTTATATTTGACAAAATTTATTTAGTTGAGAGTTATAGCAAAAAAGATACTTCGAGAATTTTGGGATAAACATAACGACTGTGAACAACAGCTGAAATCTTGGTATCAGGAAGCATCAAGTGCTGAATGGAAAAACTCAAATGAAATCAAGTTAGAATATCAAACAGCAAGCATCATTGGCGACAATAGAGTTGTTTTTAATATTAAAGGCAACACTTATCGACTGATTATAAAACTCAATTTTGACTATCAAATGATTTGGATAAGATTTATTGGGACTCACGCTGAATATGATAAAATAAATGCAAAAACAATTTAAAATGAATATCAAGCCAATTAAGACAAAGAAAGATTATGAGTTAGCAATGACAAGGCTTGAGACCTTGTTTGATGCTAAAAAAGGAACTTCAAAAGGTGACGAATTGGAAGTATTAAGCCTTTTAATTGACAAGTACGAAAACGACAATTTTCCAATTGAATTACCAGACCCAGTTGAAGCAATAAAATTTAGAATGGAACAATTAGGTCTGACACAAAACGACCTTGCAGAAGTTGTTGGTCAAAAAAGTAGAGCAAGTGAAATACTAAATAGAAAACGTAAGCTTTCATTAGAAATGATTCGACAACTTCATAGCAGTTGGCATATTCCAACAGAGGTTTTAGTTCAGGCATATTAAAGAAGCACTTCTGCCAACAGGGGTATTTAGCAATAGCATGGGCGACCAGAAAACCTCCACTTCAGTTCTTTCTTTTTGCCTTGTTTGGGGCAGACGAGGATTCTTGCTCAATGAAATACTAAATGTAAACTAATAATAAATGTATTCCTACTTAAAACAAACTATTCTATTTACCTTAATAATTAATTTTGCTTTTTGTAGTTTAGCCGGTGCTCAAAGTATCCATAAGACAGTTCATTCAAAATCCGTAAATAAAAAGAACGCGTATAATTTTATTCATTACTTTCCTGATACAAGCCTTGCTATATTAGTAGCAGAAAGGCTTCATAAAAAAGTGGAAGACATTGTATCCATTAAGGAACTAGCAAGAATAAAAGGAAATTTTGAGGTGGGACCAGGTTCTGTTTCCAATTTAAAAGGGATTGGCTATTTAACTGGAATTAATTCATTTGGCTGTTATAAGAATGAAGTTACGGAAATACCTGCAGAAATAGGCAAGCTTACAAATCTTGTTTCTTTAGATTTATGTAAGGCCTTTTCACTGGAGAAAGTACCACCGGAAATTGGAAATTTGAATAAGCTGAAATGGATAAGACTTTGTTTAACTCAGGTAAAGGTTATACCAAAAGAAATTGGCAATCTAAATCAGTTAGAATATCTTGATATTTCCTGTAATAGGTTGAGGAATATACCAGCAGAAATAGGCAACTTAAAAAGTTTGAAAAGGTTGTATATAGAATCCAACATTCTAAAAAAGGTTCCGGATGAAATATGCAACCTTACTTCATTAACTTCCCTGGACATGAGCTATTGCATGCTTATACAATTGCCAGATAGTATTGGCAATCTTCGTTCACTCAGATTTCTTAACTTATTCAAAAATGATTTAAGAGTATTGCCTCCTAGTATTAAAATGATGGATAAACTATCAACATTAAATGTTTTCGATAATTTTAATTTAAGTGAAAGCTATAAAATGTATTTGCCTAAATTATTGAAAAAGAAAAAGAGGTAATCCCCCCGTTGGCTGTAGTGTTCATAAAATGTTAGGTAGTTTGACGTAGTTGGAGACTACCAAACATTCGGAAATACTTTGCCTATCAGAGGAATCACTTGTATTAAATTTCACGAATCTTTTTATCAGGGTTTTTATAGGTGTTATGTATTGCATAAATTACAACCTCTTTTTTTCTTATTTCAAATACTACAACGTAAGGAAACTTATACAATAAACAATCTCTGAATATTTTCAAGTTATCTTCTTCTATAAAACTATAATGTGTAGGATGGTCGGAAAGATCATTATATCGAATTGAAAGAGAAGTTAAGAACCTTTCTCCTAACCCCTTTTGTTGTTTCTCGTAATGTATGTATGCTTCGGTAGTGTCTTTATGAGCTGCTGCTGTTATGATTAAGGCATATGGCATTTTACAATTGTTGAGATCTTGCCATTTGAATAGATTCCTCGGCGGAATATGAAGCCGTTTCGCCATTCAGATGTTTGGTTCTTCTATTGTGAAACTCCTGTAAATCTTTTTCGCTATAATAACTGGATATTTCGCTTTCCAATAAAGTATAAATTGCCTTGATCTTTTCTTCGTTTGCCATTTCTATAAATTGGTGTAACTTTTCTTTTATCAATGTATTGGTAAGCATATTATACTTGTTTGCCACAAATTTATAGTAATGCGGTTGGTTTTGGTAAATATTAGCCATTTTATTTAACTATCTTGAAGCTACCAGTTGTTCGTAGTATTCGCATGTTTCAGTTTGGCATTTGTTTTAAACCATTAAATCATAAACAATTCAACCATAATTCCCCCACTCGGAACAAGTGTGACGTGAATCAATCCTAAGAGTGAGTTGCCTCAAAGGAAAGAATGTCGGATAAAAGATGATAGTAGGTCTATCAAAGTCGCTATACAAGTAGGGGCTTTAAACCAC
>Ga0208259_1000179_pt1 | contig 23676 bp, 18 predicted proteins | sample CryBogCBH22May08_FD_184618 | JGI IMG/M metagenome (GOLD analysis project Ga0208259, IMG submission 184618) | Freshwater microbial communities from Crystal Bog, Wisconsin, USA - CBH22May08 (SPAdes) | ecosystem: Environmental > Aquatic > Freshwater > Lake | place: Crystal Bog, Wisconsin, USA... | reverse complement strand
GTTCGCCAAAGATTTTCTTGAACACCAGGTCGTTCTTGGGGTCTAGGTAGCGGGGCATGGGGTGGCCTAGGGAGGTGGGGCTGCAAGATTATCAACAAGTCCAATTATAGCAAAGATCAGTGGGTGTCATGGCGGCGTGTCGCTAATTGCGCCAGCCTGTTGTAGAATCGTTGTATTTTCTTGGCTCAAAACTATAGGGCAGTATCCCGCCCGCCCCTATCACGCGAGCTACAAAATCAGCAAACATAACCGAATAATATTGATTACATTGCCGTTTCGTGAATTGCTGGTGGACAACGCAAAATCCCCTGCCTGCCGACTGCAAACTGCCGGGCTTGGACGACAACCTGATTATCCACGGAGATATCCTGCATGTCCTAAAAGCCCTGATGCCACCTTATGCAGGAAAAATCAAGTGCATCTATATCGACCCGCCCTATAACACCGGTAATGACGGCAGGTGCTATAACGACAATGTCAATTCGCTGTTGATGAAGGAATGGCTCAGCAAAAATGTCAACCCTGTGGATAAGTGTAATGGTCAAGTAAATTTGGACAACCCGTTAAGCCCGTTTTAGAAAAACTTGTTCATATTTGGTTGGGTGAAATTGAACCGATCGAGGAATGTATCCGTTCGGTATTGTAGAAATGGGTGTATTTCTTCACTGCCCATGTCATCCCGTCTTGGGTTTGATAGCGGTCACGGCTAATGGCTTCGACTTTTAAGCTCCTGAAAAAACGTTAACAGGTGCTTCTCGATGTGTCCATCAATCGGCATAGCCTGTTAACAGGAAAATCGGTGGAATGCTTTCTAATCCAGGCGTGCTTCACCGCCGCTCCTTGGCAAAGTACGCCGCGGCTTTTTTAATGGATCAAGCTCCCCCGGTTAAGCGACTGGCCTTTTTACGCAAGCGCTTAAGTTCATCGTAAAGATGTTCGTCAGTGCGTTCCGGCTTCCCTGTTGCCTTGGTCTTGCTGTATTTCGAAACCCAGGTATGGAGCGTGTTGATGTTGATGCCCAGCTCATTAGCGACTGCGGTGATCGATTGGCTGGATACGTTCGCCAATTTAACCGCTGGCGCCCTGAATTCCGCTGTATAGGTGTTTGGCTTTTTGCCATCAATTCCAAGGATGACGGGGTGGATTAATGTTGTTCAACGCATAATTCCCCACCGCATGATATTTCCAGCGCACCGGATCATGGAGGGTATGGGTACGTGCGTTGCGCCAGTGCCGATCCAGATTAAATTCCCCCAGTGTTGAACGGGTACCGGCCAATTCAAACAACTTGCTGGCGGCAAGCAAGGCGGTTTCGGTGCTGAAAATTTTCGCCTCGGCAACGGCAATTGAAGCAGCCGCTACAGAATCGTCATTGGGATGCAACTGGGCATGATCTATCGCATCTCCGGCACGTGCCAACAGTGCCTCGGTGGCATGTAACTGGGCCTGGATATGGCCTATATCCTTCAGTGTCAATGGGTCTTGGTAACCAAATTCCAGATCAGTGTCTATCCAGGGCCGGGTATGGTTGCGGACAAAATGCAAGGTATCCTTAAACGCCGCCTTCGCTATGCCTGTATCGACAGCGGCTTGGATGATCTGCGCGATAGGGCCCATGGTGGTCGGGTTTTCAAATGCGAGATAATGGGGCAAGACAAAATGACTCGGCACAAAGATATTTTCCAGCACGGTTGTGCCGCTGGCGGTAGTGCGTTGGCCAAAACTAGACCAGTCATCAATAATGGTCAGACCCTCGGCATCCCTTTTGACAAAAGCGACCACGGTGTTGTCGTGCTCATCTTTTGCCACTACTGGCACCCAGTCTGCTAACAAGGCCCCTGATGAATAGAATTTTTTCCCGGACAGCAGATAACCGTCTTGGGTGGGTGTCAGGCGGGTGTTGACATCAGTGACCTTCTTGGTGCCTATCTCAGAAAACGCATTGCCGAACCTTACCCCGCTCAACACCAGATTAAAGAAATAGCGTTTTTGATCCTCACTACCATCCAAGCGGAGCGCCTCAACCATATATAAATGGTTTTGCGGGATTTGCCCGACATTTGGGTCGGCCTCGGAAATAATAGCGATCATTTGCGCCAAGGTTTTGTTCGACACAAAAGCGCCGCCATACTCTTTAGGCACGGTGATGCCCCATAAGCCACTTTGTGAAAACAAATCCAATTCTTGTCGGGGCAAAATCCGCTCCTTGTCGCGCTGGGCAGCATTTTTGGCTATTTCCACTGCTAACTGCTTGGCAACCTCGATAGCTTCCTCATCGGACTTGATGACAGGGGCATTTGCCCTGGAAAAGAAATCCCGACTTTCATTCGCGCTAGCCTGTAATTGCGATGACATAAATACTCCTAAATAGATTGATGGGTAAAGGTATTGGCCTGACCAGTAAATGCATTTACTGCGCCAACATACAATGCGTTGATATTGCTTGTTTATAAGGATTATGGTTTAAACAGCCTTGCGGTATTGGCCTGATTATGCTGCTGCCCCGCTGATAGGGCAGCAGTACTTAAGCATTAACGGCAAGGCTGACTTGCTTTGCTGGCCGTTAAAAATAAACTTGCCCTTGTAATCTGAAGCGATTGTCTTCCAGATTATTATTGAGCCAGTTTTCACCGCTGATACGGCTGTAATCAGTCTGCAATTTAAAGTGGTGGTCGTAAAAGTAATAGTTAAGGCCAACAGAACCGACTGTTTCATTTTTGTAGCTGCTGGTGAATTGATGGTCAAACGATACTTGGTTCACCGTGCCAGCCAACTCTAGGTGCTTAGGTAATAAGTAATAACCCGCCTGCCAATACCAGCCGTTGTTGTTGCTGTTGGCTGTGCCCGGAATTGGGCTGCGCGAGTCGTAATCTTTACGCCAAAAAAATGCACCCTCAGTGCTGAGCAGATTGCGCCGATAACCGATGTCCCCGGTAAAGGTATAGGTATCCATACCGGCGACCGTATTTTGCAAACCTGAGTTGGCATCAACAGGGTTATAACCGGCTGCAACACCCACCGACAACTGTGGTTTATCCACATCGTCCGGCACGGATTCTTGCACATAGGTATAGGGTTCCAGCACATCGTAGACAATCCTGCCGATACCGGCCAATTTTGTCCCGACATTTTGCTGGCTGACCGAGTCTAACGCCCGCACACTGTTGGCAATGGTCACGCTGCTAGTCCATTTGCCGGATTTCCAATTCAGCTCAATACCCGGTGTACGTTGCAAACTGAATGCGTATTCAGGTTGTTGCAAGTCCATGAACAGATATTTACCGATGTCGGTATAAAACTGCCGCGAAAATTGTGGCAATATACGACCGGCCTTAATGCCTAAGTTACCCAGTTGGTATTTGCCCCACCAGTCTATCGTCTGAACGGTATTATTATTGTTCAGGGTGCTGCTTTGGTAGAAGAAGAAGTATGACAAATTGGGATCGAAGGCGGTACCGGAGAAGAATAACCTGCCTAACGCCAAATCGAAGCCTTGGTTATCTTTGCCGGTGTATTTATTGCTGGGTAAATCCAAGGTATAACGCGCTTGCACCAAACCATTGATGGCCAGCGAAAAGCGATTATCATTAGTCCTTAAAACAAAGCCGTTATCATAAAAGCCGCCCAGACGATGCCCTTTGGGCACTTTGGCCTTGTCGGCATCTTCCAAATCTGGCTCATCCTGGACATTGCGTTTTTTTGCCGTTTCGGTGTCTTGTGCAGTGGCTGGGATATTACTGTTTTTAGCACCGCCATTAATATTATCTAAACTGTAACTATTATTGGTTATGTCGGTGGTTAATTTTGATGTTTGGCGTTGTTCCAATTCCCGCAGGCGTTCGTTGGTGACTTTAATTTGGCGTTCATATTCCTGCATTTGTTTAAGCAGTTTACGTGTTTCGGTATTGGGTTCTTTGGCATCAGCTATAGTCGGCGATAATAGGCTGCTAACCATTATGGTGTAAGCAAATGCTTTCTTTACCATGCTATCGCGTTGCAGACTATTATTACCACTATTATTTGGCGCGTTATGATCTAATAAAATACTCATAAATAATTCCTATAAAAATTTGAAAATTACAAATTCTTATACTGCACTAATTATGCCAGACACTAATGTTTTATTTTTTATTTTAATTCAAATATTTATGTATAATTGCCAAACTTCTTGGTAAAGCCTGTTAATAGGAATGCTGCATTGCCATTTATTTTGCTGAAATGCTGCCGCTGTATCCGCATTAAGGGCAGAAATTAGCGGAGGTCAAATTAATCACATTCACCACCGCAGCCATTATTAATTAAATTGAGCTATTGCCTTTTTATGACAGGTTAAATGGCTTTAACCCAACAAAGTATCGCAACTGGCATTGTCTAAATTAAGCAAATGCCCTAATTTCTCGGATTTAGTGCGTAAATAAATGATATTCTCGCTGTTAGGGGAGGATTCCAAAGCAACCCGCCCCACTATTTTTAGCCGGTAACCTGCCAATTCAGTAAACTTAGCCGGGTTATTGCTCATCAGCCGTAAGGTGGTCACGCCCAAATCACATAAAATTTGTGCGCCTATATCGTAACTTCTTGCATCGACCGGCAAACCCAAATCCAAATTGGCCTGCACGGTGTCCCGGCCTTGGTCTTGCAATTCATAGGCGCGGAGCTTATGTGCCAAGCCAATGCCGCGGCCCTCATGACCGCGCAAATAAACCAGCACACCGCATCCCGCCTGTTCAATTTTTCCCAAGGCCATTTGCAACTGGTTACCGCAATCGCAGCGCAAAGAATCTAATATATCGCCGGTCAGGCACTCGGAATGTACCCGCACCAAAATATTTTTTTGTCCGGCAATTTTTCCTTTGACCAAGGCCAAATGTTCCGAACCGTCCAGTATTGAGCGGTAAACGTATGCAGTAAACACCCCATTGGCGGTCGGCAATCGGGCTTCGGAGAGCTGCTCCACCAGTTTTTCATTGCGCCGCCGGTAGGCGATAAGGTCGGCGATATGGATAAACGGCAATTGGTGTTGTGTCGCAAATGCCCGCAACGCTTCCCCGCGCATCATGCTACCGTCATCGTTGACAATTTCGCATAGTACACCTGCAGGGGCTAATCCCGCCAAGCGTGCCAAATCGCCAGCCGCTTCTGTATGCCCCGGCCTTTCCAGTACGCCATGTTTTTTTGCCCGTAACGGAAACACATGGCCTGGGCGGGCAAAATCACTTGCCGTGGTTTGGGGGTTTGCCAATGCCCTGATAGTGGCGCTACGGTCAGCAGCTGAAATGCCGGTACTGGTGCCTTTGTTTAAATCCACCGAAACAGTAAAAGCTGTGCCGTGTGGATCAGTATTGCGGGCCACCATCGGATCAAGCCCTAGGGCATCAATACGTTCTTCAGTTAATGACACACAAACCACGCCACTGCTGTGCCTGACCAAAAAGGCCATTTTTTCAGGTGTGATTTTTTCAGCGGCAATAATTAAATCGCCCTCATTTTCCCGTCCGGCATCATCCGCCACGACCACGAAGCCGCCATTGCGTATCGCAGTTAGGGCTGTTTCAATAGTATCGAATTTCATTGTTTGCAGCCTTTGTTTTGATTAAAACAACTTGTGTCCAGGAAGCAGGGCGTGGTAATAGGGTTCTGTCACAGCCTGCTTCTGCAGCGATAAGAAGCAGAAATCAGGCCACTTGGCAACACTATGATTGTTATAGGTTAATAATAAAATCACCAAAAATTGATGCTGGCTGGGCAGCATCCTGTAAGAGCGGTGCTGTGGTTGCAGCGCTTTGATGGGTGTGATAATGGGGCTGGGGCGCTTTGTTAGCAGCAGGCTATGCCAACGCCTCCCAGCTCCAACTTATCTCAAAGCACTGATCATGTCCATTTTAATCAACCTTGCCCGCACGATATTGCGGCTCACGCCTAATAACTTGGCGGTTTGTGCGGCATTGTTATGGCAATAATTATAAGCCGCTTTGATGATGGATTCTTCCAAATGACCGTACAAATCCTCCCGTCCATTTTCAAAAAAATGATACAGCGCTTCATTCAGATGATCATCGATACTCGTACCATTGCCTGCGGCATAATCCTCCCGTGGCCTTTGCAATTGGATGCTGGATAATTGCAAGTCTTCACTGCGCACCAGATTGTTTTTACAGATCAGCAGGGCATGATGGATGACATTCTCCAACTCACGGATATTACCGGGCCAAGAATGTTTCAGTAACTTCTTTTTGGCCTCCTCATCCAGTCTGATTTCGCTGTAGCCCAAGCGCCGCCGGTATTCCGATATAAAAAAATCCGCCAAAGGCAAAATATCACCCGGGCGATTCCTTAAATTAGGCAGTTCAAGATGGGCCACCCGTAGGCGATAAAACAAGTCCTCGCGGAAATGCCCCGCCAGCACCGCTTCTTCCAATCTGACGTTGGTGGCTGCCACCAGCCGGACATCAATGGCAATCGGCTTTCTGGACCCTAGCCTGACCACTTCGCGCTCCTGTAAAACGCGCAGCAGTTTCACTTGGATGCTCAACGGCAAATCGCCGATTTCATCTAGAAACAGCGTGCCGGTATTGGCGGCTTCAAACCAACCGACTTTGGTCGAAAAAGCACCGGTGAAGGCCCCTTTTTCATGACCGAACAATTCGCTTTCCACTAGGCTTTCCGAAAATGCCCCGCAGTTGACTGCAACAAACGGCTTGTCTTTGCGGTGGCTCAATTCATGCACATAGCGGGCTATAAGTTCTTTGCCAGTGCCGGTTTCACCAATAACCAGCACATTGGCATCACTGGGGGCGATCAATTTGATCCGGTTTAGTAGTGCCAACGACACAGGGTCTTCAAATACCTGGGCAGTGCCTCTGATAGAGGTCGTCAGCTCATGGGGGTTGGGTAACGACAGCAAGTTCGCTTGCTTCTCTATCCGTGCCGGCTCAGTTTTTTGCTCAGGCTGATAATCAAAAAAATGCTTAGCCGCATTATTTATGAATAAAACGTCGGGTTTGGGTAAGATTTGTTCAGTGCCCATTCTCCTAGCTCCTTAATTTTGTAATCCAAAGGGTCGTGTAAGGTGTGTGTTCTTAAATTCCGCCAATGCCGGTCTAGCCGCAAACCACCATGCGTTGACCTTGAACCCATCACCGCGAACATAGTGTTGGTAATGTCCAAGCCGGTCTTGGTGGCCTGTACTTTAGCAATGCTGATCGAGATGGCCACATCCCCCCGCTCAGCCTCGGTAAGCCTGGATTGTTTTTCCCAAGCGTTGTCCAGTTTGCTGGCGGCAAGATCGCATAGCACACGGGTGCTTTCTATGCCCACCAAAAAATTGCCGTAATGGGCAAGAACATACGGGTCATGCTGGGCCGAAGCCAAGTTTGAGGCATGCCAAGGCCGGGATTCATGCAAGGTATAATGCCGGGCATCCTGAAAAGCCCCCTTGGCGATCCCCAAATAAATATTGGTCAGAACCAGTTGCGCCACCAGTGGTCGCAAACAAGAAAAGGGTGTGCTTAAAGGGCCTGGCTCCAACAACACTTCATTGGCTTCCACGCGGACTTTCTCAAAATTGACGCTGCCGCTGTCGGTTTGGCGCTGGCCGATATTGTCCCAGTCTTGGTATACCGTAATGCCCGTTCTGCCGGTGGGTATGGCGGCAATCAGCAATTGTCCGTCCGAATTGGCCTTGGCTGACACAATCAGCATCTCGGAATCGGTGGCTCCAGAGCAAAAGCTTTTTTGGCCGGTAAACTCGTACCACCCTGGGTAAGACTTGGCGACGCAGCGGTCGTCCAATGGATTCAGGGCATTGCCCCAAAACCAGTTAAATTGGGCAGTCTGCCCAAACCAGCGTTGCCATTGCTCAGGCTTGGAAAACAGCCGCACGGTAGCCAGCATTAGCTGCTGAAACCCGAAAACATGGGCTATTGAGCTATCAGCTTTGGCGATTTCCCTAATGCATAGCATGGTCTGCAACCAATCAGCACCCAGTCCTCCGTATTCCACTGGGATGATTAAGCCCAATAAGCCGCTGTTACGGATTTCGTCACGTTCCAGCTTGGGTGTACCGCCCAAAAAATCCCTTTCTGCCGCCGTCAGCGCAAATTGCCCCGCAAGGCGTTTGGCAATATCCAGCGGGTTTTCAACTTCATGGCTGGTTAAGGTGTTGTCAAGGGTAAAAATATTACTGTTCACCGCTATTTCCAGATGTGGATTCATCTTGAAAAAAGCAAATAGCGTGCCAATTATTTAAGCTTGGCAATAAGCCGATACATTAGACTATTTAAACCAAGCCTTATAACAGTGTCCTGCTGTTTATGGCGGGTTATCCCGTCAGCGGGCTACACCTGCGATCATGCCACAAATCCACCCCCGCATGACTAGCGGTCAGTCTAGCAACATCTGCTGCTGATGCAGCAACAACTGCCGTAGCGGTACGAGCCAATCTCCCCCGTTATTATTGGCCGATATTTTTGACTTCAATAGGGTTTACAGGTCTATCAAAATGCCGCAACAGCAGCAGGGCCAGCGCAACGCCGCTGCAGAGTCAGCAGCTTTTAGCAACAAAACCGCTGCAACAGCCATTTTTCCTTAGCAAAATTCTGGCATGTTTTTTGCTATTTAAAAATGTAATTATTTTTCTTGAGGTATTGCTATGGAAATATTTTGGTTTTTACCGACGCATGGGGATAACCGCTATTTGGGCACTAATGTCGGTGTTAGGCCGGTGACCCATTCTTATCTTAAACAAATCGCACAGGCGGCTGATAACCTAGGGTTTAAAGGTGTTTTGGTGCCTTCAGGACGGGCTTGTGAAGACCCTTGGGTCACTGCGGCATCACTGATCAATCTGACCAAACAGTTAAAGTTTTTGGTGGCGTTGCGTCCGGGCTTCACCTCGCCCACCGTCTCCGCCCGCATGGCATCAACACTGGATCGGATTTCCGGCGGGCGGCTATTGATTAATTTGGTTGCGGGTGGCGATCCGGCTGAGCAACAAGCCGACGGCAGTTTTTTGCAACATGACCAACGCTATGCCGAGGCTGGGGAGTTTTTAACGGTTTGGAAAGCCGTATTGGAAGGCGAAACTGTGGATTTTGATGGCGAGTTCATCAAGGTAAAGGCGGCTAACTTACCATCGGGCAGCTTCCAGAAACCCTATCCGCAGTTGTTCATTGGTGGTTCTTCTGATGCCGCCATAACGCTAAGCGCACAACATATCGATGTGTATTTAAGCTGGGGTGAAACACCCGCCGCAGTGGCGGAAAAAATAAGTCGGGTACGCGCCGAAGCCGCCAAACTGGGCCGCAGCGTAAAATTTGGCATCCGCTTGCACGTTATTGTCAGGGAAACCAGTGCCGAAGCCTGGGCGGCCGCTGATGGGTTGATCTCGCATGTGACCGACGAGACCATCGCCGCCGCCCAAGCTGCAATCGCCGGTTTTGAATCGGTGGGCCAGAAAAAAATGACCGAACTGCACGGCGGCAAACGGGATAATCTGGAAGTTGCGCCCAACTTATGGGCCGGTATCGGGTTGGTTCGAGGGGGCGCGGGCACTGCTTTAGTTGGCAATCCGCAAGAAGTGGCGGAAAGAATTTTGGAATATGGCAATTTGGGTATTGATTACTTTATCTTTTCGGGTTATCCCCATTTGGAAGAAGCCTATCGGGTTGCCGAGTTGCTGTTTCCTTTGTTGCCAATTGAGCTGCCAAAGGTTTCGGAAGCCGGTATACAAACCAATCTGACCGGGCCGTTCGGTGCGGGCAAAATAGCACAGCCGCAGCTTGGGGCTGCCATAAAGGTTTGATTATGACATCAATAGGCGAACATGAAACAGCCAACACGGCCTTAACCGCTGAATTGCTTAAGCAAGTCGAACAGTTAACGGCCTATTTTTATGAAACTGCCGCAGCTCGTGATCTTAAAGGCGGCACACCGCTGGAACAAAGACAAGCCATCCGCCGCACCGAGTTACTAAAACTGTTGATACCCCGAAAGTTTGGCGGATTGGGGGCCAGTTGGGCGGAGATTTACCAAGTCATTCGTAGTTTTGCCCGCGCCGACAGTTCTTTAGCCCATGTTTTTGGTTTTCAATTTTTAATGCTGGCTTCAGTGCGTTTATATGGCACGGCAGAACAATGGCATGCGTTGTTTAAGGAAACTGCAGAACAGAACCTATGGTGGGGCAATGCCCTTAACCCGCTGGACACCCGGACTATTGCCACAAACACAGGCCAGTATAGGCTTTTCAATGGTTTTAAGAGCTTTTGCTCAGGCGCCACTGATTCTGACCGTCTGATAGTGTCAGCACTAGCTGCCGAAAACCAACAATTTATTGTTGCCGCTGTACCAACTCAGCGCGCGGGCATCTATATCCATGATGATTGGGACAACATGGGACAACGCCAAACTGACAGCGGCAGCGTCGAATTCCGCAATCTTCAGGTAGAGGAATCGGAATTGCTGATTAACCCCGGCCCCTTAAGCTCGCCGTTTTCCAGTCTTAGGTCTTTGGTGGCGCAACTGATTTTTACCAATATTTATCTGGGCATCACTGAGGGGGCATTACAGGAAGCAGTGAAATACACGCGAGGCAATTCGCGCTTATGGTCAGGCTCATTGGCTAAAAATATTACCGAAGACCCGTTCACCCTTTTGCATTATGGCGAGTTCTGGTCGAGTATCGATGCCGTTAGGGCTTTGGCGGATAAAGCGGCGGCTCTGTTGGACAGGGCTTGGCAGAAACAATTGCTGTTGACCGAAGCTGAACGTGCCGAAGTGGCCTTGGCAGTGTTTTCCGCCAAGGTCAATAGCACAAAGGTCGGTCTGGATGTCACCTCGCGGATATTTGAAGTGTCGGGCGCCCGTGCGACAACGGCAAAATTACGTATGGACCGGTTCTGGAGAAATTTACGCGTTTATACCCTGCACGATCCGGTCGATTATAAATTAAAAGATTTGGGCGATTGGGCTTTGAATGGCAATTATCCGACCCCCAGCTTTTACAGCTAATCCATGAAATAGATAAAAAAGAAATAGAGAAAAAACATGCCAAAAATAATTGATATGAGAAACCGGCCTGCATTCCTGCACGATTTTTTCGGGGCCAATCCCGGCACGGCAGGTTATGCCACCGCCAAATGGCTGAACCAGCGGGTCGGTTCAAAAGATACCGAACACTTTATCCGTTCTTATACGCTGGGCGGGTATCTGGCTGAAATCGAACGGGCAGGCATCGACCAAGCGGTAGTGGTTGGCAGAGAAACACCAAGCCTCACCATAGCCAACGACACTATTGCCGATTTGGTTGGCAAAAGTACCAAATTCGTCGGTATCGGCTCCGTGGACATCCAAGCCAGGGGCGAGCAAAATGCCTTGGCAGAAATTGACCGGGTTATCCAACAGCTCGGTTTCAAAGCCATCAATATCGAACCGGGGTTTGCTGAACCGGCCTTACAGGCTGATGATCCTGTGTTTTTTCCTGTCTATGAAGCCTGTATCCATTTTGATGTGCCGGTGTGTTTAATGAGCGGCCCCACTACACCGGATTTTGATTATGCCCATCCCAATGCGCTAGCAAGGGTGGCAAGAAGATACCCGTTATTGAACATTATCTGTTTTCATGGCTATTACCCCTTTGTCAACGAAATTATTGGCGCGGCATTCCGCTATGACAATATTTATCTGGTGCCGGACATGTATCTATTCCAACCCGGCAGCCAACTCTATGTCGAAGCCGCCAATAGCTTTTTAAGCGAACAATTGCTGTTTGGTTCTTCATACCCTTTCCGTGACATGAAACAGACCGTCGATGACTTTGCCGCTTTGGGTTTTCATGAGGCAATATTGGGCCAGTTATTTTATAAAACCGCCGCGCGGCTGTTGAAAATAACAGCCTAACTCAACAAAAGCCATTGCCCCCATTGCTCCACAGTGGCAGCGGGTTATCGCGGGCATGGCTACGTTCCTACACCGGAAGCCCGGGATAAAGCCGTATATTCCCTGAACCAAGCCGATTGCAACCTAGCACAAAAACCAGACAAACCATCAGGCTGTAGTCAGGGCTTCGACTACGCGCTTCGGCTACATTCAGTCAACATGCTTCGATTACATTTAGCCAGCGCACTTTGACTATGAAGCATTGCCCTATGTTCCCTAAGGGAAGCCGAAGGGAACACCCAGCTTTGCCCAGCCCAAACGCTTAAAAAAACCAAATAAATTATCGGCTGAGAAATCTCAGTTATTAATAATAAAGCCAAATTAACTGACCTGAAGCAATTGCCAGGATTTTTAAATAACCCCTATTATTTTACCTGCTGCTTATCTTACAAATTAATATCATTCCATAATAATTGCTGCCAGTGCAGCAATGCAGCAGCATCCTGTCAATTATTCAACATCATAAAATAAATACATATAAATAACTAATTGAAATATATATACAAAAAATTGGCACAAGAACTGCAATATATATTATAAAGGTTATCTTAATTGATAACCGATTAACCAACCCAATGATAACTTGGAGCTATTATGAGCAATAAACTGAAAATAACCGCAGTGTCAGGCGGTGCCGGCAAACCATCAAGAACATCCGCATTGCTTGAAGAAATCACCAGCCGTATCAATCAGGCCATAGCCATTGATTTGCACTTAATCGAACTTAGCCAGATCAGTGCACAACTGGGGGCAACCGTTAGCCGTACTGAGCTGCCGGAAGCCATCCAAGCTGATATTGCCGCTATAGAATCAGCTGATGTGTTAGTGGTGGCCACTCCGGTCTATCGGGCGACTTATACCGGTATTTTTAAGCATCTGTTCGACTTGGTTGACCAGAATGCTTTGCTGGATGTGCCGGTGCTTTTGGCTGCCACGGGTGGCAGTGATAGACATGCGTTGATTATTGACCACCAGCTCCGCCCCTTGTTCAGTTTTTTCCAGGCATTGACCTTACCGGTGGGTGTGTATGCAACCGAAGCCGAATTTGTTGAATACAAACTTGCCAGCAAGAGCTTGGACGAACGGATTGACTTGGCTGTCAGCAGAGCCTTGCCATTTTTTAAGTCCCGGCAATAAATGATTCTAAAAACTAACGCTTTACACCCCAGTTAACTTTACTGAGAGATTAATTATGAGTTCAGAAAAAATAAAATTCGCCTATTGGGTGCCCAACGTTAGTGGCGGGCTGATTGTCAGCAACATTGAGCAACGCACTAGCTATGATTTTGATTATAACCGCAAGTTGGCGCAAATTGCCGAGCAGAGCGGTTTTGAATACGCGCTCAGCCAAATTCGTTTCACCGCTGGTTATGGCGCGGAATATCAACACGAATCGGTGTCATTTTCCCATGCTTTACTGGCGGCTACTACTAAGCTAAGGCTGATCGCCGCTATCCTGCCAGGGCCTTGGGATCCAGTGGTGGTTGCCAAGCAATTGACCACCATTGACATTTTAACGGGCGGGCGCATTGCAGTGAATGTGGTTTCCGGTTGGTTTAAGGGGGAGTTTCAAGCCATTGGCCAGCCTTGGTTGGAGCATGACGAGCGTTACCGCCGGTCTGAAGAGTTTATCGACGTGTTGAAAGGCATTTGGACGACTGATAATTTTAGCTATAGCGGCGATTTTTACCGTTTCCATAACTTCACCTTAAAACCCAAGCCGTTGCAACAGCCGCATCCTGAAATTTTTCAGGGTGGTAGCTCCCGTGCCGCTAGGGATATGGCATCAAGGGTGTCCAATTGGTATTTCACCAACGGCAACACTGTGGAAGGCATCAAGGCGCAAATTGATGACATTAAAAGCAAAGCGGCAGTGCACAAGCATCACGTCAAAATTGGTGTGAATGCCTTCATCATTGCCCGCGACACTGAGGCAGAAGCCAAGGCCGTGCTGGCGGAGATTATCGACAAAGCGAACCCTGAAGCGGTCAATGCTTTTGGTCATGAAGTCAAGCAGGCTGGGGCTGCCAGTCCGGAGGGTGAGGGCAATTGGGCCAAATCCACGTTTGAAGATTTGGTGCAATACAACGATGGCTTCAAGACCAACTTGATCGGCACCCCGCAACAGATTGCCGAGCGCATTGTGGCGCTGAAAGCCATTGGCGTTGATTTGATACTGTCCGGCTTTCTGCATTTTCAAGAAGAGGTGGCCTACTTCGGTGAAAAAGTCCTGCCGTTGGTGCGCGAATTGGAAGCACAGCAAGCCGCATTACCCGCCTGATAGTCCATTTAGCCGCAGAGTCATGTCATGAGCGCAGATACTTTACCGGAATGGTTAAATTTTCAGGCCAGCCACCATCCGACCCAGATTGCCATGCGGCATAAACGGTTAGGGGTCTGGGAGGAAAAAACCTGGCGGGCAATACAGCATGAAACCCTACAACTGGTGTCGGCCTTGAAGGCCCATGGATTTGCCAGAGGCGACACGCTGTACCTACTTTCTAACCCAAGGCCAGAGGCCTTGCTGTTGTCGCTGGCGGCGCACTGGTTGGGCGGCGTATCTGCGCCATTGGACAATGAGAGCCATAATGCCGAATTTTTGGCTTTATTGCAGCAGTTGCAACCGGCTTTTGTATTTGCTGAAGGGCAGTCTCAAGTTGACTTGCTGCAACAACAAGGATTAGGGCAAGCCCTGGTCATCTATGCCGATGCGCGTGGTCTAGCCACTTATCAACGGGGCATTTTGCAGCCCTATGCCGGATTGATCAACCTCAGTAACAACCATTTTTACCAGCCACCTATCGCTGGAGCAGCTAACGATGCCTTTGTGTTTTACCGGCTTAATCCGCAACAACGGGTCGAAAGGAAGAAATTGAGCCACAAAAAGTTGTTGACCCAAGGCCGCTTGCTGATCGAGCTGGAAACTTTGACCGAACGGGAAGAAGCGTTGGCGGCTCGCGCTTTTGCCGCCAGCGGACATCTGAAATATCTGTTGGCCCCTTGGTTGCAGGCAGGGTTCAAACTCAATTTTCCTGAAAACATAAACACCCGCGACGGTGACCGACGCGAATTGGGGCCGACATTGGTGGCTGGCACTAGCTCGACTTACCAACGCTTGGAGTGCTTAGTGAAAGCGCGGTTGCCCCTGACAGGCACATGGCACCGGGCTTTGTTGGACTGGTCGCTCGCCACCTCGGCAAAGTCCTCACCATTACGGAAAGCGGTGGCCTATGGCCTGGTTATCCGGCCATTGCAAGATGTTATTGGCTTAAGCCGTACCCGCGTGCCGTTACTGATCGGCGAGGCGTTGCCTGAGTCGTCCGAACAATTCTTTCAGTCTCTAGGTATCAATATCAGAAACTGGCCGGATGCCCCGGCTTGGGAGACGGTGGGCATTAGCACGCCAGCCGGACATGACTGCCACAGCCGCTTGACCGCACATTTTTCAGTTACTCAGGGAATCAGCTAATGAACACAACGCAGCCATTGTCACCGCTTCCTTTGTTGCAGCTGGAACACATCTCGTTGTCTTTCAAAGCCGTTAAAGCCATCACTAATATCAGTTTTACCGTGCAGCCAGGCGAAATTTGCGCCTTGATTGGCCCTAATGGGGCTGGCAAAAGTTCGCTGCTCAATGTCATCAACGGTGTCTATCGGCCCGATGAAGGGACTATCAGCTATAACGGAGAAATCCTGCACATTATGCAACCGCATCACGCCGCTGAACGAGGTATTGCACGCACTTTCCAAAACATTGCCTTGTTCAAGGGCATGAGTGTCTTGGATAACGTGCTGACCGGCCGCAACCTGCATTTCCGCAGCAGCTGGTTGGAAGAGGTGTTCAATCTGGGCCGGGCACCACAGGAAGCTGTGCAGCAAAGAGAAAAGGCCGAAGCAATCATCGAGTTTTTGCATATCCAGCCGTGGCGCAATAACGTGGTCGGCAATTTGCCATACGGTCTGCAAAAACGCGTGGAACTGGGCCGCGCATTGGCAGCTGAACCCAAGCTGTTGCTGCTCGATGAACCGATGGCAGGCATGAACACTGAGGAAAAACAAGAAATGAGCCGCTTTATCCTTGCTACGCAACGCGAGTTCGGTACTACCATTGTGTTGATTGAACATGATATTGGCGTGGTGATGGCGCTGTCCGACCATGTTGTGGTGCTGGATTACGGTAAAAAAATTGGTGATGGCAAGCCTGAAGAGGTGCGCCAAAACCCGCAAGTCATCGCCGCCTATTTGGGCACTCAACATTAACCGGAGCAATCACCATGAGTTTTTTCTTTGAAGTTTTAGTGGGCGGGTTACTGGCCGGTGTCATGTATTCCTTGGTCGCCATTGGCTTTGTACTGATTTATAAAGCTTCCGGCGTTTTTAACTTTGCCCAAGGTTCTATGGTGCTGTTTTCTGCACTGACTTTTGTCAGTTTACTGGAACGCAGTTACCCATTCTGGCTGGCGTTTGTGTTGACTCTGTTGATTATGCTGGTATTGGCCTGGGCCATAGAGCGCTGGGTATTACGTAAGCTGGTCAACCGCTCGCCGATCACCCTATTTATGGCGACGCTGGGGCTTAGCTATATCATCGAAGGCTTGGCGCAGTCGCTCTGGGGTGCCCAAGTGCACGGCCTTGATCTGGGCATTAATGATGAACCTTTTGAAGTACTTGGCCTACTGCTGTCGCAATTCGACCTGTTTGCCTCGGCAGTGGCGGGTTCGTTGGTCATCATCCTGTCGTTATTTTTCAACAAAACCCGTACCGGCATAGCCCTTAGGGCGGTAGCGGACGACCCGTTGGCGGCCTTGGCTGTGGGCATCAATTTACAACGGCTCTGGCTGATTGTTTGGGGGGTGGCCGGTTTTGTCGGCTTGGTGGCCGGTTTGCTATGGGGCGCCCGCTTGGGTGTGCAGTTTTCGCTATCGCTGGTGGTGCTGAAAGCCTTGCCGGTGTTAATCATCGGCGGTTTCACCTCCATTACTGGCTGCATTGTCGGTGGCCTGATTATCGGGGCTTCGGAAAAACTCGCAGAAATATTCATAGGGCCTTATCTGGGTGGGGGCATTGAAAACTGGTTCCCTTACGTCTTGGCTATGCTGTTCCTACTGGTCAGGCCCGCCGGTTTGTTCGGCGAACGTCAAATAGAACGTGTTTAAAGGAGAGCGTCATGTTGTATCGTGAAGCGGGACAATTCATCACCCATTATCGGGCAGACCAGCGTCTTTTTCGGCTACGTCAGGACAGGATAGGGTTTTATTTGCTATTGGCATCAGCTTTCGTGTTAGTGCCTAATTGCGGTAATGACTATTGGTTTAGTGCCATTCTAATCCCTTTTCTGGTGTTGTCCTTAGCAGGCATGGGGCTTAATTTCCTCACTGGCTATGCCGGACAGTTGTCGCTAGGCTCGGCGGCCTTTATGGCAGTGGGGGCATTTTCCGCCTATAACTTTAATTTGCGGGTGGAAGGCTTGCCATTTTTGCTCAGCATCTTGTTAGGTGGTGTGGTCGCTGGGCTGACCGGCGTTATTTTTGGGTTGCCCAGTTTAAAAATAAAAGGTTTTTATGTGCTGGTCTCAACCTTGGCGGCGCAGTTTTTTGTGCAATGGGTGTTTACCAACTTTGCTTGGTTTTCCAATGACAGCTCGTCAGGGGTCATCACCGCCCCACCGCTCGATGTTTTTGGCCTTGACCTAAGTTCGCCCGCCGGACGCTATCTGTTGACCTTGACCATCGTGACGGCACTGGGCCTGCTGGCGGCGAACATTGTGCGCAGCGAGTTGGGCAGAAACTGGATGGCGGTACGCGATATGGACACTGCTGCCGCTGTGATCGGCATTGCCATCCCCAAAACCAAATTATTAGCCTTTGCCATCAGTTCATTTTACTTGGGCATTGCCGGTTCATTATGGGCCTTCACTTATCTGGGTACAGTTGAGCCGCATGGGTTCGATATTAACCGCTCATTCCAGATACTGTTCATCATCATTATTGGTGGTATGGGCAGCATCTTGGGCAATTTTTTAGGCGCCGCATTTATTGTGCTGTTTCCAGTGCTGATGTCGCATATCGCCAACGGTTTGTTGGTGGGTGTCATTGATTCGGGGCATTTGGAAAATTTCCAGAAAATCGTATTCGGAATGCTGATCATCGGTTTTCTGATTAAAGAACCCAACGGACTCGCCAGCATTTGGCGGACTTTTACCCAGCAGCTACGGGTCTGGCCGTTGCGTTATTGAAGCCATTAAAAAGCCAGTTTTTTTGTTGTAGAAGTTGTTAACTGATGTTTATTAATCCAAAAAGAGGTATTGATCATGAAAGTAAATGTAAATAAATGCGCCAGATTAGTGCTGGCGCTTAGTTTGGCTGTAGTAGCCACCAGCCCAAGCGCCCGTGCCGACGGGGAACAATATTTCCCGTTACAAAGTTACCGTATCGGCCCTTATGCGGCTGGCGGCAGCGGTTTTTTTGGCGGCTTCATCGACTACTTGCAATATGTCAATTTAAAAGAGGGCGGTGTCAATAACGTCAAATTGACCTGGAGCGAGTGCGAAACGGAATATGTGGTGGAAAAGGGCGTGGAATGTTATGAACGCCTCAAACACGGTTTAAACGGCGCACCTGCCGCAGCCACCAACCCGTTGTCGGTGGGTATTGCCTACGCCACGCTGGACCGCTCAACCGCCGATAAATTGCCGTTGATCACCATTAACCACGGACGCACCGACTCCACCGACGGTAGCGTATTCCCGTATATTTTCCCGCTGCAATTAAACCCGTACAGCGAAGTGTCCGCCATTATCAATTATATCGGCACTGAATCCGGTGGGCTGGAAAAGCTCAAAGGCAAAAAAATTGTCACCTTGTACCATGGCTCGCCTTACGGCAAAGAAACCAACGGCATTTTGGAACTGCTGGCGAAAAAGTATGGCTTTAAATTGACCCTGCTAGAAGTGCCGCATCCTGGCAACGAACAACAATCGCAGTGGTTGAATATCCGCCGCATCAAACCTGATTGGGTGATCTTGCGCGGCTGGGGGGTTATGAATCCGGTGGCGTTAAAAACCGCGCAAAAAACCGGCTTCCCTGCTGACCACATTATCGGCAATATTTGGAGCAATTCAGAAGACGATGCCGCGCCAGCAGGCAACGCAGCCAAGGGCTTCATTTCCATCACCACCCACCCTTCCGGCACTAATTTTCCGGTTTTGCAGGATATTGACAAATATGTCATAAAAGCCAATAAGGGCAATTTGGAAGATGCCAAACGTTTTGGCACGGTTTATTACAACCTGGGTGTGGTCAATGGTATATTGAACGTGGAAGCGGTGCGCGTGGCGCAAGAAAAATACGGCAAACGTCCCCTGACTGGCGAAGAAGTCCGCTGGGGCTTTGAACATATCCACTTGGATGATAAACGCTTGGCTGATTTGGGGGCGTTAGGGTTGGTGCAGCCGCTTAAACTGACATGCTCAGACCATGAAGGCGGCGGCGCGGTGCGCTTCCAACAATGGGATGGCAGCAAATGGAATGTGATCTCCGATTGGGTGCAAGCAGACCGTGATTTGTTGCGCCCGATAATTGAAGAGTCTTCCCATAAATACGCTAAAGAAAAAGGCATCACGCCGCGCGATTGTTCTAAAGAGTCTTAAACCATCTTAACCTGACTGCACAGGTGCGGGGTGGACACTCCGTGTCTGTGCGGCATTCTTCCAGTAGCCCGCTAAGGGTTAAGGGGGTCATAAGCCCAAGGAACCGAATATGTCAGCCACGCCGCTATTAAGTATCAAAAATATCGAAGTCATCTATGAGCAAGTCATTCTGGCGGTTAAGAATATCTCGCTGGAAGTGGCCGCCAACAGCGTAGTCTCGCTGCTGGGGGCCAATGGTTCTGGCAAAAGCACCACCCTCAAGGCTATTTCCGGTTTGGTACATGCCCAGCGCGGCGAAATAGCCGATGGGCAGATTGAATATTTGGGCGAGGTGGTCAACCACAGTGCACCGCACCAGCTGGTCAAACAAGGCTTGGTGCAGGTATTGGAAGGCAGGCACTGTTTCCAGCATTTGTCAGTCGAAGAAAACTTGCTGACAGGAGGCTATATACATCGGCCCTCCAAGGCTAAACTGAACGCACAGCTTGATAATATTTATGGCTATTTCCCTAGGTTGAAGAAAATCCGCAAAAGTCTGGCTGGTTATACCTCCGGCGGTGAACAGCAAATGGTGGCTATAGGCCGTGCCCTGATGAGCGATCCAAAACTGGTGCTGCTTGATGAACCTTCCATGGGCTTGGCGCCGCAAATTGTTGAAGAGATATTTGAAATCATCAAAAACCTACGGGATAACCACGGGGTAAGTTTTTTGGTTGCCGAACAAAACGCAGCAGTGGCGCTCAGATATACTGATTATGCCTATGTGCTGGAAAACGGCAGCATCAGTGATCAAGGCACTGCACAAAAAATCAACCAGTTCGGTGAGTTGCTGGCCTCTTATTTGGGGAGGTAAATAGTGGGCGGGTGCTTTAAATAACCCCCAATTTTCTATATAGTTCCGCAGATCGGGTTTGCCCTGAAGGGCATAAAAGCGATAGCGCTTGTACCCAAGAGGGTGTACCCCGACGTTTTGCTGATAGCCATCACGTCATCGGTTTAGCTTACCACCCTACAATAAACCTGCCAATATTCCGCCGCGCTACGCTGCCAAGAAAAATCCTTGCCCATTGCCTGTACCTGCATGGATTGCCATGCCTTGGGCATACTATATACAGTCAAGGCGCGTTTAATGGCTTCCAGCAACGGGCCGGGATTGGCTTCGCTAAAGACAAAGCCTGTGGCAGTATGGTCGGCAAGTGTTTGGGGTAGGGCGTCTACCACGGTGTCGGCAAGGCCACCTGTGTTGCGTACCAGTGGCAGCGTGCCATAGCGTTGGCTGTACATTTGGTTTAGCCCGCACGGCTCAAAGCGCGACGGCATTAAAAACACATCCGCCCCTGCCTCAATCTGATGGGCCAGTTTCTCGTTATAGCCAATGCGTACGGCAAACCGTTCGGGATACTCCGCCGCCAAGCTTTGCAATTGGCTGATGAAGGTTTTGTTGCCATCGCCGAGCAAAATAAACTGCATCGGCAAGGCCATCATGTCCGGCAAACAGGCAATCACCAAATCAATGCCTTTTTGCTCAACTAAGCGGCTGATTAGGGCAAACACTGGCAGGGCATCGTCAACGGGCAAGCCAAACTGCTGTTGCAAAGCCGCTTTGTTGGCTTTTTTAAGTGCCAATGTGCTGGCATCAAAATCTTGGGCAATATGCGGGTCGGTGTGCGGATTCCATTGTTCCTCATCAATGCCATTCAAAATGCCCACTAAATCGGCTTGGCGGTGGCTTAACAGCCCTTCAAGCCCACAGCCAAAGGCTTCAGTTTGTATTTCTTTGGCATAAGTCGGGCTAACGGTGGTGATGGCATCGGCATATACCAAACCGCCTTTCATAAAAGACAGTTGGTCGTGGAACTCCAAGCCTTCAGGATGCCATAATTCAATGGGCAAGCCGAGGCTGGTAAGCTTTTCGGCAGGGAACACCCCCTGATAGGCCAAATTATGGATGGTAAACACTGTGGCGGGCCGCCCGCCCTGCTCCAAAGACAACAAGGCCGGCACTAAACCGCTTTGCCAATCATTGCAATGGACAATATCCGCTTGCCAGTTTTGCTTTATGCGGTCCATAGCCACTGCCACCGCGACTTTGCAGAACAGTGCAAAGCGTTCGGCATTATTGGCCCACGGCTCTCCCGACGCGTCCAAATACGGATTGCCCGGATAATTATAATAAGCGGGGTAATCAATCAGCCAAGCAGTCACGCCAGTGTCGGCAATGCGTGTTTCCAATAAGTTGATGTTGCAGTTGTCAATACGCAGCGAAGCTAAATGGCGTATGTCATTGCGCTGGCCAATCGCCTGATAATTGGGGATAAGCAGCCGCACATCCTGACCCAGCCCCGCCAAGGCGCTGGACAGGCTACCGGCCACATCGGCCAGCCCGCCGGTTTTTATCAGCGGGTGGGCTTCACTGGCAACAAAGAGAATTTTCATGTGGGGGTATCAATCTTAAAGCTTAAGGATTATGCCCCCTAGTGGCGGCAAAGTGACGTCAATGGAATGGGGTTGGTTCATCCAATAAGCGGGTTGGGATGGCACAGCATTGTTGCCGGTGTTGCTGCCGTCATAAAAATGCGAGTCCGAGTTGAAAATAACGTTGTAAGTGCCCGGTGTCGGTACGCCGACACGGTAATGCGGTCTAGGCACGGGCGTGAAATTGAGTACGACAATGACTTCTTCAAATTCACTTTTGCGTCGGTAGCAGATGACCGATTGCTCCATGTCATGACAATCGAGCCATTCAAAGCCTTGGCCATCGAAATCATGGCTGAACAAGGCTGGTTGGGTTTTATAAAGATAGTTCAAGTCTTTGACCAAGGTTTGCATGCCTTTATGGTGCGGGTATTCCAGTACATACCAGTCTAAGCCGCGGCTGAAATCCCATTCTGTGCCTTGGCCAAATTCACAGCCCATAAACAGCAATTTTTTGCCGGGGTAGGTGTACATAAAGGTATACAGCAAGCGCAGGTTGGCAAAACGCTGCCACTCGTCACCGGGCATTTTGTTGACCAGTGAGCCTTTGCCATGCACCACTTCGTCATGGGAGAAGGGTAGGGCGAAGTTTTCAGTGAAGGCGTACAGCAGGCCAAAAGTAAGCTGGTTATGGTGATGCATCCGGTACACAGGGTTATGGCTCATATACGCCAAGGTGTCGTGCATCCAGCCCATGTTCCATTTCATCGAGAAACCCAGGCCACCCGCCCAAGTCGGTCGGGTCACTTGCGGCCAAGCGGTGGATTCTTCCGCCATGATCACGGTGCCGGGGTGCTGGTCGTGGGTCACCTCATTAAGCTGGCGTAAAAAATCAATGGCTTCAAGGTTTTCACGACCGCCGTAATGGTTCGGTATCCAATCATTATGTTTACGGGAATAATCCAAATAGAGCATCGAGGCGACGGCATCGACACGCAAACCATCCAAATGGAATTCTTCCAGCCAAAAAATGGCGCTGGCGAGCAGGAAGTTTTTGACTTCGTTGCGGCCATAGTTGTAGATCAGCGTGCCCCAGTCACGGTGTTCGCCTTTGCGCGGGTCTTCGTGTTCGTACAGGGCGCTGCCGTCAAAACGTGCCAGGGCAAAGGCGTCTTTAGGGAAATGCGCGGGTACCCAGTCCAATATAACCCCGATATTGTTTTGGTGACAGGTGTCGATGAAATAACGGAAGTCATCAGGCGAGCCGTGTCGGCTGGTGGGGGCGAAGTAGCCGGTCGATTGGTAGCCCCAAGAAGCATCCAGCGGGTGTTCCGATATGGGCAGCAATTCAATATGGGTGAAGCCCAATTCTTTGACATAATCCACCAAGGTAACCGCCAATTCACGGTAGTTTAAGAAGTTGCCTTGCGGGTCTCGCTGCCAGGAGCCAAGATGCACTTCATAAATGGACATCGGTCGATGCAGCCAGTCAAAAGCAGCCCGGCTGTCCATCCAGTGCTGATCGTCCCATGCATAGTTGCCATAACAGGTGACTATTGACGAGGTGTTGGGACGCAGCTCGAATTGCTGCCCATAAGGGTCAGTCTTCAATAATAGCTGATGGCTATGGCGGTTGAGTATTTCAAATTTGTACAGGCAACCGGCAGCCAGTCCCGGCA
>Ga0208259_1000177_pt1 | contig 23794 bp, 16 predicted proteins | sample CryBogCBH22May08_FD_184618 | JGI IMG/M metagenome (GOLD analysis project Ga0208259, IMG submission 184618) | Freshwater microbial communities from Crystal Bog, Wisconsin, USA - CBH22May08 (SPAdes) | ecosystem: Environmental > Aquatic > Freshwater > Lake | place: Crystal Bog, Wisconsin, USA... | reverse complement strand
ATTCTATTCTACCCACAGCTACTGGATACCAGATACAAATTACTACCAGCAGTAATAGCACCTATCAGTCGTTGCCAGACTCTCAAGTCTACTGCCAACTAGCATTTACAAATGCCGCCCAATCTGGCTATTCTTACATGCTGGGTACGCAATTAGCGCGCCCGAATAACTCTGGTGAGCGCACGTATGTATTTAATATATCTACTAATTACGACATCAATTCTAGTGATCAAATAGTGCTGTCGTCTTTTAGTAATGGTACGATATCTAGCAGCCCACGTAGCGGCCTGTTACAAGATATTTCCATTCTATTTGCTACTAGCAACGCTACTGCTATGACTGCTCCTAGGACCAGTATGGATGGCATTATTAATGCTGCTCAAATAGGTACTCCAGTCGTGGGCATTACCCAACAAACGCTCAATACTAAATTTGGTTATGCGCTGCCTACTTTATGGAACACTTATCGTACAGTAGCTGGTGCGGTAACCTATCAGACATACGCTACCGACGTGCCTGCAGTATATGCTGAAAACGTATACCATACTGATCCCAATACTGGTGCTGCGTTTACCGTAGTAGCTGGTGTGCTCACGTACAATTTATTGCATGCAGTAGGTGCGCCGAAGTTGGATAGTAATGGAAATCAGATCTATTTGCATAGGGCAGGCGACACCGTACTAGATTCCAATGGATTACCAGTGCCCGTAACTGGATATCAAACGCAACTCAATAGATCGTTAGATTTAGTAGTGTTGGATGGTATTTATCAATTTGCTAATGATCCTATTACGACTAGTTATTTATCACAAATAGATACCTCGCTCATTACTACCCTCACTGAAGACTTAGTAACGCTTAGTACGGAAGTGTTGGAAAATACTGAGATTTACTATTATCCATCTCTAGCCAAGGGTACGGTAGCTGCGATAGTGGATGGAAGTATAGTAGTCAACCTAGAGGCAGCTCAGTCATTCAAGGTGGAACTCTTTGTAACTAATACGGTCTACAACAATGCTGCGCTATTAGCTCAATTACAAAGCAGTACAATTCAAGTCATTGGAAAGTACTTGAGCGCTAATGAAACTGTAGCAATATCCGCAATGGAAGACGCTTTATCTAGCACGTACGGCACTGACGTATTGGGCGTATCCATGAGTGGCTTAGGTGGAACTAATAATTACACCGTGGTGACGCTAACGGATAGCAGTAGTACACTGAGTATCAATAAGGTATTGGCTGTGCAACCTAATGGTCAATTAGCCGTGGTAGAAGATATCTCAATCGTCTTTACAGTACACAGTACTACGAGCTTTTAAGTAACAAAAGCCCTTACCCAAATCCGCAATAGGAAATGGGTAAGGGCTTTTGTTACTTGTATATTATCTATTTAGAAATTGCCAGTAAGCATTTCCATAAACATACCGTACATAATCATCATAATAGTCATGAGAGACATTTTGTATTACCTTTTAAGTTAAATTAACCACCACACCATCATGCGGTTTGTTTATCTAAAGACAGATATCGTACTCTACGCACCTGCTCCACATTCCTCACATAGATAGTAGTAATTTGATAAGGAGATTGGCCATACCCAGGAATTACTGTTTTACTTTGAGTAGAAGCTAATTCTACATTACCAAACCAAACTTTAGAATTACAACCTTTAGTAGCTCTACATGCGTTCTTACTTTTAGATACTGTTCCTGGACCGCTATTATAAGCAGCAAATGTAAAAGACATCTGATCTAACTGTGTAGCGGAATCAATATACGCTTTAGCATTATCACGCATCATTAATACTAGTGTTCGCATTTGTAATTGTGGATCTTGCCAGTTTGACCACGACAGTCCTTTCAAATCCTTAGGATATTTATTTACCATGTCGGCCATGGAATCAAACCTAACAGATCCATCCGCACGAAATGTGCGAGTTATTTGTGAAAACCCAGTTCCTTCTTCTCGGCTAGTACTCAAGCGAGCTAGTGGGCTCCAGCAGTATTTGCTTTTGAGGCTAGTACACGTTTCTTGTTCGACCTGGGCTCCGAGAAGAGATTTTAGTTTCATAGATGGCCAGTAGTTAGTACTCTCAGTTACTAATAGCGGGCTATACTTGACTGCATTTGGTGGCATCACTTCTGCTCGGCTAGCTGTAGCGATCAAGAATAGAATCACACCAGCCAAAAAGCATCGCCCAAAGTAAACAATGCCTGAAGCCACATTCTTATTCACCAATGCATCGTCAGCCAATACTGCAGTATCTACGTGTGGTTGCAATATACGCAATACTAAATCAGCTACTGCTAGACCTAGAATAGATAATCCAAATCCACGTAACAATGGACTAGCCGGACTACCAAAGAACTCAGGCCAAGTCTCTGTAGCAAATACTAGAATAGTACCCAACGCAAATAAAATACCCAACCGCAATGCTCCCCGTTTGAGAGACTTTAAAATCTGTTCCATTTCTATTCCTTTAAAAATATACAACAAAAATACCAGTACAACCCATGAGGCCGTACTGGTATTTAATTCATTATTAAACCGTGTAGAAAGTCAGCAAACGATTCTTACCAGCGTCGCTATATTGATTACCCAAGGCTTTCTGGAAATCAATTTGCTTCATAGCAGTAGCACGGCCACTAGCGTCTGCGGTAGTAGTCATGATGCTGAGCATGTTACGAAACGTAGTGCGAGCACTTTGATCCAAAGCCATATATGGGAAGAAACGGAAGCACAGGCGATCGTTAAATGCACCAGTATCCTTAGTTTCTGCCACGATACGCAAGATCACTGCCCACAACAACGGGAAGTCGGTGTCCCCGTTATTGACTGCATTGACCAAAGAAGTATACAAAGCAATTTGCTCAGTACTACCGCTATGTGCGTCGTGAGGATAGCTTGGGCCCATACGTTTTGCATAACCAAGTACGTCTGCAATGGTATTTTTAGCAATAGAACTACCAGTAGCTAGGATCTTAGCAAAGGCTGCTTGCAGTTCAGAGCTAAATGCATCTGCGTTCAAACCAGCCAGCACGGTATCTGCGTATACGTCAGTAATCACTGCAGCAGCGGCTGCGGTGGTGGTGCCCACATCTGCCGAAGTGCTGGGGGCCAGAGTACCAGAAGTAGTAACGGGAGTTACTGGGGCGGCAGCTACCGGAGTAACGATTTCTGCTTCTGCAGCAGGTGCTGCGGGGGTGATATCGGCAGTAGGCGCCACAATGGTAGTCTCTACTGGCGCCACTGGGACATCTGCGACTGGTGCTGGAGCTGTGACTTCAGGAGTAACGACAGCAGCTACGGTTTCTACTACTGGAGTAGAGTCTACTGCAGGCGCACTCACTACTTCCGGAGTAGCCGGCACATTTGCTTGTTGCTCAGAATCGACTACGGGAGGAATGTCTTCTGCTGGGGCTGCTACTTCTGGAGCATCCATAGGAGCTGCTTCGGCTACAACGGTAGCATCGACTGCAGGGATACTGGTTGCTGGTACGTCTACTGGAGTATCGGTAGCAACAGGAGTATCCGTAGGAGTGGGGATTTGGGCATCTACTGGCGCGTCAGTCGTGACCGGTGCTGCGCTTGCGTCCACAGTCGTAGTTGCATCCGCAGTGGTGGTTGTAGCGTCTGCAGCGACGGTAGTATCTGCGACTGCTGCGGCATCTTGCGTGGGGGTATCCGCAGTGGTGGGGGTATCTGCCATTGTATATAATCCTAAAATAAATTTAAAACGAAAGGGGGTTTAGGGCACATGATTGCCCGCATTACATGTTAATAAACGTGGGTTTTTTATAAAATAGTCTTGGTAAAATCCATCTTTGCTACACTTAAAGCGCGACCATGTGCAGCTTTGAGGGACGAAAGGGTTATAGCCGATCCCATTTCTGACACAGCTAAGCTCAGTCCATCCTTATTAATAGACAGTCGTTTGCCTAGACACGTCTCACAATAATCCGTCAATGGCATCTGGCAATACATGGGGCTACGCACCATCAGTTTCTTACCTAGATAAGTACCTGCTGCTTCGTCATTAGGCACGAAAGTGCTGACGCCTTTTTCGATAACACTGAAACCTACGATTTTATCGATAGACTTCTTATCCACATCGACTATCACTCCGAGTTTACTACCGCAGTCATTACCAGCGATGTTCATATTGGAACTGCTACGTAATAACCACTTCACTGATACACCACCCAATTGTGTTTCAGCGCCCCGGCTATAGCTAGCTGCTCGTAAACTGGTATTGAGTTCAGGAAACTTACTAATGTCCCAACCTTCAATTAGGGAGTTCTGAATGAGAGTACCATGGGTAGTGCTGCCAGTGAGTCCAGTTTCAGCACCAGAGATTAAAAACTTCTTCTTACGCGCTGCCTTATTCTTATTGTCCGATATGAAATTAATACCAGGATCATTAGCTGTCCATTTATCATCAAAAGCTATGAGTTCTTTTTCTATCTTAGCTATTGTAGCGAGTTCAGTCAGATGTCCTTCGTTCTCTTTGAGTAAACGATCTCTGAGTTCTTTCACTCCTGGTGGAGGCAGCATAGCTTTCTCAGTAGTAGCCCATACTGAAATTTGAGTAAAGCCAGTTAAATAGTAAATGCCTTTTACGTAATTCAAATACTCAGATACGTAGAAAGCTTTAGGATCTTTAGCCACTCCAGCTTCTGGATCAGCCCTAAAGTCTTTTAGTAGGAAAGCTTCTATTTTACCAGGAGTAATATCTCCTTCTAGATAAGAGATCTTAGTACCAAATGGCTCTACCAATAGAATCCAATTGACGATCCAATTACCATACGTAGTCTCGATAGGTTCCACCACGTTAGGGATATGCTTATTTTCCAGAGTGATTACATCAGTCCATTCGAATACGGGCTTAGTTGGATCTGCATCTGTAATGATTTCTAATTGGTTAGTCTGTGGATCGTAGTATCTATGCGCATCACTACTAGAATGGATGTAGTAGGGCTTATTCTCTTTATTAGGGGTAGAGATACTAAATGCAGAAATGACCCAGCTGAGCTGCCCATAGAGCTGCTGCTGCATGGCAGCATGAAAGAGTTCAAATTTAAACATTTCGGCCATACTCCATTACCAAGTCGTTGACTGCACTATCTAACGCAGTGGTGTGTTTTAAATCAGAATAGATGAGGTCTGCATATTTGCGAATAGTCTCTTTAGCTTTTCCTATTCCTTCTATTGAGAGACACATGAGTGAGAATAGATCTTCTGCTACCTGTTTAGCTGAGAGGCTATTTTCATGATCGCTAGTTAATCTAGGACCCATCTCTTCTAGATAGACGATTAAATACGTGTGATATGGTAGACCTATTACGTCAGTATGTGTGAAGAACTTATCTGCCCAGAGAGGCTCATTTCTATTACGCATTTTGAATTTACGGTATGCTTCCAATTGCGTAGCTACTTCTGCTACCGTTACGATCTCACTAGCATATTGATCTACCAGTTCTTCTTTGATGGTAGAGATGAGACTATTCTCTACCATATCTAGATAGGATAGGGTATTGTCTATGGGCTGGTTAATGACCAAGGTCAGAAGTTCAGCAAAGACTTCCATTGGATCTGAGTCTAGAGATACGATAGCTCCTATACTGCGCCAGTCTTCATAATGTTGGAGTAAGTAGATTCCATTGATTAGATCTAGTTTAAAACTAATCGTAGCGGAATCATTAGTAAAGACTCCATGCTCGTTTAGGATTTTGTCTAGATAGGTAATTAAGACGTTAGTCAATGCATCGATACTATCTTGCTCATTACCGCTTAGATAGTCGCCTAAGACGATATCAAACGTATCCATGTATTCAGGCAGCTCATAGAGGTCAAAGAGCGCTACGGCCCGATCAAAGAGCGCTGCGAGGGGGTATCCACTGGTCTGCAGCAGATAGTTTCTTAATTCTGGGTATATCACATTGGTTCCTTATATCTGTAGCAAAAATACCATATAGTAGGATATAGTCTGCCGGAAGAGTAGTACCCTATAATAGGTACTATATCCAAATACGGTATTGCTCGTCCACAGATCATTTCCAGCCTCCCTACAAATAGAAAGTCTCTCAGTCATGACCGTCAACAAAGTATCCAAGATGCAAGCTCGCGTAAACGCCAGTAAAGAAGAACGTGAATTCATGGACGCTCTGCGTAACAACCCACCCCCCAATACCTTTTGGGACGATGCCCGTAACTGCTACGAGGTCAGTATCCGTGGTCTAGAAGAAACCCACGGTCAACTAGTAGAACACATCCAGGCCATGATGGTAGATCCAGCACGCCGTGAAAAGATTACAGATATGCCAGGCCTGCTGGCTAATGTGAATCTACTGACTAAGGATATTGCTACCCACGTGTCTATCCTCAATGAAATACGGGCATTGCATGCAGATAAGATTGGTGGCACTATTACCCCAGAAGAGCATTTGGAAGTCATTGCCATCAATGGCCGCTATGCAGACGCCATTGAAATGTACAATACCGTCATCATGCCCACCGTCACCCACATCTTCGAACAGATCAAATTGACTGAAGAACTGATTGATGATCAAAAACGAGTATTGGAAGAAACGTTGGCTCAAGAACAAGCCAAGCTGATTGATCCCACCGTAGTCTCTGATGTAGAAGTCAAATAACCATGCCACATAATCAACCACCACGCACCACGATTCCTCGTGGTAATAGCTTTACTCCATTTGCAGCTACGCCGCCACCACCGTCTGAATCAAATACGGATGCTACTGCAATTCCTGAATCTGCCGTAGAAAAGACAATCATCGCGCCAAACTCTACTGAGCGCACAGTCATTGCTGCTAAGGCAGATAACTATGACTTTAAACAACAATATAGCGCACCAGTACTAGACGACACATACGCTGAACTATCGCTACCCAGTGGTACAGCAGCTGATACCGCTAAAGCTCTGCGTGATACGCCTAATTTGAAGCTAGAGAACAACCCAAAACTAGGTAAGTATCTCAATGTGATTCAATCTGGCTTAGAAGTATTACCCTTTGCAGAAGGCTTAGTATCTGCTGCTCAACGCGCTGATGCTCATTACGTACAATCTGTACCTAGTGCGGTGGGTGAATTGCAGGCGACAGCTCCTCGCTTTAAGAAGAAAGAGGGAGTCAAGTATACTGGAGAATCAGCCAGGCATTTGATGCGCTCAGCATTAAAGTTAGGTACTGTCTTTCACGTACCTCTTTGGCATTCTGGTTTCTGGGTCACTCTACGCTCACCTAGTGAGGGAGAACTCCTAGAACTCTATCGTACAATTACTGCAGATAAGGCACAGCTGGGTCGCAGCACCTATGGTCTCTTATTTGCAAATACTACTGTATACACAAATCGTGCACTACTAGACTTCGTTATTGACAACGTATACGAGACTTCTCTTAAACTGCCAGAGAATGAAGACTTGCGTAAGCATATTAAAATGCAGGACTTGAGCATTCTTATTTGGGGACTAGCTTGTGCTACGTGGCCTAATGGATTTGTCTACAATCGAGGCTGTATTGCAGATATCGACAAATGCCAACACGTGGTAACCGCTAAGCTCAATTTGACTAAACTGCTAGCTACAGATATGACACGTTTGACTGAACGTCAAATTAGCCATATGACCAATCGTCAGCGTGGTGCTATGGATCTGGAAGCTATTAAGCGCTACCAAGAAGACTTTATCCAAGGTCATGAAAAGCTGGTGGTCTTAAATGACTCGCTCAGTATGGTGTTGGAGATGCCTAGTGCATCTGAATACATCGATGCTGGATATAAGTGGATAGGTAGCATAGAAGACCGCTATGCCCGTGCTATGACCATTGGTGAGGAGAGTCGTGAAGATTACCTCATGCAGCATGCTCAAGCTACTAGTATGCGTCAATATGCTCACTACGTCAAGAAACTCATAGTAGATGGCGAAGAAATAGATGAGTTAGAAGACGTGGATGCTCTCTTGAATGAAATGAGTAGTAGTAACGGTATTCGTGATCCATTTATGAAAGCATGTGCTGCATACTTAGATGAATCGGTCATTAGCCTGATTGCTATTCCTACGTACGAGTGCCCCAGTTGTGGACTCCCACAGAAGAAAGCAGAACCCGGTAAAGCCTTTGGTGAACTCATTCCTCTGGACGTATCACAAGCTTTTTTTCCGCTCCTGATTCAGAAACTCCGGCAGATCCAAGAGAGGTAATGGTAAAGAGAATAGGGGATAGTGATTTTGGTTTATATGAACTAGGAGATCCCAATTCCTTATTTTACACCATACTGGAGAAGAATCCTAAGGTGAGTTATTTGCAAGGTAAGGAATTATTATTCCAAGTATATGAAAATGTATTTGGAATTTATGATTACTTAGGTCAGGATAGTAAAGAGAAGACTATTACTAGTCCTGATCAAAAACATCCTCTATCATCAATAGAGATGCATCCTGCTGAACTCAATTCTGGATCAGAGCAGAAGTATGATCAGATAAGTAGAGTGTTTGCTGATTGTAAAATAAGCACTTATTTTGGTATTAGTTGGATAGAATTTATGTCATTACCAGTGGAGCATGCTGAGCGGTTATTGCGAATAGCTCAGGATAGTAATCGATCGGCTAACGCAGTACAGACTGCTGTAATGAATGACTTGAATAAAGCAGCTAATAATAAATAGCATATTCTCCTATACCTAATCCTGAGATTAGGTATAGGAGTTATGATCATATGTAATTCAACAACAGAGGTAATTGGTTATGTCTATATCGAAATTTTGGAAAGAGGCGGTGAGCTATCGGCTGGGGGGGGGCATCAGGCTGATCATCTAGCGTTAGGGACTGGCATAACAGGTAGCTCTCATCTGGTAGGAGCACTTGGTGACTCCATTACAGGTAACTGTGTTACCCAATCTAGTTTAAGTCCTACTATCGTTACGGGCGGGAATGGTTACGTTGTTAACGATAATATTTTATTACCCAACTATGTAAATGTAAACATTACTTCAGTTGATGGTAATGGCGCAATTACCTCTTGCGGTATTACTAATCCTGGTAATCTACCGTATACGTCGCAGTCTTCACCTCAAGCTCAAATGTGGACTACTGGGATCGGTAGTGGGTTTACCGTAACTCTGACAAAACAAAACGGAAATGTTGCATTAATGGCTAAGGGATACGCCGGTTGGGCTCAAACGCTTAGTAACTGTGCTGGTTTATTTCTTACTCAAAACGTATGGGGGTTTCCAGGTAAGGGTACTGCCGAGATACTTTCTGTACTCCCATTATTCATTGCACAATTAAAATCTCAGAATTGTAATACCGCAGTCGTAGAAATAGGAACTAACGATCTTTTGATTTATGGTCGTTCATTTTCAACCACCACCACCAATCTCTCTAAAATTTGGAGTACATTATATTCTAATGGAATTCGCGTAATAGTAATTCCAATTTTACCAAGATCTTCAGATGGCGTAGGTAACCAATTAAGTGTAGCTAATACTAGAATATTCGCTTCTATTTCAGAATGGACAGTTAGATATTGTAGAGATAATCAAGGAATGTATTTAGCGGATCCTACGCTTAATTTAGTAGATCTCACATCAACTACTGGATTTCCAATACCGTATACTACCGTATCTACCGGTACCGCTACTGCAAATAGTTATACTTTTGATGGTTTACATCCATCGATTATTGGATCTAAACACGTTGGTCAGGCCGTCGCTACTGCGCTACAACAACTTAATCCTAATGCCGACACCCGAACCGTTTCTCCAGCGGACATATACGATGCAATAAATAATCCACGTGGTAATTTATTAAACAATAGTTTATGCCAAACATTTAGTTCTGGATTAGCAACAGGCTGGGCGACGGTTAGATACGTTGGTTCTTCAGGAACGATCACGCCCACGCAGGCAACGGTAAGTTTATCTAACGGGCTAACGTATAACCAGCAGCAATTAGTAATCAATACAAGTACAGATGTGGCTACTGCGTATTCTTTTTATCAAGCAGTCTATTCTGGTTTTTCAACAGGAGATCAAATCTATGCCGAATGCGAAATAACGGTCACTGCTAATAGTGGTCAATTTTCAAACGTTAGTCTTGGTATAGGAGACGGAAATCAATCTTCTAGAACTCTACAAGAATCTAGTGGTTCAAACTTTCCTGGCGCAATAGCTGGTGGTGCTACTTGGTCTGGAGTTTTAAGAACTCCTGCAATTACCGTACAGTCTGGGGCAACAAATGTGCAGTTCCAACTTTATTTACAAATGGCTGGCATAGGTGTCGTCGGTACAGTCAACGTTAGTAAAATGGCAATGCGTAAAATTTAAATAAAAAGATAAAAATAATACCCATACCTATACCGTATAGGTATGGGTAGGGGTATTTGATCATGAATAATACACGAATTGTGGCGAACCAGTAACAGTTAAATTACCAGTTACCGTAACTATATTTCCTAAATTATCGGTGATCGAAGTATGCCCTACAATAGGTACAAACGCGGTAGGTGGTAAATAGACTAGCTACGGTGGCTGTACTAATGTCTATTGTCTTCCATCACCGTATGATCCGCTAAGTGTCCACCACCCAGCCGATACGCAATAGCTTCTTTAAAAAACTTTGAAATACTCATTTTAATTACTCATATTAAAAAAACAAAACTAACAAATTCCCCACCCTAGAGATTACTTCTCGGGTGGGGCATATGCACTCTCTTAAATTCCTGCTAATGCAGCAGCATGCCCATCGGCGTATCCTTTACTATAATACGTAGTTTGAGCAGCAGCTACTGCTCCTACCGTATACGTATTGAGTAATGTCTGTGCAGCAGTAGCTGCTCCAGTAGCTGCAGTCACATTAGCATTAGCAGCAGCCATAGCTGTAGCAGATGCAGTCACTGCATTAGTAATAGCATTCACTGCAGCATTAGCTGCAGTCTGAGCAGCTTGTGCAGTAGTCAATGCGGTATTAGCCGTACTGACTGCCGTATTAGCCGTATTCGTCAATGTATTAAATTGACTAGCATAGCTACTAGCTTGTGTAGCAAAGTAACTACTCAAATACGTACCTAATACCGTATTGGTCACGTATTTATTAGCCACTGGTGTTTGCAGATCACTCAGTATTGCTGGAGCGTAATTAGCTAAGTTACCTAATCCTACTTGAGCGGCAGTGACGCTGTGCGGATTATTCGTATTAATTACGTGTGCATCTATATTACCATTCACATGGTTTTGCACCATATATCCAGCTTGTGCTGCAGTAATATACAGATTAGTAGCTACACCAGCATACGCTTGAGCATCTGTCGCAGTAGCGTAGTTTTGTACTAGACCTAATCCTATTTGCGTAGGAGTGACGCTATGTGGATTATTAATATCACTGACGTGTAATGCAAACGGAGTGCCACTGCTAGTCAGTGCAGCTTGAGTTAAGTTCATAGCAGCAATAGCAGTATCGATGTATTGTAAGACAAAGTCTTTCTTTACTTGATCACCTAATTGAATAGCTACGCGTAACTGTTCTAATTCGGCCGCTAAGAATTCCCAACCTACAGTACTACCTAATGAGTGTAGGTGAAAGTTCTCTGGAAAGTTAGTAGGCAAATTACCTATATTGTTCCAATTGACTGGTCTAGGATTATTAATTAGATTATTAATCAATGATACTAGCGAATCATAGCCTACGGAATAAGCACCACCCACTGTTTGATAAGTAACTGAGATGCTGTGACTGACATTAGCGTCTAGAATAATGACTGCAGAATAGAGGCTATTGTTAGCTCCTGCTATAGCACTAGGCGCTGCTACTAAGTTATAGAGTTGGTATTGACTGGGCGTCAGTGATTGGCTAGTAGCTAGGTCAGTAATTACTATGTTCTTACCAAAATACGGAGCATAGAGTGGTGAGAATGCTCTATAGGTCTGTGCAGGTAAAGTAATGTTTTCATTTACAATTAGATTACTGGGGGCTACTCCAGTATAGTCTAATGGGTAAAAGGATCTGGTGAGTGTATTATCGGACAATTTAGTATCTCTCTTTAGAAAGCAGTCAATGAGCTATAATCAATAGCTAACGCCGTGCTGTGGTTATACCTGAGCCTCAAGTATTCCAATATAGCTGTAGCTTCAGCTCCAGACAATACTCGATTATAAATGATGATCTCAGCTAATTCTCCTACATTAGCAATAGCATAATTGGTATTACCAATTAAATCTAATGCATCGCCAATATAGTTACTAGCTGGCCATGGAGTGGCTGGAGTATTTACGCCCCTAGGATACGTAGGATTACTGGTATCTGTATTAGCCACACACCAGCTGCTAGATTCGTCTATACTGGAGATTACGCCAGCAAATAGCGTGCTCGTATTGACTACTTGGCTATTAGGTGGAGCTCTGAGTGCTCTCCATCCCGTACTGGTCACATCCACTAATGCACTGGTACTATTTCCAAATACATTAATACCATTACCAGTAGATTGACTGCCTAATATGTTAAAGATCTTACCAGCTACCGGAGTCTTATAAATAGCAAAGATACTCATACCTGGTTTGAGTCTAGCTACTTGACCATAGCTTTGCACTAGACCTAGACCATTGGTAAAGTTCATTACGTAGCCTTTAATGATACCAGATCCACCAGACTGTATATCGCTACAGGCCTGATAGAATGGAGCATTATTAGGACTAGCTGTATAGATTCTACCAAAGCTGCTACGGTCTATGAGGGAAGTCACACGTAGGTGCCCGTTTGGATCTGCAAATAGCGTATTCTGAGGATTAGTGCTACTGATCCATAAGTACAATCCATCCAGATTACTAGGTACTGGCCAATACCCATCGGCACTCACCGAGGCATTGACTGCATTACGAGCATAGTCGTATTGCGATATCTGAGTGAGCATAGCTGCATATTCAGCATTATCATACACGATACCATAGCGCTTAATAGTAGCTACTGTGATATTAGCATCATTAATAGCAGTACTCTCATTAGTGGAGATATTACTCAAACTCGTACTGGCTGCTAACTCTATACTGGCCGCATTACTCTCTATACTGGCTGCGTGATCTAGAATGCCTGTAGAACCGTTTATAATGAGCGCTGCTGCATTAGTGTAGCTAGCGGTATACTGAGTAGCCGAGTACTCATTGACGGCCTGTACGACCGTATAGGGCCCTAGATAGATGGGTGTGGCATTGCTAGCAAATAGCGCGCTGTATTGGCCAGTACTATAACTCGTCTGAATAGAATAATTCACCACATTACCCAGACCAATGAGTGCGGCCGTATCGCTATGTGGATTACTGACGTTTGCCTTGTGTGTAGCGATCATAGTCGTATTGACCGCTGGTGGATTATTGATATTATACTGCACCGTATAGGGACTAGCGTAATATGGAATACCTCCCCCCAGATTAGTAAATCCATAATTATGGAGGTTACCTAAACCTACTTGAGCTGGCGTATATGCGTGGGAATATCCCCCGTTATCTAGGTGTAACCCAATTGCTACGGATAAGGCTTCCGTGTTAGTAGCTGTAGCAGTAACGAAATTGCCTATTCTATATTGAATATCTAAATTATCATTACCAGCCAAGCTATTAGTGAGGGAGTTAGCTATCCAAGTAATCCAATTGGATATATGTCCCATACCGTGGATATCTGCAATATCGTGGGTATGATAAACCGGTGGAAATGTGGCTGGAATGCCAGACAGGCTATTGTATTCAATAGCTGCTCCATACGCGTAGATGTTCGCATTCGTATAGATGAGTGCTTTATTTTGATTATCCAATCCTCCGTATGCCTGATACGTAAGACTAAAAGTACTCGTGAGGATGGTATTGAGTATGAGTATGGCTTGGTAGACCACCTTACCAGTACTCTCGCTAGCTGCAGTATCTATTTCTGCACAAATGTAGTCAGTACCATATGTGAGGATGGATAAGCCGTTAGCTCCATTGACGCTATAGAGTTGTAGGCTGTCTTTAAAGTAAGAGCCCCAGTTAGGGCGTATCACTGCGTGAGCCCCACCAGCTATTTGCTGGTACTCGCTAGTGATGTAGTTGGTGACGCTCACCCCAGTAGGATCTAGTGGTAGTGAGGATACGATATTGGTCATTGATTAGGCATCCTATTGATAGCACACAGGATTCGTTTAGAGCGTCATTTCCTGTGCTTTTTACTACGCTCATTCATCATTTTCTGGAATACAGTCATGATGATGGGCCACTGCTCTTTACCGTCTTTCTTTTCTACTGAAGACTTAGCTTGTTCCCATACGCCTTCAGCTTCTTCTACAGATACGTGATGTTCTTTAGCTAGTTTCGTTACATATGCAGTAGGCATTATAATTCCTTGGTAATTTATGAGTCACAGGATTCTGAACGGAGTAGAAGATGGTATGTCATTTAACCTGAGGAATATATAAATGTCTATTAGTAAATTTTGGAAAGAAGCAATGGCCTATCGGCTGGGGGGTGGGCACCAGGCTGATCATAAGGCATTAAACACCCCCAGCCTGTCTCTTGACGGTAATGGTAATATTAGTGGTATGGTTTCTGCAACTGGACAACAGTTTACCCCAGGAACAGCCGTGGCTCCGTATGGTCCATATTTAACAAAATCGCTTATTGCATTTACAGATACGGCTAACGATACGTTTGCCAACGATTGGTCTACGCATGTGCAAATGACGCTGGAATCCGATTTTGATGCAGTACAAATTGGCTTTGCTAATACGCGTGCTGGAGCGATTAACGTTCAAACGGTAGTATCCGTAATGGCGGTAGCTGGCGATCCAACTACAACGGCCGTTCTTAATAGCGCTGGAAGCTGGGCTAACGCTGGTACTGGTGGAACAAATACCTTGACGTGCCCTGCAGCTACAACAACCCAATTTGGTATGAATATTACCTGGGGAGATGTTGTGCCACTAGCTAGCGTAGCCCGCACAGACGGTGGTACGTTGCCCATTCTTTGCGTCAGGACTCAGCAGTTGATGGCTAATAATGGCGGGTCTAATAGGGTAATTAGCGCACAAGGCGGCGCAGCAGCAAACGGTTATGCGTTTGAAACAGATAACTCTGCATCCGCACCATATGGTCGGTTGTATCGCGTTAGGAATCAGCTAGTACAGGGCGTCACTACGATCTCAACCATTACATCTACTGCAAATGGCTGCAATAACGCTCCTCCTATTTTTGTTAGATATTGGTTGCGCAATGGATATGGGAGGACTCTGGTGGTAGTTGGCGATAGTATCGCTGGCGCGTTTCAATCTACTACATTATCTGGTTGGTCTATGATGCAAGAAGCCCGTAGGGTTGTATCGTCTACTACTTCTCCTTTAGAGCTATGCGTTATTGCACAATCTGGGGCTCCACTTGGTAGCATAGCTACGCGAGTAGAATCCGTAGCTGCTACGCTTACCAATGTAGCGTACGTTACTCCTATTGCTTCTCCAAATAGTCTTGGTGTTCCAATTACTGCTGCCACCATTGCTGCTGAACGGGGAAATTATCAGCGTATTCTTACTGCTATTTCCAATCAAAAAGCAAATGTGATTTCATGGACCATGTTGCCAGTAAACTTTGCAGCTAAGGCTTGGGGTGGCACGGATGCTTTACGCATCGCGATGAATAATTTGCGACTTAATAACGCTAGAACTTGGGCGCGCGTAGTAGACCCAGCTACATTACTTTCTGGTGCAGCAGACGTAAATGGTCAAACTACATTAGTGAGCGTCGAAGCAGATGGTCTACATCCGACTTCCGTTGGACAAATTGCAGCCGCCGCCGCATTCATACCCGTAATAAAATATTAATAGGACATAACCCCCCACCCAAACCTTTACTGGAATGGGTGGGGGGTTATGTAGTTTAAAAAGGAACTAAGTTCGAATATTGGACCGCGTTAGTAGCTAATGTTCCAGTGATCGTAGATGGGTGTGTTCCATCGGTAGTAGGCCAATTAGCTGTACCGTTTACTGGCCAATAACCACCATTAATGGTTACTACGTTACTTAAATTTACTTCTACAAAGGCAGCAGGATCTATGGTTTTCCACATCGGATGTCCTGCGCTGCCAGCTACTATAGAACCAACTGTTCCAACGGTAACTGGAGAACCAGATACGATTGGAGCGCCACCACGCAACCACGTATTGTACGCTACGCGTAAAGGCTCTGCTGCTAATTTAGTTTGATTAGTGGTAGTAGCCCAAAAATCAACAGGAGAAGTAGTTCTAGGTAAAATAGTACTTGCTATAAATCTACTTCCGCGCGCTTGTGCGCTAATTGCTATAGATAACATGTCCGCTTGCAATTGAGCTAAAGTTCTACCAGACCCGAAAAGGTCATTAGTGCCAAAATTACAGAAGATATACGAGCAACCTAACGTGCGAATTCTACGCCTAGCTGAATAGCCATACACGTTATATCCACCAACAGTATTTCCAACAAATTCAGTGGCGGTAGTTCCTGGTAAAGCCGCATTTACTACTGGTAAATTACACGTATTATACGCACCAGTTGCTCCGAGACCTCGCAATATCCACCCACCATTGGAATCTCCACTACCAGCAGCAATGCTATCGCCAATAATTCCTGCAGTAAGTGGTAAAGCAGTAGGCGCGATACTTCCGTATACTGAACTTGGACCATATACGAACGTACCACCAGATCCTTGCATATAACAAGAACCATTTAATGATAAATCGGTACCTATAAACGTACCAGACGATACGTTATATGCGCCATTGCCAGTACTACCATTTAATGAAAAGTGCGAAGAATCTATTTTGGTTACAACCCAAGTACCATTTGCTGCAGTATTTCCGGTGCATGCTCCAATAGTAATAGTATCCCCAGTATTGGCGTTATGTGAGCCACCTACTGTACCGATAACTATCGGAGAAGCATTGGTTGCCGAATCTATTACCCCACCAACCGAATCTCCAAGCTGACCACCTTCGCCACCAGCACCATATTGCGTTACCCAATTTTGTGGGAAATTTAAACCACCAGTTTGTATAAATGTGGTACGAACATAACAAACTGCGCCGGCAGGAAGATCTATGGCTGATGGATCTGAGAGTATTTGCATTCCTGGAGTTAAAGTTATCGTAAATTGTCCAGAAAAGGTTAGTGGCGTAATGAAGCTGCTAGGATATTCTAAACTAGCAGCTATTTTAATATTTGATGTGGCATATAGTTCTGAACCACCATTATTATAAACAATATCGTCAAATAGAAATTGTGGATTAAATGTATAATTAGTAATTGGAAATCGAATTCTGGAAGTCTGAGTAGGCGGGGCTGTGGTGGTTACGTTTGTGCCGATGCTAGAAACCCTGGCTGCAGCGGGCGTAAGACCGAATGGTCCTATTACTCCAGGCTTTAAACCAATTAAATTACCATTAGCTCCATAAATGCCTAACGTATTTCCATTACCATCTACGGCTAGACTGGGTACCTTCATACTGGTATGCTGTTGTTGGTGGCCACCACCCAGCTGCCAGACAATCGCCTCTTTAAAGAACTTTGAAATACTCATAACCAATTACCTCTGTTGTTGAATTACATACCATCATAATCCCCTACCACAGGCCATAATAGCTTTGGGGTAGGGGGTTATGTGTTTATATTTATATCAGCAATGATTTCCAGTAGGGTCAATAGGGTTCAGTAGCTTTTCACAAATGAAAGTACCTACGTCTTTTTGGAAGCCACTAGTGGCATGCGCGGAACCATCCAGGTTCATTCCAGTATGATAGACTTGGAACCTATCGCTCATAGTCCAACATTTAGCTGGCGGCCAGCCTAGTGCTAATAGGACCGTATAGTTCAATAGCATATCTGCTAAGAAGAAACCTATCAATAGTGGAGAATAGAGTACCTTGTTCCATAGGTTCAGAGTACCTTTAATCCACAATCGATAGACGCTAATGCTAGCTGCAAAACTCATATAAAATAGCCAGATAGCTATTAGGTAAAGTAAGGTAGTTTGCATACTGGTTTAACTTAGTAGGTAATTGCTTGCACTTCCGCTACCGTGGTAGCTGCACGAATAGCCGCCTTCTTAGCTTGATAGTTTTGGAATGCAACGACGCCTTGTGCGAACATGGCTTGCGCTAATCCTTGAATATCTGCAAATGTGAAAGGTACGTGAGTATTATCGCTAGATACCCAATAGAACCCAGCAGGCGTAGCTGGTACTGGCATTTGCGATAACGCTACCAATGTAGATTGAGCATAGGTTTGACTAGCTGGATCCGATTGATAAATATTTACGTGTCCAGCAACTGTAGTATAGCTTAATGTAGCTGCTAAAAGTGATGTATTGTATTTATTTGTAATCGAAACGATCCTAGAAGTTTGTGCACTTAATAATCCCCCCGGTATGTCGTATTCCCAATTTCCGTTATTCCATACGTAATTAGGTCCAGGTTGATCGATTACTAAAGAGCTTAGCGTTTTTGGTAGATCAGTGTTTTCTTCTAATGCCGCATCTAAAGAAATGTCTTTTAGAAAAACATACGAATCGCCAGTTTTAGTATCTTGAAAAGTAGTACCCATATCTATATTCCATATTTATAAAGTTAAGCCTGCTACGAATTTGGGGTTTTAGTTTCCACCACCACCTGCGCTTGCGGCAGCAGCATTGAAAAACGCGGCTACAGTGGAAGTAACTAATGCCAATGACGTCACCGCTACTCCATTATGTACATAAATACTTATATTTAATGCATTTGGTTGAGCTGGGCCCACTGTTGAAAAATTAACAACAAGGATAGCTCCGCTTACCCCGGTATAAGTTCCCCAATCTACAATCACCGATTTAGTAACGTTTAATGCAACATAAGAAGCAGACCCGTAGTAAGCGTTTAGAGCAGTATTTATGGTAAAGCTATCCGGGCTTACTATTTCATGGGCAGTACCTGCCGCACCAAATGTAATTAAAAAGTACTGCGCCCCAGTACCCACCGTCCCAGTGTACACTAAAGTGTCTACGTAACTTGCGACATTATTAGTAGTAATGAAACTACCACCGCCTGCTGGACTCGTAGCCGTAGCTGCGTTTCCAGCAATACTTACTTGTGGGTTACTTGCTGAATATACTCTGTTACCATTATCATAAATTAATGGGGCAGATACAGAAGAACTCATCCATAACGCGCCAGTAGCACTCATTTCACCTACTTGTGTACCATTTGCAGCAATACCTATATTCCCATCACTAACCCAGTAAAATCCAGTATCCTGACCACCATCTGACGTAAATGCGAAGCTCGGAGAGCTAACGCTGCCATTACCTACCAATATGCGTCCGCCTACAGATAGGTTAGTTAGCGTACCTACACTGGTGAGGCTGCTGGCAGTCACGGTAGAATTGAGGGTAATTCCCGTCAATGTGCCCGCCGCCGCAGTTACCGTAATGTTTGCACTTCCATCGAAACTAGTCCCGTTGATAGTACGCGACGTGGCTAGTTTGGCTGCAGTAGATACTGCTTGACTACTAATATTTCCACTATGAACAACAGTACGCCATGAAGTAAATCCAGAGCCACTACCATAGAATCCACGGAAATACAAGTTATCAGAAGTATACCCACCAGCTATTTGCATCCCAGTATCACTACCACGACACGTGATTAACTGCCCATATTGATTTGGAGCATTAGCCGGGCCACTATCCCCATTATAAAAACCAGAAGAAAGTAAGCCATTATAATCGGCATTACTCCTAGTACCATCTTGCTGGTATACTATTCCAGGAAGACCATTTAAATGGCTCCATGGTACAGTACCTACCGCTAGAGTACCAGAGTCTACTCGCCAATCCCAAGTATTGTTTCCACGATAAATACCCCACATAGATGAATTAATCATCAGAGTAGCATTATAGTCGGAGAATGAAATACCTGCATAGCCATTAGTATTACCAGCTACGCCAATAGATCCATAACTGCCGTAATTTACAGCTGAAGTAGTAATATTACCAGCATTACCAGTAACGTTAATGCCCCAAGTACCATTAGCGCCGGCACCAGTTAACGTTGGGACATAGCTATTGTAGTTACTACTATTTAAGAATCGTACCCAATCACTCCATATGCCATTCGATACATTGCGCGTGTATAGCTCGTTAGCATTACCTTCCCACCCCCAAGCGTTTTGGTGACCCCAGTAACCACTAGAATTAGAGTGTCGCAGGTTCTCAGCAAACCACCATCCTCCAGTTGGTCCACCGGTGCTCTGCTCCTGCCAGATTCTCTGGCTCGCTCCAGTATTTTGGAAATACGAATTCCAGTCACTGCCACTACCAGATTGGCTTAAATTACTAGAATAAATAGCTGAACTTACTGACTGACTACCAATACTGGCGGTAGTAATTACCGCTTTATCATTTACCCACAATCCAGTAGCACTAAATCCGGTATTAGACGATAAACCATATCGACTATCACCACCAATAAACCAATTCTGACCATAGAAACCAATACGGCCATATGGGTTAGCCAGCCCAGGACTGCCGCTAGAGGCGGAACCATCTAGCACCACAGCGTATGTGTTAATTCCAGCATTAATAGTACCTACTGCACTGTAACCACCACTGGTGCTTATTGTACCAGTAGATGCGTTTACGGTAAGGTAATCTGTACCATATACATCAGTACTAGATCCCCACAATAGCTGGAAATTGGTGTTACTACGGTTACCATATGTGATATTAACCCCAGCTGCAGTACCACTAATGTTACCGCTAATCGTATTTGTAACTGTAAGATTTAAAAGTGTACCAACGCTTGTCAAACTACTACTGGTTACGTTTGCGGCTAACGCGGTTCCAGTAACAGAGCCCGCTGGAGAGGAAGTAGAAGCTCCATTAAACGTAAATAATCCAGTACTACGCGAGTACACAAATGCACTACCGCCTGTTCCGGAATAAACGCCCCATGCGGAGGCGTTGCTGTATAGATATACTGGGTTATAGCCTGTAAGAATAGCTCCTATTTGCGCCTCAGTACTACCACCAGAAAATACGTTACCAGTAAATGAAGCGCTAGCCCCAGAGACTGAACCGCTAGCGCTAATATTTCCACCACCTACGATAGCTCCAGCTGTGTTAAATGAAGTTGAATTAAAAGCAATCCACGGTCCGCTGATCAGCCCAGTTCCGCTTTCGCTAGTAGCACTACCAAAGGCGAAAGAGTTTGCCCCAAGACCTAAGGTGTTTGCAGCTCCAGTTATTCCAAAACCGGCACCAATTTGACCAGATCTGGTTAATCCATAGTAACTGTAATTATTAGTATCGCTAGGGCACGTTACAGATGCAACGCCATAAGGGTCTGCGCCAATTCCATGACCTGCAATATTGATTGCAGTTCCGTAAATATAGCTGCCAGATATGGCGCCAGTTACGGTTAGCCCTGCTGCGGTAGCTTGCGTTATTACCGCATTGTTGACCTGCGTGGTTACGGAGGCTAGTCCGTAAATGATAGCCCGACCCCCAGCCCCGGTGTCTGAATAAAACCTACCTCCTACCGATTGATCGCCCAATGAGACTTGACCCGTTGCACTCAGAGTACCAGCCACCGCTACTGCAGAATTTGCGTTGACCCCAGTAGAACTTACGGTCAACGACGTACCACCATTAGCTATGGTTACCCCGCCAGCGACTTCTGAAGTAATAATGAGATTACTTCCAGTATGTTGAATATATCCGTTTCTAGTTTGGTGATCATTCTTAAAGAATGAGATATACGAGTTATCGTTTTGTAGTCTGAGTGATTCACCAGCAGTTACAGTAATTGTAGCTGCGGATGAAACGCCATTAGTTGATAATCCAGACGTGGTTGCTACGCTTAATACGCCAGCGGTCAGCGACATCGCGTTTGTGGCACCAATATACCAATTGTGCGTATTACTTTGCATGTAATACATACTGCCACTAGTATATGGATCGCTAGTTGCAATACCAACTCCGCCACTATCTGAATATCCGTACAGCGTCGCCGCTCCAATAAACTTAAACAGTTTAGCTCCACTCACTCCACCATTATTGATTGTAAGACCAGCTCCGCTAATGTTTCCACCGATAGATACGTTACCAGTAAATGAAGCGCTAGCCCCAGATACGATACCGGTAGCACTAACGTTTCCAGATGCAGAAAAGCCACCAGCACTTATAGATGCGATAAGTGGAGGACTTGCGTTATTTGCAGTACCAGCATAGAAGCGGATTGCCTGACCTCCCTGATTCGCCATGATGTCTAATCCACCGCCGGAATTAGTACTCATGCCATAGCCAATGGCTGCACCATCGGAATGTGCCCAGGTAGAAGCTGTCGTCACTACCCCAAACTCGCCAGTAGAATATCCAGTTGCTTGGAAAGCTGGAGCGGTCACTACGGCAGTAGCCGATAACGTTCCGGAAACCGATGCGCCAGATGCAGTAATACCAATCGTGGCTACGCCACCTGCTACTACGTTAACTGTTCCATTTCCAATGCTATCGATATCACCAACGTAGACCGTATTTCCTGAGTTTATACCAAGTAAACGACCAGTCGTACCCCCTGTGTTTTTTGTTTGAAAATAGGTAGCATTATTTAACGTAATGTTACTAGTAGTGCTAAGCGCGCCAGCTACCGTTAACCCACTAGAAGTCACAGTAGTAATGTTACTACCATTTATGGCTACAAATAGAGCGGTGGACGTATTGATCGCACCAGCTCCGCCCCCAGCAGAATTGAGATTGATTATAGAACTATAGGCGCCACTACCACTCAGTGTGATGGTGGAATTAGTATTGGCTGCAGAAGTGTTTGTAATGCCGGCTGTAGACGAGAAGCCATTAGTAGTAAGCGAGGTAGTTGTGATTCCAGCGGTAGCAGTTATGGCGCCATTAACGGACAGCCCAGTGCCGTTAATAATACCATAGGTGGTCGATCCATCTAGGTTTTGGAAGTACACACCACCGTTTAATGCTGGAGAGCGTACTGCCGCATTAGTCACATCTGCATGGAATGCATAGTTTCCATTACCAATAGTAGCATAGGTGCCAAACGTACCGGTAGTAGCAGTAACGACACCAGTGATTGTCAAACTTCCTGCTGAATCTAATAGTAGTCGCTGCGTCCATACGCCACCAGCAAAATTATAGATTTGAAAGTTATTAGAATACTGCTGTAATAACACGTTTGTGTTATTAGTGCTATTAGTTAATTGCAAACTGGCACCCAAACCTACGCCTGGAGATTCAGTAGCTCCTGTGCGGGTAGCTTGAAAATCTGCAGTGCTGGTGGAGGTGGTGGCACCGTTAGCTATTACTCCAGGTCCGGCCGTACGAGAAGCCGTGATGGAAGAGCTAGCAAGTATCGCCGTGTTGAAAGTAAATGTACCGAGGCTGTCCCCTGATGAAAAACTTAAACCACCACCTACTGCCACAGCACTCCAACTACGCACGCCACTTTGATTCCAGCGATACGCACCACTTCCCAAACTTATATCTCCGCTTGCGTATACGGTGCCAGTAACTGCAAGACCGGTAGAGGTAATGCGAGCTTGTACGCCAGCTCCATTATTTCCAGAGATCGATATTCCACCATTGCCAGATAAGATGGTATCGTAGGCGCTTGATCCAGTAACCAGATTTCCGCCTGTTGAACCTTCTACCCCGAAATAGGCATTACCACCAGTGTTTCCAATATGTAAGGCGTTGCAACTAGTAGTTGTTCCAGCTAACGTGATTCCTATGGTGGTTGTAGCCGCAG
>Ga0208259_1000176_pt1 | contig 23829 bp, 24 predicted proteins | sample CryBogCBH22May08_FD_184618 | JGI IMG/M metagenome (GOLD analysis project Ga0208259, IMG submission 184618) | Freshwater microbial communities from Crystal Bog, Wisconsin, USA - CBH22May08 (SPAdes) | ecosystem: Environmental > Aquatic > Freshwater > Lake | place: Crystal Bog, Wisconsin, USA... | reverse complement strand
ATTTGATCAGAAGCGTAATGTTAGCCGCCGCCGTATAAGCCGCTTAATGGATCAAGCCAATTTAGCTTGTAAAACAAAGCGTAAGTTCAAAGCGACGACTGAATCGAAGCATGATAAGCCCATTTCACCGAATCTTCTGGATCGCGAGTTTAATGTGGGCCAGCCCGATCAGGTTTATGTCGGGGATATTACCTATATCCATACCCAAGAAGGTTGGCTGTATTTAGCTGTCGTCATTGATCTGTATTCCCGGCTAGTCGTCGGCTGGTCAATGGCCGAACATATGAGGGCCAAGCTGGTGAACGATGCCTTATTAATGGCGTTGTGGAAGCGAAAGCCTGCCAATGGCTTATTGTGGCATTCAGATCGAGGCAGCCAATATGCTTCGGATAGTCACCGGGAATTGTTAAAGGAGTTTGGTATACGCCAGAGTATGAGTCGTAAAGGCAATTGCTGGGACAATGCTGTGTCAGAAAGCTTCTTCCATACCCTAAAAACCGAGCTAATACATCATGAGGCCTATCAAACCAGATCGGCGGCTAAGCAGGCTGTATTTGAATATATTGAGGTCTTTTACAACAGGGAACGAATGCATTCAGCAAATGGCTATGTGTCGCCAGTTGACTACGAATTGCAGCAAATAGCTGCTTAATCATGTGTCCGGAAAAGTGTTGACACATCAACCCCGGTTGCCTGGAGTCGCAAGACACCTTCTACGTGGGCAACCTGAAAGGTGTGGGGCGCATTTACCAGCAGACTTAAGTGGACACTTACAGCAAAGTGGCGCACTGCAAACTGTATACGGCTAAAACACCGATTACAGCCGCCGGCATCCTCAATGACAAAGTGTTGCCGTTCTATGAAGCCAACGCGTTACCCGTGCTGCGCATCCTGGGATCCGGGCAGCGAATATTGTAGCAAGGTCGAACAGCATGATTACCAGCTGTGTCTGGCGATCAACGATATCGACCACACCAATACCCAGGACTATCGGTGCTTCACTTACGCCAAAAATCCGGCATGAACAAAATCAGGATGGAATAAATCTGTACCCTTCCCAACAGCATGGCAAACGAGCAAACATTGGTTTGGTAATCGGTCAACACCGCATAGGTATGACCTGGCCCCACTAGGTTTAAACCGGGGCCGGCATTATTGAAACAGGCAATAATGGCGGAAAATGCCGTCATAAAATCTAGCCCGCTAACTAACAATGCCAAGACCAGAAAAACAATACTGATAAAATACAGAAAGATAAAGCCTGTCACCGAAGCGACCACTTCGCTGTGGATGGTGCTGTCACCGACTTTGATGGACTTGACCGCATAAGGGTGGATGAATTTGAACATCTCCATGCGCGCCTGCTTAATGAGGATAATGGTGCGGATCATCCTGATGCCCCCCCCGGTTGAACCGGATGAGGCCGACAGACAACTCAACAACAACATCCAAATAGGCACAAAAATCGGCCAATAACTAAAATCTTGGTTAACAAATCCGCTATCGGTGGCCATACTGACCACATTGAATGATGCATAACGCAAAGCGGTCAAAAAGTCGGGATAGATACCGGCATGGTGCAGCATCACCGCTAACAACAGGCAGCTGCATAACACAAGCAATAAAAATGATCGGGCTTCACTGTCCTGACTATAGCCGCGCCAATCCCGTTTGCTCAGGGCAATAAAATGGCTGGCAAAATTAATGCCCGCAAGCAATTGGAACACTGTCAGCACCACCTCAATCGGCACTGAATTGAAAAAGCCAATGCTGCTGTCATGGGTGGAAAAACCACCCAGGCTCATTGCCGAAAAAGCATGGCAAACCGCATCAAACCAGCTCATCCCTGCCAATTTTAAGGCGATGATGCACACCGCGGTCATGCCTGCATAGACCATCCATAACGCTTTGGCGGTCTGGGCAATGCGTGGCGGTAGCTCCGACTCCTTAACGGAGCCCGGCATCCCTGCTTTATAAAGCTGCATTCCTCCTATCCCTAAAATGGGCAGGATGGCAACGGCAAAGACAATAACCCCCATACCGGCAACCCAGCTGAGTTCATGCCGCCACAGATTGATAGACAACGGTAAGCTGTCCAGGCCGCTTAATACTGTGCCGCCGCTGGTGGTCAGCGCGGAAACCGCTTCAAAATAACCATCGGCAAAAGACAGTTGCGGAAAATGCAGCAACAAAGGCAAGGCACAAAAAATAGGGGTTATTGACCAAGTAGTGGCCACCAATAAAAAGCCTGCTTGCCTCGATAAAGTTTTGGCTGTGTTTAAGGTGCATAACACCATGAACACGCCGGTAACAAAAGTAATCAGCGTACTTTGGTAAAAAGCTTCGGTTGCACCATCGCCCGCCAATTTTGAGGTGGCAAAACACGTTGCCATTAAGCAGCCAAAGCCCATGGTGACGATTCCAAAGATATGGATGATGGTCAAGGCTATATTCATGCTGGCGACAGATCAGTGAAGGTTAATAATAATGTGCGGGTAGCCAAGTGTTGCCAATTCCGGCGCGCTTTAAAAAACCAGCTCACCAGCCAATAGTCGGCCATCAAATAGGTCGGAAAAGTTTTTCAATATGAGCAACCAAGCGTTTTTCAATGGCAAACATCACCACATGGTCGCCTTCTTCAAATACCGTGTCATGGTGGATAGGTATCACCTCTTTGGCACGGATTAACGCCCCCATGACGATGCCTGGGGGGAATTCAATCTCGTCAACTTGGCAACCCACTACCGATAGGCCGTCGGTGGTATGGTGGGCTATCGCCTCAATGGCTTCGGCACTACCGCCACATAGGGAACTGACTTGGGCGACATCGGCACGGCGTAAATGCTTGAGGATACAACCGAGGGTTTCTTGATTCGGTAATACTGACACATCAATGCCCGTACCGGGCAATAATTTGCTGTACGAAATATGATTGAGCAAACAAATGGTTTTACGCGCCCCCAAGCTTTTCGCCAATGAAGCGGAAATGATATTGACCCCATCATTATCGGTAATTGCACAAAACAAGTCGGTGCTTTCAATAGACTCATCCAAGAGTAGCGCCTCGTCAGCGCAATCGCCCAGCAAAACAATAGTCTTGGCCAATTCGTGCGATATTTTTTTGGCGCGGCGGGGGTCTTTTTCGATGATTTTGACTTGGTAACTATTTTGCAGGGCTAAGGCTAAGCGTTTGCCGACATGGCCACCGCCCGCAATGATAATACGCTTGACCGGCGACTCCAATTTGTTCAGCTCACTCAAAACCCGGCGTACTTCTTGGCTGGGTGCGACAAAAAACACTTCATCACCGGTCTGGATGACTGCTTCGCCATTGATTACTAGCGGCTTGCCTTGCCTGAAGATGGCTGCCACCCGGGTTTTGCCCTTAGCCAAACGATCCCTTAATGATTTGATTTTTTTGCCGGTCAGGACACCATCGGCAACTACCTTGACGGAAAATAAACGCACCAGACCATCGGCAAAATTAGAAATATGCATTACCCCAGGCAATTCAATTAAATTACGGATGGATTCCATAACAATTTGCTCAGGGCTGATGACAAAATCAACCGGGATACCGTTGTCACCAAACAACTTGGGGGTTTTTAGGTATTCTATCGCCCTTACCCGGGCAATGGTTTTGGGGCGGCTGTACAATGCCTTTATGATAAGGCAAGCCAACATATTGGTTTCGTCGCTGTCAGTCACAGCAATAACAATATCCGCAGTGACAACTCCGGCTTGTTCCAATATATTGGGGTGGGCGGCATTACCGACCACTGTGGCAATATCAAAACGCTCTTTTAATGCCTCCAAAAGCTCCGGTTTAAAATCGATGACAACAATATCATTGTTTTCATTGGCCAATGCTTCGGCAACTGAGGAGCCCGTGACCCCCGCGCCAAGAATGAGGATTTTCAATAGATGGGCCTGCCCTTGTTTATTGTTTGGCCCGCTTGCTGGACAAGCCGGGAATCGCCACCCTGTTACGGTGTGGTTATGATTATAACGAAGTTTTTGGCTAATCAGCAACGTCGTCGGTCTTATTTACACCAGCTGATACCTAATCGCCATTACGCCGGGCAACGCAAGATAAAGGTCACCGGCCCATTATTAACCAAGGTCACTTGCATATTCGCGCCAAATTCGCCGAAAGCCACTTGTGGATGATGTTGCACGGCAAGTTGCTGCAAGTAAGCAAACAATTGCCGGCCGTAATCGGGTGCTGCGGCCGGAGTAAAACTAGGGCGATTGCCGCTATGGGTGTCCGCAGCCAAAGTGAATTGCGGGACCACCAATAAGCCCCCCCCTATATCCTGTAAGCTTAGGTTCATACGCGCTGAGCTATCGGCGAAAATCCGATAATTGAGGATGCGCTGCAATAAGCGTTCCGCCTCTTTTGGCGTATCGGCCTTTTCCACGGCAACCAAGGCCATAATGCCCTCACCAATAGCACCCACCACCTCGCCATTGACAGTGACAGAAGCGGAGGTGACGCGCTGGATAATTGTTATCATAAATAAGGCCTGATAGTTGGTATCATGACAGTGCTGGCATTCAATTCTACCTTTAAGCCGCATGAGAGGTCACATGAAAATTTTTCTTTGCCTTTTGCTGTGCCTGCTATTGCCAAGTTGTTCAGGCATTGGCCCGCAGCCAGCGGCTAATTACGCCCAGCCGGTTACAGGCCAAACCACAGCGACACCGGACAACAGTTTCTTGACCGTCAAAAAAGTTTATGACGGGGATACGGTATTGTTGGAAGATGGGCGCAAAATCCGCCTACTGGGCATTAATACACCTGAAATTACTCATGGCAACCGACCTGGCGAAGCGGGTGGCGTATGGGCCAAATCTTGGCTAAGCGACAAATTGCTGAACCAGCCCGTCCGTTTAGAAATCGGTGTGGAAAACACTGACCATTACGGACGCACGTTGGCACATTTGTTCAATGCTCAAAACGAACATATTAATTTGCAATTAGTGGCTAATGGCATGGCTTCTGTGGAGATTTTCCCGCCTAATTTGGCCTATGCGGAACAACTGACCGAAGCCGGTCAGCAGGCCGAGAGCAAGCGCTTAGGCATCTGGCAATTGTCTGATTACGCGCCTATTGCAATTGAAAGGCTGGCTACTACCAAGCATTATGGCTGGACACGGGTAATTGGCAAAATCACCGCTGTGCAAATTAACCAATATGGCGTGAATCTGGTGTTTTCTGATCGTTTTTCTGCCCGTATCGAGCAACGTAACGTAGCTTTATTTGGGGATCTTAGTAATTATCCAAACAAAACGGTGGAGGTGCGCGGCTGGATACAGCAGCGCAAAGGACATTCAGTGATGTTGTTGCGCCATCCCAGCGCCATTAAATGGCAATGAAAAGGGGCTGCCCGCAATAAATTTGCAAAAGCCAGCCCCTATAAGTGCTAGTGCTGTAGGGCGGGGTGATAGCCCCCCCCCTACAGCTGTCCATTGCAGACGGTGGGGTTATTTAAAATTGAACAGCGTGGTCAAATCACCAATAGCTGGTTTATTGGTAGGATGATAACCGCTCATCACTGGGTTTGGCAAATTGTCACGGCTACGTGATGATAATGGTTTTAAACCCCAATTGTATTCAATAAACTTGGCAATAGAAGCGTGGTCATGATAGACATGGTCGACATAGCCCTTTTTGGCATAAGGTGAAACCACCAACAGCGGGATGCGTGGGCCATCGCCGAAAAAGTCCAAGTTTTGGATATAACCAGTGTCAAAAGAACCGCCGCCCTCATCAGTGGTGATAATAATCGCCGTTTTTGCCCATAAATCAGGCTTGGCTTGTACCGAAGTCACCAATTGATTGATGAATTGTTCGTACAGTGCAGGGGCCGAGTAGCCAGGGTGGCCACTGGACAGGTTTTTAGGCACAACAAAAGAAACTGCAGGCAAAGTCCCGTTACTGATATCATTATTGAAGCTATCATAACCTTGCAGATTGGCACGCAAGGCAGGATTGTTGACCACATTGCTGGAGCCGTTGAGTGGGTCGCCCAAGTTGTTATAAACAGCACTTTGTGTTAAAGAATAAGTGTTGGCATTAACGATTGCTGTGCGGTTTGGCTCAGGAATAGCGGCAGGCACTTGTAGGTTTACGGAATAATAAATTTCAGGGTACAAAGGATCGTTCAGCACGTCATTCCTGTCGCGACCTGAGGTGTACCATTTCCAGCTGACAGAATTGGCCGATAACGCTTCGCCAATAGTGGGCACTGTTTGTGGCGGGTAGACATATTTGGTCGCACCCAAAGTCTTGGCTGTACCATCAACATTGTAAGGCGTGTCGTAATTGTTGACCAAATAATAAGCACCAGAAGCGCAATTGCTGGTGCTGTTCAAAGCTTTAAGCCTGTTTAAAATGGTTTTTACGCCCGGTTGCTTGGCATCTGAGCAATTGACATAAGAGCCGCCATCATAACCGTCTTGGGTATAGAAATTATCTGTTCCTGCTATAGGGTTAGGGTTTTCAATTTGATTGGCAGGTGGTGTCGCCAACACCCCAGAGTTGTTATAGACGGCAACATCACCGGCGGTCGCGATGGCAAAAAAATTGGCGCCAGTGCCGCCTAAAATGGCTTGGTGGTAGTTATCGCTTAACGCATACTTGTCCGCTAGGCTTTTAAACACCGGCGCATCACCTTGGGACATATTGAAGAAGCCCATCAGCTCGCCGCCTTGTTGGGCATTGCCTGGCGTGGGGCCAGTTGCGCCGTTATCGCCGCCAGTGCCAGCGGTAGTTGCCACCCAAGTGAACAAACCTAGGTTACTGTTGTTGCCACCGGTTTGTTGCCACATTTGGAAAAAGCGGTGAACCGGATCGCCGGTTGCAGAGTTTGCTGAGCCGTAAGGCACATATTTGGTGATTTGGTAGGGGCCGCTAGGCAAATTGGCAGGAAAACGGCTGTCAGGGATACCGCCAGCAAATGTCAAAGTGGCTGGGTCCAAAATGCCTGTTTGCAATGGCTGTGGCAAATTGGCGTAAGGGGCACCTATTTTAGGTTTGGTGGTGTAAAGATTAAAGGTATTTTGGACTAAAGGATTACTGCCCTGAAACTGCTGTGCCATGACAAAATTGCTGCCAGGCGTGCCATCAGCGTTGATGATTTTGTTTGATAGCAGGTTGCTGACTTTGCCTTTAGCCGGTTTATAAGCTCCGTACAAAGTGTCAAAGGTTACGTTTTCACCAATCACTACGATAACGTGTTCGATAGGTGTGGCAGGGGTTGCTGCAGATAGCGGCGTGCTGACGCCAGCGGCTATGCCCAGCACTAATGCGGAATAAATAAAGGGGTGTTTGCTTTTCATTGCTTGGCCTTTTTGGGTTAAAAATAATAGCATTGCGATCACGGAACTGCATTCCGCAATGGCTTAAGGATGCCGCCTTATTGTTAATTTCTAATGAAAAGGCCTTATCAAATCAATATCATGAAAATTTTATCCGCATTAAGCCCCGCATTAATAACGCTACTTACTTAATAATAAATATATTTTTAATATTTTTCCAGTAAGATGACGAACCGGGGTGCTGCAATAACCGCGCTGTCAAGATTTTCTTATGCGTATTCTTTTGTTTTCCATCGGGTTGGTTGGCGGGGAAGCTAAGGCTTTTTTCTTGTCCAGACCGGCAAATTCAAACAATAGCGCCAACTCTTTATGGTCTAGCTCATAAACCGCCCCTGTCCTTACCCGTTCGGGCAACACAACCGGCCCATAACGCACCCGCATTAGGCGGCTGACCACCACTTGTTGCGATTCCCATAGACGCCTGACCAAGCGGTTGCGGCCTTCGCTGACAATCACGTTGTACCAGCGGTTGGCCCCCTCGCCGCCGGTATAAAAAATATGATCAAATTTTGCCAAGCCATCGTCCAGTTCCACGCCTTGCTTGAGTGTTTCCAGCATAGTATCCGTCACTGTGCCTAAAATACGCACAGAGTATTCCCGCTCCACTTGGGTGGACGGGTGCATCAGGCAGTTGGCAAGCTCACCGTTGTTGGTCACCAGTAACAGCCCAGAGGTGTTGATATCCAAACGCCCGACAGCAATCCAGCGGGCGGTGGCCAATTCCGGTAGTTTTGAAAACACCAACGGCCGCCCTTGCAGGTCACGTCGGGTGACCACTTCGCCGGTAGGTTTGTGGTAGATAAGCACTCGGGTGGCTTGTTCGGCGTATTTTTCCCAATCCATCCTACGCTCGTTAAGCTGCAAGGTATCGCCCGCCTGTAAGCGATCACCCAACTTAACGGTTTGGCCATTTAATTTCAGCTTGCCTTCCTCTATCCAGCGTTCAATTTCGCGCCGCGACCCCACCCCACCTCGTGCCAAAATTTTTTGGATGCGCTCACCGGTACTTGCCCCCTCACTGGCTTTTAGGGGTGCTTGCGCTTCTTGCTCAGGTTTGGCGGCGACAGTTTTACTGGCCGGTTTTGGTGGCCTTCTGGCCGGCGAAGGCCCGGTTTGGTTTTTAGGTGGGTAACGGTTCGGTTTCTTGTTGTTCACGGTTTGCCTTAGTCGGTGTGGTTACAGGCATAGACATACCATCAAAATCTGCAAGTGCTTGCAAAGTTGGCAGTTCATCTAATGCGCTTAAATTAAAATAGTCCAAAAATTGTTTTGTTGTGCCATACAAGCCGGGCCGCCCTGGCACTTCTTTGTAAGCTATGATTCTTATCCATTCCCGCTCCAGCAAGGTTTGGATGATGCCGGAACTGACGCTGACGCCACGGATATCTTCAATATCACCGCGTGTGACCGGTTGGCGGTAAGCAATGATAGCCAAAGTTTCCAGTAACGCACGGGAATATTTGGCGGGCTTTTCCGCAAATAGCCGCACCACCCAAGGCGATAAATCTTGCCGGACTTGAAAGCGGTAGCCACCTGCCACTTTTTTAAGCTCAATAGGGCGCTGCAAATAATCATCTGAGATGCTGGCAATAGAAGCCTGTATGATAGCCAAATCGGGCTGCTCCCCTTCTGGGAAGGCCTGCTGTATGTGCTTGTCGGTCATCGGCTGTTTAGCGACAAACAAAAGGGCTTCGACAATACGTTTGGTGTCCATGTGCTGGTCAGCCTGTGCAAGAGTGGTGACAGTTACGGGGCGTTGTGCCGGCCAGTGCCGCCGCACCCGCAATTTTGCATAAAGGTGGGGTTTAATGGGTGGGGACTGGCAAACATTGGCACCGTCCGGTGTTAGCTTGGCGGATACAGTTTTGCTGGCCTTATTGGCATTAGGCCTAGGCTTATCAGATAAGGGAGGCGGAGCTGGCGTGGGTTGCGCGGATACGGATTTCGGCAAAGGGTTCGTGTTGGATAATTTCGATGAGCCGCTCTTTACTAAGTTCGAGGATGGCCAGAAACGTGATAACAACTCCTCCCCGTCCTTCTTTTCGGATAAAACATTGCGAGAAAAGGAGGCTATCTTCGCCTTTAAGGTTTGCCAAAATGGTTGCCATTCGTTCACGGATTGTTAGGGGTTCTTTACTGATATGGTGATGGCTAAGCTGGTCAATGCGCTTTAACACATCGGCAAAAGCTGATAATAAATCTTTAAGTTCAAGTTCAGGGTGCTGCCGGATAAGCTTGAGGTCGGGCGGGTCTGCCTCGGCAGCAAAGATATCGCGTTCCCAACGCGGCATTGCTTCCAGCTGTTCGGCAGCATTCTTGATCAGCTCATATTCTTGTAACCTGCGTATCAGTGTGGCCCGTGGGTCCTCTTCTTCAACTTCAGCCTCGCTTTGCCTAGGCAACAACATGCGCGATTTGATTTCTGCCAACACAGCGGCCATCACCAAATATTCTGCCGCCAACTCAATATTCAGATGCACCATCAGCTGGATATAATCAATATATTGGCGGGTTATCTGCGCTATGGGAATATTGACGATATCCAAATTCTGCTTTTTTATCAGATACAGCAGCAAATCCAATGGCCCTTCAAAGAGTTCCAAAAAAACTTCCAAAGCATCGGGGGGGATATACAGGTCTTCAGGCAGTTGGTTGTAAGGCGCACCATTAACCATGGCGACGGCTTGCTGTTGTTCCTTTAGCATGGGCATGGAGCGACAAGCTGCCTTGGGCTGCTACAATCCGGCAACGGTCATCAGCATTTTTTGGGCCAAGTACATCGGATAAGCCAGCACCACATTCAACACATTAAAATACAACAACGCCAATAGAATATAAAAGCCATAAGGTTCTATTTTGGCAAATTGCCAAGCCATTCTGGCAGGCAATAGCCCGGTCAAAACCCGGCTACCATCCAAGGGAGGGATGGGCAGCAAATTAATCAGAAACAAGACCAAATTAATGGAAATGCCCGCCACACCGGAATAGATCAATGGCAAAGACACCGCTTCTATGCCTATCATCACACCCACCCTGGCCAACAAAGCCCACGCCAATGCCATAAACAGATTCGACAAAGGCCCTGCCAGCGCCACGAAGGCCATATCCTGCAAAGGACGCTTAAAATTGCGGGTATCCACGGGCACGGGTTTGGCCCAACCGAATATAAAACCGGTGCCGGTGACCAGCAACAGGCAGGGTAATATTACTGTGCCTAGCCAATCAATATGTTTAAGCGGGTTTAAGGTAAGTCGGCCCAGCAAGAAAGCGGTGCTGTCACCACGTTTTCTGGCTGCCCAGCCATGAGCCGCTTCATGCGCGGTAATGGCAAAGACCACCGGCAAAATCCACACTACAATACGTTGTACCAACGATAGGTGATCCATCATTTAGTCTTTCCTCATCATCTTTCTTTAGTCATCGAGCATAGGGGCAATGCCTTTGCCTTGGCGGACAATTTCCGGGCCATTGGCGGTAAAGGCAATCATTGTGGTCGGTTCAAATTCAATAATACCGGCGTCAATCACCAAATCCAATTCATGCTCCAGCCTTTGGCGGATGTCATAAGGATCGCTCAGCGCGTCGGACTCGCCGGGCAAAACCAAGGTGGTGCTGAACACTGCTTCATCAAGCTCCTGCACCAGCAATTGCGCAACCGGATGGTTTGGTATGCGGATGCCAATGGTTTTTTTCTTAGGATGCTGCAAGCGCTTAGGCACTTCCCGTGTGGCATCCAAAATAAAGGTAAATGGCCCTGGGGTCAGGTTTTTAATCAGCCTAAATGCATCATTGCCAATTTTGGTGAAGTTGGACACTTGTGTCAGGTCTTTGCATACCAAGGTAAAATCATGCTTGTCATCCAACTGGCGGATGCGGCGGATTTTGTCCATGGCTTGTTTGTCGCCTACATGACAGGCCAAAGCATAGGAGGAGTCGGTCGGATAAGCAATAATACCGCCTTTATTGATAATCTCCACAGCCCGATGAATTAGCCTTAATTGTGGATTTTCCGGATGAATTGCAAAAAACTGTGCCATTTCGCTGAACCAGCCCATATAAACGGCTTATTATAGCGCTTATCGGCACACCTGCGCCTGCACGTGTGGGCAAAGGTGCGGTAAAAGGCATATAATTAGCGATGTTAAGCAACCCGCAGACAAAGCCAAGTGACACATGGCAACCTTCAATGGGCTGCCAAATCATCTTATTGCCTGGTTGCTGCTCCCTTTGGCCCCGCTCAGGGAACGCACGGTTTTGCCCAGTGTTTTTTAGTTATCATTAAAACAGCATTCACCGCTTCACCCTACAGGAGACCAACTACTTATGAGCCGTTATGACCCCGCCAAAGCCAAACGCCCAGCCCATCCATCTGCCCGCAAGGAAAGAAAAAACCGGCAACCCGGCACGGTCATTGTCTTGCTGCTGATGGGGCTGTCTGCTTGTGGCGGCTTTTATTTGGCCAAGTTTTCGGAAAAATATGAGCTGGCATCCGAAGCTTACCAATGGCTGCCCTTCCTCCAGCATAATGCCGACCCTGTAGCAGCTAACCCCGATGCCGCCGATAATGCCATAACAGAGCCATTAGCTGCTAATGGCGAATCACTTGAGCGGCTAACCTCGCCCGAGGAAATGGTGGTGCTGCCCGTGCTTGACAAAAGCGATGTTTGGGTGCGCCAATCGTTATTGGGCTTGTCGCCAGGGCTCGCACCCTGGCTAGACTCAAGCCACTTGGGCCAGAACCAATTGATAAGAAATTATCTGACCATTGCTGTTGATTTTTCTAAAGGCGAACGGATCGGCAAGCATGTCCGTTTTTTAAAACCTAAAGCACCGTTTGCCGTTGAGCATGACCGGCAAGGGCTGTTTATTGCGCCTGCTAACTATCAACGTTACGCGTCTTGGGTGGCGGCAATCAATGTACTGGACGTGCCAGCTAGCCTGGCGTTGTACCAAAAAATCCGCCCGCTGTTGCTGCAAGCGTTTGGTGAATTTAACCCGCCGGGCAATCTAACTCTCGAAGCCATGCTAATCAAGTCGGCCAAGGCCGTTTTAACCGCCCCGGTTATCGAAAAACGCCTTTATATTGACAAAAGACTGGGCTATTACCGGTTTGCCGATGCCAAACTTGAATCGGAGTCCGCCTTACATAAACAACTGCTGCGCATGGGGCCGGAAAACACCCGAACCCTACAAAGCAAGTTGCAGCAATTTGCCGACGGACTGGCTGCCATCAAGGAGGAATGAATGCTTGGCTGATTGCTGTGCTTCCCCGCCATTTGCTAGGCAAACAGGGGTTTTAGCGGTTATCATAATAGGGCAACAACTGCATAAACATTCTGGCCAAAACGGCCAACTTGCCCCTGACGAATTGTTTGTTTTTAGTGCAGCAGGCGCAATAGGCTTGCCCTAGGCATTTGACCCTGACAATGGAGATTAACATGGCTATATCATTGAATAAAGGCGGTAATATCAGCCTGTCTAAAACTGACCCGAACTTAAAAAATATTATTGTAGGTCTGGGCTGGGATGCAAGACCCACTGATGGTGCAGATTTTGATTTGGATGCCAGCGCTTTTATGGTCAAGGACGATGGCAAAGTGCGTTCAGACAGCGACTTTATCTTTTATAACCAAATGCGTTCCACTTGCGGATCAGTGGAACATACCGGCGACAACCGCACTGGCGCGGGCGACGGCGATGATGAGGCTTTAATTGTTTTGCTGGACAAGGTGCCGACGGACATCCAAAAAATTGCTTTTACCGTGACCATCCATGATGCCGATGCGCGCCGACAAAACTTCGGGCAAGTGTCCAATGCTTATGTACGGATTGTCAATAAAGATACCAATAATGAGGTGGCCCGCTACGATTTGAGCGAGGATGCCTCCATAGAAACGGCGATGATCTTTGGCGAAATCTACCGCCACAGCGGCGAATGGAAATTCCGTGCCGTAGGTCAAGGCTATGCCGGTGGTTTGGCGGCATTGGCACGCCAATATGGCATCAATATTTAACCGTGTTTTTTAACATCAATAATAACTATATTTAGGAAACCAACATGGCAATATCACTGATTAAAGGCGGCAACGTCAACTTAAGCAAAGAAGCCCCTGGGCTTAACAAAATTATCGTAGGGCTAGGCTGGGATGCCCGCGCCACTGATGGTGCTGATTTTGACTTGGATGCCAGCGCGTTTTTGGTGAAGGCGGACGGCAAAGTGCGTTCGGACGGCGATTTTTGCTTCTTCAACAACAAACTGGCGGGCGATGGCGCGGTGCATCATTTAGGCGATAACACCACCGGTGCTGGCGAAGGTGATGACGAAGTCATCAAGGTTGAATTGTCCAAAGTCCCTGCTGAACTCGACAAAGTGGTGTTTTCCGTCACCATCTATGATGCGGAAACACGCAAACAAAATTTTGGTCAAGTCAATCATGCTTTCATCCGTATCGTCAACGAAGAGGGCGGCCAAGAAATTGCCCGTTATGATTTAAGCGAAGATGCATCTATTGAAACGGCTATGATCTTTGGCGAAATTTACCGTGCCGGTGCAGAATGGAAATTCAAGGCGGTCGGTCAAGGATTCGCCGGTGGCTTAGGGCCGTTGGCACACTCATTCGGCGTAAACGTCTGATCATCAAACATTTTAATCTAGCAACAGGCATTCATTATGGGCATTAATTTACAAAAAGGCCAAAAAATATCGCTGGCAAAAGAATCCGGCGGCAGCCTAAGCAAGGTCGTAATGGGCTTGGGTTGGGATGCCAAAAAATCCCCCAGCAAAGGCGGGATGCTGGGCGGCCTGTTCGGCGGAGGCGGCAGTAGCGAAGCCATTGACTTGGATGCCTCCTGCGTACTGTTTGACGAAGCCAAAAAAGCGGTTGACTTTGTTTATTTTGGCCAGCTAAAAAGCAAGGACGGCAGCATCACCCATACTGGCGACAACCGGACTGGCGAGGGTGAGGGCGATGATGAGCAGATTTTGGTGGATTTGGACAAAATACCCGCCAATGTCAAATCATTGGTCTTTACCGTCAATTCTTTTACCGGACAAACCTTTGATGCAGTGGAAAATGCCTATTGCCGCATTGTCGATTGCAGCAGCAAAGCCGAAGTGGCCCGTTATACGCTGAGTTCACAAGGTTCGCACACCGCACAAATTATGGCCAAAATCTACCGCCATAACGGCGAATGGAAAATGCACGCCATTGGCGAAAACGGCACGGGACGCACCATAGAAAACCTGTTGCCACAAATTGCCATACATTTGTAACCGTACATGAGAGTTTGGTTCAACAAAACTTTTTCTACTATCAGCGCGGTCTTTAATAATCTTCGTTTGGCCGGAAAGCCGGGCGAAGTGACCCTAATTTGTAGCCATAACCACCCTACCGCTTCAGCCTTTGTTGCCGCTGACGAATACTATCTGGAACCCAATGGGCTGGATAGTGAAGCTTACCTTGCTTGGTGCTTGGATTTTTGCCAAAGCCATCGTATCAGCCTGTTTTGGCCTGGCAAAGAAGCCCTGTTTATCAGCCAGCACCAAGCCGCATTTAACGCCATCGGCACGCAACTGTTGTTGGTTGCCGCGCATGACACGCTGGCCTTGCTTAATAATAAAGCAGAGTTTTACGCAGCCCTGCCCCCTGACATTGCACAAACGATGGAATTCGTGGCGGTTGAAAACTTGGACGCTTTCGACCGGGCTGTGCTTGACTTATCAACCCGCCATAGCAGTTTATGTGTAAAACCGGCGGTGTCGGTGTTTGGGCTAGGCTTTCGTGTGCTGGACACCGAACGCGACAGCATCACCCATTTGCTTAAGGGCGTGGAATACCAAATTCCGCTATCGGAATTGCGTCTGGGTTTATTCAACACCCCCCATTTTGATACTTTGCTGGTGATGGAACACTTGGCTGGCCCGGAATGGAGCGTCGATTGTGCGGGCCAGCATGGGCAGTTGCTGGGTGCGGTGCAACGCAAAAAATCGTTACGTGCCGGGCATGGTCAAGTGATTGACAATAACGCTGAAATTCAAGGCATGGTGGAACGTTTGACGGCTTATTACCAACTGAATGGCATTTTTAACATCCAGTTTAAGGAAGGTGTCAACGGGCCCCGCTTATTGGAGATAAATCCCCGCCCATCCGGTGGTTTTGGCATGGCTTGTTTGGCAGGGGTAAATTTGGCCAAACTGGCTTTACAGGCCATTAAAGGCGGTACTGTTAGCGTGCCTGATATTTTGTATGGCCTGAAAGTGACGGAGGTGGCTGTGCCAGTGGTGTTGCGGGATGATTTTTGACAGGCGTTCGCCCTGTAAAGGATGTGCGCCAACACGTCAAAAAATGGCTTTTTTCGGCATCAATTATTTTCTGTTATTTCCTCCAACTGGTCTTTGCCGAAGCCCTGTTATGCCAAGCCTTCCAATAACTTTTTAAATTTCTTGATGTAAGACTGGTAAGTGTCTACTCATGCCTGCATTGTCCAATAGAATTGGATAGCCTAAAGTTACTGCAAGATTTATATCGAATGGCATCCTATTTTCATAAAATTCGCCCAAGACAACATTTTGGAACAGGCAAGCTGATGAAAAAACTAATTAAATTTATTACAAGCTTATTTTTGACAGGTTGCACGTTAATGGGCATTAGAACGGCTGAAGAGGTTCCTTTTAGCGTGGTCTCTGACTTTGGTGATATTCAGATTCGGCTTTATCCGCCAATAGTGGTTGCAGAAACCGAGGTCGAGGCCAATTACGCTGCTAGCGGCAGTATTGGCTTTAAACGCTTGGCCGGTTATATTTTTGGTAACAATATTCAAAAAAAGTCAATGGCAATGACCACGCCGGTATTCCGCGAAAATACTGGTGAAAAAATTGAGATGACTGCGCCAGTTTTGCAGCAGCAAGCGGGCAATAAATGGGGCATGTCTTTTATCATGCCGTCTGGCTACAATTTGACCAACCTACCTGCCCCGTTGGATGACAAGGTCATTATTAAAGAAATTCCTGCTAAAAAGGTCGCTGTGCTTCGCTATTCAGGAAGCTTGACGGTTGAGCGGATTGCCGAAAAAAGTTTAGCTTTATCAGCGTGGCTGACAGAACACCAGTACCGGCAATTGTCAAAAGCGCGATCCGCTGCCTATGATCCACCTTGGACTTTGCCGCCATTGCGGCGCAATGAGGTGCATATTGAAATCGAATAAAGCGTGGTTTTTGTGGGGTTGCTGTTGCCTTCGCTCAGTGAACCTATATGGGACTTAACTAGCCACGGTAGTCGTTGGGCTGGTCGCGGGTTGCGTAACATCAGTTAAGTATCTCGCCGTTACGGTAATCGGTTTCGTCAGACACCAGCCTGACGACCATTTTGGCAATGGTGCTGGCATTGTGGTCTTGTTGTTCTGAAACGGAATTAAGCAGTGCTGACTGCTGTCCTGGTAATGGGCTGTTTTTTAAAGGGCGCGGTGTGTTTTTTTCCGCCAATATGCCGTTGACCCTTATGTTTTGTTCCGACAATTGCGGTGTCAAAGTATCCAACAACTTACTTAGGACTTCTTTAGAGCAAATATCCGTGGCTGAAACACAAATGATCTTGCCAACAACATTGCTTGGCGGTGTAATGACACGCCGGACTCTGAGTAATTGCATGGCCAAATTGAGGCTGATGTTTTCATGTGGACTCTCAGGGCAGGTAAGCTGATTTATGGTTTTTTGGTGCAGCCCGGCATTGTTGACCAAAATATCGAGCCACCCCCAATAAGCCATCAACACATCCAACATGCTGTTAAGCTCATTTTCCTGGCTAATGTCCGCGCGAAACATCATGGCTTGCCCGTGGTTGTTGCGGATATGCTCGGCTAACCGCTCGGCCTTGTCACGCTCATCCAAGTAATTAATCATGACTTTGGCACCGGCATCGGCCAAGGCTTCAGCAATTGCCGCACCAATGTCGGTGGTTGCATGGGTGACCAGCGCAGTTTGATTTAGCAACGGCCGTTTTTTTTCAGGATTATTCATGCTGGGTCTTTGTATTATTGCACTCGCGACAGCCTTCATTAATCGGCCGGAAAAAACCGCTGTTTGATTAACGCATCCACAGACCATCTGCCGGGGCCATGGAACAGGCTGACCAGCAACATAATACCCCAAACCTTGTGTTGCTCAATGCCTGCAGGGCCGAGATCAGGATAGGACACGACTGCGATGATGTTGAATAAAAACAATAAAGCCGCAGCCCCCCGCCCGAACAATCCCAAAGCCAATAATACCGGGCCACCTAGCTCGACCGCAGTACCTAATAGAGCAGCCATATCAGGTGGCAACAGCGGTACAGCGTATTCATTTTCGAATAAATATAAGGTACTGTCCCAACTCTGTATTTTGATCAGCCCTGACACCCAAAACGCATATGCCACCCAGCAGCGCAGCAACAAATCCCCCAGCGGGGCCAGTTCCGCCAATACTTTTTCGGCTTTACACAGCCAGTGCAGCAGCTTTAGCTTTAAGCTAGAATATTTATCTGTGTTTTCAATAGGCATGTTCATGGCTTTGTACTCGCTATCCAATAATAAAAAAATCAGTCAACAATCCGTTGGACAACCACTGTTGCAAGCAGGTTTGTATTTCAAAATCAGGGTGGTTGCCGATCACCTGTTGCACTGCTTGGGTCAATGTGGTGCCAGCAGCCAAAGCGCTCAGGCATTGATAATCGGCTGGTTCCAGTGTAATCATTTCGACCTCGAAGTTCGGCCGGTAAATGACTAAGCGGCAGCCGCCCTGATTCAGGTTAATTTGTGTGTCCGCCGCATAATCTGGCTGGTTACAGGCCCAAATGTCCGCTATCGGGTAATCTGAAGCCAGCATTCGGACGCTTGGATGCAGCTTAAAGCCCAGTCGGTCATGGTTGGCTGGATCAAGCTGGCTCAATTTTGATAAATCAAGCATTTGGCTATTGGCTTCATGATAAGCTTCATGCCAATACCACTCCAACCGTGCCACATCCGGTAAATAAGGCAAACCTTGTGCGGCATCAAACTCGGCTATCAGCTGCGCAAATTGCCCGCCAAATTGCAATAAACAAGCCGTTTGCAAGGGATGGGCGCTAAGATAAAAATGGGCAAGGCGATTAAAAAATGCTTCGCCCACCAGTTGGTCAAGCACCGGATATACTGCCCGCAACACCTCGGTCAAGCCTAAGCGGGTGTTATTGCGATAAATGGCCAAACGTTGCTCTGGTGCTAACCCGTTAGCCTTAATGCCTTCAGGTATTGGATAGGATTCCAGCAATACATGGCTGCTAAAGTCCCGTTGCATGTCATGCAGCCTGTACATAAGCGTCCTCCAGGTAGGCGTTGGCTTTATCTGCCTCAGCGATCAACACGTCCCATGCGGGTAAGTCAGCATCCCATTCAATCAGCGTTGGCACATGGCCCAAGCGCTGCAATGCCAAATGGTAAAGTTGCCAGACTGGCTTGCTGACGGGGCCATTATGGGTATCGATAAGAATATTCCGGCCTGCGACCGTGTTTACGGAATGGCCGGCCAAATGAATTTCACCGACCCTTTCGGCATCAATGTCCTGAATATAGTCAAGGGGATTCCAGCCATGGTTAATGCTGGACACATAGACATTATTAATGTCCAGTAAAATACCGCAACCCGACCGACGGGCCAGTTCGTTGATAAAGCTGCTTTCCGAATAGCTGGAATAGTCATACTCAAGATAGCTGGATGGGTTTTCTATCAGCAGCTGTCTACCTAGAAACTCTTGCACTGCTTGGATGCGCACCGTCAGATGGGCCAGTGTTTCAGCTGTGTAGGGCAGTGGCACCAGATCATTCAGATAATGGCTGCCAAACGAACTCCAGCTGAGGTGTTCAGAAACCAGTACCGGCTCAATTCGCGCAATCAACCCCTTAAGTTTTTGCAAGTGCTGATAATCCAAAGCATCAACCGAACCTAACGACATGCCGACACCATGCAGGCTAATCGGGTAATCGGCTCTTATGTTCTCCAAGTAATGCAGGGGGGCGCCGCCCTTGCCGAAATAGTTTTCGCTATGCACTTCCAGCCAACCAAGCTTATCGGGGCTGTTTAAGGCATCTCGGTGATGCTGCGAACGGAGACCGACTCCGGCGCGGGCCGGAATCGGTGCATGGTCACGCAACTGTCGATTTTGATAGGTGTGCGCCATGATTTGCCCTTTACATGGCTGTTGGCGCGGTGGTGCTGCCGCCTACTATGCGTTCGCATGTGCCGGTGGGTACGGCAATAAAGGCATCTTTTTGAGCGTCAGTCACAGAATGTCCGGCACAAGCACTGGAAAGCGTTTTGCAATCATTTTTGCCCGCTTTAACAACGCCATAACATTTTTCCATTTTTGCCATCTTGTCCATTTTTGCCATATCTTTTTCTGCTGCAAAAGCTTCGGATTGCAATCCCAAAACGCCCATTGCAATAACAGTGGCCAAAGCGGAAGAAACAACAGTAGTTACATTTTTCATGGTAAGCCTCTAAAAACAAGTTAATTAAGTGGTTAATACGTCTACAGCAATTAACTGTGACAATTAGGTAAAAGCAATCGTTGTGCCATTTTGTATTTTTTAAATAAATATTATATTTTTCAATATAATATAAGTGTTATGCCAGATAAAGCCGTAATGCCTAACTAACCGCTACGCCACCACTAATTGTGGTGGCCACCAATAGTTGCGGCGGTAATTTGGTGGCTTGCAGAGAGTAAGTTAAAATTCAAGGACGATTTCACCTTTGAAATGATGACCATGTCCGAAATTTTTCCACAACAACCAGAGCCTTTATCCAACATCAATTTATACGAGCTGTCGGTGTTGCAAGCAATCGTGGAAGGCACAGCGCAAGCGATTGGTGAAGACTTCTTTCAGTTGCTGGTGCAAAATTTGAGTGTTGCAACTGGGGCGGCTAACGCGTTTGTCGCCGTATTTACTGAACACAAAACAAGGATACGGTCACTGGCCTTCTGGATGAATGGTCAATTAATCGAAAACCAAGAATGGGAACTGGAAGGTACACCGTGCGAAGAGGTGGCACGGGGGAAGCTTTGCCATTACCCAACAGAAGTGTGGAAACTGTTCCCGAAAGCGCACGATGTAGAAAGTTATCTCGGCGTACCATTGCAGGATGCCGAAGGCAATATGCTTGGGCACTTGGCGATATTCGATCACAAAACCATGCCAGAACAGCCGCAACTCATCTATACCTTAAAGATTTTTGCGGCGCGGGCCGCTGCGGAATTGAACCGAATTCAAGCAGATAATCAACTACGGCAGAGCGAACAACGTTTTCGGGACTTGTTCGATGAGGCTCCAATTGCCTACGTTCATGAAGACTTTGAATCCCGGTTCATTAGTGCTAACAGGGTGGCACAGCGGATACTGGGCATTACCCCAGAACAAGTGCCGGGCATGGTGGGCATTTCTTTAGCGCCGAACACGCCCGATGCCCAAAGCCGTATTCAAGAAGCCTTCGCGTCCATTGGCAAAGGTGTCGACACCTCCGGTGTGGTATTGGAGCTGCGCCGCAAGGATAATGGCAAGCCCATCTGGATTCAATGGTGGTCAAAACCCGATCCCAGCGGTCAATACACTCGCACCATGTTTGTCGATATCACCGAACGGGTGCTGATGGAGCGGGAGCAGGCAAGGCTTCAGGCGCAAAACCTATACTTGCAAGAAGAAATTAAATTAGTACATAATTTTGATGAGATTATAGGAGGTAGTGCTGCTCTTCAGACATTATTGGATCAAGTCCAACGGGTTGCCCTAACCGATGCATCGGTATTGATTCAGGGAGAATCAGGCACCGGCAAGGAATTGATTGCCCGCGCCATCCACTCTGCCAGTAACCGCAAAAACAGCCCGCTTATCAAAGTCAATTGCGCCGCGTTGCCGTCCGGGTTAGTGGAAAGCGAGCTGTTCGGTCACGAAAAAGGTGCTTTTACTGGTGCCATATCCAAGCGTATAGGACGTTTTGAATTGGCCAATGGCGGCACCCTTTTTCTTGATGAAGTGGGAGAGATACCGCTGGATGTCCAGGTAAAGCTGTTACGCGTACTACAAGAGCGTGAGTTTGAACGGGTTGGCGGGCAAACACCGATTAAAGTGGATGTGCGCATCATTTCCGCCACCAACCGCAAGCTTTTACAGGAAGTGTCGGAGAAAAACTTTCGTGAAGATTTATTCTACCGTTTGAATGTGTTTCCGCTCACCACCCCGCCATTGCGTGAACGCTTAGAAGATATTCCGCTGTTGGTGCATTTTCTGATTGAAAAGTTCGCACCAAAAATCGGCAAAAAACTGGACGGTATCAGCGTTAAATCCATGCAGTATCTACAATCGTACCGCTGGCCAGGCAATATCCGGGAACTGGAAAATGTCATTGAACGGGCCATTATTTTGGCCGACGGGCCGATGCTTGAAATTCGCCCTGATCAGCTATCGATTGTTGCCGAACCCTCTGCGAAACCCGCCCAACAGGAAAATGCCAGTCTGGATACAGTAACCGCTGAACACATCCGCACGGTGCTGGAACAGACCCGCTGGGTCATTGAAGGCCCTAATGGGGCAGCACAGGTACTTAACCTGCAACCTAGCACATTGCGCTATCGAATGAAGAAATTAGGGATTGCCAATGCCAAGCAAAAATAAGTTTGATGATTGCCACTTACTCGAAAGGCAAGCTAAGATGCTTATGATCCAATTTCCAACTGCCCGTCAACATCCACCAAATCCGCATCATTAATCACACCCACCGCCGCTTTCAGGCGGATGCCGACTTCGTAGCCTGTTTGGGTGGAATCCAATTGGCTTTGGTTGCAAATCACAATGCCCAAATTCTATTGCTTGTACATAGTGTGCCTGAGTAATTTTAATCACTATCTGCCTCTGAAATACGCTGCATCATCCAGTTTTTTACACGACTCCATGCGCCCTTCTTATATGTGTCATATAATGATGCTATCTAACGATAACTTGTTATGTCTACATCCCTATGACCACTATAACAGCAACAGGACACAGCAAAGTCAGAACGACTTTATACCTTACCCAAGAAAACAGGGCACTGCTTGACCGTATCCCAAGAGGCCAAAAAACAGTCTTGATGAATAAGGCCATTGCCAAGGCTCTTGAAGAGCTTGAGCGGGATGAAAATGCCAGGCAATTTCTTCAATTGCTGGAATCCATCCAACCCGTCCCCTCAGCACAATCATCTGAACAAATGATTAGGGCGTTCAGGGAAGGCAAAGAACCACAATTGATTGGCAACAAAAGCGGGCATGAACAATAAAATCGTCTTGGACTCGTGTGTTTTCAATAAGTTGTTTTTACAGGAGTCAGACAGGGGGCAAGCTATTAACCTGTAGTAGTTCAAACCTAATCTGACAGTTACTGTTTTTTAGAAGTGTCTGTCAGGTTAAATTCAGCCTAGAAATTTTTCATTCCAGACCGATTTGCCATCGCGTAATGTTGCCATGGGTGTCTGCCCGCAGCACATTTTTCCTTGACGGGTGCGATGATTATTATAGTAATCGAGCCAATCGTCCAAATCTTTTTGCAGGCTCTCTAAATTGTTATATAACAGAAGTTACGCATTGACGACAGCCTGAAATTCTGGGTTGAGATGTGCCATAGTGGGCATCAGCGTACCGATGAACCCCGCAATGACCCCGTTGAACAGGTTACGCTGGACGCTATAACAGTTGTCCATCACGGACATGGCGCTGAGTTTCTGGAGCTGTACATAGCCGCATAGGGCGGCGAACAGGTGATTCCGGATGGCGGTCTTGCTGCGCACCTGGAAATTCTCGATATTGCAGGCCTGCTTGATGGCGCGGTGGTACTGCCCAATATGCCAGTGCTTGTCGTGCTGTTCGGTGAAGGTTCTCCGGCCGACGGCGGCGAGCTGGCCGTCATCGGGCAAGAAAACCGCATAATGGCGTGGCTGGTCTTTCAGCCATGTCCGGAACAGTTGGACGTTGCCGAAGTCCTTGAGCCAGACCAGCAGCCCGTCATCGGGTGTGTCGAGTTTTTGCACCTGCGTCCACTGGCCTTTGTCCACGGACACGGTACGGTTGCTTTCGATGGCGAATAACCACCCGAGCGCGTGGTTTTTTTCACCCGCTTCAGGTTGTCCGCGCCGCTGTACCAGCTGTCGCCGGCCACGAAAGCCGGTTCCAGCCCCCAGGCCAGGACTTCTTCCAGCATGTCGCGGAAATAGTCGTTCTTAGTCTTGCCTTCCGACTTGTCGTAAACACGGAAGTTGACGGGCAGGTGCTGCCCCTTGGTATCGTGGTCGATTCCCAAGGGCTGCCCCACGCGATAGCCGTCACCACCGCCGACGTCACCGACCGGAAAGGGGCTCTCGAGGCCATCGGGTTGAACAGGGACAGCCTGTCGGCCGTGGTTTCGGTC
>Ga0208259_1000175_pt1 | contig 23830 bp, 23 predicted proteins | sample CryBogCBH22May08_FD_184618 | JGI IMG/M metagenome (GOLD analysis project Ga0208259, IMG submission 184618) | Freshwater microbial communities from Crystal Bog, Wisconsin, USA - CBH22May08 (SPAdes) | ecosystem: Environmental > Aquatic > Freshwater > Lake | place: Crystal Bog, Wisconsin, USA... | reverse complement strand
TATTTATACCCCCTTTTAACATATAGATTAACGTATTAGCTTATTATCCACTTTAATTACATTTACAGATTAATACCAATTTACAGATTGGCGGTTTAAATACAAATACATTGAACTACAAAGTAAAAACGTCAGTAAATAACACAGCGTTTATTTTACTTTGATTTGAATAGTACATGTTTAATGAAATACAAGAGCGCAGGCAGACCAGCTTACGCTGTTTAATACAACACATAGTTTGTTTGTGATGGGTTATATGTAGTATGTATATAATGAGGTTTATGATTTATCTATTTGCTGTATTTACTTATGTAGTATGAATCTATAGTATAGATAGATGTATCTGTTTTTCAAGTTTCATACTTACATACTTAATTGGATAATACCCCAAATATTCCTGGATCAGTTTGATATTCCTGTACCTATTATTGTTGGTCGGATTTTACAAATTGCTGCTCTAAGCCTTTAAATTGCTGATTGTATCTTTGGAATTGTTGTTCCCGGCCTTGAAATAGTTGATCACTTTTATAGCATGTCAACTATTACATGTCATAGTTGTTCTCTTTATGATGGTTGATTTTAATATCTGAATAATTTAAGTAAATTTTTTACTTGTACTACTCCTTTAATCTGGTTCTATTTTTTAGACATTTGAAGCTGTTTTTGGTGATGGAATGCATTTAATAATTACTACAAGAAATGAATGAATGCCGCTATAGTTTTACATAACTATCAATTTCAAATAAGTTCATTTTATAATATTCAATAATATTGTACTCCATACGTCTAAATGCATTTTATTTTTATTACTACAATTCAATGTAGAATAAACACATACTTAAAAGCTATTTGAATTAATTTATTCAACATTATATGATACAAATTTTAGAAGCTTTTTTGGAAGATATACCGGTTATTCAATTGCTCGCTAATAGTATCTGGCCAATAGCGTATAAAGATATTATAACTATGGAGCAAATAGCGTTTATGCTTGAAACAAGGTATAGTACTGAGGCCTTGCAAAAACAAATGAATGAGGGGCAACAATTTTTCTTAGCAAAAGAAGATAATGAGTTCATGGGATATGCCGGAGTAGCCCCTGCCAGTAAAGCAGGATTGTTTAAATTAGAAAAACTCTATGTAGTTCCTGCTACTCATAAAAAAGGGATAGGAACTTTGTTGTTGCAAGCGGTTGAGCAATATACTATTGAAAATGGTGGCAACAAACTAACGTTACAAGTAAACAGAAGCAATGCTGCTGTTGGGTTTTATAAAAGAATGGGCTTTATAATTGAAAGAGAAGAGGACGTTGTAATAGGGAATGGGTTTTATATGAATGACTACTTTATGGAAAAGAAAATTGCTAAATAAAATATTCTTTTTTGTAGTTCAATGTTAGACCCTATATTTGCAACCCCAAAAGGAATGGTGCGGTAGCTCAGTCGGTAGAGCAAAGGACTGAAAATCCTTGTGTCGCCGGTTCGATCCCGGCCCACACCACGAAAGCTTGGGAGCTTCAAGCTACAAAAGCCGCGTTCGTCGCGGCTTTTTTGTTTTTAGACCCTTTCCAAAATGCTTGTTGTGTATGCTGGTTGTCCCCGGGGTAGTCCCCAGATGTTTAAGAACTATCCTACATAATCCCGAAAGTCCATTGCAATAATCTATACAGAGTTAAATTTTTAAAGTCAACTGCGTAGATTAGTTTATTTATTCTACGCATATTATGTAAAGAATAATGATTACTTTATAAATAGATTTTGCCTATCAATAATTTGTAACTTATATCAATTATCATAATATGCAGCCGTTATTTTAAAACTATATTCATATACACAAAAAAAGGATGCTGAACAGTCAGCATCCTTTATACTTATTTTTCAATCGTCCTATTGGGGATTAGCATTCTTTTCTCTTGCTTCTCTTGCAGCCTTCTGTGCTTCTTTAAACTTCTTGTATTTCTCCTCTCCCATTATTTTTATCAATTTCTCTTTCTGTTCTTTTTCCAACGCTTTTCTTTGTTCCTTCATTTGATCCAAATTTGCTTCTGATCCTTCTTTTCTAAGTTCCTTCATTTTTATATTGGTAGAATCAAATACTGCTTTAGTCTCTGCTTTCTGTGCATCGGTCAGCTGAGCGGCTGTCATAGCATTGGCAAGTTCTTCTTCCCTTTGCTTTTTCATTTCTTCCCTTTGTTCTTTTGATAACTTTGGTTTTGCAGGCTGAGAAACTTGTGGCGGTTTAGCCGGAGTAGTAGGCTGTTGAGCATTTGTAGTTAAACTTATTGCACCTAAAGCCAGCATAGTAATTAAAATCTTTTTCATTATAATTTGTTTTATTGTACAGATAGACGAAGAAGTGATATTAAGGTTTAATGGAAATATTCTGGAGATTCATTCTTTAACTTTACCAATACATTGTATAAAGCATCCAGATCGGCCTGCTCATTAAATCCATTAATAGAATAGCGCATATATACCGCATTGCCATGCCGCATAAAAGGAACTTCTATCTGGTATTCTGTATACAATAATCTTTGCAATTCTTCCGGACGGTTAGTAGGTACAGGTATACTTAGCATTTGCCCTATCCATTCTTTAGTAAGCGGACTAATAGGAGTTGTACCAAACAAATTATAGAATCTTGCTGCATTCGCAATAGCCATGTCTGAACAATCTTTTGCCACTTGTGTCCAGTTATGTTCCTGCATAAATTGTATACAGGTAGGTATCGTTAGAAAGGCAGAGAAATCGCGGGTACCTATCATCTGGTTATAATCTATAAACTTAGATCCCGAGGGTTTTATGGCTTTATATCCCCAGCTAACTATCAAAGGTTCTTTCAGCAAATGTTGTACTCTTTTATGTGCATACAGAAAGCTACAACCTTTAGCAGCCATCATCCACTTATGACAGGCGCCGGTATAAAAATCAGCGTCAATATCTTTTATCGATAAAGGAATATGACCCGGCACATGCGCCCCATCTACAATGGTTATTAATCCCTTTTGTTTTGCCATGGCTACTATCTCCTTTACTGGCATTATCAATGCAGTAGCTGCCGTTATATGACTTATAAAGATTGCTTTGGTGCGGTCATTCACCCCTTCAAAAAAGTTATCTATCAAGGATTGTTTATCAGTTATTGGCAACCTTATTTTTTGTCTTCTGTATACAGCCTTGTTTTTCTCGCAATACAAATCCCAGGTTCTGTCGCAGGCACCATATTCCAGATTGGTAGACAGTATTTCATCACCAGGTAATAATTCCAAATTTTTAGCAATGATGTTTACCCCAAGCGTAGGATTGGTAATGTATACTAGATCGTCTTTATCTTCCACTTCCATATAGGCAGCCAAAGCTGCTCTTGAATCTGATAAGTATTGATACCCATCTACCGTTATAAACTGTACCGATTCAAATTCCAATAACCGCTGCCAATACTGATAATTATCAAATACAGGCTTTGGACAGGCGCCAAATGAACCAAAGTTTAAGAAATGAATATCCGGGTTTATCAGAAATTTATCCTTTAATGATTGCATGCTTTTATTTTAAAAATAAAGATAATGGGTTTTTGATTTAGTGAATGGTGAAATTACATCGGAGGGCTGAACTACTTTACAATATTCAATATTTGGGAATAGCAAGTATTAAGCACAACCTGTGACGAATGGTAGTACAATTATTTTGTAGGACGATCCGAGTAGGAGCAAGGAGGAATACAAAAACGATTATTATAAAGGTCGGTGACGTTTTCTGCGGACTTTTTTAAAATACAATTGTAATAAGTAATTATTTAACATACATTGCAGTTTATGAAAGTATATACTGACACATCTGTAATTGGTGGTTATTTTGATAAAGAATTTCAAGAGTGGAGTATTGAATTATTTGAAGAGTTTTTACAAGGAAGCAAGAAAATTGTATTCTCTGAACTTACTGCGCAGGAATTAGAATTTGCCAGAACTGAAATCAGAGATTTAGTTTTACAAATACCAATTGAAAACAGGATAGATATAATTATTTCAGATGAAGCTATTAGTTTAGCAGAAGTATATATTAAAGAAGGGGCTTTGACTAATAAAAGTTATAACGATGCTTTACATATAGCACTTGCTACTTTAAACAATTGTGATGTTTTAGCCAGCTGGAATTTTAAGCATATAGTAAATCTTGATAGAATAAGATTGTATAATTCTATAAATTTGCGATTGGGATACAGATTGATGGAGATTAGAACACCAAGGGAAATTTTAAAACTTGATAATAATGAATAAAGATAAAACTATACCACCACCAATTGAAGGATTTAATGCAGTGCAAGCAATGCGTGAAATAAGGGAGAAATTGAGTGAGAAATATTGGCAACATACTGAGTTGTTGAAAAAGGACATGGAAGAGGTTAGGAAGAAATATAATTTTAATACAAAAACTAAAGACTAAATAAGAAGAATAATACAAGGTAAAGAGGAATACAAAAACTAAAACGATTATTATAATAGCCTGCGGAGTTTTCTGCGGGTTTTTTTTTATTGGGTTACAATCCGAATATTTTATATGAATTACAGAGTGGGGGGCAAGAATCCTCGTCTGCTGATAACCAAAGCCCAATATTGTACCAAAAGAAAGAACTGAAGTGGAGGTTTTCTCGTCCCCCTGCTATTGCTAAATACTCCTGTTGTGCGTTCGTTTTTCTATCGGCCAATCAATATACCGTTCCATTAAATGTATGTGTACAGCAGTCACAGTAGTGATTTAAATCTGTTGGTTTCAATGTTGGGTTTGATAATTGTAAAATCCCTTCATTATCCACATACATTCCAGAAAAATAAGTGGATTCACCAATTCTAACAAAGTCCTCTTTTTCATTTTGATTTAAAGCGACTAACCAAAAAATTGGTTCTGTTTTATCTAATCTTGATTTGGCTTCACTAAATATATCATTCCAATTTGAACCAACTTTTGATAGTAAGAATCTAAAAAGAGGTGTATAGTCTAATCCTCTTTCCTTATTGCTATACATTGTTCCCTTGGTTTGCTCCAAAGTCTCTTTTTTCTTGTGCCTTGAATATTTAAAGTCACCACCGAAATTGTGATGTACGTTTCTTGCTTTTGTATTTACCTTTCTGTAAAGTGGTTCTTTCTGATTATTTCTGTTCATCTCTAATTGTTGAATTTTTGATCATATTCAGCAATGTGTTCAGGAAATTCTTTCTCGTAAACTTCACTGTCTAAGCCAAAAATTGTTATTGTTTAATTGTCTGAGTCCATTCCTTCAATATTATTTCCTATTCCAACAAGTTCAAAATTTTCAGAATTGTAAACTTTGAGATTTGCGATTTGTCCTGTTGAAATTAATTTGTCGTAGGGATAGTCTGTTTGAATTTCAATTAAATTGTCAATGCAATATTGTTTAATATAGTCGTATCCAGTACTTTTTTCTGCAAAGTTTATTTGTCCAAATACAACACCCATAGGTGGGTCGCCAAATTCTAATTTTGTAGTCCCAAGTAATTTGTTGTCAAGTAATATTTTATAAATCTTTTCTGTCATTGTATGGTCTCCTTAAAATGACGCACAGCGGACAGATATTTGCGATGGCAGGGCAAGAGTGTTATGTCCGCAGATAACCAAAGCTCAATACTGTCCCAAAAGCCAAATATAAGAACTGATGTTCAAAGATGTTCCGTCAGCCCCAAACTGAAGCTAAAAGAAAGAACAGAAGTTGATGTTTATTCCGTCGCCCCTGCTATTGCTAAATAAACCTGTTGGCTGATGGTTTATTTCGTTCGTCCTCTTGTCCAAAGTAGTTTATCAATAAATCTGTTTTGTCTAACCACTCTGATATTTTCAATTTCTTGTTCAAATTCTTTTTCAATTATTGTCAAATGGTTGTCAACAGAAGATAATAATTTATGAATTTCATTTTTGTTGTCGGCTATAAATTTATTTGACAATGGTAAATAGTTTGCATAACTATTATTTTTAAGCCCAACCGCTTGTTTTGCTAAATTGTCTAATGGTAAAATTATCCAAGGATTATTTAGGAATAAAATTTTTGATGCTAACGATGTCATAACTTTCCCATGTGTTATTCCATTGACTTTAAGTTGTTCAGCAAAGTCATCCACATTGTCGGAATTCTTTAGTTTAATCCATTCTGTTGTCAAGCTCAATAAAATTTTAGTTTTAGTTTTGTCGACATTTCTTGCAACACGAAACTCGTCAATGAAAGATTTAAAAGTTCCTTTTGATTTCTTTAAATATTCTACCTCATTAAGTTTTCCATTTTTGTATCTCTGAAAGTCACGAATATAAGTTAGGTCGGAATTGTAAGTCGAAAGTAAGTTTCCTAATGCTTGAATATTTTCTGTCGTCATTTGTCAATGTGTAGTGTGTCCAAAACTTACAGCCAACGGTTTTGCGCTAAAAGAAGGAAGGGAATAGAAAGCACCTTCTGCTTAATTTATTCCTAAAGACGAAGATAGTAATAATGATGAGGAAAGTACTAATGCCCTTCTTTCTTTTTAGCGCATGTTAGCAGTAGTACCTATTTTCATATCCTCTTTTTTAGTTCTTCATTTCCATAATAGTCGTGAAGAAAAATAGGAACAGCACTAAGGACAGCAACTGTTTGGTCTATATTTATGTACTTTTCCAGTTGTTTATTAAAAATGGTCATTTGGTCAATAATTGCTACTGGCAATTCGTATCTATTATTAACGAGGTCATTCATTTTTTTCAAATGGGTTTCGATAACTTTCTTCCATAAATCAATGTCATATAGATGAAAATGCTTTAAGGTATCAATGCAATTATCACTAACCATCTTTTTATAGTTCTCAAAATCTTTACATGCAATTTTCAATTCTTTGAAAGTTTCATAACTCTCAATATGTTTTAGTGCTTCAACCATTGGATAACTTATGTATAGTTTACCTTTTTCTGATTCCTCATTGAAAAATTCCAATAAATCATTCAACTTTTTATCACTTGCATTTGTTGCATGACCATCATAGTCAAAAAACATATAAATTTGAGCGAAGTCAGACCTTTTGAAATCTTTTAAAGTATCTTTATTTGCCTCAATATCCTTCACTAAGTTAAAAGTGTCCAAGAAGGCATCCTCTGAAATATCAGCATACATTTTGTAGATTGTCGTGCAATATGCACAAGTAATAACAGTATTTTCATTTACATAGAATTTAATCAAATTGTCTGTAATTGATTTTTCTGTTTTTGGACCTTCAAAAATGAATAGAATATTATTCGACATCGAATGAACCTGCTTTATACATTTTTTCAATGTTATGAGCTTCTCTCAATTCTTTTTGAGTGCTTCTAGACAAAGAACGAATTTGTTTTTTTGTCATTTCAAAATAACAGTCTGGTCGTAACAAATCATTTGTCATAATAGAGGTATTATGAGTTGTCAGAATAAATTGAACGCCTGTCTCTTTTAGTTTCTCGACTATCAAAGTTGATAATGAATGATGATAAAAAGCATCAAACTCATCAATGAAAAGGAAGGAAATTTTTGCATTTTCTTTAATGCCCTGATACCAAAAGTAGAAAAGTGCAAGGGCGGTTGTTCCCGTAGAAGCTACTTCATTAAATGGAAGCTTTTTGCCATTAAAATCAAATGCAACAGACTTTCTACCAAGTTCTTCTATTTCGGATAACTTACAATCAATACCTGCTTGGTTAAGAAAAACCTCAAAGTTCTTAACATTTTTCTTGTTTACAATGTCTTCCAAAATATTTTTAGCTCCAATTTCCAAGCCGAGATATCTTCTATCAAGTAATGATCGGAAATAAAGCATTTGTTCTATAAAGGTAATAAAAAGCTTAAAAGTGGCATTTATTTCGTTGTTTGCTAAATCAGTATTGTTTTTTACATATTTTAAGATAGACAATTGATTATTTTCTATTTCTGTTTTTAGAGTTTCCGCACCTTTAAAAGATATTGTCGCATTAGAAGATTTTGTTCTATCAAAAAGAACAAGTTCTTCATCATCTATTTGAAATCGCTCGTATACGATTGTCTTGTAGTCAGATTTTTTATATTCGTACACTACTACTTTTGAGTTAATTGAAAATTCGTAATAAAAACACGCTAAATTTGAGTCACAATAAGCGTTCAGATAGTTTTGATAAACTGCCTCTATTCTTTCTTTGTCCGTTAAATGCTCAATGATGTCAAAAATAGCAAGAGCCAAATTAGATTTTCCAACACCATTCTGACCGTATATTATAGAATTGTTTACAATACCTCCTTTGATTGAGTCTTTATTGAATTCGTATCCGTTTACAATAGTTAAATCAAGTTCAAAATCTTTTTCAAAGCTTTTGAAATTTGAAATTTTAAATTTTCTAAGCATTTTGCCACTTATTTTGCATCAAAGGTAATAAAAAAAACATTGCCGTAAAAAAAATACGGCACTTCCCATTTTAATGTCTGAATCTGCTCTGGTATTACTGCTAACGAACAATTATTTGCGATGGCAGGGCAAGAATGTTAAGTCTGCTGATAACCAAAGCTCAATACTGTACCAAAAGCCAAATATAAGAACTGATGTTCAAAGATGTTCCGTCAGCCCCAAACAGAAGCCAAAAGAAAGAACTAAAGTTGAGTTTATTCCGTCGCCCCTGCTATTGCTAAATACTCCTGTTAGTGGTAGTTTTGGTAAGCCTCTTCCGCAAACTCTCGTAACTTAATGTCTCTTGAATCATCGGCAGCAATTTGTTTAACAAGTTCAATATACTTATCCTTGTTGTAATGCAAAAGTCCTAAAATGCATTCTGCATAAGTTAAGAAAAAGTCTCCCCGTTCTTCTAATTTTTTCATTTGTATTACTGCTGCGGATTCGGTTTCATAGAATTTTAATAAGTGAGCTGCTTTCCAAGCTATTTCACCTTTATTGTCAAGCACCCAAACCTGTAACTTGTCAATAAGTTGTTCTGGGATTTCAAACTCGTCATTTATAGAACTCTCTTCAAACAAATTAATTGCAGCATATAAAAAGTCTGTCAACCAAATATCTCCTTTATTGGACAAACTAATAGTATGAAGAAGCGGGTTAATAAATGTTGTGTAATTTAGTGTTGTCAACAAGGATGCAAATTTGTTAGTGTCTTGTATTTTACTTGGATTATAAATTAAATCTTTTATCTCGGTTTCAAGTGTCCCAAAATTGTCAACAAAAAGATCGTATAAAGTTTCAAGTTTTTGTTCTATTTCAATTTTCATATTTTCGGGTCTTAAAATTACCACTAAATCGTATATATGCGAAGGTATTGTCGTGCCAAAACTTTCGCTTTATTTTAAAATTGTTTAATAATCAACTACTTATAAAAATAAACTACTTTAGTTAAATCTCTCGCAAATACAACTCATACCACAAAGTTTATTTTCTTACATATTTTATTCTACCATAAAATAAATTAAACATCCTGTCTTCACCATGCAAAAGAAACCAATAATCAAACACCAGACAACCGTTAAATAACGGTATTTTATTTAAATCTTTTTAGTCATAATTCAAGTAGGCTTCTAAACAGGGTGAATATAGCTTTCTCATTTATTATTTATAGACCGAAAATCAATTTTATATGCATCCAAGTATTTTTTATAGACTAAAAATCAATTTTATATGCACCCAAGTATTTTTTATAGATCTAAAATTGATTTTATATACATCCAAGAATTTTTTATGAGCTAAAAATCAGTTTTATACGCACCCAGGTATTTTTTGTAGACTAAAAATCAATTTTATGCCCATCCAGGTATTTTTTATACATAAAACAAGCGTTTATCTGTATGTATAAATTCTTGATAATTAAACAACTATTGAATAGTAGTAGATACCTTAATTAGTACAGCCAAGTTTGCCTTTGCTGTATCGAAAAATGAATTATATACTATAAAATAACCATATTCTTCACAATGCAGCATTTTGTTCATAACAATCTTGCCTTTATCTGTTAAATTTTCAAATAGACAATTTTAACGTTTCCGATATGCAGAATAAAACAAACCTTACACCGAATTAAAATATTCAATGTAATTAAAAACGGTTTATTATGAAAAAAGGTAACAGGTTTCAAAGTTTTTTTAGCAACTTATTTAATGCTCCAGCTATTACAGATTCCAGATTGCAATTGTTTTGCAGGTTTGTAATTGCAACACTTACTACAGCAAATATTGCTGGCATTTTAGATTCTATTCTTAATCCATTAAACACGGCTTATCTGGCCTACTTTGGCGATTCTAAAAGCAAAACTGTAAATAAGGCTATTAAAGAAAGTACTACGCTGGGCTTAAATACCGAAGTTAGAAAGTTTGCTGATGCAGTAAGATTAAAGCATCATCTTATTGCCAGTATTTACCCCGAAGGCAGCATGGAATACATAGAATTTTTCCCAGGCGGTCTTACTGCTTTCAGTAAACTGACAAGGGTAAATATTTTAACGATAGTTAATCAATTTGCCGTAACGGCAGAAAAGTATAAAGCTACCCTGGGAGGTGTAACTTTTGCGGCTATTTTCTCTGGCTACAATACCAGCATTATTGCAGCCTTGGGAAATCAGACCGATAAAAAAGGAGTTGCCAAAACAATTAATTCAGATATTGTTACCAACCGTACTCCAGTAGAAGAAGCACTGATGGATGTAATGTATACAATAGGAAAATTATATTTCCCTAACTGGGATAAGTGTATGTCTTTTTTCGATTTTAGTTTGCTGAATGCAGCTCATCATACTAAAGGCAGTACTAATAGTGGTGTATTAACTAGTTTAGCAAAAAGTAATTGTCTGGATGTTGCTATTACCAACACTACCACTTTCTTATTAAAGAACCCAAACATTGTTCCGCTTTATTATTACCTGAGCAACGAAAAGAATGGGATGATGACTGGCGCTGAAATAGAAATAAAACCCAATATGAACTACGTGGCAACATTTAGTGAATTTGGAACTGAGTCGGGTATGTATTTAAATGTAATAAACAAAACCGATTATACCGTAAACTGGGAAGTGCATGTGGAGTAATGAACAGCCTTTACAAGTTTGAGAATACTACAGATTACAGAACGTAGATAAAACAAAGACCCCGAAGCAATATTACTTCGGGGTCTTTATATTTTTGTTCAGCATTCAGCTATAAATGTTCTGCTTATTAATGATGCGATTCATCGTCGCCAATAGGAACGTTCTGAGGGATAAACTCTTTTCCGTCTTTACCGTAGTCATAAGCCCAACGATATACTTCCGGAATCTCCCCAGGCCAGTTACCATGACCAGGATTGATTGGTGCTGTCCACTCTAAAGTATTTGAATCCCAAGGGTTTTGCTTAGTAAGCTTTCTTCCTTTAATGATAGAATAGAAGAAGTTTAATAAGAACAATAATTGAACAAGAAATACAATAATAACGATGATACTGATGAATCTGTTTAGATCGCCAAATTGTTTGAAGCTTTCCCAGATGCTATAGTCATAATAACGACGTGGCATACCAGCAAGTCCTTCGTAGTGCATTGGCCAGAATATCAGGTAAGCACCTGTCATGGTAGTCCAGAAGTGAATATACCCAAGGGTACTGTTCATTTGTCTGCCATACATTTTAGGGAACCAGTGATAAATACCTGCAAACATTCCAAACATAGATGCAACACCCATTACAATGTGGAAGTGCGCAATTACAAAATAAGTATCGTGCAAGTGAATATCAATAGAAGAGTTACCCAACCAGATACCGGTAAGACCACCAGAGATGAATAAGCTAACGAAACCGATAGCGAACAACATAGCAGGAGTAAAACGGATATTTCCTTTCCATAAAGTAGTTAACCAGTTGAATACTTTAATAGCAGAAGGAACGGCAATTAATAAAGTAAGTAATACGAATATAGATCCTAAGAAAGGATTTAAACCGGTTACAAACATGTGGTGTGCCCACACTAAGAATGCCAGTACTGCAATTGCAAACATAGAACCCACCATGGCCATATAACCAAAGATTGGTTTACGGGAATTGGTAGATAAGATTTCGCTCACCATACCCATTGCTGGTAATAAGATGATATAAACCTCTGGGTGACCTAAAAACCAGAATAAATGCTGGAACAGGATTGCACTACCACCTTCGTTAGGCAAAGCACCTACACCATTTACGAATATATCGCTCAGGTAGAAAGAAGTTCCAAAGTTTCTATCGAATATCAATAAGATAAAGCCAGAGAATAATACCGGGAAAGAAAGTACCCCAAGTACTGCGGTAAAGAATAATGCCCATACAGTAAGTGGTAAACGAGTCATGCTCATACCCTTTGTACGCATATTTAATACAGTAGCAATATAGTTAAGACCACCTAATAAAGAAGATACTACGAATAAAGCCATTGCAACTATCCACAAATCCATACCGGTTTTAGAACCAGGAGAAGCAGAACCCAAAGCACTTAAAGGAGGATAAGCTGTCCAGCCACCGCTAAAAGGACCTGTTTCTACAAACATAGAAGAAAGCATCACCACACCAGCTAAAAAGAAGAACCAGTAGCTAAGCATGTTCATGAAAGGAGAAGCCATATCTCTTGCCCCAATCTGAAGAGGGATAAGGAAGTTGGCGAATGTACCACTTAAACCAGCTGTTAATACGAAGAATACCAATACGGTACCGTGGGTAGTAACCAGCGCATAATAAGCTTCTGGAGTGATATGTCCACCCTTTGCCCATTTGCCTAAAATTGTTTCCAACCAAGGGAAAGAAGTATCTGGGAAACCTAATTGTAAACGAAAGAAAACGCTCATTAATCCACCCAGTACAGCCCATATCATACCAGTAATCAGGAACTGTTTAGCAATCATTTTATGATCCATACTAAAGATGTACTTGGATATAAAAGACTGATGATGTTCGTGGTGATCGTGATGACCGTGAGCATCATGTGAAGTATGTAAAGTAGCCTCGTGACTCATATTCTTATTCTTTTCTATTGCTAAAATTATTGTTGTTCTATCTTATTTTTTTGCTGCAGTATCGGTAGCAGCAGCTTTCATTTCGGTGGCAGGTTTAGCCGCTTCAACAGCTTTTTCTACTGGTGCTTTTTCTGGAAAAGCAGAGAAGTAGTAAGGCTTTTGTTTTGCTAACCAAGCATCGTATTCTTCCTGAGAAACTACTACAATCACACCTTTCATAGAGTAGTGACCATTACCACACATCTGATCGCAACTTATTTCGTACTGGAAGTTTGGATTACCAGTCTTAGTTTTCATTTCTTCGGTAGTATACTTAGGCGTAAACCACATGGTAGTAGGTATGCCAGGAACAGCATCCATCTTTAATCGGAACTGACTTAAACCTACATCATGTATTACATCTCTAGAACCGATAATCAGTTTACAAGGTTTTCCTTTTACTACATACATAGTACCTTCTGTAACGATATCATCATGAGAATAAGGATCATCTTTTAAATTCAGTTCTGCACTATCTCTCCATATTAAACCAAGAGAGTTGGAAGCAGGATCGATTACTTTAAAGTATTTTTTACCAAAGGTTGCATCCTTACCCGGGTAGCGGAATATCCAACCAAATTGTTTACCAGTAACTTCTACTTGTAAAGCATCTTTAGGTGCTTCGCTGGTAAAGAAAGACCAGTTCTTCAAACCAAATACAATTAACCCTGTCAATACAATTGCAGGAACAGAAGTCCATAATAACTCCAGGAAAGTACTGTGAGCAAAGAAGTACACCTTACGGTTTTCTTTCTCCTGATATTTATAGGCTAATACAAACAATAGTATTTGAGTAGCAATAAATACAACACCAGTAACACCCAGTGTCCAGTAAATCATCATATCCACTTTCTCTCCCTGTATAGAAGCAGCTTCTACAGACAATAAAGATTTAGAGAAATAGAGTTTATTGCAATACCAAACTCCAATCAATCCCAATACCAGGAAAGCGATCATTAAGAATCCATTGATTTTGTTGGTTTGTTTGCGGTTTTGCTCTTCCCCTTTCAGTACAGCTACGTATTCGCTAGCTTTAGCTATTTGAAAAATAACTACAAATACCAGCAGTATAACGGCTAATGATAAGTACATAGTCATAATATATTCCGTAATTTTCTATTGTTATCTAATCCTTCTATTGTTTTCTCCGTAATAAGCTGCAATAATAAGTATTGCATGTTATAATTTTTAGTGTGCAACCTCACACACCGTTAAATTGTATAAAATAAATATTCTTTTTCCTAATTAGCTCCCAGTACAAAGCCAGTATTAAGTATGATGAATAATACTTTCTTTTAAGAATGGATGGTACTTAGAAATTAATGGTTTACTAGCCAATGCCTGTGCAACGAAATAAATCATTACTCCAACAAAGAAGCTTAATACACCAAAATCTAACCAACCTAAAGAAGCCGTTTCTGGTCTTACACTACCCATAACCATCTGATAAAAATCTACCCAGTGACCAAAGATGATCAATACGGCCATGAACGTAATTAAAGAGTAATTTCTTTTAGCACCTCTCTTCATTAAGATAAGAATAGGGCAAACGAAATTGATAATTAAGTTTAAGAAGAAAATACCTCTGTATTCTCCCTGAAATCTGTTTTTGAAATATAAAGTTTCTTCCGGCTGATTGGAATACCAGATCAACATGAATTGAGAGAACCATAAGTAAGTCCAGAAGATAGAGAAGGCAAACATGAATTTACCAATATCATGCAATTGCTCTTCGGTAGTATATTCCAGATATCCTTTATTTTTAAGATAAACAACCCAAAGTGCTATTAAGCTCATACCACTTACAAAAGAACTTGCAAAAGTGTACCAGCTATACATGGTGCTATACCAATGAGCATCTATACTCATTAACCATAACCAAGGAATAGTAGAACCAACGGTAAGAGCGAACCATACTAAGAACAATGAAGCTCTTACTGTATTTCTAAGTATAAAAGAAGCACCAACTTCTTTTGTCATTGCTTCTACATCAGCTTCATTGCTTAATTGTCTCATTCTCCAGCCTAATAAAGACCAAAGACCAACAGCTAAGAACGACCATATAGCAAAGAATCTAACGTTAAGGAAACCTTTTTTACCATTCAATACTTCATCTTTAGCAACTGCAGCAGAATCCAGCCAATGATAAATATGATGTTTATCGGTAAATACAACGAACAATAAAATAGCTAATGTAATAGTACCGAAAACAGGTACTAAAGTAGAAATGGCTTCAGGTATTCTTTTAAAAGAAACCTGCCATCCACCCATTGCAAGGGTAGTAACGCAAACAAAGAACATAGCAGCATTACACACTAAGGTCCAGAATATAGTATTGTACATTAACGTACCAATAAACTCAGTTTGTTGAGCCTCTGTACCTCTGCCTTTAGTAATAAAACCGGCAATAATAGCTATTACACCAATTGCTATAAGTGCTAAAGACCAGGTTTTTAATTTAGAAGGAATCTCAAAATTCAGTTTAACCGATGCCATTTATTATATCTTTAATCTTGAAAAGTATTTATCTTAATTGTTCTACTACTGATAATCTTATTTAGTAGCAACTGCTTCCTTCGTAGTTGCTTTACCTTCAGCTTGTTTTTGCTTAATATAAGCAATTACTTGCCAACGTTGTTTTCTGTTTAACTGAGAAGCATAGCTACCCATTAAGTTTTTACCATAAGTAACTGAGTAGTACATCTGTCCTACAGGCATTGCCTCGTACTTTTTATCTCCAACCAAAGTAGCAGGCTTAGCAGGATAAGGACCTTCGCCACCTTTGTACAATGGACCGTTACCATCTAGTTTAGCACCATGACAAATACCACAATTGATAAGGTATAGTCTTTCTGCTTCTACTAAATCGTTTTTAGATAAAGAGTCGATAGGACTTTTTACCAGCTTGGATGCTGTGTAATTAGCGGTATCTCCTTGTTTATCTTTAGCAACATGGAAAGGCATTTCTTCGCCTCTGGCAATAGTACCTGCAACAGGCATATTGGTATAATTAATACCAGAATCCTTAAGGTTGCTGTGGTCAGCATAAGTTTCGTAAGCTCTGCTGTATGCCATATCAGGCATATAAACATCGTTTGGATTACGCTTAATTTCATCACTACAAGCAACGAAAGCAGTCATTCCGAATACAGATAATAATATGGTATAAAACTTCTTCATCTTCTTTTAATTCTAATATTAAGCAGCTACTGTTTTGTGTTCAAATAATACTTCGTCTTTATCATATCGGCCTAACCACCAGCCTTCTTCCGCCACCTGAACATCTACTTCCACAGCGCCGGTACTTTTCATGAAACCAACAAGATCATCTACATTGGTATTATCATTACATTCAATAGCCATTACAAAAAGATCATCGGTAGCTCTTGGGTGGAAGTGGTGCTTTTTTACAAATGGTGCCAACTGACACAGATAGCAAAATGTAAGAACCATACCCACTGCTGCAAACAATACAGTCAACTCGAATATAATAGGAATCCAAGCTGGTAAAGCAAAGTGTGGTTTACCACCAATATCCAAAGGCCAGTCTTTGGTAAAAATCCAGGTAATACAACTTAAGGCAGTAGTAGTACCGGTAATACCATAAATAAAACCAGCAGTATGAAGGCTTGTTTCTCTCATTCCTAATGCATGATCTAAACCATGAACAGCAAATGGAGTATACACATCCTGAATTTTATATCCTGCAGTACGCACTTTTTTAACAGCAGGGAAAAGTACATCCTCATCGTCGAAGCTTGCTACTACAAATTTCTTTTTAGCCATATATATTTAATTATAAGAACCTGATAATTTATTATTAATATCTAGTTAAACAGTTCCGTGATTTTCTACTACAGTATGTCCATGTGCACTATGTGCAAATACTTCGGCTGGTACATGCTCTAAATGATGCATTTTCTCTTTATAGCTTTCTCCTGTAGTTTTCAATACATACTTAATTTCCGCAATTGCGATTACAGGGAAGTATTTAGCAAATAGGAAGAAGCAGGTAAAGAACAATCCAAATGTACCCATGTAGAAACCAATTTCCCAGGTAGTAGGACTATAGTATACAGACCAGCTGGATGGTAAGTAATCTCTATACAAAGAAGTAACGATGATTACAAAACGCTCGAACCACATACCAATATTTACAATCACACTCATGAAGAATGTAACTACTAAGTTTCTTCTCATTTTCTTGAACCAGAAGATCTGCGGGCTGATTACGTTACAAGCCATCATTCCCCAATAGCTCCATCCATAAGGACTGAATAAGTAAGCACGGCTATACCAGAAAGTATATCCTTCATATTTATTCTGACTATACCATCCCATGAATAACTCGGTTAAGTAAGCAATACCTACTATAGATCCTGTTAATACAATTACTTTATTCATTGCCTCAATGTGACCCATGGTAATATAATCTTCCATACCAAATACTTTACGGATGATAATCATTAGGGACTGAACCATCGCAAATCCAGAGAATACCGCACCCGCAACGAAGTATGGAGGGAAGATGGTAGTATGCCATCCTGGAACAACTGAAGTAGCGAAGTCAAAAGATACGATGGTGTGTACAGAAAGTACCAGTGGTGTAGATAAACCTGCCAATACTAATGACAAACTCTCATGTCTTTGCCAGTGCTTGGTAGAACCAGTCCAGCCAAAAGAGGCTATACCATATAATCTTTTACGTAATTTAGTGAATGCTCTATCTCTTACAGTTGCAAAATCCGGCAATAAACCAGAATACCAGAACAATAAAGAAACGGTGAAGTATGTAGAGATCGCAAATACGTCCCAAAGAAGTGGAGAGTTAAAGTTAACCCATAATGGACCTCTTGAGTTAGGGTAAGGCAAACAGAAGAATGCCATCCATACACGACCCATGTGGAAGATAGGGAACTGACCAGCACACATTACCGCAAAAATCGTCATCGCTTCTGCAGCACGGTTTACCCCTGTTCTCCATCCTTGTCTGAACAACAATAAGATTGCAGAGATTAGTGTTCCGGCGTGACCGATACCTACCCACCATACGAAGTTGGTGATATCCCAACCCCATCCAATAGTCTTGTTCAGATTCCACTGACCAATACCATAAGTTACATCACGATATACAGAATAAACACCGAATAAAAGCAAGCAAACGGCAATGTAAAAACCAACATACCATAATTTACTTGGCTTAGCTTCAATTGGACGAACAATATCCTCAGTTACCTGAGCAAAGGTTTTATGTCCGTAAACCAATGGTTCCCTTAGCTGTGACTCGTACTTTAAATGCATCCGATAAAATATTTTCTTCTTACAAAAAAATTAATACTTATTAAATTATCCCTCTTTAGATACTTTCTTTTCTTCTTTTCCTTCCGCTTTTACTGCTTTCTCTTCTTCAATATTTCTAACTTTAGCTAAGTAGCTTACGTTAGGTAAAATATGAAGTTGCTCTAAAGAGTAGAATAAACGCTTGTTGTTTTCTTCTCTATGCAATGAAACGGCACTCTTAGCATCGTTTACATTACCAAATACAATAGCGTTGGTAGGACAAGCTTGCTGACAAGCAGACTTAACATCCCACTCATTATTTTCTCCGCTCTTCAATGGACGGCTTTCTTTCTTAGCCTTTAATTTTCCATCTTGTAAACGTTGAACACAGAAAGAACATTTTTCAATCACACCACGGCTTCTAACAGTAACATCTGGGTTTAATACCATTCTGTTAAGATCGTCCGTCATCATAGTAGTTACATCGCTGATGATTCCTTTTTGGTTATCTGGGAAGCTATCTGCTCCTGTGTAATCAGCCCAGTTGAAGCGACGTACTTTATAAGGACAGTTGTTAGCACAATATCTTGTACCAATACAACGGTTATAAGTCATTTGGTTTAAACCTTCGCTGCTATGGTTTGTAGCGGCAACAGGACAAACATTCTCACATGGAGCATTATCGCAATGCTGACACATTAATGGTTGGAACACTACATTTGGATTCTCTAAATCGCCGGTATAATAACGGTCAATTCTTAACCAATGCATTTCGTGTGCTCTCAATACTTCTGGTTTACCCACTACAGAAACGTTGTTTTCTGCAGTACAAGCTACCACACAAGCACCACAACCGTTACAAGCATTTAAATCAACGCTCATACCCCATTTGATACCTGGCTTGTCGTAAACACCATATAATGTACCTTCTTTTCTGAAGTTTTCTACTCCACCAAAAGGTTTTAATTCTTCTTCTCTTTCTTCTAAAACAATAGAAGGATGCTCTTTAAATTCTGCAAGAGAAAACTCTTTCATCACCTCGGTACGGTTACCTTGTTTGGTATTGTACACGTTGTGTGTTTGAGTAAGCGCAACTTTATATAATTCTTTTGTATCCGCTAATTGAACTTCAGCAGCAGCAAAACTGATAGTAGCACCGCTTAATGAAGTGAAAGGAAATGCGTTAGCACCAACCATTGTACCTTCATCTGTTACAGCAGCACGACCAACTTTTGGTGTTCTACCAAAACCAAGTGCTACCCCTACTGTATTAGGATGTGTACCAGGAATAATCAAAGCAGGAAGGGTAACTTTTTTACCATTTACAGTAATGTCTACCAGATGCTTAGGAGGTTGTACCTCGTAAGAATCCGCTTGACCATTATTGTTTAAATCTATTCCTAATAAAGTAATAGCCATTGCAGGAGAAACTACTAAGTAGTTATCCCAGGTAGCTCTTGTTACAGGATCTGGCAACTCCATCAACCATGGGTTCGATGTTCCTTGTCCAGCACCTATTGCAATCTTTTCGTATACAACTAATTCTGTTTTTGTAGAAACTTTTGCAGCAGATAAAGTGCTTGATGCAGCAGCAACAGCAGCACTGTTGAAACTTGCAGTAGCAGTACCAGCAGCTTCGGTTTTTACCCCATCCTGCAATACTTTATCCCAACCAGTTTCTCCACCTACTTTAGCAGACCAGAACGATTTAGTGAACGCTAAATAATCAGCAGTTGCACCACTCCATTTCAATAAGCTATCCTGCCATTGTCTTGTTTTAAACAAAGGATAGATAGTAGGTTGTAAGAATGAATAATGACCCGTTTTTGCTTCCGCATCTCCCCAGCTTTCTAAGAAATGATGCGTAGGAATTACGTATTTACAAAGTTGTGTAGTCTCGTCTGCTTTAGGATTAAAAGAGATCGTAGTCTTTACTTTCTTCAATCCATCTACAAACTTAGCACTGTCAAACCAGGTATAGGCAGGGTTTGCTCCCGCTACCAATAAGGTATCTACCTTACCAGCATTCATATCGCTTACTAATTCAGCGAAATCTTTATCTATACCTTTATAAGTATTATAGGTAGCAGACCAGTCAATTGTTTTACCACCAGCACCTAATAATTCGTTAATAGCATTTACCAGAATCTGAACATTTACATCGTTGCTTCCGCTTACTACCAAAGCTTCACCCTTAGCAGCTAATAATTCTTTAGCAGCTTTTTCAATGCCAGCTTTCAGTTTAGCATCAGTAACTCCGCTTACACCCTTACCGCTGATGGCATTGTATAAAGACAATACTACTAAAGCAGTTTCGGATGGACGGTGTAAATATCTTTCATCAGCGTTTGAACCTGTAAGACTTGCAACACTCTCAAATTGAATGTGTTTGCTAAGTGTAGGATTCTTCTCGCTTATTTTTCTTCCCAAAGCATATTGTCTTGCGAACTCGATAGGACTAACCCATGTTCCAAGAAAATCTGCTCCAATACTTACTATCGCTTTTGCATTATCAAAACGGTAAGTAGGAATTGTTTTTTTACCATAAGTAGCTTCATTAGCCAATAGCATACCGCTGTAAGAAATAGCATCGTAAACAACGTGCTTGCTACCAGGATATTTAGCTAAGAATTGTTTGATTACTTCTAAGGAAGTAGGAGAATTTACCGTGCTGGTCAATAAAACTACGTTACCACCAATAGCTGCAGCAATTGCTTTATCTGCTTCTTCAAAAGTAGCTTCAGTGCCTGCAACAGTAGGGAAACGCAATCTTGCACCATCGTATAAATCCAGCACAGAAGCCTGTACTCTTGCAGAAGTACCACCTTTAGTGATCGGACTAAGTTCGTTACCTTCAATTTTAATAGGACGACCATCTCTCACCTTTGCCACAATGCTTACTGCTTCACCATCCTGTACATAGGTAGTAGCATAGTAATTAGCAACACCAGGTACAATGTCTTCTGGTTTATTTGCAAAAGGAATAGCCTTCTTTACAGGCACTTCACAGCTAGCTGCTATTGCTGCAGCAGCGGTAGTGAATCCCATATATTTAAGGAAATCTCTTCTGGGAGCTTTAGCTTGTAAAAAGCCAGTCTCTTCCGCATTTTCAAAAGGAAGTTCTTCACGAAATTCATCTTTCGATGTTTGCTGATATGCTTCAGAATTATTTAGTTCTCCAAAACTTTGCCAATACTTATTCATAATCCTATAATTCGATTCGATAATTCGTTAATATTTTGTATTAATAGTGACATTTCTGACACTCAGTACCACCAATTTTCTCTACAGTGATTCCTTTTGTACTGTCGATAGTACCATTCTTCAATCCATCATGATATTTCTGATAGATACTATAGAATCCGTTCTCTTTAAACTGAACTTTAGTTTCTCTGTGACAGTTAATACACCATCCCATACTTAAATCAGCAAATTGTTTTACTTCATCCATCTTGGTTATTTCACCATGACAGGTTTGACATTGAACTTTTCCTGCTTTAATATGCTGACTGTGATTGAAATACACATGGTCAGGAAGATTATGAATCTTAGTCCATTCAATTGGTTTTGCTTTAGAAGCATCCCAAGGTTTACCTGGAGTAAACGCAGCATATTCGTACAATTTCTTAATCTGATCGGTACCGTTTACTTCTACTCCTTCTTCGGTATATAGCTTTTCGCCCTTATACTCGTTGATAGCCTGGTGACAGTTCATACAAACATTTACAGAAGGTATGCTGGCATGTTTGCTATCCTGAGCACCACCATGACAGTATAAACAGTTAATCTGATTGATTCCTGCGTGTACTTTATGAGAGTAAAAAATAGGTTGTACTGGTTGATAGTTCTTATTTCTACCCAATCCAATTGCTCCTTTGGTAGTCATATAACCACCTACCAGGAACAATACCACTGCAAACATGGCTATGTAAGATCTGTTCTTGTAGAAAGGAATTGGTTCATCAGAAACTACACCTGTTTTATCGTAAGAAAGCTTTCTAAGATTTGCATTTACCTGCAATAAGATTAGAGCAATTACCGCAAGAATTAAAGTAAGAATACCAAACAATAAGGTATTATCACCCTCAGTTTGTGTTGCACCCGTAGCAGCTACAGCAGCAGGAGTAGCAGGTTTCCAGTTTTTAACGTAATCCAGTATAGCATCAATCTGCTTGTCATCCAAAGAACCTTCAAAGGCTGTCATTTGTGTACCATTGTACTCTTTTAGCAAGTCGTTGGCGTATTTATCACCGGTTTTAAGATAGTTAGAACTATTCTTAATCCACGCATGTAAATTTTTTCGATTACCACCCCAGCGGTCTTCCGCACCCAGAAGTGCAGGTCCTGTAAGTCTTTTATCTAATGCATGACAAGAAGCACAATTCTGAGAAAATAGTGCTTTACCATCTTGTGCCTTAACTGAAACTATGCTAAATATCAGTAGTAAACCGACTATTAGTTTTGGGAAAAATCTCTTATAAGATATCATAAATTCACAAATATATTGCTCTGATTATGGAATAATTACCTTAAGCGGCGGCGAAAATATGACACGGAACTGACATTTACTACATTACTACAAAAAATATTTTGCAAAACAAACAAAAAGGGCTTATACCGTCATAGTTGTGCATGATTTTCAACATACAAATCATTTAATGTAAAACAACCCTTTTTTTACCCGTTTCTACAGAAAATGTTTTAGTGATTAATTCATTATCAATTATCCATTATCAATTATCAATTATGTAACTGGCTGTTTGTGTTCATTAGCAGATTAGCAAATCAGCTAATTGGCTAATTAATAGTTGTATTCTTTTTACTTTTTGTTTTTTACTTTTTACTTGATTTTGGGCGTTGCCTGCGGCCGTTGCTGCTCTTCCTATCTTTCCTACCACTAATATCTCCATCAAATTTATAGCAGATTCAAGGGTGGTAGAAAAGATATTCCCTGCTGCAACTAACGCAACAGCCAATACATCGTTCCGACTATTAAAAAAAGCCCCGAGAGTATACCTCCCAGGACTTTGTATTCCAATTATTAATTCATAATTATTAATTTGTATTGGCTGTTCACTACTCCACATGCACTTCCCAGTTTACCGTATAATCGGTTTTGTTTTTTACATTTAAGTACAAGCCCAATGTAGAACCAAACTCAGTATATAAGGCTACATAATTAGTTGTAGGTTTTATTTCTATTTCTTCCCCAATCATTGTACCATTCTTTTCGTTGCTTAGGTAATAATATAGCGGAACAATGTTTGGGTTCTTTAATAAGAAAGTAGTAGTGTTTGTAATAGCAACATCCAGACAATTACTTTTTGCTAAACTAGTTAATACACCACTATTAGTACTGCCTTTAGTATGATGAGCTGCATTCAACAAACTAAAATCGAAGAAAGACATACACTTATCCCAGTTAGGGAACTATTACGATGCTAATTTTTTTAGTTTTTGTGAATAAAAAATAATTTGATGATGTGATAATGATATAATAATATGCTTAAGCAGCTTCTAAGTAGACTACAAT